>Ga0222714_10001722_pt1 | contig 24300 bp, 19 predicted proteins | sample C33_3DmetaG_FD_165048 | JGI IMG/M metagenome (GOLD analysis project Ga0222714, IMG submission 165048) | Estuarine water microbial communities from San Francisco Bay, California, United States - C33_3D | ecosystem: Environmental > Aquatic > Marine > Unclassified | place: USA: California...
CAACGGTGAGCGGTGATTCTTTGAGTTTTTCTTTCAAGCGGTTTTGCTTGATTTCAACCACTCCTATGCTTTCAATGCTGTCGCCGGGACCGGGTTCAGTTTGGGAAAAGCTCGCATTGGGTAGCAGAGTCAGCAGTACGGTGCTCAGAAGTAGGGCGCGACGCATCATGGGGCCTTGTAAATTTTAGGTCAGCAATATAGGAAAGAATGTTTGGCATAGGCCGATTTGGGCCCACAGGCATGGGGTCGACCCCATGGAAAATGCCTAAACTTGCAGTCCCAATTCGGCATGATCGACAAAGAAATTCTGCTCAAAGCCTTTGATTTGATGGCCAGTGCCCGTGCCATGGCTCGGATTTACGAAGAGAACCGATCCATCACCAAATACGTGCACAGCACTTCCAAAGGCCACGAAGCCATTCAGTTGGCCACGGCTTTTCACCTGAAATCTGTCGACTATGCCTTCCCCTATTACCGAGACGAAAGCCTGCTGTTGGGCATGGGATTGGAGCCCTATGAACTGATGCTTCAGTTGTTGGCCAAAGCCGACGACCCGTTCAGTGGAGGCCGCAGTTACTATTCGCACCCCTCGTTGAAGCGACCCAATATGCCCAAAATGCCGCATCAAAGCAGTGCAACGGGCATGCAAACGGTGCCGGCTACGGGAGCAGCTCAGGGCCTTCAATACTTGGAACGCCAGGGCCTGTTGCAAGGTGCTGAAAAGCCGGTGGTGCTTTGTTCCTTGGGCGACGGTTCGGTGACCGAAGGCGAAGTGGCCGAAGCCTTCCAGATGGCGGCTTTGCATCAGTTGCCCATCGTCTATTTGATCCAAGACAACGACTGGGGCATTTCGGCTTCGGGCGATGAGATGCGGGCTCAAGATGCCTATGATTACATCGCGGGCTTCAAGGGAATCAAGCGCATTCGCGTCAATGGAAGCGACTTCGTGGCTTGTTACACGGAGATGGAAAAGGCCATTGAATACGCGCGAGAGAAGCGGGCTCCGATTTTGGTTCACGCCAAAGTGCCTTTGTTGGGCCATCATACTTCGGGTGTGCGCAGCGAGTGGTACCGCGACGATTTGGAGGAGCATACCCGCCTGGATCCTTTCCCCATGTTGAAGAAGCTTTTGCTTTCATTGGCTGAGACGGCTGGGGATTTGGAGGAGCGGGAGGCCGCGCGCAGCGCGGCCGCAGAAGCTGATTTTGAAAGAGCAAAGTCAGCGGCTGACCCTCAACCCCATACCTTGTTCGATCACGTGGAGGCCCCTACGCCCATCACGGAGGAACGAGGAGAGCGCGCCCCTGCGGGGCGCGAACCCATTGTCATGGTGGATGCCGCCTTGTACGCGGTTGAAGAAATATTCCAAAAACACCCCGAGGCTTTGCTGTATGGCCAAGATGTGGGGCATCGCTTGGGTGGCGTTTTTCGCGAAACGGCCACCTTGGCTGACAAATACGGCCGCCACCGGGTCTTCAATACCCCCATTCAAGAGGCCTACATCGTCGGTTCTACGGCGGGCATGAGCGCGGTGGGTTGCAAGCCCATCGTAGAGATACAATTTGCCGATTACATCTGGCCTGGTGTGAATCAATTGGTCACCGAGCTTTCCAAAAGCTGCTACTTGAGCATGGGCAAATACCCCGTTTCTTCCATTGTGAGGGTCCCCACGGGAGCCTATGGCGGGGGTGGTCCCTACCACAGCGGTACGGTTGAAAGTTCCCTTTTGCCCATCAAAGGCATAAAAATCGCTTATCCCAGTACGGCGGCTGACATGAAAGGCTTGATGAAAGCAGCCTACTACGACCCCAATCCCGTGGTCATGTTTGAGCACAAAGGCCTGTATTGGAGCAAGGTTCCCGGCACCGAAGGGGCCAAAACGCCAGAGCCTAGCGAAGATTATGCAGTGCCCTTCGGCAAGGGCCGAACCGTGTTGGAGGCCAGCGCCGAACACCTGGAAAACGGCACTTCATGCGGTGTGGTCACCTACGGAATGGGCGTTTATTGGGCCAGCAACGCAGCCAAATCCTTGCCGGGTCAAGTGGAAATTCTGGATTTGCGCACCTTGGCGCCCTATGACGAAGAGGCGGTTATGGCCTTGGCCAAGCGGCATGGAAAGGTGTTGGTCTTGACCGAAGAAACCTTGAAAAATAGTTTTGCCGAAGCCTTGGCAGGTCGCATTGCCCAGCAGTGCTTTACGCATTTAGATGCACCCGTACAGACCTTGGGTAGCGCCGATGTTCCCGCAGTTCCCTTGAACATGGGCATGGAGAGCGTCATGCTTCCCAACGCTGACAAAACCCGCGCCGCCCTCGAGGAATTGCTGGCCTGGTAAGCGGTTTACATCAATTTCTTGATCATTTGAAAGGCCCAGTCGCTGTACGGCGGATACTTCTGTGCCAAATCGAACCAGCGCCCGGTTTTGATCATACTTTTCGGATGGCTAAAACTGTCGTAGCTGTAGCGCCCGTGGTACATGCCCCATCCGCTGTTGCGTATGCCCCCAAAGGGCAACGAAGGGTTCACAATGTGCAACATGGCGTTGTTGATGCAGCCACCCCCAAAGGGCAGATCTTGGCTCACTTGGCTTGAGAATTTCTGATCCGTGCTGAAAATATAAGCGGCCAAAGGGTCAGGGTTGAGGCGCGCAATGCGCAGCAAATCGGCGTAATCGCGGTATTCGACAATGGGCAATACGGGCCCAAAAATCTCTTCCTTCATGCAGGAGTCTTCCAGCGAGTCAGGCGCGATCAAAGTCGGTGCCAAGCGCCGCGCCGCGGCATCAAACTCGCCCCCGTGCAGGCAGGTTCCTTGTCGCGCAAAAGCATGCACCCGTTGGAAATGGCGATCGTGAATCAGGGTGCCCAAGTCAGGCGATTCCAAGGGTTTTTCTCCATACCACTCGCGCAGTATTTCCCGAGCCATTTGCACAAATGCATCGCGATAGCCCGCTTGAATCAAGACATAATCAGGGGCAATGCAGGTTTGGCCCGCATTGATGAATTTGGCATACAAGAGGCGTTTCAAGGCAGTTTTGCTCATCCATGTGCCGTCGAAGATGGCCGGGGATTTTCCTCCTAACTCGAGCACCACGGGTATCAAGTCTTGGGCACAGCGTTGGGCTATGATTTTACCTACGGCCGGTGAACCGGTAAAAAAGACCATCGATGGCTGAAAGGAGTCAAAAATGGTGGGCATGATTTCGGGGCCGTCCCCCTCTATTATGGCCACCAGCGATGGTTCATAGGTGGCCGCAATCAATTCGCGCAGCACCGCGTTGATGGCCGGTGTGAATTCTGAGGGCTTGAGCAGTACGGTATTTCCAGCGGCCAAGGCTCCTACCAGCGGCGCGAGCAGCAATTGAAAGGGGTAGTTCCAAGGACCAATGATCAAGACCTGACCCAAGGGTTCGCGTTGCACCCAGGATTGAGAAGGGAACAGGGCTATGGGCGATGGTACGCGTTTGGCCTGCATATGGCTCGGCAATTGCCGCAGCATTTTGTCGATTTCTTGGTAGATGAATCCCACTTCAGCGGCATAGGCCTCCAACTGGGGCTTCCCCAAATCGCTGGCCAAGGCGGCTACAATGGCCTCTTCGCGCTGAGTAATGGCTTTTTTTAGCGCTTTCAACTGGCTTTTGCGAAAGCGAAGAGAGCGGGTATGGCCTGCCTGAAAGAAGGCCAATTGCTGTTGCTTGAGGGAGGCTAACGAATTCATAGGGGTTGAAAGGTAAACAATTCACAAGGCTTGGGGGTTTGCTTTTCATAATAAGTACCTTTGCAGCTGTAAATATGGAGCGTCAACTAAACCGCATCGAAGAAGCCATCGAAGACATCAAAGCTGGAAAAGTGGTCATTGTCGTCGACGATGAAGACCGTGAAAACGAAGGCGATTTTCTGACGGCGGCGCGCAACATGACCCCTGATTTGGTCAATTTCATGGCCAAAGAAGGACGGGGATTGATTTGCGTTCCCTTGACCGAACAGCGCTGCAGCGAGCTTGGCTTGGAGATGATGGTGGGCAAGAATACGGCGACCCATGAAACGGCTTTTACCATTTCGGTTGACTTGCTGGGCCACGGATGCACCACCGGCATTTCGGCCCAAGACCGATCCAAAACCATTCAGGCCCTGATTGACCCGCATATCGACCCTTCAGAATTGGGTCGCCCAGGCCATATTTTTCCACTCAAGGCCAAAGAAGAAGGGGTGCTGCGCCGTGCGGGTCATACCGAAGCGGCTATAGATTTGGCACGCTTGGCAGGGTTTGAGCCCGCCGGGTGCATCGTGGAAATCTTGAACGAAGATGGAAGCATGGCTCGATTGCTCGATTTGTTCGAAGTAGCCGATCGGCACGATTTGAAGATCATCTCCATTGCCGACCTGATTGAATACCGCTTGCAGCACGAAAAAATGGTCGAGCGGGTGATCTCGGTTGACATGCCAACGGCTTGGGGCAAGTTTGACTTGGTGGCCTATCGCCAATTGGACAACCAACAAGAACATTTGGCATTGGTCAAAGGATCTTGGAGCCCCGAAGAACCCGTATTGGTGCGGGTTCACTCCAGCTGCCTTACGGGCGATATTTTCGGTTCGTGCCGCTGCGACTGCGGGGAGCAACTGCACCGCGCCATGGCTTTGATTGAAAAAGAGGGCCGAGGTGCCATTGTTTACATGAATCAAGAAGGTCGGGGCATCGGTTTGATGAACAAGCTGAAAGCTTACAAATTGCAAGAAAATGGGCTGGATACCGTAGAGGCCAATTTGCAATTGGGTTTTAAGATGGACGAGCGCGATTACGGGGTCGGAGCTCAGATCTTGCGGGATTTGCAGATTGGAAAAATGCGTTTGATGAGCAACAATCCGCGCAAGCGCTCAGGCTTGATCGGTTACGGCCTGGAGATTGTCGAAACTGTGCCCTTGCAGGTAGAGGCCAATCCGCACAACGCTCGATATTTGGATACCAAAAAGAACAAAATGGGGCATAGCCTAAGCTAAATATGACGAATTTTCAATCTTTTGACCCTGCCGAATTGGCCATTCCTCAAATGCACCAGTTGCTGGTGGGGGGCATTGGGCCTCGCCCGGTCTGTTTTGCTTCCACCATTGACGAGAAAGGTCGGCCCAACTTGGCTCCGTTTAGCTTTTTCAATGTATTCAGCGCCAACCCTCCCATTTTGATTTTTTCGCCAGCCAACAGCGGCCGTGATGGCAGCCCCAAGCACAGTTATTTAAACGCCAAGGCTCATCCTGAAGTGGTGATCAACATCGTGACCGAGAGCATGGTTCAAAAAATGAACGTAGCGGCAGCCCCTTGGGATCGTGGCGTGTCAGAGTTTGAAATGGCCGGATTCACCCCCTTGGCTTCGCAGCAGGTCAAACCTGCTCGCGTGGCAGAGAGCCCGGTGCAATACGAATGCAAAGTCATCGAAGTCAAGGAGCTGGGATCGGGTGGTGGATCGGGAAATTTGATCATCTGCCAGGTGCTGCGCGTGCATGTGAACCAAGCGGTGATGACCGAAGATGGCCGCATCAACCAATTGGCCTTGCATACCGTGGGTCGCTTGGGAGGTCATTGGTATAGCCGCACAGGTGCCGAACACATGTTTGAATTGGCTCAACCCATGGAAAATCCCATCGGTTATGCAGCCCTGCCCGAGGCCGTTCGCTGCAGCCAAGAGTTGACGGCTTATGAAATGGGGCAATTGGCGCATGCCAAAACGCTACCCTCTCAGGAGGCCGTAGCTGCGGCACTGTCTCAACATGGCAAAGCGACAGCCCAACAGGTTCAATCTTTGTTGAAGGCAGGTAAATTGGATGAAGCCTTGGCTTTGGCTTGGTCGCTGTAAGCTACCAACAGGAGCAAAGCGACGCCCAAGGCCAACGAACCGGCCGAATCGGTCAGTTCTTACCCCAACAACTCTTTGACGAGCGCCGAAATCAATTTCCCGTCGGCTTGACCACCCAATTGGCTCATGGCCAGGGGCATGACCTTGCCCATGTCTTTCATGCCGCTAGCCCCGCTCTGCTCGATGATGGCTTGAACGGCAGCGCGCACTTGGTCCTCGCTCATTTGAGCCGGTAAAAACTCTTCGATTACCGCCAATTCTGAGCGTTCAACAGCCGCTAAATCTTCTCTTCCTTGCTGGACGTAAATGTCCAAACTGTCTTTACGCTGCTTGGCCAATTTTTGCAAGGCCTTCATTCGCTCAGCCTCACTGACTTCGCCGCCGCCTTCGGCGGTATCTTGGAGCATAAAGGCCGATTTGATGCCGCGCAGGGCACGCAAACGATCGCTGTTTTTGGCCTTCATGGCCTCTTTGATGCCTTCGTTGATTTGGTCTTTGAGGTTCATGAGGCAAAGATAGGCAGGCCAGTGCCTCCTTGCTCGTTGGAAATCAAGCAAGGGCGGCCTAAAAGGGTTACCTTTGCGCCTTCCAAATCATCATGAGCGATTCCAGACCTGTACGCGTTCGTTTTGCCCCCAGTCCTACGGGGCCCTTGCACATCGGCGGTGTGCGCACAGCCTTGTACAACTATCTGTTGGCCCGTCAAATGGGTGGTACCATGATTCTTCGCATTGAAGATACCGACCAGACCCGTTATGTGCCCGGCGCCGAAGCTTACATCATTGAATCTCTGAAATGGGTGGGCATCGAAATAGAGGAGGGACCTGAAAATGGCGGCCCTCACGCCCCTTATCGCCAAAGCGAGCGCAAGCCCATGTACCGCCAGTACGCTGAAGGCTTGATTGAAAAAGGCTTGGCCTATTACGCTTTCGATACCGAAGACGATTTGGAAACCATGCGCAAGCGCTTGGAAGCGAGCAAAATGCAGCCCGCCTATGATGCGGTTAGCCGCATGGGCATGAAAAACTCCTTGACCCTGGGTCAAGACGAGGTGAAAGCCCGTCTGGAAAGCGGCGATCCCTATGTGATTCGCATCAAGTTGCCCCGCAAAGAGGAGGTGCGTTTTCACGATGAAATTCGCGGCTGGGTCGTGGTCAATTCCTCTACCATGGACGACAAAGTCTTGCTGAAAAGCGACGGTATGCCCACCTACCACATGGCCAACGTTGTAGACGACTATTTGATGGGCATCAGCCACGTCATTCGAGGCGAAGAGTGGTTGCCATCGGCTCCCTTACACGTCATGTTGTATCGCTACTTGGGCTGGGAAGAGGTCATGCCCAAATTCGCCCACTTGCCCCTGCTCTTGAAGCCCGAAGGAAACGGCAAATTGTCGAAACGCGATGGCGATCGACTGGGTTTTCCTGTGTTTCCCTTGCAGTGGACAGATCCCAAGACCGGCGAGACCTCGAGCGGATACCGAGAGTCTGGTTATTTCCCAGAGGCGGTAGCCAATATGTTGGCCTTGCTGGGATGGCATCCTTCAGACAACCGTGAACTTTTCAGCATGCCTGAATTGATCGAGGCTTTTTCACTGGAAAAAGTCAGCAAAAGCGGCGCCAAATTCGATGTCAACAAAGCGCACTGGTTCAATCAGCAATACCTGGCTCAGCGCAGCGACGAAGAATTGTTGAGCACCTTGTGGCCGGCTTTCGAAGCTCAGTACGGTTCTCAAATTGACCGCGCATATGGATTGCAAATCGTGGCCTTGTTGCGCGAAAAGTTCCAGTTTGCCAAAGACATTGTCCCGGCAGCCCATTACTTCTTTCAGCGTCCCAGCGATTACGACCGGGAGGCCGTGGCCAAAAAGTGGAAAGAAGACACCAACGCCTCTTTGATGGCGCTGGCTGCGGCTTTTGAAGACGCGGCTTCTAGCGATGCCGAAGGGTTTGAATCTTGTTTCAAATCGAGCTGCGAAGCCATGGGAAAGAAGACAGGCGAGCTCATGCAACCCATGCGCATTGGCGTTAGCGGAGAAGCCATGGGCCCTCCCATTTTTGAACTTTTGGCCCTCTTGGGTGCCACTGAAGTGGCCGAACGCTTGCGTTTGGCTGCCAGCCTGCTGTAAAATTGGGCTTCTTAAGCCCTTGTAAATCGTTGGCTAAGCCAAGGCGAATGCCTATTTTCGCCTTTCTCTAACTAAGCATCATGAATACGTTTAAACGTTGGAATACATTATTGGGCTGGCTGACCTTCGCCGTGGCTTTGGTGGTTTACACCCTGACCTTGGAAGAATCAGTGAGTTTGTGGGACTGCGGCGAGTTTGCATCGGCCGCTTATAAATTGCAAGTGGTGCACCCTCCCGGGGCTCCCTTCTTCCTGATGGTGGGGCGTTTGTTCTCCCTCTTGGCTCCCGATGTGGTGAATGTAGGTTTCTGGATCAACATGCTTTCGGCCACTGCTTCGGCTGGAACGGTCATGTTCACGTTCTGGATCACCACCTTCTTTGCCGGTAAATTGGTGAGCGCTGATTCAGCCCACCGCCATGTGCTGATTTTCGGTTCAGGTTTGGTGGCTGCTTTGAGCAATACCTTCTTGGACTCCTTTTGGTTCAGCGCGGTAGAGGCCGAGGTTTATGCCTTGAGTTCCTTCTTCACCGGTCTGACTTTTTGGGCCGTCATTCGCTGGTACGAGGCTGAAGACACCTTGTCTACCGATCGTTGGCTGGTCTTCATGGCCTACATGATTGGCTTGGCCTTGGGCACGCACATGTTGAACTTGTTGGTCATTCCTGTCATCACCTTGGCTTACTATTTCAAAAAGTACAAGGTGACCCAAAAGGGTGTGATTTACGCCTTGGGAGCGGCTGCTGTGGCCTTGGGTTTTGTGATGAAGGTCATTTACCCCGGTATTCCCTGGTTGCTCGCCAACTTGGACAAGATGTTCGTCAACGGCTTCGGTCTTCCTTTCTACAGCGGGGCCATTTTTGCCGCTGTTTTGGTCTTCGCCGCCGTCGGATACCTCCTGCACTATACCGCAGGTAAAGGCAAAGTAGGATGGAACACCATCGTGCTGAGCATCGGTTTCGTCATCTTGGGTTATTCTTCCTATGCCATGGTGATCATTCGCTCTATGGCTGATCCCGCGATTGACATGAACGATCCCGAGGATCCTTACAAATTTTACGGGTACATCACCCGTGAGCAGTACGGCGACCGCCCTTTGCTGGTGGGTCCTTACTTCAACGCTCAACAAACCGACTATGAAATCACCGGTAAGAAATTCTTCAAAGGTCCCGACGGGAAATACGAAGAGGGTGGTGACAACTACAAGCCGGTTTACGATCCCGAATACAATACGCTGTTCCCTCGAATGGGCGTTTCGTCCAAGCCCAACGACGCTCGCGGCTACCGCGACTATTCAGGAATGGATGATGTTCAATCGCGCATTGATGAATTGAACGGTTTGTCGCAGCAACGCGCCTTGACCGAGATGGAGAAACAGGAGTTGCAATACCTCAATTTGCAAAAACCCACCTTTGGTCAGAACCTGACCTACTTCTTCTCGTACCAAATTCGCTACATGTACCTGCGTTACTTCATGTGGAATTTCGTGGGTCGTTTCAACGATCAACAAGCGGTAACCGGCAACACCCGTTTCGATGGAAACTGGTATTCAGGAATTCCCTTTATTGACAACATCGTCATCGGTTCCTTGAAAGACTTGCCCGACTATTACGCCAATCAAAAGGCCAAGAATGCCTTCTATTTCTTGCCCCTGATTTTGGGATTGCTCGGTTTGTTGCTTCAGTTCAAATCAGACAAGCACGGCTTCTGGTTGGTGATGACCCTGTTCTTGTTTACGGGGGTTTTGATCAACGTATACATGAACCAACCTCCTTACGAGCCCCGCGAACGGGACTATGCTTTGGTGGGTTCTTTCCAGACTTTCTGCATTTGGGTGGGTTTGGGAGTCATTTCCTTGGCTGACCTGTTGAAAAAATACCTGAAAAGCTCTTCGGCTTGGGCCGCGGCCATTCTCGCCCTTGTAGCGGTTCCCGTGAACATGGGCATGCAAGGCTGGGACGATCACGATCGCTCTGGCCGCAGCATTGGCATAGACATGGCTAAGAATTTCTTGGAGAGCCTGGAGCCCAATGCCATCTTGTTCTGCAACGGAGATAACGATACCTACCCCCTGTGGTACGCTCAAAACGTAGAAGGAATTCGCACTGATGTGCGCATCATCAACCAAAGTTTGTTGCCCACTGAATGGTATTCTTCTGTGCTCTTGGATACGGTTTATACCTCGGCTCCATTGCCTTTGACCTTGCAGCGCGAAGACCTGCAAACCGGTAGTTTTGACTACGGTGTGGCCATAGACAAGGTGAACTACACCACGCCTCGCCCCCTGTCTGAGATGATCAAAGAACTCTTGGCTGACCGCCGCAAATTGGGAAGTGACCGCACCACTTGGCACGGCAACCAGTTCTTCGTTCCCGTTGATAAGGAAACGGTGATTCGCAAAGGCTTGGTGGCCAAGAAAGACGAGGCCAACATCGCCCCCAACATCGAAGTGACCTTGACCTCCAGTTACTTGAGCAAAGGGGATATCGTCATGTACGATTTATTGGCTACCAACGCAGCCAACGGTTGGGAGCGCCCCATCTACTTCACTTCGGTGAGTGGTTTTGACTTCGGCGGATTGAACAATTACCTGCAGCTGGAAGGTTTGGTGTACCGTTTGGTGCCCATTCTCGGAGGAAGCGATCGCGGTCAACCCAACAAAGTGGCTGACTACAAGTTGTGGGACAACTTGGTCAACCAATACCACTATTATGGAATGAAGGAGAAGCCCAATTTCTTCTTGGATGACAAAGCGGCTTATGTGCCCAGCGATTTGCAACAGAACGTATTGATGCTGGTGACCTACTACTTCGAGGAAATCAACAAGTACGAATCTGTAAAGTCAGCCGTTGACAAAGGAGAAGCGAATTTGCCTCCTGTAGACGGCATGGCCGCTGCCGATTATGTTGCCTTTATGGCTGACAGTGTCGAGGTTTACCGCAACCGTGCCTTGGGCGCCATGAAACACATTCGCACCGAAATTCCCGAGTCAGTCATGCCCATGCGCCACGAATATTTGACCGAATATGCGGTTTCTTATTTGCTGTTGGGTGATGAAGAGAGTGCCAAGAAGGAAATGGACTATTGCATCGATCAGTTGCACCAATTCGGCCGTTACTTCAAGCATTTCGAAGACCAAGAATTTGGAGCTCGCGAAGTGGCCAATGCCCGTTATTTGGCCGATCGCATCATCAGCGTTTGCACCAACAAAGGCAAAGCCGATTGGGCCAACGAGTACAAGCAAAAAATGAACGGCATCTAATGACCGAAAACGAAAATGATTCTTTCCAAAACCGCGGGGCCAAGCCCCGCGGTTTTGCTTCTGACGGCCCGCGCGATGGGGGTCGTGACTTTCGAGGTGATCGGCGCGGTTTCTCGCGCGGGCCTCAAGGCGGTTCACGCCCACCCCGGGATGGGAATTGGAAGCCCCGTTCGGCTGACGACAAAAAAGACGACTTTGTCTACGGCATTCACCCGGTAATGGAGGCCCTGGAGGCCGGTAGAACCATCGATAAAATCTGGATCCAAGAAGGGCACCTACAAGGCCAACTGGCTGACTTGATCAAAGAATTTGCAGCGCGACGCTTGACTTGGAAACAGGTACCCCACCAGAAGTTGAATTCGTTGGTACGGGGCAATCACCAAGGTGTAGTGGTGGCCTTGGCTGCCATTCCCTTTGCTGATTTGGACGAGGTCATTGCTTCGGCCTTTGAACGAGGAGAAGACCCCTTTATTTTGGTCTTAGACGGTGTGACCGACGTGCGCAATTTTGGCGCCATAGCCCGTACGGCGGCTTGTGCCGGTGTTCATGCCTTGCTGCTTCCTGAAAAGGGCAGTGCTCCCTTGGGTGGGGATTCGGTGCGCACCTCGGCTGGGGCTTTGTTCAAAATTCCAGTTTGCCGCACCCAGAGCCTGTATCACAGCCTCAAGAGTCTCAAGAACAGCGGTCTTTCCTTGGTGGGAGCCACTGAAAAAGGCAGCCAAGACTTGTATGAGGTCGAGTTGAGCGGTCCTTTGGCCGTGGTCATGGGATCAGAAGAAACAGGCCTGAGCAGCGATGTTTGGAAACTCTGCGATCGCCATGCGTGCATTCCGCTTTCAGCCGGGGGAGTCGAATCCTTAAATGTGTCGGTGGCTTGCGGGGTATTGCTCTACGAGGCCCTTCGCCAAAAACGAGTGAGTAACGCTCAATAAGCCTTGGTAGCCCGAGCTGCGGGCCCTTACCTTTGTCTCATGCGTCCCATTCAAATGGTCGATTTGCAAGCGCAGTATCAGCGCTTGGGTGCTGAAATAGATGCGCGCTTGCAGCGCGCCGTTTCTCAGGCTGCCTACATCAAGGGGCCTGAAGTGGCTGAGCTGGAATCAGCCATGGCTGAGGGCTTCAACCCGCTGAAGGCTTCAGAAACCCTGACCACTGCCTTTCCCCATTTGAGTCAACCTCTGCATGCCTTGGGCGTGGCCAACGGTACCGATGCTTTGCAATTGGCCTTCATGGCCTTGGATTTGCCGCCGGGCTCAGAAGTGATCACACCTGCTTTTTCCTATGCGGCTTTGGCCGAAGTGCTGTTTTTGTTGAACCTGAATCCGGTATTCGTAGAGGTGAATCCCCAAACCTTTTTGGTTGATGTTGATGCCATTCGGGAAGCGATAGGACCCAAAACCAAGGCGATTGCACCGGTGCATCTATATGGCCAAACGGCCGATATGAAAGCCATTATGGAGCTGGCAGCTGAGCACCAACTGTATGTGGTCGAAGACTGCGCCCAAGCCTTGGGTTCTCAGTATTGCAGCGAGGGCCTGAGTGGGTATGCGGCCACCATGGGTCACATTGGCTGTACTTCTTTTTTCCCTTCTAAAAACCTAGGCTGCATGGGCGACGGAGGCATGGTGTTCACCCGAAATCCCGAATTGGCCCTTCGTTTGCGCGCGCTGGCCAATCACGGTCAGGAACAGAAGTACCAGCACCGTTACATAGGCCTTAACTCTCGATTGGATACCCTACAGGCGGCGATTTTGCTGGCCAAATGGCCGCATTTGGCCGATTTTGGCAGCCGCCGCGCAGCGGCGGCTAAGCGTTACGATGAGGCCCTATCGGGCCATGCCGAGCTCGCCGTTCCGGCTCGCTCCCCCCTTTCAACCCACGTCTTTCATCAATACACGTTGAGCCTGCAAAACCCCTCTCACCGGGAACCCTTGCGGCAGTGGCTCGCCGCGGCCGGCATACCCAGCATGGTGTATTACCCGACTCCTCTGCACCGGCAAGAGGCATATGCTCAGGCTCTATCTGCCAGCCGCGGTCGCTGTGCCAACCTGGCTATGACTGAAGATTTGTGCCAGCGGGTCATCAGCCTGCCCATTTGCCCCGAACTGGAAGCCGAGCAGCAGGCATTCATAGTGGCAAAGATTCGCGAATTCTTCGAAACGCTAGGCTAAAGGCAGGGGCTGGTTGCAAATAGCGTCAAGGAAAGCCCAAAGAAAAGTACGACCTTTGCAGAAGGGTAAAATACCCAATTGAATCACCATGAATATTGCGGTAGTAGGCACAGGTTACGTAGGTTTGGTCAGCGGCACTTGCTTTGCTGAGACGGGTAATCGTGTTTTTTGCGTAGACATTGACCAGCGCAAGGTTGACAAACTCAAAGCCGGTCAAATCACCATTTACGAACCCGGTTTGGAGGTTCTATTCAAGCGCAACCTGAAAGAAGGCCGTTTGCAATTCACCACCCAATTGGAAGAAGCCATTGCTGAGGCTCAGATCATTTTCTTGGCCTTGCCCACCCCTCCAGGCGAAGACGGCAGCGCCGATTTGCGTTATGTGCTGGGTGTGGCCGATCACTTGGGTAAGATCATGACCGATTACAAGGTCATTGTTGACAAGAGCACGGTTCCTGTGGGTACGGCAGACAAGGTGCATGCTGCCATTGCCGCCAACTATATGGGCGAGTTCGATGTGGTATCCAACCCCGAGTTTTTGCGCGAAGGGGTGGCCGTTGATGATTTTATGAAGCCCGATCGCGTGGTGATCGGTGCCAGCAGCCAGCGTGCCTTTGCCATGATGGATGAACTGTATGCCCCTTACGTGCGGCAGGGAAATCCGGTGATGCACATGGATACCCGCAGCGCTGAGTTGACGAAATACGCCGCCAACTCGTTCTTGGCTACCAAGATTTCGTTCATGAACGAGATTGCTCGCCTGTGCGAATTGATGGGCGCCGATGTAGACATGGTACGCAAAGGTGTGGGCAGCGATGACCGCATTGGCAAGCGCTTCTTGTTCCCAGGCATTGGTTATGGGGGTTCCTGCTTTCCCAAAGATGTCAAGGCCTTGGTTCACTCGGCCTCTGAGGTGAAGTACGACTTCAAAATTTTGAAAGCCGTTGAAGATGTCAACGCGGCTCAAAAACAAGCTTTGTTGCCCAAAATTGACGCTCATTACGGTTCGATCGAAGGCAAAACGGTGGCCCTTTGGGGCTTGGCCTTCAAGCCGAATACCGACGACATTCGCGAGGCTCCGGCCTTGGAGATGATCGATGCTTTGATGGCGCGCGGTGCCAAGGTGCAGGCCTATGATCCTGAAGCCATGGCCAATGTGAAAGAGATCATGGGTGACAAAGTGAGCTTCTCGGAAGGGGCCTATGAAGCCTTGGAAGGGGCCGACTTTTTGGTGATCGCTACCGAGTGGCCTGAGTTCCGCACTCCCCAGTTTGATCGAATCGCCTCGAGCCTGAGAGAAAAGGTTATCTTCGATGGTAGAAACTTGTACGAGCTGGATACCATGGCCAAGCACGGCTTCGTGTACTGCAGCATCGGGCGTAGCGACATCAAATAATGGCCAACAGAGAACGCGTATTGATCACCGGGGCAGCCGGTTTCCTGGGCTCGCATTTGTGCGACCGGTTCATTGCAGAGGGTTACCACGTCATCGGCATGGACAACCTCATTACCGGTGATTTGCGCAACATTGAACACCTGTTCCATTTGGAACAATTTGAGTTTTACAATCACGACGTGAGCAAGTTCGTTCACGTTTCAGGTGATTTGAAATACATCCTGCACTTTGCTTCTCCTGCCAGCCCCATTGACTATTTGAAGATCCCCATTCAAACCTTGAAGGTGGGTTCTTTGGGTACCCATAATTTGCTGGGATTGGCCATGGCTAAAAAAGCCCGCATCTTGGTAGCCTCTACCAGTGAAGTGTATGGAGATCCAACGGTGCATCCGCAGACGGAAGACTACTGGGGCAATGTGAACCCGGTTGGGCCCCGCGGCGTGTACGATGAGGCCAAGCGTTTCCAAGAAGCCATGACCATGGCCTATCACACCTACCACGGTTTGGAGACGCGCATCGTTCGCATTTTCAATACCTATGGGCCTCGCATGCGTCTGAACGACGGTCGCGTGTTGCCCGCCTTCATGGGTCAGGCCTTGCGCGGCGAAGATTTGACGGTTTTTGGAGACGGTAGCCAAACCCGTTCCTTCTGTTACGTAGCCGATTTGGTAGAGGGCATTTACCGCCTGCTCAAGAGCGATTGCGTGGATCCCGTGAACATTGGAAACCCCGGTGAAATCACCATTGCACAGTTCGTCGAGGAGATCATCAAGCTCACGGGGACCGATCAAAAAGTGGTGTATAAGCCCCTTCCCTTGGACGACCCCAAGCAGCGCCAACCCAACATCAGCAGAGCCAAGTCTTTGTTGGGCTGGGAACCTCAAGTGGGCCGTGAAGAGGGCCTGCGCATTACCTGGGAGTATTTCAAATCCCTGCCCAAAGAGCGCTTGTACGAAGAAGCGCATCACCGCGATTTTCAGAAAGATTAGGCCCAACGTCTAGGGCTCTGCAGACTGCTGGGTTCAGCAGCCCATGGCCTGTGCCTCATTCGCTCTGTAGCCAAAAGCTTTTATGGAAAGCTGAGGGAGCTCAGCCTGTAACTTCTTGCCTGCAAGAATCAGAATAGGCTTATGCTCAGCCTTGTAATTTGCCGGCCAGCTGACCGCAGGCGGCATCGATATCGCGCCCTCGGCTGCGGCGCACGTTGACGATGAGTTTTTGGGCTTCCAAGCCCGCTGCGAATTCGTGCAGGCGTGAGGTGGGCTTATAGTCGGCTAAGGAGATGGGGTTGTATTCGATCAGGTTGATTTTGGAGGGGAAGCGGCGAGCGAAGCGAGCCAGGTTTTGCTCGTCTTCTACCGAGTCATTGACTCCTTCCATCACGGTGTATTCCAATGTGGGGCGGTTGCCCGTTTTTTCAGCCCAATAACCCAAAGCTTCGGCCAGCAAATCCAGGTTGTTGCTCTCGTTGATCGGCATGATCTCAGAGCGCTTGGCGTCGTCTGCGTTGTGAAGGCTAAGGGCCAAATGCGTGCGCAAGCCATCGTCGGCCAATTTCTTGATCATTTTGGCGATGCCCGCCGTCGAAATGGTAAGCCGTGAAGGGCTCATGCCCAAGGCATCGGGCGAGGTGATCAGGGAAACCGATCGCAGCACTTCGGCATAATTGAGCAGGGGTTCTCCCATGCCCATGTACACGATGTTGTCGAGCTTTTTACCGTAGTGTTCCAGGGCCAGTTCATTGATCAAATGCACTTGGTCGTAGATTTCGGCCGCCGTGACGTTTCGCTCGCGTTTGAGGTAGCCCGTAGCGCAAAAACGGCAATCCAGCGAGCAGCCCACCTGCGAGGAAATGCAGGCAGTGGTGCGTTTGGAAGTGGGAATGAGAACCCCTTCAATTTTGAAGCCGTCGTGCAGCTCAAATGCCACTTTGATGGTGCCGTCGTTCGAGCGCTGTGCGGCGTGAATGCGGGTCACCCCAAAGGCAAACTCTTCCTGTAAACGCTGGCGCAAATCTTTGGGTAAATCGGTCATTTCTTCCCAACTGCGGGCTCCTTTTTGCCAGAGCCATTTCCAAATTTGCTTGGCGCGAAAGGCCGGTTGCCCCATGGTTTTGAGGGCCTCGGTCAAGGCGGGTAGATCCAAGCTGCGCAGGTCTTTCACCGAATTATTTTTTGCGGTAGAACAGGCTAATGGGAATGCCGGTCAAAGGGAATTCCTCACGCAATTTATTTTCCAAAAATCGGGTATAGCTTTCGGCAACGTATTGAGGCAAATTGCAGAACAAAGCGAAGGCCACGCGCTTGGTAGGCAATTGACTGACGAACTTGATCTTGACAAACTTTCCTTTGCGGCTTGGCGGTGGCGTATTCTCCATGATGGGCAGCAAATAGTCGTTGATCTTGCGGGTGGGGATTTTGATGGTGAGGTTGTTGTAAACCTGTACCACTGTCTCCATGGCCTGGTAAATGCGCTGCTTGGTCAGGGCCGAAATGAACAAGATGGGAACGTCTACAAAGGGGGCTGTTTTCTCGTGAATCTGGGCCACGAAATCCAGGTGCGTATTGGTCTCTTTTTCGACCAAATCCCATTTGTTGACCAAAATGACGATTCCTTTTCCTTGGCGATGCGCCAACCAGAACAAGTTCAGGTCCTGGGCTTCCATGCCTTGAGTGGCATCGATGATCAACACCACGACGTCTGAATATTCCAGTGCCCGCAGCGAGCGCATCACCGAATAGAATTCGATGTTTTCGTGCACCTTGCTTTTCTTGCGAATACCGGCTGTATCGACCAAAATCATGTCTTTGCCAAAGGCCTTGTAACGGGTATCGATGCTGTCTCGAGTCGTGCCGGCAATGTCGGTTACGATGTTGCGGTCCATGCCCAACAAGGCGTTGATCAAGCTGCTTTTTCCTACGTTGGGGCGACCCACAATGGCAATGCGGGGAATTTTTTCTTCTTCCCCTTCTTCGGGACGAATCTCTTCGGGAATTTCGCGAAGGTGTTTGACCACTTCGTCCATCAACTCACCGGTTCCTGAACCGCTGGCCGAAGAAATTTCAAAGTATTCTGAGTATCCCAGGGCGTAGAAAGCTACCGCGTCTAAGCGAAGACGATCGTTGTCTACTTTGTTGACAACCAAAATGACAGGCTTCTTGCTTCGGCGCAGCACCTCGGCGAATTCCTCGTCCAAGGGATGCACGTCGCATTGGGCATCGACGACAAAGAGCAAAATAGCGGCCTCGTCAATGGCAATGTGCACCTGTTCGCGAATGGCCGCTTCGAAGGTGTCTTCGCTGTCGGGCACGAATCCGCCGGTGTCAACCACGGTGAATTCAACCCCGTTCCAATCGCCGGTTCCATAGTGGCGATCACGGGTCACCCCGCTCATGTCATCGACGATGGCTTGGCGCTGACCGGTTAAACGGTTAAATAGGGTGCTTTTGCCTACGTTGGGACGGCCCACAATGGCGACTAAACGGCTCATAAGGCGCAAAGATACAACCGCTTGAGCGCTTTCCTTGCCAAGGATTGGAAGGCGAGGCGCTATCTTTGACGAATGGCCAAGCCAAAGATAGCCTTGATAGCCGCCTGCGGCAGGCAGCGCGAATTGGGCGCCGGCAATGCCTTGCTCTGGCATTTGCCCGATGATTTTCAGTGGTTCATTCGCCATACCAAGGGAAAATCCATTGTCATGGGCAGAAAAACCATGGAGAGCCTGGGTCGACCCTTGAAGAACCGGCGCAATTTGGTGCTGACGCGCAGCCAGGATCCCCTGCCTGAGGGCTTTGAGTCTATGCCGAATTGGGAAGCCGTTTGGCAAGCCGTCGCCGATGAGCCCGAATTGATGGTCATTGGGGGGGCTGAGATTTATGCGCAATCCCTGCCTTGGGCCGATGCGGTTTATTTAACAGAAGTTCAGGGTGATTTTCCCCATGCCGATGCCTTTTTTCCTGCCATGCCCGAGGCGCAGTGGAACTGCGTGAGCCGTGAGCCTCATAGCCGCGATGAACGGCACGCTTTTGCTTTCGATTTGTGCGTTTACGAACCGCGTTAGTGTAGTTTCAAATTGCTTGTAAAGCAGTTAACGATGCATTCTGTCGGTTTGGGCGTAGATTTGCTCTTGTACTACGACGCCCTGCTGCGTTTTGACCTGAGTCGAAATGCTCGCGGTGAATGGGTGGGTCGGGCAGTACTCAGACACGCCATTTAAGTTCAAAGGCATGAAAGTAGCCGTTTACGCACGCAACGTTCGGGATTCCCGCCACCAAGAGGGCTTTTTGCGTCTGGTTACCGCTTTGGCCGAGCGCGGCCATGAATTGCATTGCAGTGCTTCGCTTGAAGATTTCGTGCACATGAACCTGGATGCCAAGCTCAAGTTGAACATTTTCGATTACTTCAGCCCGGGGGTCGACATCGATGTGCTCATTTGCGTGGGAGGCGATGGTACCATTTTGGATACCTTGAACTTGGTGCGCAACAGCGGGGTGCCAGTTTTGGCCTTGAACACGGGTCGATTGGGCTTTTTGGCGAGTGCCACCACCGAGGCCATAGAGGAGGTGCTGGATGAGATTGACAAGGGCAATTATGTCATTGAAGAGCGCAGCATGCTGCAGTTGACTTCTGACCCTTTGATCTTCGATTACAATTTTGCCCTGAACGATTTTGTGATCCACAAAAAGGAAACCTCGAGCATGATCGTGGTGCACGCCTACATGAACGGAGAGTTCCTGAACAGCTATTGGAGCGACGGTTTGATTGTATCAACCCCTTCGGGCTCAACGGGCTATTCCCTGAGCTGCGGCGGTCCCATATTGTTCCCCAAAAGCGAGAGCTTTGTCATCACTCCCATTGCCCCCCACAACTTGAATGTGCGGCCCGTGGTAGTTCCCGACAATGCCGTAATATCGTTTGAGATAGAAGGGCGTGCCAGCTCATACCTAGCCTCTTTGGATGCTCGAAGCCAAAGCATTACCGAAGACGTGCACATGGCCATTCGCAAGGCCGATCACCCCTTGCGATTGATGCGCCTGAGCTCGGTTCAGTTTTTGGATACCTTGCGCAGCAAGTTGAATTGGGGATTTGACCGTAGAAATTGAGAAAAAGCATGAAGAGTAAAGGATGGGCCCTGCTGGGCTCTTTCGCGTGGATGGCCCTGCAGCAGCTGCAAGCCCAGGTGCCGCAAATTGGCAAAAAAGACCGTTTGGACATTGCCTCCTGGAACATCGAGTGGTTCGGCGATGCCAGCAATGGCCCCAGTTCTGAGGTCATTCAACTGCAAAATGCCGCGGCTTTGATCAAAGGGGCCGACTTGGATCTTTGGGGATTGTGCGAAATTTCAAACCCTGCATATTGGGCCGATTTGCAAAAACAATTGCCTGATTACGGGGCGGTCATCAGCACCTGGAGCCAAAGCCAAAAAACGGCTCTGTTGTATAAGAAAAGCGAGTTTACGCTCTTGTGGAGCAAGCACATATTGCAGGTTTACGATTATGAATTTGCCAGCGGTCGCTTGCCCTTGGAAGTGGGCCTAGGTTGCACCCTGAACGGTCGTTATGATACCTTGGTGGCTTGGGTGGTTCACCTGAAAGCCAATACCGGCAGCAGTTCTCAAAAAGCCACGGCTTGGGATAGGCGCAAACGGGCCATGGAGGCTTTGAAGGAGTATATCGCCGAGCAAGGAGCCATCAAAGGGGTGGTGTTGGGCGATTGGAATGACGATCTGGACAAGAGCATTTACAGCAACTACGCCACGCCATTTTCGGCTTGGATGGCCGATCCCAATTTTGCCATGGTGAGCTATCGCCTTTCCACCAGCGGTCAAAAATCAACGGTCAGCTATTCCGATATGATCGACCACCAAGCGGCTACACCGGCCCTCAAGCCCTTTTGGGTACAGGATTCTTCGGCTGTGCTGTATGCAGACAAATACATCAGCGGTTACGGCAACAACACCAGCGACCATTACCCGGTTTTTGCTTGTTACTACTGGAACACGCTGAGTCTGGGATGGGAAGCCATGACGGGCGCCCACATGAAGGTCTGGTTTGATGGGATGGGCTGGGCGAGCGAGCGAAGCGAGCTCGGCAGCTGGTCGGTGTTTGATGCACAGGGTCGTTGTTTGTTCCAGGGCCAGCATTTGTCGCATTTTCAGGGTGAATCGGGCCATTTGTATGCTTTTCAGTGGAGGGGTTTAGGCACGAGTCAGGTTCAGCGAGCTTGGGCGCTTCAACCCTAAGCCCTAATTTTACCTCATGCGTACTTTATCGTTGCGAATCGGGGCCTTGATGGCCTTGGTATCTCAATTTGCTTGTTCAGAAACTCACCGGGAAGTCATCAGCCAAGAGCCCATACCCGTAGCGGGTTTGAGCAGCTTGCTTACCCTAGAGCCAGGTAAAACCTGGGTCTGGCTAAGTGATTATGTGTATGACCTCGAGGCTCTGGACTCAGTCAGTTTGGACGCCGGTTGGCACATGGAAAGAGACGGTGCTTGCGACAGCGTTCAAATTTGGAAAGAAGCCGATGCCTTGCCCTTGAGCACCCTGCGCTTGCATGTTAAAGGTCATGTGGTTTCGGTTCCCATGCGGGCTTCGGCGAAGCAGGAAATGCACTTTTCATACCCCGATGCTCAACACCAATTGAAGCAGGTACAAATCAAGGGCAGTTTCAATGCTTGGAATCCCAATACCTTGAATTTGACCTACGAACAAGGTTCATGGCATGCCTCGGCGATGATTGCACCGGGAAGCCACCAATACATTTTTGTCATCAACGGCTCTCAGGAATTGCGCGACCCTCATCGCAATGACTCCATTGCCAATGGTTTGGGCGGTTGGAATACCAAATTGGACGTGGCCGCTTCCAACTTGGTGCTGAGCACAGAGCGATTCAAGGGCCAGCGCGTATTCTTGAAGTATTCAGGTTCAGAGCCCATTCACGCCGTAGTTTTGCTCAACAATAGAGCGTTGGACTGGGACAAGGAAGAGCCCGGTTTGCTGGGCATTACCCTGCCCAATGACGCATTGGGTAAAAGCTATTTGAGGGTTTGGTATTGCGACAGTCAGGCGGTTTCCAACGATGTCATGGTGCCCCTTTACGATGGCAAGGTCATGGATCATGCGAGCAAAATCAGCGACCGTCACGATCCCCGTCAGCAAATCATGTATAACCCCATGATCGACCGATTTGTCGATGGAAACAAAGCCAATAACCGCCCCTTGAATCATCCCGAGGTTAACCCCAAGGTAGATTACTTTGGGGGGGATTTGGCCGGATTGACGGCCAAAATCAAAGAGGGCTATTTTCACCGCTTGGGCATCAATACCCTCTGGATTTCACCCATCGTGCGCAACCCCCAAACCCCTTGGGGACGTTGGCCCAAATCGCCCAACACTCGATTCAGCGGCTACCACGGCTATTGGCCAGTGGCTCTGACCGAAACCGATGAGCGATTCTGCACGCCTGATGAACTCCGTACCTTCATTCAGGTAGCCCATGAGAACAATTTGAATGTAGTGCTTGATTATGTGGCGCACCATGTGCATGTGGAGCATCCGCTTTACAAGGAGCACCCCGATTGGTTCACGTCTTTGTATTTGCCCGACGGCAGCAAGAATACCGAGCGCTGGGACGATCAGCGATTGACTACCTGGTTCGATGATCACATGCCCAGTTTCAATTATTTCAAACCCGAGGTGGTGGAACAAATGAGCGATTCAGCGCTGTGGTGGTTTCAACATTTCGATATCGACGGTTTTCGCCACGATGCGGCTAAGCATGTTCCCACTCCTTTCTGGCGCGCGTTGACGTACAAGGTGAACAGCCAAGTGGTAGGTCCCAGCAAAGGGGATAAATTGCCCGAGAGGGTGATCTACCAGATTGGAGAAACCTATGGCAGTCCCGAACTCATCGGTTCTTACTTGGGTACCGGTCTGTTTCAAGCCCAATTCGATTTCAACTTGTACGATGCGGCTATTCGCACCTTCAGGCAGGCCCAAGGGGGCTGCAGCGATTTGGCGGCTACGGCGAACGATTCGCGCCGCTACTACGGTTCGCATCACAGCATGGGCAACATCACAGGCAACCAAGATCGCCCTCGATTCATTTCTTTGGCCGACGGCTCTTTGCAAGACGGCCAAGACTTCAAGCAGGCAGGTTGGGATCAGAACATACAAGTGCAAGGCCCTCACGGTTATCAGCGCTTGCTCAATTTGACCGGATTTGTCATGTCGGTTCCCGGTGTTCCCGTGATTTATTACGGCGATGAAATAGGCATGCCGGGAGCAAATGACCCTGACAACCGCCGCATGATGCGCTTCAACAGTGGCCTGCAAGGCGAATCAGGAGCTTGGTTGCCTGCTGAAAAGAAGCACTGGGAAGCGGTAGCTAAAATGACGCATTTGCGCCAATCGCACATGGCCCTTTTGTATGGAGATACGCGGGTCATAGCCCTGGATGATCAGCATCTCTTAATTGAGCGCCGATACTTTGACCAGGTCGTATGGATCTTGTTCAACCAAAGCGAAAGCGCTTGGACCTATTCCCCAGAAGGATCGGTTCCATCGCGCTTGCGCACGCTGCTTTCTTCAGGTACCGTGAACTGGGTTAAAAACCAGTGTCAACTGCTTGTTCAACCCGGTCAGGTAGAATTCTTTTACAGTCAGCTTTAATAAGGACCAAGCACCTTTGGAGCCTGAACCGGCTCAGCTTGCGCTGCGGCCGCCCATTCTTTCCAAGGCCCATCAAAGAAGGCATTGGCGCGTTTGGCTACAGCGTCCAAATGGCGTTCTAAGTTGCCCAGTGCCCATTCGGCATTCTCCATTCCGTCGCCGCTGAGCAAGGAAATGGCTGATTCGTAACGGTCGTTCAAGCGCAGGGTAGCCTCTTCGTAGGGGCGGTAATCAGCCGGCAACATGAAGCAATCTTTCAAGGCCGCAATGCTGTCTTTCAAGGGTTGGAAGGCTTTGCTGAGTTTAGCCTGAGCGCTATCAGAAACAAACGATTGACTGAGCCACTGTTGGCTTTGCTTTTCGGCGCTCTTGAGTCCTTCAAACAACTCATAGCCGCGCTGGGCACTTTGGCTAAAACGGGCGTAGTTGCTTTCCAGGCGCTGGCGAGCCGCAGGATCCCAACCGCTCAAAGGACTGGGGAGAACCTTGAGGTTGGTAGAGGAAGAATCGCTGCCTACCTTGATGACTACGCGGTATTCACCGGGGGCAAGTGGCAAACCAGCAGGCAAGGTTTCGCCGGGTTTGTGTTCCCCGTGATCGGGCATGCGCACCCCATCTTGAATCAAGCGGTAAGGTATGCGGTACAACCCGCTGGAGTCAAACTTCATCTCATGACGGCGAACCCGCTGGCCCATGTCGTTGTAAATGAGCCCTTCGGCCTCAATCTTTTTGCCTTTCTCTCCATTCACCCACAGGGTAATGAGGCTGCCGCCCGGGCGATTGGCGCCGGCAAACTCTCCGTCTGCTCCAAATCGTACACCGCTA
>Ga0222714_10001723_pt1 | contig 24298 bp, 25 predicted proteins | sample C33_3DmetaG_FD_165048 | JGI IMG/M metagenome (GOLD analysis project Ga0222714, IMG submission 165048) | Estuarine water microbial communities from San Francisco Bay, California, United States - C33_3D | ecosystem: Environmental > Aquatic > Marine > Unclassified | place: USA: California...
CGGGTGAAACTTACCCATCAACAGGCAGCTTCGCACGGCACCCACAACAATGTTCCCGTGAACGACCCAAAATGGCTAAATGACCTGCGCGTCAGTTATGAAGTTGATGGCATCGATATGCCCAGCTTGCTGCCAACCCCGCTGGGACAGTTTGAAGCCTGGCTGGCAGCTGCAGTAGCAGCAGAGCTGCCAGAACCTAATGCCATGGTGATTGCTACCGCGAGCAGCGATGGTGCACCAACAACTCGAACTGTGCTTTGCAAGTTAGTTGATGAACGCGGGTTTGTTTTTTTCACAAATACCAACAGCCACAAAGCGCAGCAGTTAGCGCAGAACCCACAAATTGCTGCCACTTTTTTATGGTTAAACCTGCATCGACAAGTTCAGGTGGCAGGAGATATCGAACAGGTATCGCAAGCTGAAGCTGAGCAATATTTTTCAACGCGAGCGCGCTCTTCGCAGCTTGGTGCTTGGGCAAGCGAGCAATCGGCCACGCTGAGTTCGCGAGCAGAACTAGCCAATCGAGTTGTTGAACTTGAAGCTCAGTATGCAGATGTCGAGCAGATCCCAACTCCACCATTCTGGGGCGGCTATTTGATTCGACCTAAATATGTGGAATTCTGGCAAGGCCAGCGATCTAGATTGCATGATCGCTTCCGATATGAGCTGGCAGATCCAAGCTTTTATGGCAGATCAGTGCTCAATCGCGCCGATGCCTGGCAGGTGAAGCGGCTAGCGCCGTAGGCTTAGCCAAAAGCGTCCAAGGAGCTGTCTCATGATTGTTACGATCACGCCGAATCCTTCGCTTGATTACACCTATGAATTACCAGCTGGCGAATTTTCACTTGGCGGTGTAATTCGACCACTTGATACCAGGTGTGATGCTGGTGGCAAAGGCGTGAATGTGGCGCGAGCACTTTCGTTAAATGGGTTTAGATCAAGAGCAGTGCTTACGCTTGGCCAAACTGAGGGCCAGCACATTTTGGACCTTTTGATGCTGGAAGATTTAGACACCAGACCACTTTTAGTTAAAGGTGCATCTCGCGTGAATGTCACGCTGGTAGATGTTGATGGAAATACCACAAAAATTAATTCGCTGGGCTCGCCAATCTCACCTGGTGAATGTCGGGGATTAGTTGCGCTAGCAATTACTGCAACAGATGAAATTGATTGGCTAGTTACCTGCGGCTCGCTGCCACCAAGTGTTGATAAAGGCTTTCATGCGATGGCTGTTGAAGGTGGTAAATCGCTTAACGCAAAAACTGCAGTTGACTGCACAGGCGAACCATTGCTTTTGGCTTGTAAAGCTGGAGTTGATTTAATTAAACCTAACGTGCATGAGCTGCGCGATATTGTTAAACGTGATCTAACAACTTTAGGTGAGTTAATCCAAGCAGCTAAAGAAGTAATAGCTATGGGTTGTAAATCTGTAATTGTTTCAATGGGATCGCAAGGTGCGGTATTTGTTTCAGCAACCGATCTGCTTTATGCAACTGCACCAAAAGTAAAACCACGAAGCACCTCAGGTGCTGGTGATTCATCACTTGCGGGTTTTCTTTCTAAATATGATCAAGGACTTGAAGTTGCACTATTGGAATCAATGGCATGGGGCGCTGCAGCAGTTGGACTGCCAGGCTCAAAAATGCCAGTTGAAGCTGATATTGCACCGCTGCGCGGAATTAGTAAAGTAACAAGAGATCCAGATTTAAGTATGGCCGTTTTGGGAGATTAGTTCTTTTTAATTTTTTCGTAGTCAGCTAACGCCCGAATTCGTTCAACGGCATGATCCACAATTGGTTGCGGATAACCATTCTGATATCCAGCAGGCGTCTTCCATGGCTCATGCGCAGTATTTGCTGGCAGATGCGCAAGTTCTGCAATGTATTTACGAACATAATCCCCGTTTGGATCAAACTTCAATCCTTGCGTGATTGGATTAAAGACGCGATAAAACGGCGATGCATCCGTGCCGCTGCCAGCAGTCCATTGCCAACCATGTTGATTTGATGCGATATCACCATCAGCTAACCACTGCATAAACCAATCCGCGCCGCGGCGCCAATCAATATGTAAATCTTTAATTAAAAAACTTGCAACCACCATTCGAACTCGGTTATGCATCCAGCCTTCAGCCATTAGTTGTCGCATGCCGGCATCAACAAAGGGAAATCCGGTTTTACCCTGACACCAAGCTGCAAAGTTTTCATCTGCAGTTTTGCCGCGCTCCCACGGCATTTGGTCATATTGTTTATTTAAGTTTTCAGTGCTGGTATGGGGATTGTGATGCAGCACATCTGCATAAAACTCCCGCCAACAGATTTCTTTTTTGTAAACCTCATCAGTTTCTTTTAGATCTTTTAAAATTGTGCGCGGATGTATCTCGCCAAACCGTAACGGGATGCTCATTTTTGAAGTGCCGTTAATAAGATCAGATCGATTGCGATCTTCAGCATAATCTTTTAACGCGGTAGCTTGAAATGTCTCCCACCGAGCTAACGCAGCTTGCTCACCAGCTGTTGGCAGCACTAAATCGCCAAGCTCAGGTTCCGCTGGTCGACCATGGCATTGCAGTGGCATCCACCAGTTGGCAAATTCTGGTTTAGCTGCTGGCAATCGCCAACCATGCGCTGCCCAACTGCGATAAAACGGCGTGAAGACTCGATATGGCGTGCCATCATCTTTATTAACTCGGCCAGGCGAGATGGCATATGCCGAACCGGTGCGAACTAATGGCACAGAAATTAGGTTCTCAATTTCTTGATCAAGTTTGGCAAGCTCGGGCTCAAAGGCAGCGGCAATATGCACGCTGCTGGCTGTTGCAGCAGCGATAACTTCAGGGAGCACCTGCTTTGGGTCACCATGGCGGATTAATAAATTGCGATCCAGTGATTTTCCTAATTCATTCAAACTTCGAATTAAATATGCGCCACGAACCGCGCCAAGCTGCGCAAATTGCGCTGGATCTAAGATGAAAAGCGGCACTACTCGCGGATCGCTGGCGGTAGCTGCCTCGGCAATGGCAGCTAGCAGCGCTGGGTTATCGCTTAAGCGCAGATCCCGGCGAAACCAATGAATTGTGGCCATTGGCGCACGGTACGGGGAAATAAATCTAACTGCCACCTGAGCCTTCTTAAGGTATTTTTAAGGTTCTGGTAGGTTTCATAGATGCGAAAAGCCCTGCTTGGACTCGTGCTTAGCCTCACCATGGTGGCAGTTGTGTTGCCAGCTGCGGCTAGCGAAGATGTAGTCGGACAGCTTGATGCTGACCTGTACCAAATAACTGTGCCAGCAACCCTTAACCAAGATAAGACAGCTGCAGATAGAGCAGCCCAATCCCAGAAGGCCAATCGACAGGCTCGAGCGCTGGCTAAACGAGCAGACAAAGTGCTTCGCATCGCAGCAGATCTCAAAGGGGTGCGATATCGCTTCGGGGGCGCATCGCCCAGCTCAGGATTTGATTGCTCTGGCTACATGGCATACGTATTTGACAAAGTTGGAACCGAGCTGCCTCACTCATCTAGCGCAATTCGCAGCGCCGCTGAGAAAATCAATAAAGCTGATCTTAAAAAAGGTGATTTGATTTTCTGGCATTCAGCTAGTGGACGGGTATTTCACGTAGGGATTTATGCTGGAGCTGGTCAGGCATGGCATGCACCACGGCCAGGTCGAAGTGTCTCAAAGCAGGCAATTTCGCTTGCTGGTGGCCGCCAAACGTCCTACATAACATATGGCCGAATCTAAAACTCCGGCAAAATTTTAGTTTCCCACTACGGTTAGCCTGTGAAAATTGCAATTCCACTTGAAACCAAACCTGGCGAGGCCAGAGTTGCCCTCACTCCAGAGCTGGCTGCCAAGCTGATCAAGCAAGGCTTTGAGGTGGTGCTGGAGCAGGGTGCTGGGGAGAAAGCAGGTTTCACCGATGCTGCCTATCAGGCTGCAGGGGTGGATTTAGTTGCCGCAAACTCAACTAAAACCGCCGATGTTGTGCTTAGCGTGCAGCCGCTTGCAGCAGCTGCAATGACTGAACTTAAATCAGGCGCGATCACCATTTCGTTTTTGCCAGTAGCTGCAACCCAGAGTATTCAAGCTGCGCAAGCTGCAAAAGTTACGGCATTTTCACTTGAGTTAATTCCGCGAATTTCTAGAGCGCAATCAATGGATGCGCTTACTTCACAAGCTCTTTGCGCCGGTTATAAAGCAGCGCTAGTTGGAGCGGAGTTATCACCAAGATTTTTCCCGCTGCTAATGACTGCAGCTGGCACAGTTACACCAGCTCAGGTGCTGGTGTTGGGCGCTGGCGTGGCTGGGTTGCAGGCGATTGCAACTGCAAAGCGACTTGGTGCAGTGGTTTCGGCATATGACGTTCGACCATCTAGCAAAGATGAAGTTATCTCAATGGGAGCAAGTTTCATTGAGCTTGAGCTAGAAGCGCTTGAAGGCAGCGGTGGATATGCCAGAGAGATGACTGCTGAGCGCGCCGCAAAACAACGCGAGCTGCTAACTCCTTATATTTCAAAATCTGATGTGGTGATCACAACTGCAGCCGTACCAGGTCGACCTGCACCACGGTTGATCACTAAAGAAATGATGAGCGGACTTAAAGCAGGTTCGGTTGTAATTGACTTAGCAAGTGAATCAGGCGGTAACGTCGAGGGATCTGTTGCAGGTGAGATTGTGCAAATCGATGGTGTGAAAATTTGGGGCGGTAAAGATGTGCCAAGTTCGCTGCCATTTCACGCATCACAGCTGTATGCAAAAAATGTGGTTAATTTATTAACCTTGATGATTAATGCCCAAACAAATGCACTCGAGCTTAATTTTGAAGATGAAATTATTGCGGCAGCTGCAGTTACGCATAACGGCGAAATTCGAGTTGAAGCAGCCAAGCAGGCAGTAGGTGGAGCTAAATGAGTGATGTTGTAGCGCTATTCTCAATATTTATTCTTGCTATCTTTATTGGATTTGAAGTGGTATCTAAAGTTTCAACAACTTTGCATACACCACTTATGAGCGGTGCGAATGCAATTCATGGAATTATTTTAGTTGGCGCAATAATTGTGGCTGACCATTCAGATACCACGTTGGAGTTGGTGTTATCGCTGATTGCAATTGTGCTAGCAACAATAAATTTAGTTGGCGGATTTGTGGTAACTGACCGAATGCTTGAAATGTTCAAGGGTAAGAAAAAATGAGCAGAGATATTTATGATCTGCTTGGACTCGTTGCTGCAGTATGTTTTATTCTGGCGCTTAAAGGGCTATCTTCACCAAGAACAGCTCGTCGTGGAAATTTGATTGGTGCTGTAGGCGCTTTGCTAGCAACAGTTATTGTGTTCTTTTACGTGGAATCACCAGACGTGCTGCCACTTAACAACCTTGGCTTGATTTTGGCTGCTATGACTGTTGGTGTTTTAGTTGGTGTGCCAGCAGCTAGGCGTGTGCAGATGACGCAGATGCCGCAGCTGGTGGCGCTGTTTAATGGTGTTGGTGGTGGCGCTGCCGCACTAGTTGCGATTGTGGAATACCTCAAACTTGGTGAAACGGCATCGCTTGCGGTTTTAATCGCAACTATTTTTACAGTTGTAGTTGGTTCAGTTTCATTCTCAGGATCTTTTGTTACGTTTTTAAAGCTACAAGAATTAATGACAACCCGGCCAGTGGTATTTCCAGGTGGCAGATTTGTAATTGGCGCAACGCTGGCAGGGATTATTGCGGTTGCAGCTTGGGTAATAACTGAAGGTGGAACAACTCCGCTGTTATTGCTTGGCGCTTTGTCATTGCTATTTGGTGTGCTGTTTGTGCTACCAGTTGGTGGTGCAGATGTGCCAATTGTTATTTCATTGCTAAATGCATTTACCGGTCTAACTGTTGCAGCTAGTGGTTATGTGCTGGAGGCAACGCTACTAATTGTTGCTGGCACATTAGTTGGTGCTTCTGGCACAATTTTGACTCGTTTGATGGCAGCTGCTATGGGTAGATCTATTTTTGGAATTCTGTTTGGCGCTTTCACTGCCAAAGCTGTTGATGCCGTAGGAAGTGATTCAGCTCGGCCAGTTAAATCAGGCTCAGCTGAAGATGTCGCAATTTTGTTAAATTATGCGCAGCGAGTTGTAATTGTGCCCGGCTTTGGTTTAGCAGTTGCCCAAGCGCAGCATACGGTTCGCGAGCTGGCGGATTTGTTAACAGCAAAAGGAATTGAAGTTGCCTATGGCATTCATCCAGTTGCCGGACGAATGCCAGGGCATATGAATGTGCTGTTAGCTGAAGCCAATGTGCCATATGAGCAGTTAGCAGAGATGGAAGAAGTCAATCCAACTTTTGCGCAAACTGATGTGGCATTAGTAATTGGGGCAAATGATGTGGTCAATCCTGCCGCTAAATCCACCCCAAGCGCTCCAATTTATGGCATGCCAATTTTGGAGGTAGCGAACGCGGCAAACGTTATTTTCTTAAAGCGTTCAATGCGACCTGGATTTGCTGGAATTGAAAATGAGCTCTTGTATGACCAGAAGACCACGCTGCTATTTGGCGATGCCAAAACCTCGTTAACGGCGGTAGTGAGCGCGTTAAAAGCGCTTTAAGTGGGGTTTTTCTGAGACTGGCCCCATTAGATAGCCATTTAGCAGGCAAACAAGGCAGAATCTAGCCATGACAGTCTTAGTAGTAGATGATGATCGAGCAATCCGTGATGCTGTGCTGCGCGCCATTAAATTCGATGGCATGGATTGCGAAGCTGTTGCTACCGCCCGTGAGGCGCTGCAATATATCAACGGCGAAAAAGGTAAGCGACCAGATTTAGTTATTTTAGATCTAGGCCTACCAGATCTAGATGGACTTGATGTGGTGCGTCAGGTTCGAGCAAAAGGTGATGACCTACCAATTTTGGTGCTAACTGCTCGCACGCAGATCTCTGATCGCGTTGCTGGACTTGATGCTGGTGCTGATGATTATTTACCAAAACCATTTGCGCTACCAGAGTTGCTGGCACGAGTTCGTGCGCTGCTGCGCCGAATTCAAATTGATGCCACTCCAAGCGGAATTGTGCCACTTGGCGAGGTGTATCAAATTGAAGATCTAATTGTGGATTGCGGCGCCTATCGAGCTAGTCGTAATGGCAGACATTGCAATTTAACTCGCACTGAGTTCTCGCTATTAGAAGTACTAGCTAAAAATTCTGGCAAAGTTGTGCCACGGGATATGTTGTTAGAAAAAGTTTGGGGCTGGGCTTCGCCAACTTTAAGTAACGGTTTAGATGTTTATATCGGTTACTTACGTAAGAAACTTGAAGAAGGCGGGGAGCCTCGACTAGTTCAAACCGTTCGCGGCATTGGCTACGTGCTGCGGCTTGAGGAATAACTAGTGTCACTCAGAAGGCGCTTAGCATTAATTGCGGGCGGTGTAACAGCTGTTGCCGTCTTATTAGTTGCGCTGCTTAGTGGTTTGCTTTCTGCTCGCACTATGTATGAACAAGTTGATGCAGAACTTAGATCTGCGCTGAACTTTAATGTTGAAAATGAATTAGCTGCAAAATTAGAGTTATCTTCACGAACAACGTTAACTGCTGAATCACTAGATATTTTAATTGATGTTTATTTCGTTGAGGGCACCGTTGAACCACGCGGCTCTGTTACTGCAGCAGTGCCACCAGGGGATGCGGTTTTCCAACAGCTTTTAGGAAGCAGCAGCGAGCCGATCTTTGAATCGGTTACTACAAATACAGATATTTCATTAAGAGTTGCTGTTATCCCATTCACAGATGGTGCAGTGATTCGGGCAATGCGTCCAATTAATGATCTGCAAGTAAGCATAAATACGCTAACAGCAGGAATCTCGGCATTAGCTTTCCTAGCCTCATTAATAACTGCACTAATTGCAAGTGTGGTTGTTGGCTCAGCGCTTCGGCCTGTTTTGAAGTTAACAGCAGCAGCTGAGCAGATTGCGCAAACTCAGAAACTAGATGATTCGGGTCTAATTGAGGCAACGGCTGGTCGCAGTGATGAGATTGCTCGATTGTCAGCATCGCTGCAATCGCTGGTAGCAGCTCTGGCTCGCAGTCGCGAGCAACAACAACGACTAGTTGATGATGCTGCTCATGAACTTCGCACTCCGCTAACTTCGATGCGAGCAAATCTGGATCTAATGGCAATGGCTGAAGCAACCGAGCGCGGCATTACGCTGGAACAACGCAGCGAGATGCTGGGCTCTATGAATGAAGAGCTCGAAGAGCTCAGTCAGTTAGTTGAAGAGTTAGTTGCTCTAGCAAGTCCGGTGCCAACGCTGCATGAAGTTTCATTAGAAGCAGATGTTGAGTTAGCGCAATTAGCAGAGCAGGTGGTTCGCAGGTTTGCCCGCAGGTCTGGTCGGGAGATTAAACTCGACGCCAACTCATCCTTGGTTCAAGGAAGGTCGGCGCTAATTGAACGGGCAATTGCCAATTTAGTTGGTAATGCAATTAAGTTCTCACCAGCTGAAACTGCAATTTCTGTGACCGTTCGAGATGGCATGGTGCTAGTTGATGATGCCGGACCGGGCATTGCAACGGATTATCGCTCACAGGTATTAGAGCGATTCTGGCGTGCTCCAGAGTCTCGAGGCTTGCCAGGATCTGGGCTGGGCTTATCGATTGTAAGTGATATGGCAAAGTCGCATTCTGGTTCAGTGATTATTGACCAATCACCACTTGGTGGCGCCAGGGTGGGATTTGTGCTTCCTGAGTTAAAGGAAAGTAAAGCTTAATCTTTTGGCGTATCTCAGGATTTAGCTTGGCTTAAGTTAACGCTTAGTGATCTCTTGGTAATTGCGCTCTGTTTCACCGGTATACACCTGACGAGGGCGACCAATTCGAGTTGCTGGATCTTCAATCATCTCTCGCCATTGTGCGATCCAGCCAGGTAGTCGACCAAGTGCAAATAGCACCGTGAACATCTTGGTTGGAAATCCCATAGCCTTGTAGATAACACCAGTGTAGAAATCAACATTTGGATAAAGTTTGCGTTCAATAAAGTAATCATCAGCTAGCGCTGCTTCTTCAAGCTTTAGCGCAATATCTAACAACGGATCATTAACGCCAAGTTCTTTAAGTACTTGGTCAGCTGCGTTCTTAATGATCTTCGCTCGTGGGTCATAGTTTTTATAAACCCGATGGCCAAAGCCCATCAGCCTTACAGCCGAATCCTTTTCTTTAACCTTTGCAATAAATTGCTCAACAGACTGGCCTGATTGCTGAATATCATTAAGCATTTCAAGCACAGCTTGATTGGCTCCACCGTGCAGCGGGCCGAACAGCGCAGATATGCCTCCTGCGACAGATGCGAATAGGTTGGCATGAGAAGAGCCAATCATTCGCACTGTTGATGTTGAACAGTTTTGTTCGTGATCAGCATGCAGAATAAATAACAGGTCAAGCGCCTTTGCAACAACTGGATTGACTTCATACTTTTCAGCAGGAAGTGAGAATGTCATCTGCAAGAAGTTTGAAACATAATCAAGACTGTTATCTGGGTATGGGAATGGTTGACCCATTGATTTGCGAAGTGAGTAGGCAGCAATAGTTGGAACTTTAGCTAGCAGTCGAATTGTTGATATTTCTACTTGTTGCTTATCAAACGGGTCAAGTGAGTCTTGATAGAAAGTTGATAGGGCATTAACTGCAGATGCTAAAACTGGCATTGGATGCGCATCGCGCGGGAAGCCGGAGAAAAATCCTTTGAGATCTTCATGCAGCATGGTGTGTAAACGAATATTCTCAGTAAATAAAGTTAGCTGCTCAGCAGTTGGCAGTTCGCCATAAACGAGTAAATAAGAAACTTCAAGAAATGATGATTTCTCTGCTAGCTGCTCAATTGGATAGCCGCGATAGCGCAGAATTCCAGCATCGCCATCTAGATAAGTAACTGCAGATTGAGTTGTGGCAGTATTTCCAAAACCGCTATCAAAGGTGATGTGGTTTGTGCCAGTTAGCAACTTGGAGATATCAAGTGCATCTGGTCCTTCAGTTGCTTTAACTAGTGGTAAATCAATTGACTTATCTGGGGTGTTGAGCTGACCCTGCGACATCGAAAATCCTCCATTTGTTGGAAGTGCTGCGTTACGGCTAAGCCGCCATTACTTGAGGGTAATCGTAGAGTTATTGGTTCGCCGACAAGAGTGGGGCACGCCCTGAAGCGACTCGGACCCGCTGTGGGATTAGTTACTGCTTATTGGCGCGACAAGAGCATGAAGAACAAAGTGGTCGAGCTGCCTGGTCGCAAGTCAGCGCAGCCACTGCTGCTTAACTGCAAAACCAATGCAACAGATTCCAGCTTTACCCAATTTGCTTAAAGCCCGTTGGTGCCCCCAGCAGGATTCGAACCTGCGCGCACGGTTTAGGAAACCGATGCTCTATCCCCTGAGCTATGGGGGCGGCGAGATTTAAGCAAGGACGCAATCTTATGGGTGACCTGTGGCTGATTAATTACGCTGGTTTAACTTCACCTTTCGCTACAGTTAAGCAAATACATTCAGGATGGTCATTTTGCTTTATTTGTCAAAGTCAAACATGCTGTTCCTAAAGCCTCGAAAAGTGGCAGGGACAAGTTTTGAAATCGCGCTTTCAAGATCTGCGGGCACAGCTGACATCGTAACACCAATCTCACTTGAAGATGAGCTGATCAGAACTGACCAAAAAGGACAGCTTCCTATTAATTGGTCTAGGCAGCCAGAACTTGAGGCAAGTTATGTTTCATTGGTGCAACAAGTTCACCGAATTAAGCGAGCGGATGTTAACTCTGATGAGCTTAAAGCTAAACGAGCACAGATTAAAGATTTACTACACATCAAAGGACACCGGTTGTATTACAACCACATTGTTCCTGCAGATATAAAATTGAATTTTGGTGTTGCAAGTTTTAATAATGCACTCAAAGTCACCATCACTCGCCATCCTTACGAGCAGTTGATTTCGCAGGCTTACTGGCTACACAAAGGCAAGCAGCGACGGAATTTACCGATATCACAAATTATTGATGAACTACTAGAAGAGCCAGCACCAAATACGCCATATTATTTTGAAGATGGCAATAAAATCTGCGATATTTATTTGAAAATGGAATCCTTTGAAAAAGATACGATTGAACTTGAAAACAAACTTGGAATTAAAATTTGGCAGTATCTACCGATGACCAAGAAAAGCTCTACTACTGCTCGCCCAAAAGCAACCGATATTTTGTCAAGCAGTCAGAAGCAAAAAGTTCAAGCCAGATCACCGTTAGAGTTTGAATACTTTAACTACGATACTAATTAAGTATTGTCTTCACTAAGAATGTCTTGCTCACTCAAAATATTTGTCAGATCTTCAAGACCACTGGTGTATTGTCCAAGAGTGGTTCGAGCAGTATCAATTTGATCACGAATCGACAAGTAGCCAGTTTCAAGCGACTTAGCAACTGAGGTTGCCTCGCGTCGAATTTGTTCAATTTTTGCTCGTTCACGCGCCAATTCTGTAGCAATCACTGTTCGGGTTTTTTGAAGCTTTGCTTCGGATGTTGCTACTGCGTCATCTACAATTTTTTCAGCTTCCTTTACAGATGCGTTTCTTCGCTGATCAATCTCTCTTCGCAAACTTTCTAGTTGAGTCTTGATGCGATTCTCAGTGTCAATCTTCAGCTGCTCAGCTCGGCCTTCTATTTGTGCTTTTTGTGCCTCAGCATCAGCAACCAATTTAGCAGCAGTATTTTGAGCTGCTAATGATTGAGCTTCGGATTGCTTGAGTAAGCGGTCACTTTCTTTTCGAGCAGCCGTAAGTCGCTTTTCTATTTCTGTTAGCGCATTGCGCTCAGCTTCTTTTGTTGCTTTAACTAATGCCAAAGTGTGCTCACCGGCAAGCGCCACGATCTCAACTTCGTTTAGGGCATAAAGATCTCGACGCTTCTTCAATTCGTTTATTTCAGCACGCAGGGAGCTAATAAGCTCGGCTGCTGCTGCGTCTAAATTTTCGTCATTGAGAATATCTTTTGGGCTCTGAGATAAACCCAGACTGTCACTCATATAGTTAACTAACCGTAAGCGGTTTTTATTTGTTGCCATTTGTGATCCTTTTCCCAACGGAATACAAGCCTATATCATAAAAAAGTTCGCGGTCACCGGGCTATGGCCTGAGCTCCAAGAGCATCTGACTGAGTTGACGAGCAATTAGTTGTGATGCGTCACGCGTCCAGTGGACACCATCTACCTGGCGGAGCAAGATTCGAGAACCATCAACTTCAGCCTGGAGCAATGGTGAAATATTGGTGAAGTTATCCAGATAGCGCAATTGAACTCCCTGCCCTTGCAGGCTAATTAAGCTTTCATGGATTTTTTGATAACTTAAGTTTCTTTTTTGATCTTTAACCGGAGGAGGACCAGTCCAAACTAATCCAGTTACCTTGTTTGCAAGAAATTCCTGCGCTACTAGTTGAATGCGTCTGGCATATTCAACGCTCCAATCAGCTGAACTGCGATCAATTAGCTCACCAGAGCTGACCATGCTGACTGTGTCACTGCCACCCAAAATAATAATTACCAAATCTGGCTGATGCCTCAAAGTTAAATCGCGAGCGTACTGCCCCCAATCGAGCACATTTGGTTTTGCTAAGCCAGAGCCATTTGCCCACTCAACACGAATAACAAATCTTGGATCTTCGGTCATTAATTTGACCAGTTCTTGTCCTGCGAAAGTTGACAGTGAATCCCCGGTAACTAAAACACGAATTATTCTGCCGACATTAGCTGCAGCGAAGGCGTCTGGATCAAGTATTGGCACTGAGTTTAAAATAATTCCATCTCCATCACGCTCCTTTAAAGCAGTGACGGATTCAACTATTGGCTCTATTGTTGTTGGGCTAGAGTTAGTTTCGGCTGAAATGGTTTCACCAATTAAAGAAATTCCAACACGATCTCGATTCCTGATTCGATCAATTAGATTCTCTACAGATCCTGCTCCAGCATTTTCAGAAGCAGTCTTCATGAAATTCGCAATTGGAATTGAGACAACTCGTGTAATTCCTGGTTCGATGGCAAGAGCTGAGTTATAAATTGTTGATGCATTAACAAACCAACTTGCCACCCCAACCAACCAAACCGTAAGGATTACGCTCGCTGCATTTCTTGATGCACCTTTATAGTCAACTATCAGTTTGTGGCCCACTGTTTGGCGAGTTATTTTTGGATTCATGATTAAAATTGGAAGTAAATAAAGGGGCTTACGCCATTGCCGGAAGTTAATAACATGACTATTGCGATAACAACACCAACGCCAATAGCTGCAATTGGAACTGGGATGGCTCCAATTAAATCATTGCTACGCTTAGCTATTCGCTTTGGCAGGTATTGTCCAAATAGCCCGAAAGCAATTAACAAGTAGATGGTTGGGTTAGTTAGCACAGATGACTGAGTACTTGATGTATATAGCTCCTTTAGTAAATTCAGAGAATCGGAAACGGTTTCAGATCTGAAAAATATCCAGGCTAAATTCACAAAAGCGAAAGTGATAAGTATTGAAATAAATTTAGGCAAACGCATTTTTAGTGTGTTTCGTAAGTATCTTTCAACTGCTAAACCCACACCGTGAAGCAATCCCCAAATTATAAAAGTGAAGCTAGCTCCATGCCAGAATCCACCAATAGTCATAGTTGCTACAAGATTTATACTTGTTCGAACCTCGCCCTTTTGATTTCCGCCTAGTCCTACATACAAGTAATCTTTTAAAAATCTAGAAAGTGTCATGTGCCATCGTCGCCAAAACTCTTGCAAGCTTGCAGCCCGGTAAGGTTGATCAAAGTTTTGTGGGAATCTAAAACCTAACAACATGGCAATACCGATTGCCATGTCTGTGTATCCAGAGAAATCGCAATAAATTTGGACACCAAAAGCTAAAATCGCAATGAAGATATCTAATGAAGAATAAGCTTCAGGTGCTCCAAAAACTTGATCAACTGCAAGGCGCCCAAGCTGATCGGCAATTACAACTTTTTTAATTAAACCAGAGGCAATTAGCACCAATGCAGGTGATAGCGGTATGTCACGAGGACTTCTTGGTGATTGCAGTTGTGGAATAAACTCAGCTGGACGCACAATTGGTCCAGAAACTAAATGAGGGAAAAAGGTTAAGAGAACCGCAAAGTCTACAAATTTTGCGGGCAGCATTCTTTCACGATAGACATCCATTACATATGAGATTGCTTGAAAAGTATAAAAAGAAATGCCAATAGGCAAAATTATTCTAAGTGCAAGCAGATTGGATCCACCACCGAAATCTCCTAAAATTTCGTTGAAGGAATCAATGAAAAAATTAAAGTATTTAAATACCCCTAGAGTCACTAAATCAACAACAATTATTACTGCTAAGGCAATAGATTTCTTTTTGTGGTTATTTCTCACGCGGTATATACGTATTGCTGCAAATTGGTTAACAATGACTACAAATATTAATAAAGCAACAAATCTATAGTCAGCATACCCATAAAAAAATAGCGAAGTTAAGATAATAAAAGGTTTCCAATATTTTGGTAAGGGCATTAATAGCCAGCTCACAAAAATGACAGCACTAAAAAATAATGCAAAAGTCAAAGATGTAAAGGCCACCCGCTCAAACTCCTTTAATTCGCACTTGATGCTAGATCTAGTTTAACTTCTGCTTCGGTTGCATAAACAAACCAAATCTGTCCAGCTTTTAAATTAACCTGCTGTCCCTCATAGGTATATGTTGGAAAATCACTATCCCTCAAGCGCTGCCAGTTTACTTCTAAGCTCTTGCCATTTCGCAGCATGATGGCTTTTCCTGAGCCCACTAGTTGCTGATCTGGTACATCTTTACCAAACGAATCCTTGAATCCAGAGGATATGGTTTTGGTTATCTGCACAATTACTGTTGAGGGAGTATGCGGGGTATTGGTGAGCGTGTCTATTGCAACCTCGCCATCAAAAGCTACCTGCCAGCCGTTGCCAGCAGCCCATGTGAACTCAGTTTCCGCAGCTGGGTATTGCACCGCAATACTTTTTGTTTTAACTGCTGCTGGGTGAAACTCCCTTGAGAATTCAAATCCAGTTACAGCCTTGCTAACTTCACGTTTTGCCTGAGCTAACTCAAGCAATCTGGCTGGCATCACCATCAGGTTATGCGGGGAGTATCGAGGCGGCTCAGCGCGATACCAGCCATCACCTGTGACTCGATTTGAAATATCAATAAATGGTTCGCGGTCAAGTAGCGGGATAAATTTGCTCTGCGCACCAGAATATCCAAAAGCTGGTGAGCCGAATTGTCTTAAAATTGAGATATCAGTTGGTCGTGCCGATCGAATTGGCCCAACGCTGGTTGGGAGCTCAGTTGCATAAACTGCAACAAGGCGTGAATAGCCACCTTCAATTCGCTCCACATAAATCTGATCTGCAGCAGTTAGTCCTTCATGAGGTCTTGCGTTTTTGATGTTATCGATCTTGAGAATTAAAATTGGTTTACCTAACCCATCTTCCCGACCAGAGAGTGGGCTTGGGTTTTGTGGTCCAACTGGAGCTGCAATCTCTTCATCATCATCATTAAATAATGAGTTAATTTGAGCAGCGCAGCCAGTTGTAAATACGGCCGCTAAGACCAGGGTTGACCACCATTTTGTCGACACAAGTGCGGATTAAATCACAATCCAGATCGCCAGTGTCGCACCATGTATGTAAAACAAGCCAAACTCACCAACAAGATAGGGGCAAGCAGCACCGGCAGCACCTCAGCGCCGAATTGCTGTAAAACGAAACCAGCAGCAGGTGGCAGAGTTAGCGCGCCGAGCATCGCAGCTAATAGCAGCAATGTTGTTGCCAGTGGATCCCCAGGAGTGCGAAGCGCAATCCAATCAGATGCGGCAGCAAACACTGGACCAATCAGCAACCCCATCAAAGCAATTGCAATTGGGGCAATGGGTGCAAAAACTATGGCCACCATCACAACTGGAAATGCCAACGCAACTGACCCCACCAATAACGTCTCAGCTGAAAGTTTATGTGAAAGCGGTATTGCAATTATTCGACCAATTGTGAACATCAAATAAAATAGTGCACCAGTTAATGCACCTGCTTCTAAAGATCCAGATCGCTGCTGCATCAGGGTTGGCAACCATGATCCTGCAGCGACTTCTAATCCAACATAAAAAGCGATGCCAATCACAAACACCGTTAACATCGGTTTATTTCGAATAACTTTTTTGTTCTCTGAGACTACTTGTACTTTCCAATCCAAACCACTTAGTAAAAGTAGGGACAAACTGGCAATAACTACGGTTGTAATCATGATTGTCGGTAAATATTTAGCAGTAAAAATTGCCACTAATAACGGACCCAGAATAGCGCCAACACCAAAGAGTGCGTTTGAGAAATTTATTTTCACACTGGATTTGTTATCTGATCGTGTAATTGCTTGAATTAAACCAACATCTAGTATGCCAAAGCCAAAACCTGCAACCAATGCAGATACTAAAACATATCGAAATTCACTGTTAAGAACTATTCCGCTAAAGCCTAATGCAAACGCAACAGCACCAATTCTAAGAAACCATAATATTGAACGGTGTTTAACTAACATTTGCGCTAGCACAATTCCAGTAATTGCTCCAATATTTAGAAAAAACAGCGTGATGCCAACAGTTCCGATTTGAATTTCATGTTTATCTGCTAACCAAGGAAGTACTGGACCCCAGCCCCCTGAGGTAAGTCCAAGTGAAGCGAAGATGGCATTCGCGCCAACGTAGCTTTTAAGGGAAACTTCTCTGGTGTCTAAATTAGGAGTCATATGTGCGAAGTGTGCTGGAGTTTTGGAAAAATAGACAATCGAATTGCCAGATTCCAGCAGTTATTTTGACTTTCGAAGTTCTTCTAATATTTCCCGAAGCAAAGCTACTTCTGCAGGCTCTAGGTTTGCTCCAGTGGCAGCATCTTGACGAATCAGTGCCCGAATCCGATTAACCGGAATAATTACAACAAAGTAGATCACAGTTGAAGTAATAAAAAATGCCATTACTGCATTAATTACTATTCCTAAATCTATTGACTGACCCCCGCCAATGCTAATTGCGATTGCAGCAGTTTCTGAACCAATAAATCGAGCAACAATTGGAGTTAAAATTCCAGTTGAAATCGCAGTAATCATTGCCGTAAATGCAGCTCCAATAACAACACCCACTGCCAGATCCAAAACTGAACCACGCAAAATGAAATCTCGATAGCCCTTAAACATATAACCCCCTGGTGACTTAACACTAGTCACTCGCAGGCAATAAAAGTTGGATATTGCCACTTTGATTTGCCGCAGCTACTTGGGCCCACTCACTAAATGCAACAGCGATTAGCAGCTCAGTTGTGCTGCCACCAATTTGATTGCTGGCAGCACCAATTGCGAGTATTTGGGCGTCACGTGCCACAGTTGTTGCATAGCCGTCATCAACCGCAATTAAGTCAGTATTGTCACCAACAGTTAAAGCTGCGGTGATTAGCTGACTTGTAGATTCGATGGCAATTGCCACTTTTCCTGCTGGCACCAAAATACCTTGATTTGGGTTTAGCTCGCTTGAAGGATTTGAGCTTAAAGTTGAGCTAAATACAATTGCAGCTAGACCAATTAATCCGGCTGCAATGATCCGACGATTACGTCTTACAAATCTAGGAAGCTGACGCGATTCTGACTGAATTTTGTATTTCATCTTTACTCCTGAAGTGAGTAAAGCGCTTTACTTAATGTGAGAAAAAAGTTTTACACAGGCCTAATCTGATGAACTTGACTCGGTTGGCTTAGGTGTTGGTTTAGTGCGCGAATCGGTCTTATAAAACCCAGGACCCTTAAATAACACACCAATACCGCCATACACCTTTTTAGATTCGCCTTGACATTCAGGGCAGGTGGGCACACTTGAATCATCAAATGACTGAATGACTTCAAAGCCATGGTCACACTTAGAGCACCGGTATTGGTAGGTAGGCACGCGCGAATTATCTAACAACCTAGGCTTTGGCCATGCAGCGGATAGCAATGAGCAGCTTGTTGGCAGTTAGCAGTGGTGGGGCAAGCGGAGCTTTGGCGCGTTGGGTGCTGGATTCAATGTTTGCAAGCGGATTGATCTCAATTATTTTGATAAATACTTTAGGAAGTTTAGCTATTGGCGTAGTTGCTGGTTTAAAGCTGGGAACTACCTGGGCTCACTTTATTCAAACAGGTGCGCTGGGGTCATTTACTAGTATGTCAGCTGTAATTATTTTAGTGCAACCAAACATTGCAACTAATCAATCATTAATTGCAATAGCAATGACTTTTATCGCAGCGCCGTTAGCAGTTAGTGTTGGCAAGAAGTTAATCACAGTTGGTTTAACATGATATTAACAATTGCAATCGCCGCCGCAATTGGCGCAATCATTCGATATTTACTCAGCAGCCTAAATCGAGATCTGCCATGGGGAACTTTAGCGGCGAACAACTTGGCAGTATTTGCAATTCCTGTGATACTGAATTTTCAAATGGATCTTTCGGATGCTTTGATAATTGGATTTGCAGGATCGTTATCTACAGTTAGTACATTTGCATTGGAAATGCACAATTTCAGTTTTGCAATGAAGCTTAGATATGCAACCCTTACTTTGATTACTTGCTTGGCTAGCTTTGAGATTGCTAGTTATTTATTTTAATCAAACTATTCTCAGTTACAATTAAGTCCATTTTTACATCGTGATCTTCTGCAATTACGTGATCAACTATATCTGCTTCAAAAACAAGAACAATTTTTTCAGCCTTAGCATTAATCAAATTGCGATCAAAATATCCCGCTCCAAAACCAACCCGATTTCCAGTTAAATCAATTGCAAGTGCGGGCAGCAAAATACAATCAAATTCGGTTACTTTAATTTCAGCAGCCGCAATTGGTTCTCGTATCCCAAATGGTCCCAGCTGATATTTACCTGTAACCAATATCCAGTTAAGTGATTTCGCAACTACTGCTGGCGCATATACAGAGTATCTCTTTTGGAGCTCAAGAATTAAGCCATCAGTTTCAATTTCGGCATTCTGGTTTAAGTAACAACCAATTTGAGATCCAGGTGCATATTTGCTCAGCAAGTAATCCAACAACTCGCTGGTTGGGCGAACCGCGCTGCGCTGGCTGCGCCGTTGCTTGGCCTGCTCTCGAAACTGCGATTTAGTTGGAGTCATAGCGGTATCGTGGCAGGATAGGTGCCTAAACCCAGTTAAGGACCAACCATGAGCTCAGCTTGTCGCGTCAGAAAAGCCGTTTTGCCGGTAGCGGGGATGGGTACCAGGTTTTTACCAGCGACTAAAGCCACGCCAAAAGAGATGTTGCCAATAGTTGATAAACCTGTAATTCAGTATGTAGTTGAAGAGGCTGTGGCTGCTGGGCTTGATGATGTGCTGTTTGTTACTGGTAGAGCAAAGCGTGCTCTGGAAGATCATTTTGATTACAACGGTGAGTTAGAAAATATGCTCGAAGCTAGAAATGATTTAGAAAAATTAAGCGCAGTTCGAGGACCAGCCCAATTAGCTCAAATTCATTATGCGCGACAAGGATCACCTAGCGGGCTTGGTCATGCTGTGCTTTGTGCGAAAGCTCATGTTGGAGATGAAACATTTGCCGTTCTATTAGGTGATGAAATTATTCCATCTGAGAATCAAGTGCTGGATAAAATGTTTAAAGTATTAGCAAAGCACGGCGGCTCAGTGTTACTGCTTAAGCGAGTTCCATCGGATGAGCTTTCACGTTATGGCGTGGCATCGGTTAAGCCAACTGATGATGAAAATGTTGTTGAAGTTATTGATTTAGTTGAGAAGCCAGACCCAGCCCAGGCTCCTAGTGATTTAGCAGTGCTTGGCAGGTATGTGCTTAATCCGGCAATCTTTGAGATTTTAGAAACCACTAAACCTGGCAAGGGTGGCGAAATTCAGCTTACCGATGCAATACAAGTTTTAGCGCGAGGAGAATTTAATGCTAGCGCTGGAAAAGTTCATGGTCTAATTTATGATGGCGAACGTTTTGATACTGGTGAGATTTTAGGTTACATCACAACCGTTATTGAATTTGCTACTCGTCGAGCAGATATTGGTTCAGATGTAAAGGCTTGGTTGCAAAAGTTTGTGCAAGGTTTGTAATTATGGCATTTGATAATGCTGTGGTTTTGCGATTTAAAGATCTAGAATTATCTAGGTTGCGATTTAGAGATCGCAAAACTTTTATCGACATTCGAGAGCACAGCGCTGACTGGCTGCTGCCATGGGATGCAACACTTCCTCCAACTGCAGTAACTGAAGGTCTGCGATTAGATCCAAAATTTAATCAAGCATCAACAGCTGCATTTAGTCCTTTATATTTTTCTGCGAGGAAAGCAAATGAAGCTGGCAGTGGCTTAACGCTTGCCATGCGTAATCGTGGCAAGCTCATGGGAATTATTACTGCAGCCAACATTGTTTATGGCGCAGCTCGCAGCTGCCAGGTTGGATATTGGATAGATCGCAGGTTTGCAGGACGTGGATATACAACTTGGGCGGTGGCGTTGCTAATTGATTACTTGATTTTAGAACGACAACTAAATCGGGTGGAAATTGCAATTAGGCCTGAGAATCAAGCTAGTTTGCGGGTTGTACAAAAGCTCGATCTGCGAGCAGAAGGGCTGCGACCAAGGTATTTACATATTGCTGGCGACTGGCGAGACCACTTGATATTTGCAATTGATAGTTCTGAGATTGGAAATGGTTTAGTTTTAAAGCTCAAATAGCAGGCGGCGAGCCTTACTCTATATATCGCTTCTTAAATACATACTTTGTCTTCGTGGGCTCAGGACTGCTTTATCTATCAATCGTCGTACTCTGGGGTGCCGTTTTAGTCCCGATGTGGCTCAAGCGATTAACTCACAATGAACTTGGCAGCATTGCAAAATTTAATGAATCAATGTCACTTTTAGGTTCGGTCCCACAGCGCGAAATCCCAATCTATCAAGCCCTAACTCCAACCCAGATGGCTGCCATAAGACGACGCAGAACTGTGCTAGCGCTAAGTGCAGTAACTTTTTTTGGTACTGCTATTTCTATTGTGACTGGTATCTGGCTGCTTATGGTTGCGCCAGCAGTTTTGCTATTTGGATTTTTTGTAGCAGCATGGCGAGCCATTAATTTAAATCCTGACGTTGTTGAACAACCAAAACAACAGCGATTAAATGTTTCACGAGCTGATCTTGCTGCGCAAGCAAAGCAATGGGAAGCAGCTCCAACGGTTATTCCAAATCGAGTTGTTGGTGAAAAAGTTGATGGCTTTGGATCACAAGAAATGCTTGAGATGGCAACATCACAAGTTGAAGCAGAACAACAAGAAGTTGTGATGGAACCTGAAGTATTAGTTGAAGAGTCTGAAGTAGCGCAAGATCGGAAAACGGCAACAGGCTGATTTTGGCTCGTGTGAAATATTTAAAGTGGTAGCCTCTGATAGCCAACACTGGCTTGCGGTAAGGGGATTTTGTGAGCGGATTACTGATTCTGCTTGGCATGCCCATTGGAAATGTCGCAGATATTTCACCAAATGCTATCAGTATTTTAAATAGCGCAGATTTAATTGCTGCTGAAGATACTCGCAGATATTTTAGAATTGCAAAAGAATTAGGAATTGAAAAAAACATCAAAGTAATTTCATATCATGATAGTTCTGAATCCGATCGAGCAAACCAACTGCTCACCGCTTTAGATCGTGGTGAAACTGTTGTGGTGGTAACAGATGCTGGGATGCCAACTATTTCAGATCCTGGTTATCGAATAGTTTCAGCTGCAATTACAGCAGGACATAAAGTCACAACTGCACCTGGTCCATCAGCAGTAACTGCAGCGTTAGCTGTAAGTGGACTGCCAACGGATCGATTTTGTTTTGAAGGGTTCTTAGCTCGCAAGTCCGGTGAACGCAGAACGCAACTGCAGCAGCTGGCAGCTGAAAAACGAACGATGGTGTTTTTTGAAGCTCCGCATCGACTTGCTGCAACGCTTGGCGATATGGCTGAAATATTTGGTGCCCAACGACCCGCAGTAATATGCCGTGAACTAACTAAAACTTATGAACAGATAGTGCGAGCAAGCTTGGCTGAGCTTGCCAGCTGGGCGCAAGCAGAGGTGCTGGGTGAAATCACGCTGGTGGTTGCAGGAGCGAGCTCAGCGGCCAAATTGGATCTGAGCCAACCAGCTGATCAAGCTCAGCTAATAGAACTGGTGCTTAATCATCCGTTGGCCAGTGAGAATCGCAAAGCTGCAATCGCAGCAGTTGCCAAGACGCTCAATCTGCCCAAGCGTGAGGTATACGACATAGTGGCTAGATCTCCCAAAGCATAGGATTTAGCAATGGCCAACTCCTTTTACATAACCACACCTATTTATTACGTCAATGATGCACCTCACATTGGCCATGCCTATACAACCTGTGCTGCAGATCTGTTGGCTAGATGGCATCGAATGCGCGGTGAAGATGTATGGTTTTTAACAGGAACTGATGAGCACGGCACAAAAGTGGAGCGCGCTGCGGTAGCTAATAATGTCGCCCCACAAGCTTGGTGTGACAACTTGGTTAGTAATTCATGGTTACCTGTGCTACAGACAATTAATGCTGCAAATGATGACTTCATTAGAACTACCGATGAGCGCCACAAGCTTGGGGTGCAGGCATTTTGGCAGCGACTTAAAGACAATGGTTTTGTTTCACAAGGCAAATATGAAGGTCCATATTGTGTTGGCTGTGAAGAATTTAAATTACCTGGAGATTTAATTGCTGGCACTGGCGAATTTGAAGGCAAGGAATGCTGCCCGGTACATTCAAAGCCAGTTGAAATTTTACAAGAAAATAATTACTTTTTTGAACTATCAAAATTTCAAAATGATTTGATTGCACATTACCAGCAGCATCCAGAGCGCATTCAGCCGGAATCTGCATACAACGAAGTAATGTCATTTTTAAAGCAAGGATTACAAGACATCTCAATGTCACGTTCTTCTGTTGCTTGGGGAATTCAGGTTCCTTGGGATGCTGATCAGGTAATTTATGTTTGGTTTGATGCGCTGCTCAATTATGCAACTGCCATAAATTATGCCGGGTTTGCAGATGGCACCGATAGGACACAATTTGAAAGACATTGGCCAGCGGTGCATTTAGTTGGAAAAGATATTCTGCGATTCCATGCTGTTTATTGGCCAGCAATGTTATTAGCTGCAGGGCTGCCGTTACCGCAGACAGTGTTTGCTCATGGCTGGCTGCTGGTTGGTGGCGAGAAAATGAGTAAATCCAAACTTACTGGAATCGCACCTGCGCAAATTGTTGATCACTTTGGCTCAGATGCATTTCGATATTACTTCATGCGTGCAATTAATTTTGGTCAAGATGGCTCATTTTCATGGGAAGACATCTCGGCTCGCTACACCGCAGAACTTGCCAACGGACTTGGCAATCTGGCATCTCGACTTACTGCAATGCTTGAAAAATATTGTGAAACCAAAGTTCCGCAGCCAGCTGATTATCAACCAGCAGATCAGTTAATTATCGATTTGGTTGCTAAAAATGCTAGCAGCGCTGATGCGGCAATTGACAGCTTTGAGATTGCAGCCGCAATCACGCTAACTAAAGAGATTATTGATGCTGTGAATATGTATGTAACCGAGCAGGCGCCTTGGGTGTTGGCAAAAGATCTCGCGAACACCGCGCGGCTACACACAGTGCTTTATGTCATAGCTGAAGCGCTGCGAGCCATAGCGGTGCTGCATCACCCAGTAATGCCAATCGCTACAACTGCGCTATGGGAGATGCTTGGCGCTGATGCACTTGGTGAGCTTGCTGCTCAATCAATCTCAACTGCCGGCAACTGGGGGCAGCTGCCGGTTGGAGCTATCACAGCTAAAAAGGAATCATTGTTTCCAAGATTGGCCGAGGAAGTTTAAGTGAATCTGCCCACCCCGCCAGCTCCGCTGCCGGCAGCAGTTGCTGATGCCCATCTACACATTGATATGGGTACTGGCAAAACCCATAATTCACTAGATCTTGATCATGACCGCTTAGAAATTGAGAATTTAATTTCCTTAGCCAAAAAATCAAATATAACCAAACTAATCAATGTTGGCTGTGAGATTCCTGGTGCAAGATTTGCGATTGAATTTGCAAACCGATACCCAAACGTTTATGCAGCGGTTGCGCTACATCCAAATGAAGCACCTCGAATTGTTCGAGAAGAGAGTGAGCAGCAATATCTAGCTGCGTTAGCTGAAATTGCTCAACTAGCACAAGATCAGC
>Ga0222714_10001724_pt1 | contig 24292 bp, 21 predicted proteins | sample C33_3DmetaG_FD_165048 | JGI IMG/M metagenome (GOLD analysis project Ga0222714, IMG submission 165048) | Estuarine water microbial communities from San Francisco Bay, California, United States - C33_3D | ecosystem: Environmental > Aquatic > Marine > Unclassified | place: USA: California...
CCGTCGAGTAACTTGTTGTCAGCAGTCTTTTTTGCAACGTCAGCAGCATCACGGCCCCTGGCTCGCCATTCCTTAGGCAAAGCCTGCTCTAGCATTATTGATGCTTCTTTGATCAATGGGGTTGTCTTCGCCTTTGTGATCCATTCTGGGTGGTTACGCTCTGGTATGGTCCAGGCAAGTGCTAAGTAAGCCACCACAACAATTAGTGCTCCACGGCCAAGGCCAAACATAAGTCCGAGTGATCTATTGATTGCTCCCAGTCCATCGGCGCTTTCGAATGCTCGAGAGATTGCTCGACTGAAGATAGCAAGAATTAGAAACGTACCAACAAACAGGAGGGCACCAGCAGCAACGTCAGCTATCAGGGGGGAAGGGATGTAACGGCCTACTGGCTCGCGCGCGATTGAATACAATGTGATGGTTGCAGCACCTGACCCTATCCAAACTCCAATGCCCAGTATTTCGCGCAGCAAACCATGCATGAACGCAAGGATCCCGCTTAGCAGCACTATGGCGGCGACAATCAAGTCAAGTGTGTGGAGACTGCTAAACATTGGAGCCGAATCACTTATCACTCATCGTAGCGGTTCGCCCAATCTGATGTTTTCGGCGCTTTAAGCAAGGGCTGAGCGGCAATCAATTGAACTAAGTTGTCAATTCTGTTGATTTTAGTAATGCGCAAGCGGGAAGATTTTATTTCGCTTGGAACCGCGGCCTCCGCAAACCCGAGACGTTCTGCTTCATCCAAACGTGATTTAGCCTGAGGAGCAGGGCGAACTTCTCCCGATAAGGCAAGCTCGCCGTAAAATATGCATTCACTAGGAGCGGGGCGCTCTAACAAAGCGGAAACGAGTGCAGCAGCAGCAGCTAGGTCTGCTGCTGGCTCTTCTAGTTTTAGTCCTCCAGCGACTGACAGGAAGACATCGCGTCCTGAGAAGGGGAGGCCTGCACGGCTCTCAAGAACAGCTAGCGTCATCGCTAGTCTTGCAGAGTCCCAACCTACGACGGCACGTCTGGGAGAGGCAGGGCTTGGAGCGCCTACAAGCGCTTGAACTTCTACTAGAAGTGGTCGAGCACCACGAAAACCTGCAAAGACGGCAGCACCTGTTACTGGGTCACGACCTTGTCGTTCCGCTAAAAAAAGTGTTGATGGGTTAGGCACTTCCTTGAGGCCTAATCCTGTCATTTCGAAAACGCCAAGGGCATCTGCCGGGCCAAAGCGATTTTTCACAGCTCGCAAGATGCGATAATGCTGGCTTGCGTCACCCTCAAAATACAATACGGCGTCGACCATATGCTCGAGCACCCGAGGACCAGCGATCGCTCCATCTTTTGTAACATGGCCAACTAATACGAGAGCTGTATTAGAGCGCTTCGCTGCAGCAATCAGGACTTGGGCCGATGCCCGAACTTGAGCGACTGAGCCTGGTGCTGACTCTACACCCTCAGCGTACATAGTTTGGATCGAATCAATTACAATTAGCTTTAGATTTTTAGAGTTGCTTATCGTTGCCGCTGCAGCATCAGCTGAGGTGGCTGCTGCTAACCCAACCGTTGCTTCTGCAAGCCCGAGCCTTTCGGCTCGCCCACGTATCTGATCAATTCCTTCTTCGCCAGAAACATAAACAACCTCATGTCCAGCATTTGCCACGCCGCCAAGTGCCTGAAGAAGGAGAGTTGATTTTCCAATACCTGGATCGCCGCCCAATAGCGTTACGCCTCCCGGAACCAATCCACCGCCAAGGGCCCGATCTAGTTCTTGGATGCCAGTGGATGTTCTGGGAGGTGGAGGGTTGCCGCCTGCCAACGGTTCCAGTGGCAATGGCGATGTGCGGATTTTCGCCCGCGCTGCTGTTGCCTTGGTTCCACCAATGGGTGCCGTGCTTAGAGACCCTGGTTCTTCAATAATGGAATTCCATGCCTCGCACGATTCACACTTGCCCGACCATCGACCAGTGACAGATCCGCAGGATTGGCAAACAAAGCGAGAAGTGCTGCGAGCCACGTTATTATTGCCTGACGGTCATTTGAATTGGCCCTTCGCCCCGACCATGGACAAACTGTTCGACGAATTCATTTCCAGGGAAATCAAGCTGGGCAACAGGAGCGTGCCAAATGATCTGTCCTTCATAGAGCATTGCCACTTTGTCTGCGATTGTGCGGGCACTGGCCATGTCATGGGTAATGGTTACTGCTGTCGCGCCCAGGTCGCGGACACACGACACTATAAGTTGGTTTATGACATCACTCATTATGGGGTCGAGACCAGTTGTGGGCTCGTCAAAGAAGATAATTTCAGGTTCGTTAACAATGGCGCGAGCAAGAGCAACGCGTTTCTGCATCCCGCCCGATAATTCTGAAGGCGAGAGGTCTGCAACCGTTTTATCGAGTCCAACGCGTCCAAGGACATCTATTGCGCGAGATCTGGCAATGCTCCCTCGGGCGGCACCTGTCTGGATAAGGCCAAAGGCCACGTTTTCCCACACAGAAATACTATCAAAAAGAGCTCCGCCCTGAAAAAGCATCCCTATTTTGGCATTCACGGCTTCCCGATCTCGGGCCGAGCAACCAACTATGTCTTGGTCGTCAACTATGACCTGACCAGTGTCCGGCTTCGTGATCCCAAGAACAGATTTAATGAGGACTGACTTTCCGGATCCAGATCCGCCAATTACAACAAGGGACTCACCTTTCTCAACATTCAGGTTGATGCCCTTGAGTACCTGTTTCGGTCCAAACGCTAAATGAACGTCGCGCCAGGTGATTTTTGACGACTTAGTCATTTAGAAAAAAAGCTTTCAGTAATTACGTAATTGGCGACCAAAATTAAGATTGCAGAGGACACCACGGCGTTTGTGGTTGCTATCCCAACTCCTTGCGCCCCTCCACGGCTCATATAACCGTGATAACATCCCATCAAAGTCACGATGAAGCCAAAAACACCAGCTTTTACGAGACCGGAAACTACATCTAACGTCTCAACAAAACTCCAAGATTGCTCGATGTACCCTACAGCATTGAAACCTAATCTATAGACGCCAACTAGGTATCCACCGAATACACCTATTATGTCCCCAATCAGTACCAAAATAGGTAGCATTGTCAGTCCGGCAAGGATCCTTGGTACCACCAAATATTTCATTGGATGTGTTGAAAGAGTCGAAAGCGCATCGATTTGTTCTGTCACGCGCATGGTGCCGATTTCGGCTGCCATAGACGCTCCAATTCGTCCCGCTACCATTAAGCCTGCTAAAACTGGGGCAAGCTCACGTGTCATTGACAGAACAACAACGTTGGCGACGGCGCTTTCAGCTGAAAATCTGGCAAAGCCCGTGTAACTCTGAAGGGCAAGAACCATCCCGGAAAAAAGCGTTGTGAGAGCAACCACTGGTAGGCAGTAGAAACCGACCTCTATCAGCTGGCGGATAATTTGCTTGCCGTGAAAAGGTGGGCGGAAACAATGGGACAGCCCGCTGCCGGCAAAGACTGCTACTCGTCCCGTAGCTGCCAGGAAGGTAAGGACAACGCTGCCAATGCCAGAAAGTAGTTTCATAAATCGACTTTATAATGGCGGGCGTATCGATGGCCAATGCTTGTTAGTATCTCATAGCCTATGGTACCAGCCGCGTCTGCTAGGTCGTCGGCAGACTGTTGGCTGCCAATAATTTGAGCGTAGAGCGCCGAATTAAGAAGTTTTTCGGGTAAATGGCTCACGTCGACTGCAATCAAATCCATTGAAACGCGACCAATAATAGATGCAGGCTCGCCACAGATGAAGACATGCCCAAGATTGCTTAGAGAACGTTGTAGGCCGTCAGCATATCCAGCGGCAATCGTAGCTATAACTGTTCCAGCCTTAGCTCGCGCGGTCGCTCCATATCCAACGTTTTCATCTTTACTAAGTTGCCTGATCTGCAGGATCCGAACATCTAAGCTAACGACGGGATGCATCGGGTTGGCGCTGCCTGGAATTGGGTTAAGTCCATAGAGGGCCATTCCTGGCCGCGTGCTATTTTGAAGAAATGCACCACCGAGGAAAACTCCACTGGAATTTGCAAGGCTTCGTCGCACTCCGGGTGAGATGTCCTTAGTAGACCGTTCAAAACGAATAAGTTGCTCGTGGTTCATGGGATGAGCTGCATCGTCGGCACAGGCCAAATGGCTCAAAACTTCTTCAATTTTTCCTAGTTTTACTGAATCAAGCTCATTCCATAATTTTTTGATAATAGTGTCTTCGAAGCCTAGGCGCGTCATGCCGGTATCGATTTGAACAGCGGCCCGAGGAGCATTGCTTGCTTCTGTCCAATAGCCTAACGCCTGTTCGTTATTGAGCGATACCACGAGGTCGGCTGCTACTGCCGCTTCAAGTCCCTCAGGCAGCAGAGGTGAGAGAACAACGATATCGGCGCTTGGCAATATTTGTCTTAGATCTAAACCTTCTTCGACTTGGGCCACATAGAATCGACGTGCACCTGCGTTCCAGAGAGTTGGAGCCACTTTTTCTACACCTAGGCCGTAAGCATTCGCTTTCACTACAGCTCCGGTCGTCGCTCTGTCAGATCTGTTAGCCAGTATCTGCCAATTGGCTTTGATGGCGTTCAGGTCAACAGTAAGAACGCCAGCCGCTTGGTTAGAAATCTGGGTAATCGCCGCCATGTGTTTCTAGGTCACTGAATTTAGTGCGGGCACCGTCGAATGCCAGTTCAATTTTGTCAGTCGGGCCATGGCGTTGTTTTGCTATTATCACTTCTGCCTTTCCATGCACACGCTCCATTTCCGACTGCCACTGAACATGTTCTTCAGAGCCCTCAGGCGGCTCCTTACGCTGCAAGTAATAATCATCTCTATAAATAAACATTACCACATCGGCATCCTGCTCAATTGAGCCTGACTCTCGAAGGTCTGCAAGCTGAGGCCGCTTATCTTCTCGTTGTTCAACAGCACGGGAGAGCTGGGAAAGTGCGAGAACAGGTACGTTTAGTTCTTTGGCAATGGCCTTGAGGCCCCGAGTAATTTCAGAGATCTCTTGGACGCGATTGTCAGCTCGTGCCGTTCGTGGTGGCTGCATCAGCTGTAAGTAATCCACGACGATTAGATCGAGACGTTTTTCGGTTCGAAGTAGACGTCTGGCGCGAGTTCGGAGAGAAGTAACAGTGATAGCTGGCGTATCATCCATGAACAGTCCGAGCCGTGCCAGATCTTCGGATGCCTCAAACACTTTGTCAAAATCGTGCTGGTCAATCTCACCCCTGCGGATTTTGTCTGAGGGCACACCGGTCTCTTCTGCCAATATCCTTAGAGCAAGCTGTTCCGAAGACATTTCTAATGAGAAAAGCGCTATCACGTGGCCCCGTTCCGTTTCGCCATCTAGGACTTTGGCCTTCGCAGCATTGAAAGCGATATTCACGGCAAGCGAGCTCTTCCCCATACCAGGGCGGCCCGCAAGTATGAGTAAATCTGATTTCTGAAGACCGCCAAGAAGTTCATTAAGGCGACGAAACCCTGTTGGCGTTCCTGTAAGCTTCCCCTCGCGCGAGAAGGCACTCTCTGCCATTTCAATAGCGCCCGCCAAGGTGTCGCTAAAGGATCGGAAGCCGCCATCAACCTTTCCGGTCTCAGCCAATTCGAAAAGACGTTGCTCAGAGGTCTCGATTAGTACCTCTGCATCTAAATCTGGATCCGCACCGTAAGCATCATTTACGGTATCAGTCCCTATTTCGATTAGCTGTCGGCGGATGTGCAAATCGTGCACAAGGCGAGCGTAGTCGGCAGCATCGATTATATTGGCGGCGCCGGCTGCGAGCTCTGCCAAATACCTGGCGCCTCCGAGGTCCGTTAGAGTTTCATCATTTTCAAATTGGCGTCGAAGGGTAGTCGGTGTCGCCTGACGGCCAGCTTCCACCAAGCGCTGCATTGCTGAAAATATGCGTTGGTGAGCGGCATCAGCGAAGGAATCGGCATCTATTATATCCGCCACGCGGTCGAACGCACTATTGTTCACCAACAGTGCTCCAAGCAGAGCCATTTCTACCTCGACGTCCGCCGGCAGAGTGCGTGAAGGCGTTATTTCTCCAGTACTCGAATTGGGGAGCGTAGCTATTTCGAGAGCAGTTTTCATAATCGGCAATCTAGCTTCGCGACCGTCGAGTGCAATCCTATTTACGAAGTGAACTGAGTGGAAAACGGGGATCGAATTGTAAAAGCCTTTGATTTTTCTTCAGCAATCGCCATAACTAGACGAATCTCTTAACTCTAATTTAGTGATGTACAGGGATCGTGGCTTGGCTGCGCCCTGAAATACACTTTGTTGGAAAGTCTGACCCTCCAAAAGGAGCGCCTATCTGATGTCCGGTCCGTTAATGCCTCAGGCGACTGCAGTCTGGTTGATCGACAATACCACCTTGACCTTTGAGCAAGTTGGCGAGTTCTGTAGCTTGCATCCGCTTGAAGTTCAGGCACTTGCCGATGGAGACATCGGGCAGGGTATTAAGGGGCGTGATCCGTTAGCGTCGGGGGAACTGTCGCGAGATATCCTCAAGGATTGTGAGGCTGATCCCTCAAAGCGGCTGACCCTATCAAAGCTGGACGTTCCTCGTGCCGCCGAGCGCACTAAGGGGCCTCGGTATACTCCAGTGTCCAAGCGTCAGGATAAACCCGACGGCATTGCTTGGATTGTTCGCAATCATTCCGAGCTTGCCGACTCTCAGATTGTTCGACTGATTGGCACAACAAAAACCACGATAGCAGCTGTGAGAGATCGTACCCATTGGAACAGTTCCAACATCCATGCGCGCCATCCCGTAGATCTTGGTCTTTGCACCTACATGGATCTTTCAACCGCTGTTGAGAAGGCGCGTGCTAAACTTACAAGTGAGCAACGCGAATCCCTTGAGGCAAAGGATCGTGCTCGCATGGAAGCATCTTCCACTACCGAGGACGACGCAAAAAAAGCGCCTTCTATCGAGGATTTGTTCCGGCATTGATTGCGCGAAGGCGAAGTTTAATAGCCTTCGTTTAAGTTTATTCCCGGCGGAGTCATGGCGATTGGGTGCTTAAAATGCCCAATCGCTTGGTCGCAGGTATAGGCAATTGGTTTAACATCAAAAACCGATGACTACCGATGTCGCGCTGTTTTGAATTCTCGCCAACTGGGGATACGACCGCCATTTTTGGATTTGCGTAATGTCGTTGACTGATTGAGGCAAAGATTTGATAGACTGCTAACACTGTCCATCGTTTCCAAGTGAAATTTTAACAATGTCAAAATCGCCTAGTCCCTATGATCAGAACCTTGACCGCAACCCAGCTAATTTCGAGCCACTAACTCCGCTTCAATTTTTAGAGCGTGCGGCATGGACTTTCCCGAACAAAACATCAGTCATTCATGGGGACTTAAAGCGGACCTGGGCAGAAACCCGTTCCCGATGTCACAAACTCGCCGACGCCTTGGCAAAAAGGGGGCTGGGCAAAGGTGATACGGTTGCTGTCCTTGCCGCTAACACACCAGAAATGATGGAGTTGCACTTTGGGGTCCCGCTTACTGGCGCCGTTATTAACACCATCAACACCCGGCTCGACGCCGCGATAATAGGTTTTATCCTAGACCATGGTGAGGCAAGCGCGGTTTTTGTGGACCGTGAATTTTCCGGCGTTATGGCCGAAGCTTTGAAAATTGCGAGAGTCCAACCATTCGTAATTGATATCGATGATCCAGAGTATAATGGCCCTGGAGATCGTATTGGAGAGATGGAGTTTGAGGCCTTTTTGGCCTTGGGTGATGAGAGCTTCCCGTACAGGGCGCCCGAAGATGAGTGGGATTCTATTGCCCTGAATTATACTTCAGGCACGACTGGAGACCCCAAAGGGGTGGTCTACTCTCACCGCGGTGCCTACCTCAATTCAATGTGCAATGCTCTTACGTGGTCAATGCCGCAGCACCCTGTTTATCTTTGGACGCTGCCTATGTTCCATTGCAATGGTTGGTGTTTCCCTTGGGCCTTAGCTTTGCAAGCTGGTGTTAATGTCTGCTTGCGTCAGGTTCGAGCGAGCGCAATTTTTGATGCTATCGCTAAGCACAATGTTGATCATATGTGCGGTGCGCCAATTGTTTTAAATTTGATCGCTAATGCTAAGCCAGAAGAAAAGAAATCCTTCGATCATGTTGTCAAAGTTATGACGGCTGCTGCTCCGCCACCACCGTCTACTCTTGAAGCCATGGAGCGAGAGGGATTTGATGTTCTTCACGTCTACGGTCTAACAGAAACCTACGGTCCAAGTGTTGTCTGCGCTTGGCATGATGAGTGGGATCAACTTACACCAGCTGATAAGGCGGCGGTTAAAGCTAGGCAGGGCGTTCGTTATTCAGTTCTTGACGATTTAAGTGTGCGTGATCCTGAAACAATGTCGCCAGTGCCTTATGATGGCGAGACAATTGCCGAGGTGATGATGCGCGGTAACATCGTCATGAAGGGGTATCTGAAGAATCCTAAATCGACTGAAGCAGCCTTCAAAAATGGCTGGTTTCACTCCGGCGACCTCGGTGTCATGCACGATGATGGCTACATCGCCTTAAAAGACCGCTCCAAGGACATCATCATTTCTGGGGGAGAGAATATTTCCTCTGTTGAAGTTGAGCAGACCCTTTACCGCCATCCATCGGTCGCTGAAGCTGCTGTGGTGGCAAGGCCGGATGAGCGTTGGGGCGAAACTCCTTGTGCCTTTTTAGAACTCAAGGATGGGGTGGATGAACCTACCGAGGAAGAAATAATCCAATTCTGTCGCGATAACATGGCAAGCTTCAAAACACCGAAGCGTGTCGTTTTCGGCCCGTTGCCAAAAACGTCCACTGGAAAGGTGCAGAAGTTTGTTTTGCGAGAGAGGGCTAAAGAACTCTAGCGCCGCTTCAAACTACGCCTTTTGCTTTAAGGTCAGTAATCTGCTTCGCGCTAAAGCCTAGAAGGTCTTCCAGAACGCTCTGGTTTGCATTGCCGAGTGCAGGGCCCAAATTTCTAATTTCACCAGGCGTTCGGGATAGTCGGGGTATCACTGCTGGCACAGTAACAGGCCCGGTTTCGGGATCATTAACCGTTTCAAGGTTGCCTCGTGCTTGAAAGTGTGGGTCATCAAAGATTTCATTTATTGCGTTAACAGCACCGATAGGAACCTCGTCCTTTACGCAGGCTTCTATCACACGGTCTCTGTCCATCGAGCCAGTCCAACTCGAGACCAAGCCTTCTACCTTCTCCCTATCGGCCAAACGCTTGGCTGTGGTTGCATATAATTTGTCTGATGAAAGTTCGGGCTTGCCCATGGCCCGAGCCAAGCGCTCAAACATTTTATCGGACGTGCATGCGATCGCGACCCACCGTCCATCTCCACATTGAAAGTGGCCGTGGGGGCAAGCATTAACCGTACTTATACCTTCCCGATCGCGTACAAATCCTGTCGCAGCAAAAGCTGGAGCAAGCTCGTCCAAGGCTCGGAACACGCTCTCATAAAGCGCTAAGTCAATTTCCTGTCCTTTGCCGGATCTATCTCTCTCTCTCAGCGCAAGCAGGCACCCGATTGCTCCATACATGCCAGTCATGTAATCGCCGAGAGAGGTTGATCCTGGGGTCACGGGAGGTCCGCCAGGCATTCCGGCAAGATGTGTCAAACCTCCGAAAGCATGGGCAATGCGCGCAAATCCTGGTCGTGTTCTGTAGGGTCCTGTCTGCCCATAGCCAGAAACACGCATAAGAATGATTTTTGGATTTATTTCCGAAAGGACGTCGTACCCCAGGCCCCATTTCTCCAAAGTGCCAGGGCGGAAATTTTCCGTAACAATGTCTGCCTCTTTGACCAAGCGTTTGAATATCTCTGCTCCCTCTGGAGCTTTCAGATTAAGGGTAAGAGAGCGTTTATTTCGGGCTTCCGTTAGCCAGGCGAGAGTGGAGTCTGCACGCTTTGATTTTGTGCCGTAGCGCCTCCAAGGATCACCGCCGCCAGGCTGCTCAATTTTTATGACGTCGGCACCAAACTCGCCTAGAATCGCCGCCGCCATCGGTGCTGCGATAAACGTTGCTATATCTAGCACGCGCACGCCAGTCATTGGCATTACAGGGTTGGATGTTCCCATCTTGGAGCCCTCAGATCAGAAGTTTATTTAAGTTCGGAATGGCGATCTTGCCGTCTTTTTGTCAGGGCTACCTTTCGAGCCGCTCGCGCAAACCCGCGAATTTCCGAACCACTCATCATTGCAAGTGCAACAAGAAATGGCAAAAGGAAGTACAGTGCACGATATGTCAGCACGGCAGCTAGAAGGGCATCTTTTGGCGTCGCCTCTGGAAGCAGTAAAAGCAGCACTGCTTCAAAAACTCCTATGCCTCCAGGAGCTTGGCTAATCATACCCACCACATAGCCAATGACGTAGATCGCAACAAAGTGCCAATAAGAAACTTGGGTTTCAGCAGGTAGCAAAAAGTAGAGTGCCGCTGATGCAAAGCCCCACTCAAGGCAAGCGGTTCCGATTTGAGTGATTGCGATAGCTAAAGAGGGTGGTGTGAAACGCCTATCTTTGATTGTGAATGATGGCCTTCCAGCGATACTCCAAACTAGATAACCGCTGCCAACTATAGCGGCGGCAATCCCAACGAACCTTGCTACCCAAATTGATACCCCAAGAGCCGTGCTGAGTTCGCTAGCATTGACCAAAATAATCAGTCCCGCGACGGCGATTATACCAAGTATATAAGCCATGCCCCCAAATATGATGACGGTTGCAATGTCGTAGGCTGAAACCCCCCAGCGTGAATAGAAGCGATAACGAACCGATCCACCCGAGATAGCACCCAAACCGATAGTGTGACTGAAGGCATATGCAACGAAGGAGACATACATGATGCGCATAAACCGCATCGGTCGCTGGATATAAGCGAATGCTGTTGAATCGTAGATAGTGAGCACAAGGTAGGCTGCTGCCGTGCACAACAGAGTATTGCCGACATTAGACCAAGGCGTTGCCTTTATTCGGGCCCAAATTTCAGCGATTTCTAGATCACCCAGCTTTTCTCGCAGGATCCAGCCAGCTGTCAATAGGACAGCTAAAGCAACAATGCCCGGAATGTATTGAGCCGGTTTCCGCTGCATGCGGTCCCATCCAATTGCTGAACTAGAAAAACTTTTTAGACGAGTTTTAGGTCCCGTGAAAACGTCTTCAATCTGGTTTTTATTATTCTTTTAAGGAGTCAGGGCCAAGAAGGGCTTCCCGGAATCGTGCCATTCCAATTGCTCCGTTTCGGATGGGCATTTGAACAGGCGGCATATTGGCGGTGATCTCTACCAACCCAAAAACCGGGCCGGGGCCGTTCATTACGAGAGAGCGCAGTTCTTCAATGCCAGAATCGTCATTTACCCTGCGCACAGTTTGGAAACCCGATGCGGCAGCAACCCCAGCAAGGTCTAAGTTAACCCCTGTGTGGCTAACTTGTCCGCCCGTTTCGCCAAAGCGACCATTGTCCAGGCAGACAACTGATAGATTTTCTGGTTTGCGCCACCCAATGGTGGCAAGAGCCCACATGCCCATTGCAAGTTCGGCATCGCCGACCAAAGCTAAAACGCGTTTTTCGGGTTGAGCAGTGGCAAGGCCAAGAGCAGTTGGTGTGGCACTCCCCATTGCACCAAGGAGGTAGAAATTTAGAGGCGTCTCACCCGCTGTCTCTGCATCCCAAATCGCGGAGCCAAGGCCCGCTACAACTAGAAGGTCAGCACTGCGTTCTGCAAGGAGACGGTGGACTGCTCCGCGGCGCTCCAGACGGTTTTGTGATCCCGTTGTCATATTCCGCGCCTCCTAAAATACTTTAGCGCCGGTGGCGCGCTGAGAGATAAGGGTGAAAACTGGCAGGTAAGAATTAAACGCGAGCCTGCCACTTGCTTCTGTGACTGGAATTACATCGGCTGCGGTCTCTGCTCTATTCACCACGATATTGGCGGCTTCCAGCATCCTTGGGATGGACTGGCCCATAGGTGTTTGCCAGCCGTTGAACTCACCCCACTCGCCTCGCATTGTCGCGACCGCAAAGAAGGGGGCACCCGTCGAATGAACAAGGCCAAGTGCGTTGATCGCGTTGCCAATGCCGCTTGATTGCATCAGCACACAGGAGCGCCGCCCACCAAGCCATGCTCCCACGCAGACGCCGACGGACTCGAATTCATTCACTAACGGAAAGCAATCTATGTCCGGATCTGCGAGACAACGGTCAATTAATTTTGCGTGACCAGCATCCGGCACGTATACGACTTGTGAAATCTTCAAAGTCTTAATGGTTTCGTAAAGCTGGTCTTTCCAGCTTGAGTCAACGGCTTCAACCATGTTTCCTCGCTTTATTCTGCCGGGGTGGCTGCCGAGGCATTTGTCCTCAGTCGCGCCGCTGGACTTTCATCAATGAAAAGATGGCAAATCCCAGACAGAACTCCAAGCCCTATCGACGCCATCCATATCGTATCGTAGCTGCCAAGCTGATCGAATGCTAAAGCACCCAGCCATGCTCCAAGGAAACTTCCAATTTGATGGCTGAAGAAAACCACTCCAAACAGCATTGTCATGTATTGGGTGCCGAAAAGTTGGGCAACTAAACCTTGTGTCGGTGGAACAGTAGAAAGCCATAGAAGCCCTAGAACGGCAGCGAAAATGTAGACGGACCATTCCGTCAGTGGAAACATTATAAATGCTCCAAACAGAGCTGCCCGCCCGAAATAAATCACCGATAGCACACCTTTTTTGCTGAGAGTGCTTGCGATGATTCCAAATCCAAGACAGGAAAAAACGTTAAATACTCCAATGATCATCAGAGCTGTTGCACCTAGCTGCCAGCCAAGGCCTGCCGATTCAAGGTAGTTAGAAAAATGGGCGCCAACAAAAGTTACATGGAAACCACAAACGAAGAATCCAACGGTCAACAAAATGTAACCCCGATGTTTGAACGCTTCTGACAGTGCGGCTCCGACTGTTTGACGAGCGACTTCAGCGGTTGTTGGTTCTGCAGCTGTGCGCTTGCGTCCAATAAAAGGAGCCAAAAGTAACATCGGAAGAGATAGGGCGGCGATAGCAAGAAATGCGGCTGACCATCCCTGTGTTTCAAGAAAAGCCCTTCCAATAGGTGTAAGGATAACCATGCCCGCTGAAGATGCTGACGTTATAAGCCCAAACGCCATGGTTCGCTTACTTTCATCCACCAAACGGCCAATGGCGCCAAGGACTATGCCCATCCCAGCTGCTGCTTGTGCGGTTCCTATCATTAGTCCGGCGGACAAAAAGAATACGGTTGGCTCGTTCGCCATGGACATTATCCAAAGGCCAGCAATCTGAAGCAGAGCTCCAAATATGAGTACCCGAGGTGCACCAAACCGGTCAGCCAGCCCGCCGAATAAAGGGGATAGGGCGCCCCACATCAGGTTTTGGGTGGCGATAGCGATCGTAAAGTCACTGCTAGACCAACCAAGGTCTTGAAGCATTGGCGCTTGCCAAAGCGGCGTCATATTTCGGACGCCCATTGAAACAAGTGCGATTACTGCGCCACAGAAGATCATAAAACCGACAGGAACTCCGCCCTTTGATGAGCGTTCATTGACACTTGCACTTACGTTTTGTGAGGAATTCCCCGACATCGTTTTATTTCTCGCTCGGATTGGTAAACATTACCAACCGCATATTGTTTTCAAAGTCTCGCCTACCCACAGCAGCGACTCGGCGGTCTGCCGATAGAACGGTGCCGCAATAGCTGTTGCTAGGATGATAATCAGGCCACCATAGATGCCCCACTTGGGAATTAACGGTGTGTCTCTGTTGTGCTCTGTGCCGGACATGGTGCGCAATGTGACGAATTAACTGCGGGTAAACAAGACGAGATTTACAGCTGATATTTCTATCTGCTTGCTCTTGTATGCTCTGACAGTTTAGCAATTTGATATAAAAGTTTTTGAGGAGACTGAGGGGTGGATGTAAAGGGTGAAGCCGCGATCGTAACAGGCGGCGCTTCGGGTTTAGGTCGGGCTACGGCAGAGGCGCTTGTGGCAGCAGGAGCGAAGGTCGCGTTAATCGATCGAAATGCCGATTTAGCTAATGCTACGGCGGCGGAGATTGGCGCTTTAGCTACACCAGCTGATGTTACAGACCCTGATTCGGTTTCGAGTGCGCTCACCAAGGCCCGCGAGGCACATGGTGCGGCTAGGGTGTGCGTAAACTGCGCCGGCATTGGCGGGTCAGTCCGAATAATCGACCGTCAAGGCAAGCCAATGGAGCTGGAACATTTTCGAAAAATAATTGAGGTCAACCTGATAGGTACCTTCAATGTTTTGCGTCTTGCGGCCGCTGATATGGCTAATTTGGAGGCTAAGACTGAAGATGGCTTGAAAGGTGTCATTGTTAATACAGCCAGTGTGGCTGGGTATGAGGGGCAGGTTGGACAGGCAGCGTACACGGCTTCCAAAGGTGGTGTCATAGGTCTGACCATCCAGTCCGCCCGTGATCTTTCTAGCCATGGCGTGAGGGTCTGTACGATCGCGCCGGGGATAATGCTAACGCCGTTACTTATGGGTTTGCCGCAAGCGACACTCGACCTTTTGGGTGATCAAGTGCCGTTCCCAAAACGAACTGGGCATGCATCAGAGTATGGGTCACTCGCAATGGAAATTATACGAAATGATTATCTAAACGGAGAGGTAATCCGTCTTGACGGGGCTATTCGGATGGCTCCACGATAGTCCATAGAGTAGGGTTCGAATAGGCGTTTTTGATTGCGTTTCAAGTGGTGCGTCAACAATGTCTTGCATCTTGTACTCTGCCCCGGGTATGTTGCCCGTCTTAAACCAAGATCCTCAGGGAGGAATTAAATGAAACTTTCGACCAAAATCGGTCTGGTTTCAGCCGCCGCAGCTATAGCTCTTGCTGCGACGTCTGCTCAGGCTGACCGCGTCCGTTGGAAACTGCACAGCGCGTGGGGCTCTTCAGTGCCACACCTTGGCACTTCAGCGGTCCGTTTTTCTAAGACCGTTAATGATATGACCGGCGGCGAGATGCAGCTGAAGTTCTTCGAGCCAGGTGCACTTGTTCCTGCAAACGAAGGCTTTGACGCTACATCAAAGGGCTCGCTCGAAGCTGCTTGGACGACTGCTGGTTATGACGTTGGTAAGGCACCGTTCCTTGCATTCTTCACCTCCGTGCCATTCGGCCCAGGTTATGGTGAATATTTCGCATGGAAAGTTTTCGGTGGTGGCAACCAAATTCAGCAGAAGTTCTACGCCGATAACAACATCCATCAAATGGACTGCTTTGCGATTGGCCCAGAAACCTCTGGCTGGTTCCGCAAAGAAATCAAAGAACTTGACGAGCTTCGCGGCATGAAAATGCGCTTCTTCGGTCTTGGCGCTCGCGTCATGCAGAAGATTGGTGTTTCCACTCAGCTCCTCGCTGGTGGCGATATCTTCCCAGCTCTGGAAAAGGGCGTCATCGACGCAACCGAGTTCTCCATGCCTGCCATGGATATCAAGTACGGCTTCTATCAGATTGCCAAGTACAACTACTTCCCAGGTTGGCATCAGCAGACTTCGGTCAGCCAGATCCTGATCAACATGGACAAGTGGAAAGGCCTGAACGACGCTCAGCGCCGCACGCTTGAAGTAGCTTGTGGTGAAAGCATTCACAACACCTATGCTGAAACAGAAGCTGTTAACCCAGGCGCCATGGTTGAAATGGGCGAAAAGTATGGTGTTAAGACCATGCGCTGGAGAGATGATCAGCTCGCAGTGTTTGAGCAAGCTTGGCTTGACGTCTTGAAAGAAGATTCTGCAAAGGATCCAAAATTCAAGGAAGTTGCTGATAGCTATCTCGCTTTCCGTAAGTCCTACGGTAAGTGGGGTGCAGCTCAGCTCATGAAGGCTACCTACCTCCAGTAGGACGTCTAGCGGCGGCTGTTCCTTAGTTGCCGCAGTTGTGCTTAGGGGCGTCTGAGCCTGGTGGTTTGGACGCCCCTTCCACAAAATATAGGGTCTTTTGGCCGTAAAAATTATCAAATTAGGGTTCTTTTCGATGGAAGCTCTTGCTGCAGGCATCCGCCGCAACACCGGTTTGACGGTGCTTATCGTTGCATTGGCGGTGATAGGTATTATCTACGCGTACATTCTGAATATGGCGCCAGATGATCAGAAGGCACTCCACTATTTTGTTCAGGATTACCTTCCCATCATCATGTTCATTTCGCTTGCTTGCCTGCTATTCACGGGCTTTCCGGTAGCATTCATCCTCGGCGGTCTTGCATTCACCTACGGGATACTTGGTTACCTCCTAGGTATGTTCTCGCTGATTGAGTTTTTCAATTTCATGCCGCGCATCTGGTTTAACGGCGCGGAAAACCTAGTGCTCGTATCTATTCCAGCGTTTGTCTTTATGGGCGTGATGATGGAACGATCGGGCGTTGCGAACGATCTTCTCTACTGTGTTCAGGTTCTTCTGAAGAAGGTTCCAGGCAGTCTTGCCCTCGCCGTCGTTGTTATGGGTACGGTTCTGGCTGCTATGACCGGCATTATCGGTGCTTCTGTGACGATGATGACCGCGTTGGCGTTGCCAACGATGATCCGGCAGGGTTACAGCCATGCTCTATCAACAGGCTGTATAGCGGCTTCTGGTACTCTTGGAATTCTGATCCCACCGTCGATCATGCTCATTATCATGGCTGACCTGATGGCTGTTTCTGTCGGCAACATGTTCATGGCAGCAATTTTGCCGGGCCTGATGTTGGCGGGCTTTTATCTGATTTTTGTGGCTGCCTTTGCTGCTTTTAATCCAAAGCAAGCGCCGCCGCTCCCACCCGAATTGCTGCACGTTCCGGCGGCGCAATATCCTCGGATGATATTTAAAAGTTTCTTGCCGCCAGTCTGTTTGATTGGGATGATTAAGGGCTCGATCCTGTTTGGTATTGCAACCCCATCTGAAGCAGGTGCGGTTGGCGCATTTGGAACGCTTGTGCTCGCTCTTTTCAACGGGCGTCTGAATTTTCCACTGGTTCAGGGCGTTTGTCACACATCTGCTCGCACCATTGCGATGATCTTTTTCATCATTATTTCGGCGACCTGCTTTGCATACGTCTATCGCTCGCTCGGGGGTGATGACATTGTTGAGCATCTGATCACCTCGGCTGGATTAAGCTCCTGGCAGCTCCTCTTCTTGCTGATGGGCATTACATTTATGCTCGGGTTCTTCCTTGACTGGATTGAAATCACGCTGATCGTCTTGCCAGTATTTGCGCCACTTGTGGCAGGGTTGGACTTTGGTGATCACGTCGCACAGAAGGACGTGACATTCTGGTTCCTGATCCTGATGGCCATCAATCTGCAGACATCATTCCTAACACCCCCATTTGGCTTTGCTCTATTCTACATGAAGGGCATTGCACCTAAGGAAGTCCGCATTCAATCAATCTACAAAGGCATCATCCCATTTGTGATGTTGCAGCTTGCGGGCCTGTTGCTGGTTATTTGGCAGCCAAACATCTCGCTATGGTTGATGAAATCGGTCTACGACTACTGATCGGCGGAAGGAAATAGATATGAACGAAGCATCAGCTAACTTAACCGTCGATCAAGCCACTTCAGGTGGGGGTGCCGGTTTATTACATCTAACCGATGCACAATTGCCAGCCGGTCTGCGTTTGGCACGTGGTATTCGAAATTACATCGATTGGCTTGGCCGTTTTGGGTCTTGGTTCGCCATTCCGCTAGTTTTGATCACTGCCTTCGACCTTGCTATCCGAAAGGCAGGCGGTATCCAGATCTATTTGGTTGAAAATGTGAGTCACTATTTTGGTTCGACGTTATTGCAGGAGCTCGAATGGCACTCCCATACAGTGCTCTTTGTTCTTGTGTTGGCCTACGGCTACATCTGGAACACGCACGTGCGCGTCGATCTCGTCCGTGAAAACCTGGCATTCCGAAAGAAACTCTGGATTGAGTTTTTGGGAATTACCTTCTTCCTACTGCCCTTCTGTTTAATCATCACCTATTTCTCTGCGGTTTATGTCGTTGACTCATGGTCGACCAACCGAGATGCAGCATGCGCCTGGTATGAGTGCGGTGAGGTTTCGGCCTCTCTCGTTGGGCTAAGCCATCGCTGGGTGATTAAGAGTGTTATGGTTCTAGGATTTGTGTCCATAGTTGTGGCCGGTATCGGTGTGTGGCTTGAGATGTTCTATGCTCTTTTTGGCCCACAACACTGGCGTTTCCATCTCTCTACCCAAGAGTGGCCAGAGGAAGCCGGTTCCACGATTGAAGGTAAACAACGTCTCGATCTTGAGGAAGTGCCTGACCAGTTGGAATTACGGGCAAAACAAATGGAAGAGTCTGGGAAATTTTAATAGCTGTCAGTGTCAGCGAGTACTGGTACTAGGTTAGCGGGGGCGGTGGTCGCAAGTGGCTGCCGCCCCTTCGCCTATCGGCTATATAACCTAGATAAAGGAGCCTTTTACAGGTGCTAGACTGGGAAAGCCTTTTTAAGCGCTATGTCTGGGATGCCAACACAACGCCTTATTTTACACCTGTTGCCAAGTTGAATCGGTATCAGGCTGATCACGAGGTCTATGCGTTTTGCATGTTTATTGGTGTCATTTTCGCCGTGGTGGCGGTTGCCGCTTTAACGGATGCGTCGATGATCGGCCGTTCTCCAGTTGCAGGTCTTTATGCTTTTTCAGTGGTCGCCGCCTCAATCATCTTTAATTATACAAAGGTTGTCTGGTCAGCTCTTTGGTTGGCGATAGCGCCATTAGCGGGGCTGGCAGTTGTACTCTTTTATGGATTTGATGGGGAACGGGTGCGCGTTGATAGTATCATCGTCGGCGGTATATGCGTCCTGATCCTCATCTATATGCCCCGCCTTATCGGCGTTGCTCGAGCTTATCCAGACTTACCGGAACCAGAAACACCACCTCCTCGCCGCCGGCGTCTCTTCAAGTGAAAAACACGCCTGAAAAGATGCGGATGATCCCACGGTCAAAGGGTTTTCCTCTCCACGCCAAGGTATTTTCTAGTGTTTTTGCACTCAGCGTCATAGGCAATCTTATCTTTGACTTGGGCGTGCCAGTATTTTGGCCTCTAGCCGTCTGGTCGATTGGTCTAGCATTCCACTTCTTCATTGCTAGTGCGGGCGAAGTGCCTGAGGAATGGGTCGAAAGCCGAGCAGAAGAACTGCGTTATAAGTCATACGACTATGATCATATCCGAGACATTCGTCAGAGAGTGGAAGAGCGGGATGTGACGGTCACGCATCATGCAGAGCGAGAGAAGTCACCCTATCAATAACTATCTCTCGTCGCTGGTTTAGCAACACGCAGAAGAGAAAGCTCTCTTCAAGAATGGACAAAGTAGTTCCTAGCTGCGGTTCAAAAATCTCTCAAACTGATAAAATTAACGGCCTCTATACCATGCGCCGTTGCGCATAAATCCTGCGAGGCCAAAGCGCTGTCGGGCTTCTACCGTAACTCCCTTTGCATCGGTCAGAGGGAATGCTCCCTCATCTATCCGCAGTAATGTTGCATCCCCAGGGCCACCTACTGCGAGGCTTCCCAATTCTGGTCGTCCAATAGCTTGGGCTGGTCCTATGGTTGATGCCTTAATGATATTTGAAACGTCCATTCCAAGATGCAGAAACTTTGAAAGGGTAACCAGCTGGTCGAAGGCGGGTCCCTCTGCTGACATCATGTGGACGTCAGACGAAATGCTGTGAGGCGGCAAGCCTGCATCTAGCATGGCACCTGCCACGTCCCAGCAAAATGAACCCTTACCATGGCCTATATCAAAAATGATGCCTCGCTCACGGGCTTCTAGAATTTCATCGCGTACTTGCCCATCAGCGCGCGTTGGTGCTGCTGGGAATGGGCGGTAACAATGTGTCAGCACGTCCCCTGGTCTCATCCGAGATAGAACTTCAGTTCGTGATGGTGGCGGGTGGTCTAGGTGAGCCATTACAGGCAGGCCCAAGGCATCTGCTGCTTCGATAGCAATATCAAGTGGAGCCGCCCCAATGCCATCGGAAGCAACTAGGCCAACCCTCACTTTAACACCCACGATGACATCACTGTGTTCTCGTGCGACCCGGACAACTTCGGCCGGGTTAAGCAGGCGGATGTCACCCGACTCTCCAACCATAACGGCGGGGCTGAAAGCAAAAATCCCTGCAAAGCTAGCATTTATATAGGCCAATACTCTGGATTTAGCGGGCTCTATAATGTGGGCACGGAACCCATGGAAATTGGCTGGACCAGCGCTGCCTGCATCCACCAGGGTCGTGCAGCCTGTTTTTGCCATGTAAGCATCGGGATCAACGCCTAATGAAGTCCCACCCCAATAAATATGGGTGTGCAAGTCTATAAGGCCGGGGGTCACGATTAGGCCTCTAGCATCAATGATTTCATTTGCAGGCCCAACGGCATTAATGCCAATCGCTGCTATCTTCCCATCTTTAAATGCAATGTCTGCGGTCTCGTCTAGACGATTAGCTGGGTCGATGACCCGTCCGCCTCGAATGGCAACATCAAAAGTCATCAGTTTCGTATCCTATTCCTTGCAGCTGGCGCCTCGGTGGCGGAAGATATCTTAGACCAATTTTGGCATTGTGACTTTAAAAGGATCTTGGTTAAGAATGATTCCCATTATTGGTTATGCGGATAAATTAACAGTTGCTCCTGGTGATACCATTTCTGTTAAGGTCTCCAGCGCGGGGACTGAAGATTATCGTGCCAGCATTGTTCGACTTATTTCGGGTGACCCTAATCCGGATAGCCCAGGTTTTCAGTATGCGGACATCCCCTCGGATGTTGATGGAGCGTATCCATCCCGTCTCCAAAGAGTAAAGCTTGGGTCCTATGTTCAAGTCGATATGGGCGAGGCATGGGCTGGTCTTACGTCATTTACTGCTTCAGCAGTCGTATGGCCAACAACACCACAAAAACCAGATCAAGGTGTTATTGCGCGGATCGGACCGAAAGCTGGATTTGCATTAGCAATTGGTCCTAATGGAGCCGAGGCGCGGCTGGCGCTGACAGGCGGTAAAGAAGCACACATTAGGGTGGGTAAGGCTCTTCGTGAGCGTCGTTGGGCGCGCATCTGGTGCTCCTATGATGGTGATACAGGTAATTTAACTGTTGGGCAGTACCAACTGCAGTCAGAACATGATGTGGATGATGAAGGTGTTAGCCAGGCCCAAGTGGGGGCGGCTGAGATCGATCAAGGAGGGTTTCTCTATATTGCCTCACTTGACGCCAAGGGGTCGAAAACCTGTTTTAATGGCAAAATCGAAAGACCAATAATTCAGAAAATTGCCTTATCGTCGGAATACCGCAGCAGGCCAAGCCCGGATCAATTTGAGCTTAATATCCTTGCTGGATGGGATTTTAGCCAAAATATCTCTGGGTTGGAGGTGATGGACACTGGTGAACTTGGCCTAAATGGACGCCTAATCAATCTGCCCGCGCGTGCCATGACTGGGTCCAATTGGTCTGGTGAAGAGATGAACTGGAAGCATCGTAGCGAAGAATATGGCGCCATCCATTTTCATGATGATGACATTGATGACTGCCGGTGGGAAACAGATTTCGAATTTAACTTGCCAGACGGCATCAAAAGCGGCGTCTATGCGGTTCGATTGAGACTAGGCGTTGATGAGGACTTTGTGCCATTTTTTGTGCGTCCGCGTAGGGGCGAACGACAGGCAGATTTTTGCCTTATCATACCGACCTTCACCTATGTGATCTATGCTAATCACGCGCGAGGCAACACAACTACGGGTTACCTCGCCAAAGCAGATGCCTGGGGTGCGCGACCTTGGACGCCCGACAAATACCCAGATTTTGGTCTATCTACATACAATTTCCACAGTGATGGCAGTGGCATTTGCCATACAACGCGATTGCGTCCGATCTTAAATATGCGTCCGAACTTTGTTTCGATTGCGAATAGTTTTGCAGTTTCTGGCCTCCGTCACCTTCCTGCCGACCTGCATATTGTGCAGTGGCTGGAAGGTAAGGGGATCGACTACGATATTGTTACAGACGAAGATTTAGACGAAGAGGGTGCAAGCCTATTGGATGGCTACAGCGCCGTTGCAACTACCTCGCATCCTGAATACCACACGGCCCATAGCAGACAGGCTTTCTATGATTACGCGCATAAGCTCGGCGGCCGATTGCTCTATCTTGGGGGTAATGGATTTTACTGGCGTATTGCACGTCATAAAGAGATGGCAGGAGTTTATGAAATCCGGCGTGCTGAGGGCGGGATTCGCGCTTGGGCATCAGATCCAGGTGAATATTGGAATGCGTTTGATGGGGCTTATGGTGGTCTTTGGCGCAGGAATGGGAAACCACCGCAGTCGATAGTTGGCCTTGGTTTCACCAGTCAGGGCCTTTTTCAAGGTAGTTATTACCGTCGAAAGCCGGCCTCGTATGACGATAAATATGCCTGGATATTTGAAGGTATTGACGATGAAATTATTGGCGACTTTGGCTTTTCTGGTGGAGGGGCGGCCGGCTATGAGCTCGATCGCGCTGACTCCCTATTAGGTACTCCAGCTAATGCCGTCATTCTGGCATCTTCAGAGGCTCATCAAGAGCACTTTGTGCTCGTGCATGAGGAGCAGCTGACCCACGTTGATACGGTGCCGCGCACCGCACAGGCTCCAGGTGGTCGACCGGAAGAGCTAATCCGAGCTGATCTCATATATTTTGAGACGCCAAAGGGCGGTGCTGTATTTTCTACAGGTTCCATCACCTTTGCAGGCAGCTTGCCTTGGAATGATGGACAAAACAACGTTAGCCAAATGGTCGAAAATGTGATCCGAGGTTTCTTGCGCAGTGATGCAGTGGACCCCTAATACCTACTCAAAAACGATGGCCGGGCCATCTTGGTTTTGAGTAGAACGAGCCTGCAGTATTTCAGCTACGCGGGAGGCGAGCCCTAAGAAAGCTTCTGCTTCAGGGGACTCTGGTTTTGCCACAACAATCGGTGCGCCGGCATCACCTTGCTCGCGAATGCCTAGTGTCAAAGGAATTTCAGCAAGGCAAGGGACGCCCAAAGCTTCCGCCTCTGCCCGGGCGCCACCATGGCCAAACGGATGAGCCGTATGCCCGCAGTTTGGGCATACATACACGCTCATATTTTCAACGACGCCAAGTACAGGGACATTTACTTTTTCAAACATCGCTGCCCCTCTGCGCGCGTCAAGCAGAGCTATGTCTTGTGGCGTTGATACTATAACAGCACCTGCAAGAGGGACGCGTTGGGCAACAGTTAGTTGTGCATCACCTGTGCCGGGTGGCATATCAAGAACAAGGATGTCTAGAGGTTCTTCTGGGCTAGCCCATGCCACATCATGCAACATCTGTTGAAGGGCACTCATTACCATGGGGCCACGCCAGATCATTGGTGTGCGTTCTTCAACAAGAAGCCCAATCGACATAAATTTTACGCCATGGGCTCTGAGGGGAATTAGCTTTTTGCCATCGGGACTATCAGGACGTTCTGTTCGTCCAAGCATTCGCGGCATTGAAGGTCCATAGATATCGGCATCTAGGAGTCCGATATTGAGGCCTTGGCGTGATAATGCGGTTGCGAGGTTTGCAGCAACTGTTGATTTTCCTACCCCGCCTTTGCCAGATGCAACGGCTATAATGGCGCCAACGCCTGGTATGGCGCCGCCGTCTGCATTTGATTGAGGACCACGGCCGGCGGGTGTAGCGGCAGGGGGTGGTTTTGGTTTTGACTCGGCAGTCATCACTACAGTAGCGGAAAGGACTCCAGGGATGGCTCGGATAGCGGCTTCCACCGCCTTCCGAATGGGTTCCATAGCCGCGGCTGCTTTCGGGTCAATCTCCAAAGTTGCTTGGACAGAGCCATTTTTTATTGCAATGCCACCCAGTAAACCGGCTGTGACTATATCGTCATTGCCGTGCTTAATGCTGGTTAAAGTCTGCCGAACTAAGGCCTCTGTCACTTCTTTCATAATGTCTTTCCTAGGAAATGCTTGATAGAACGCTTAAGCATCTACATATGGGGTTAAAGCGCTCTGGGTCTACCGGTAGCCGTTATGGTGGTATTTCTTCCGCCCACGCGGTAAAAGCGCTAGAAACTTTTAGAGCAATTTGAAAGGCGGCGGAATGCCCTGGCAGAATCAAGGTGGACCATGGGGTAGTGGTTCCAATAACGGCGGAGGTGGTGGCCCCTGGGGTAGCGGTGGGGGCCGTGGACCAAGTGGCGGTGGAAGAGGGCCTCAGCC
>Ga0222714_10001725_pt1 | contig 24288 bp, 24 predicted proteins | sample C33_3DmetaG_FD_165048 | JGI IMG/M metagenome (GOLD analysis project Ga0222714, IMG submission 165048) | Estuarine water microbial communities from San Francisco Bay, California, United States - C33_3D | ecosystem: Environmental > Aquatic > Marine > Unclassified | place: USA: California...
CAAAAAAAGACCGCGATCGCGCGGCTTTTTTACGTGATGCCCTGCACCATCACAATCAGCGTTACTTCACCCACGACGCACCTGAAGTAAGCGATGCCGAATACGACGAACTAAAGCGTGAGTTGCAAGCCCTCGAGGCAAAGTTCCCCGAACTTGTCACGCTCGATTCGCCAACGCTGCAGGTGGGTGCGCCGGCAATCACCACGTTTGCACCGGTTACACACCGCGCGCCAATGACCAGCCTCGATAACGCAATGGACCCAAACGAACTGGTTGCCTGGGGCGACCGCATGGTGAAGGGCTTGGCTGGCCAGGAGTTGCAGTTCATTTGCGAGTTAAAAATTGATGGCCTTGCAATCAGCATTCGTTATGAAGATGGCGTGTTGGTACAGGCCGCAACGCGAGGTGATGGAAAAGTTGGCGAAGATGTCACCGAGAACATCAAAACCATCTCGGTCATTCCGCATGTTTTAGCAGCGCCGAAGGGAACACATGTTCCAGCCGTGTTGGAGGTGCGTGGCGAGGTGTATATGCCAATCAACGCGTTCAATACATTAAAGGCCGATAAAGAGCGCGAGAACGAGCAACGAATTGCACAAGGTAAGAAACCCGAGTCGGTTCCTGCCAACCCACGCAACGCTGGCGCAGGAAGTTTGCGGCAAAAAGATCCGTCAATCACACGTGCACGCAAGCTTGCTTTTTGGGCGTATCAGTTAGGCGAAACACTAGGCGTTCCGGCATTCGGCGGCCACCACGAAGCACTCGCATATTTGCAACAACTCGGTTTGCCCACAAACCCAGAGCGCAAACTGGTGAACAGCATGACTGAAGTAAAAGCGTTTTGCGATCACTGGGAAGCGCATCGCCACGATTTGGATTACGAAATTGATGGCGCAGTAGTAAAGCTCGACAACCTTGCACAGCGCGAACAACTTGGCTTCACTTCGCGTGCACCGCGATGGGCAATTGCCTACAAGTTTGCGCCCGAAGAGCGAAACACCATCTTGAACGACATTCAGGTTTCGGTTGGCCGCACGGGCCGAGTAACCCCGTTTGCGGTGTTGCAACCTGTGGTGGTTGCGGGTTCAACCGTGGGCATGGCCACGTTGCATAACCGTGAGCAAGTTGCACTGAAAGATGTGCGCCCGGGCGACACCGTGGTGGTGCGCAAGGCGGGCGACGTTATTCCCGAAGTAGTGGGGCCGGTGCTCGATAAGCGCCCGAAAAACTCGAAGCCGTGGAAGTTTCCCGAAACGTGCCCATGCGACGTGAAGTCGACACTCGTGCAAATTGAAGGCGAGTCCGACACTCGTTGTGTCGAACCATCGTGTCCGTTTCAGCGTGACCAACGCATCATTTACTTTGCATCACGCGGGGGAATGGACATTGAAGGCCTTGGCGAAAAAACAGTCTTTGCGTTATCCGACCTTGGCCTTGTGCAAGATGTTGGCGACTTGTATTCACTGTCTCAAGAACAGCTGTTACAAATTGAAGGCTTTGGTGAATTGAGTGCCACCAATTTGTTGGCGGGCATCAACAAGTCAAAATCGAAGCCGCTTCCCAAATTGCTTACGGCTTTGGGTATTAAGCACTTGGGGCCTGCAGCATCAGAATCGCTAGCGAAAACATTCGGATCGCTTGACCGCATTATGGAAGCCACCGAAGAAGAACTCAGCAACATTGATGGTGTTGGTGGAGTGATTGCGCAATCAATTGCTAATTGGTTTAAGCAAAAGCCGAATAAAGCAATTATTGAAAAACTGCGTAAGGGCGGCGTGGAGTTTGGCAATGTTGTTACTAGCGACCTTCCGCAGAATCTTGTTGGCAAAGCAATTGTGGTTACAGGAAGCGTGGAAGGGTTTACGCGCGATGAAGCAGAAGCGGCAATCAAAGATCGCGGTGGAAAGTCCCCAGGTTCGGTCAGTGCAAAAACATATTGCGTAGTGGTTGGTGAAGACCCAGGTGCGTCGAAAATTACAAAGGCAACCGAGTTGGGTATCCCAATGATTCAGGCAGACGCCTTTCAGCAGTTGCTGGACACAGGCTCTATTTAAGTAGTTGCGCTAATTCTGCAGCGTGCGTAATTGATACGTATTTACGTACGTACTCAACCAGTTGTTGCTGAAACTCTGCGCCGTGGCCTTTGTTGGCACAAGCCAAGTGGGCAAGTTCGTGCAATAACAGCAGTTGGGTTGGTTTCGCTTTACGAACTGCAATGCACCACTCGTCGCTAAACGCTAAACCAAGCAAGTCGCTCGACATTTTCTGGCGTACAAGCGCTGGTGGGTCTAAGTCTTCGTTTTCGGCAATGGTGGTGATCCAAGTAGTTGCATCAGCCATGCTCAAAGCACGCGTTGGTGAGGACACTTCGAGTGCATCTTCCGCTGCATACACGCGCAATGCCTCGGAACTATCCATTGCTTCCAGTACCTAATTGTCGACTTGAATTTCCGAAGCTATTGCGACCACTTGAAAACTGTTGACCAGCACGATGACCAGCACCAAAAGCTTCGCGGTCGCTGCGGTAATTGCTGGTGTTGCTGTGCAAATGCGGTGTGCTCTGCACCATCACGCGTCGTGCACGTTCGGCGCGCTCAACAAGTACCAGCCCGACACCAGGTGTCTCTTTGGCAATGGTCTGGTGTTCTTTTGCAAGCTTTGCGCCAATGGCTTCGCAATACCCGCGCCACCACGACGTTTTGAAACGACGGTCGCCTGCAGGAATAGAGCGGGCGGCAAGTAAGTCGGCAGCTGTGTACAACGCTTCGAGCGAGAACAGATCGTTTTCAGTACCGAAGGCAACCATGATGACTTGCGTTGGGTTTGGTTCCATCATGTCGCGATACGAATGACAGGAAACCGCGTTAGCGATGTTCCATAACAATGTTCCGCGACGCACTCGGTATTGACCGGTGATCGTAAAGGTTTTTGATGTCACCGTTTCGTTGTCGAACGTGCGCTTGTTGATGGAACTTTCATCAATGTCGTACTTCTGCATTAACCGAAAGGCGAGTGTTAATGCGGTCTCTGCTTCGGCCTGAGGGGTGTTTGGGTGGTTGGCCTTTTCCAAAATCGCGCGCACTTTGGCGTTGAGGTTGTCGCGATTGGTCATGTGGCAAACGTACTCAACGGGTGCCAGATGGTTTTAGATATGGGGTGAGTATTTACGGTGCACCGCCTGGGCAGAAACCCCAAGTGCAGCGCCGATACTTTTCCATGACACGCCGGCTTTCCGAGCATTCTTCACGCATTTCAAAACGTTTCGCTCAAAAATAGCCTTTTGAATTCTGATGTCGACAAGTGCTGCTTCTGCTGTGCTGAGTTCTCGAATTGTTGAGGAAACACCACTATTCGCATTGTTTGTTTTCATTACCTCCACCATATACCAGCGTCAACAAATGTTGATGAATATGGGACGAGTGCGGATTCTTGCTGAAATGTGTGTCGCTTGGGTCGAACATGACGGGGAAGAGATTTATTAACCCTTGGGGCAAAGGGGGTCGATGCAGAAGGGCGAGTTGTCACGGTTGGTGTACCCGTGCTGTTGCTGTCGCAGGTTCCAAACGGTGCTGCTTAGATAACCTAAAAGGGTGGCAACCAAAAAGGTAACTCGCAAGCGCGCACCCCGAAAAGCCCCAAACCTTGAAGAGATTATTGCTGTCGCGATCGACTTGCTATTGCAAACTGGTGAAGGCGGGTTTCGCATTGAAGACGTTATTGAACGAACGGGTATTTCAAAAAGTTCGCTGTACCTACACTTTGGCGATCGCGACGGACTCATCGGTGCTGCATATGTGGAGGTATTTACTACCGATATCAAACGCAACATCGAGCAAGCGATTTTGATTTTTGATGGTGTAGAAACACAAGCACAACTTGAAGCGTCGATACCAATATTTGTCCAGGCACTTGCGCGGGTTCCTTCGCCGGTTCGTTGGAATCGAATGGACGTATTGTCGGCAGCACGATATCGACCTGAATTTTTGTCCCGAATTATTGAAGCACAAACACGATTGAACTCGGCGTTGGCAGAGGCGTTGTCTGCTCAGCAAAAACTTGGCAACGTTCGTTCAGACATGTCAGCACGCGAAATGGCTGTGCTTATTCAGGGAGTTTCCTTCGGTCGTATCTTCCGGGATCTTGATAGCAAGATGGATCGCGACAACTTGAGTGACTGGTCTGAACTAGCCGCAGCGGTGTACAAAGTGGTCTTGCCACCAAAGCGAGGTTGAAATGGCTTGGCTGAAGCGCAAAGATGCTGATGCTGTATCGACAGATCATCAGCTCTCTGAAGTAGAATTTCAATCGCTGACGCGGATTAGTGCTGCAGTCGAGGCCCTGCCACTTGGCGTCGTAGTGATGTCGGCAGATGGTTCAGCCATGTGGAGCAATGCTGCGGTAGACAAAATGTTTACCCCACAATCTGACGACCATGTTTTGTTTATCGACAGTGTCGATTCTGTGTTGCGTGATGCTCTAAAAGGAAATGTTGGGCAAACCGATTTAGAGTTTGGCGACCCAGCGGTTCGCACTATTGAAGTTTCTACGATTGCCTTAGGAGACGGTGGAGCTGTGGCAGTGGTGGAAGACGTGACGCAACGATTAATGATCGACCGTGTACGCACCGACTTTGTTGCCAATATCAGCCACGAACTGCGCACACCGATTGGGGCAATTTCGTTGATGGCCGAAAATCTCATTGCAGAGATGGGTGAATCCGAGGCGGCTCGACTTGCTGAAATCATTCTGAATGAAGTGACACGACTAAACGAAACTGTCAATGACCTGCTTGATTTAGCAAAGATTGAGTTTGATGGCCTGTCCAAGCGCGAATCGATTCATACTGCGCAATTGATTGACGAAGCAGTTGGACGACTGCGCAGTGCTGCATTGGCGAAATCGGTGATGATTGTCGTTGAGGACAACCCTGATATGTCGGTGATTGGTGATCGGGCCCAGCTGGTTTCGGCGGTGGGGAACCTGATTGACAATGCAGTCAAGTACAGCGAACAGGGTTCGATTGTCAAGATTGAAGTAACGCGAGAAGACGGGCGAATGCTGATCTCGGTTGCTGACAACGGCCCAGGAATTGCACCCGAACATCTTGGTCGAGTGTTTGAGCGTTTTTACCGCGTTGACGATGCGCGCAGTAGAGGAACTGGTGGCACCGGGCTTGGACTTGCCATCGTGCGCCACATTGCGCTGCTACACGGCGGTGATGTCAGTGTGACCTCAGAAATTGGCGTGGGCTCCACCTTTACGCTTTCCATCCCCGCGGTGTAGGTAGGTTGAGTTTGTGAACATTCCTGACGGGTTGCGTTACACACGCGAGCACGAGTGGGTACTGATCGATGGTGAGTCGGCACGAATCGGCATCACCGATTTGGCACAAGATGCTTTAGGCAACATTGTGCATGTGCAGCTACCGCAACTTGGTCAGTCGGTGCAGTCGGGAAGCAGTGTTGTAGAGGTTGAAAGCAGCAAGAGTGTCAGCGATATCTACTCTCCAGTCAGTGGCAGCGTGGTGCTTGTCAACGAATCGCTTGCAGCGCACCCCGAATATGTCAACACCGACCCATACGGATCGGGCTGGTTATACGAAGTGCAGTTGTCGTATGACGAAACGCTCGAAGGTCTGCTTACGGCAGATGAATATCGCGCACTTGTTGGCTAATCGGTAAAGAACTTCCAGCTGTACACACGAACTTTGCTGTTCTCTTCACCAATTTTCCAATACTTTACTTTGCCTGCATGCTCACCTTGGCTGAGTTCGCTAATGGGTGCACCTTCCTGTGGAAGAAAGCTGATCGTAAAGTTGCCCGGATCATAAATTGCGGTAGGTGGAAGATCGACTTGTGCGCCTGGTGCAGGAACGCTTCCGCTTGTCACCAATTCATCAAGACGTGTTGTTGGCAGTTCGACTCCGTCGATAAACAACGTTGCTTCGTACCCTTCAATAAAGTCGACGATCACTTGTGATTGTCGTAACACTCGTTCGCCTTCGCCAGGTGAAATCGCTTCAATTGCATCAGGAAGGTTTGTTGCGTCGCGACCCGTAAGCCCAATGTTGAGGCCTGCAATGAATAACACCAAGCCAGCCGACAGCCCCATGCTTGCAAGTAAGAGTTTTGGATCAAGCCTCATACCCTCCATTCTCGCCGATTAACTGTGATGTCGGCTGTTCATGCTGAAGGTAAAACGACTAAGTTTGAAGCACATGACAGGAAACAATTCGCTCATCAGTGCCGTGCTGGCGCACCGATATCGCATCGACGCACCTCTTGGTAGCGGCTCGGGAAACTCCGATGTGTTCGAAGCAACAGATATCCGCTCGAGAAAGCGGCTAGTCCTGCGTGTGTCTGCTGCCGAGTCGCTAGTCGACCTAGACGCCGGGGTGGTCACCGCATCTGATGGCGTCGAATTGTTTAAGCGCCAAACGCAACTACTTGCCGGTTTGGCACATGCTTCGCTAGCCCTCATTGAAGACTGGGGCACTGAGACCATTGCTGGCACCCAGTATGTGTTCACCGCCCTTGAGAGCTATCAGGGTGGCACCCTGCGCCAGATCCTCGATCGTGGCAGGCGCTTAACGCCATCACAGGCTCTTGTTGCTGGTTTGGACGTGTGTCGCGCTCTGCACTTCCTGCATGGCAAAGGCTGGGTGCATGGTGATGTGCGTCCCGCGAACATTTTCTTAGGAGACGACGGACGGGTGCGGCTTGCTGGCCTGGGTTTGAAGCGAATGGTTGATGCACAACAAATCAGTGTTGAGCAAGCAAATTTTGCAGCACCCGAAATTGCATTAGGAGAACAACCTTCGCCACAAAGCGATGTGTACTCACTGGCAGTGACGTTGCTTGAAACCATTACGGGCGTGGTTCCCTTTGTTGGTGAGACTGCAGCAATAACGTTGGCGAATCGCGTTGGCAAACTGTTGCCTGTATCTGCAGATTTAGGACCAATCGCTGCACCACTCGAGCGTGCGGGCAGACCAGATGCAAACGAACGGTTTAGTGCACTTGATTTTGGAAAAGCGTTGGCAGGAATTGCAGAAAAGATGCCACTGCCAACCCCAATCGAACCTTTAGCAGCAGCATCGTTTGCTGCAGTGATTGAGCAAAAAGAAGCAGAGCACACGGGTGAAATTGTTCGACCAAAAATTGACGTGACACAAGACGTAACACGCCCGATAAGCCCTGCGACTAACCCAACAACCTCGACCATGGTGATCAAAGATGCAACACAGGACGGGCCAATCGTCATTGTCTCAGAGAGTGAAGAGCGCCGACACAAACGACTATGGGTAATCGGTGCAGTAATTGCATTACTTGTTGCAGGCGTGATTGGTTTCCGATTTGTTGTTAAACCTACGCACACGGTTCCACCACTTGCGGGAGTGATTGAAGGCGAAGCGCGCAACGTGATTGCGCCTAATGGGTGGACTGTTGTCGTCGTGACAGAACGCAACGATGACATTCCTGCAGGCTCGGTAATTCGCACTGAACCAAGTGAAGGAACTGATCTTCAAGAAGGAAACACGCTCACCATCGTTGTTTCGGAAGGTCCAAACTTTGCAACCCTGCCCGATATCACCGGAGCAGATGCGCAATCAGCAGTAGATCAATTAACAGCACTGGGTCTTGTCGTTACCGCGCGCGATACAAACAGTGAAGAAATTCCAGCAGGTGTGGCGATGGGATGGAGCGTTCCCGAGCAACCGGGCCTGAATCCTGGTGATCAATTACTGCGCGGAACGGCGGTTGATGTGTTGGTTTCGGTTGGACCGGCGCTTCGAGCGGTTCCGACACTTGTTGGACTCAAACTTGAAGACGCACAGCAGCTTGTTGCAGATTTGCAATTGGTGTTGCTCGAAACCCCTGCAGCGAAAAGCAATGGCGCCGACAGAGGCTTAATTGGTGCTCAGTCGCCTATTCCTGGTGAACAAGTGGTTCGTGGTACAGAAATCGCATATTCAATATCACTCGGACCAGACCTAGTCGAGTTGCCCTATGTCGTTGGCAATCGTCTCGACACCGTAAAAACGCGGCTTGAAGAGGCAGGTTTTGTGGTTGGCGCAATCACAGGAAACCAGTCTGAAAAATTGAAGCAAGCAGTAATTGCAGGGAAGTCGGTTAAAAACCGAACCATGGTTGCTCGCGGGGCCACAGTAGATCTTGTGTTTCCGTAGTTTCTGATGACAAAGGAAATCCTTCCGCAATCTGCTGACGAAGAAGCAGGAGTCATTGACTCTGGTGGCGTTGACGAAATCTCGGTAATCCCGTGGTCGGAGTTGATGAAGCACCGCATCAAAACACGGGCTCGACTCACACACCGTAAAGCCACGTTGGGGATTTTGTTGGCCAGTGTGTTTACGGTCAGTTTCACGATCACATTGCTCGTGGTATCGCTGAAGACAGTTGCTGACGATCTCGGCAGCACAGTGAGCATGATGAGTTGGACGATCACTGGGCCGTTACTTGCGTTTGGGGTAGTTGGGCCAGCGTTTGGTAAGGCCGGCGACTTATGGGGCCACAAGCGCGTGTTTGTGTATGGCTTGGTTGGAGCAGCACTATTTTCCCTGATTAGCGCATTTGCGTGGAACGATATTTCGCTAATTACATTTCGCACACTGAGTGCAGCAGCTGGATCGGCTACTGGTCCGGCAGCAATGGCATACATCAACCGCATGTTTAAAGCGCATGAACGTGTGCGGCCGTTGGGTTACTGGAGTTTTGTAACTGCAGGAGCGCCGGTGATTGGCGTTGTTGCTGGTGCACCATTGGTAGAAGCATTCGGGTGGAGAGTCATATTTTTTATTCAAGCTCCGTTGAGTTTGTTGGGTGCAATGTTTTCATTTCGATTACTTCCCGAAACTGATCGGCGTGACAATGTTCGGTTTGATGTCAAGGGTTCGGTGACACTTGGTATGGGTGCGGTATTGATTTTGCTTGCAATTAACCGTGGTAATTCATGGGGTTGGACAAGTGTGTCCACACTTGGCGCAGGAACTGCAGGCATTGTTGCGCTATTGGTCTTTTATCGAGTGGAGTTGCATGCATCAGATCCGTTGATGCCTGTGAAATGGCTGAAGACTCGAAACGTCGCATTTCCTGTTGTGACACAAGGGCTGATGAATATGTCGTACATGGGCAGTTTCTTGTTGGTTCCACAAATGCTGGAAAACGGACTTGGCTATACGCCTTCACGCGTTGGGTGGTTGATTATTTCCCGACCATTGACATTTTCATTAATTGCACCGTTTGCGGGATATTTTGTGGGTCGGTTAGGTGAACGAAAAACCGGAATGCTTGGTGCGTTCATGATTTTGCTCGCCATGGTGGCATTGATCATGGTCAATTCGCCCAATAGCGATTGGCTTGTGGTGTTGGGTTTGTCGCTCACCGGTTTTGGTATGGGCATTGCTGCGCCGTCGTTGACATCGTTGTTGGCGGCATCGGTGAAAGAGAGCGATATGGGCGTTGCAAGTGCAATGCAACAACTGATGTCGCAAATGGGTGCAGTGTTGGGTGGCGCGTTGATGATTGCCGTGCATGACATAACGGAAAGCAGCGGCAAAGTAACCAGCTATTCGTACGCCCTTGTGGTTGGGGCGGTGTGTGCTGCTACAGCCGTACTTACTGGCAGCCTGGTGCGGTCAAGTTCGCGTTAGAGGCTTGAAGTAATGGCCATGATTTCGGCCGCGACTTGAACTGCTAAGTCATCTTTTGGCATGGCAATTTGCATCTGCATCATTTTTGTCATGTCGCCTTCGACCTTCACTTTGCCCGAGAGGAATGCCTGCATGCCGGCTTGTGGATCTTGTTCGAGGAAGATGGCGCGGGCCGTCGCATAGTCGGTGGTGACCGTGAGGTCGGGGGAGTCGAGGTGACCTAAATCCATCACGAGTTCGCCTGATGATGTGTCGATGTGGCTATTGATGATGCCATCACCAAATGGGACGTTTTTCACCACCTGATTCATGCGGATAGAAACAGGAATCTTTGGTGCGCGGTCTTCGTACTTTGCGCGAATAACTCGAGCTTCAGCAATCCATTCGGGGGATAAAAAAGGATTTGGCACGTGGAGCAGGCTAGTTGTTTGCGGCGCGAATTTCATCTCGTGTGGCAACTGCGACACGTCGACTTGCTTGGGCGAAGTCGAGATCATTACTTGCATACAACACTGCACGCGACGAATTGATCACAAGCCCAGTGCCTGCTTCATCGCGACCAGCGCGAACAACCGAGTTGATGTCTCCACCTTGGGCACCAATCCCAGGAACGAGCAGTGGCATATTGCCGACAATGGAGCGAACCTCGGCGAGTTCTTTAGGAAATGTTGCACCCATGACAAGAGCAGTGTCGCCAATGTCGCGCCACTTTGATGCCGCAGCGATGGCAACGTGTTTGTACAACGATGTTCCGTTAACGATGCGAGTTTGAAATTCGCTACTGCCAGCATTTGACGTGCGGCATAACACGATGGTCCCTTTGTCGGACGCTGTCAGAAACGGCATCAGCGAGTCGGTGCCTAGGTATGGGTTGACAGTGACTGCGTCTGCTTGATATCGGGAAAATGCTTCTTTGGCATACAACGCTGCGGTATCACCGATGTCGCCACGCTTGGCATCGAGGATCAGGACGATGTGCGGGTACTGCGTGCGAATGTGGTCGCACACTGCCTGCAACTGCGACTCTGCGCCTACTGCTGCAAAGTAGGCAATCTGTGGTTTGAAAGCGCACACCACATCTGCGGTGGCATCAACGATGTCGATGCAAAACTTTTGAATTCCGAGTGGATCGCTGTGTAAGTGTTGGGGAAGTTTGCTGATGTCGGGATCGAGGCCAACACATAAAGCAGATTGTGATGTTGCCCACGCGGCATCGAGTTTGGAATAAAACGACATGAACGAGTTAGTCGGTGATCGAAATCGCGCCAGTAGGGCAGAGCTCTTCTGCGGCGGTTACTTGTGCGCGAAGACTTTCGTCTGGTTCGGCTTGCAGTACATACAAAAATCCATCGTCACGAATTTCAAACACTGTTGGAGCCTGATGTACGCAACCACCCGTTGATGCACACAGGTCAAAGTCAACAGATACGCGCATAGCTCAACAGTAGTTGAAGGGCTATTTACGTTTGCGAGAGGCTTCGTGGCGTTCGAATGCGCTGAGTACGGCACGCAGCGATGCCGTGATGGTGTTTGGGTCAACACCTACGCCCCAGCGGTTGTGTCCGCTGTCGTCACCTGTTTCGACATAAGCAACTGCTGTGGCCTGAGAGCCTTGGCCTAATGCGTGCTCGGTGTAGTCCTTTACATCGAGGGTGCTGTTGAACTGTCCGCGAATGGCATGGACAAAGGCATCGATTGGTCCGTTGCCTTTACCGATAAATGTCTGACGGGTTCCATTGATGTCGATGTGAGCCGAAATCTCGGTGTGTCCTGTGAGTGATTCGCTCTTCAGTTCGTGACTCACAAGGTTGTATGCAGGGAACTCGGTGAGATATTCGTGCTTAAATGCATCCCACAGCATCATGGGGCTGATCTCGGTACCCGAATCTTCGGTGATGTGTTGGATGGTTTGCGAGAACTCAATTTGCAAACGTCGAGGCAAATCAAAACCGTGTTCTGCCTTCATGATGTAGGCAACGCCACCCTTGCCCGACTGGCTGTTGACGCGAACCACCGACTCGTAGTTGCGGCCAACATGCTTTGGGTCGAGTGGCAAATAGGGAACACCCCATTGGTCGTAGTTTTCGGAAAGCGCCTCGAAGCCTTTTTTGATGGCATCTTGGTGGCTACCTGAAAATGCGGTGTACACCAAGTCGCCAACGTATGGCTGGCGTTCGGGAACAGGCAAACGATTGCAATACTCGGCGTCGCGACGCAGTGCATCAATGTCGGTGATATCGAGTTCGGGATCAACGCCATTGACGAACAGGTTCATTGCCAATGTGATCAGGTCGACATTGCCGGTGCGCTCGCCGTTACCAAACAACGTTCCTTCAACACGATCAGCTCCTGCCATTACGCCAAACTCGGCTGCAGCAACTGCGCAACCTCGATCGTTGTGAGGGTGCAACGAAATAGTCACGGTGTCGCGCTTGGCAATGGTACGAATGAACCACTCAATGACATCGCCGTACACGTTTGGCGTGTAGCACTCGACGGTTGCCGGCAAATTCAAGATCAGTTTCTGTGTGCTGGTCGGTTTAATCACAGTCATAACTGCCTCGCAGATTTCGATTGCAAACTCTGGCTCGGTCAGTGTGAAGCTCTCGGGCGAGTACTCGTAGCGAACGTCGGTTCCAGGAAGCAGATGTTCTAAGTCTTTGCACAACGTTGCGGCCTTCACAGCAATGTCGATGACACCCTGCTTGTCAAGACCAAAAACCACACGTCGCTGTAACGGATTGGTGGAGTTGTAAAAGTGCACGATGGCGCGCTTTGCGCCTTTCAAACACTCATAGGTACGCTTCAGTAAATCTTCACGACACTGGACCAACACTTGAATGGTGACGTCATCAGGAATGAGGTCTTGCTCGATCAACAAACGAACGAAGTCAAAGTCGGGCTGTGATGCCGATGGGAAACCCACTTCAATTTCTTTGAAGCCCATTTTGACAAGCGTGTTAAACATGCGCAGTTTGCGCTCGGGATCCATTGGGTCGATCAACGCTTGGTTGCCGTCACGAAGATCAACCGAGCACCACAACGGTGCCTTGGTGGTGACGTTGTTCGGCCAGGTGCGGTCCTTCAGTACTACCGGAATGAACGGTGTGTACTTTTCGAAGTGCATCTTTTTTGGAGTTACGGGCTGTGGGGCCATGTTGGGTTTCTTTCTCGGTAATGAAAAAACCCCCTGACCTTTCGGTTCAGAGGGTTTCGGCGACAGCGAATATGAGGCTGGCGCCGTTATGTAAGTAGAAGGTCCAATACTTGCGACTGCATGATGACTAAAGCCTAGCGGTGTATTTAGCGAGGCGTAGGACTGAGGAAGTTCGCAAACTGCCACGGGTCCGAATGGTCTAACAGGCTGTCGTCGTTGCCAAACCCTGGGAATGGGTCGAAGCGCTCGGACAACGGCGTCCAGTCGGCTGCGGCCGAATGGATCTCTCCGATGTACGGGCGAGTCCAGGCCAACAGTTCGCGCCAGGGCAAATCGTCAGGCACGCATACACCTGCCGTCGGGTAGGTGAGCAACCAACGAACGGCGGCCACTACCGATCCACCTACTTGCAACGTGGTGGCGCTTTGCCCCGGCAAAATGCTGCGAGCTTCATCGATGTCGAGCAACGAACCTGTCCACCACGACTTGTAGTCGTGACCCATGAGCAACACGCCGAGTTCGTCGCGACCGCTGATGATTTCGTTGTTCAAAATGCGCTCACGGTCTTGCATCTTCCAGTTACGCATGCGCAACTCGAGCACGCTGTCGATTGCGACATCGGCAGGGTGATAGGCGTAGTGCACGGTTGGGCGGTATGCATCGGTGCCATCAGGGTTTTTTACCGTGAGGTGTTTGCACATGGTGTACGACTCGCCGTGGCGAATCACCATGCCAAGGTTTTGTCCACTTGGAACCCAACTACGCACCCACGTTTCCATTCCTGGTTGTGCGATGCAGATTTGATTGCGTGGGCCATCGTCGTGATGTTCGTGCGCATTCTTTGGCATCCACTTTTCGTGCGTGCCCCAGCCAAGTTCGGCAGGTGCAATGCCTTCTTCGTAGAAACCCTCCACCGACCATGTGTTGCAAAACTCGTTCACTTCTTTTGGCTTGTTGGTGATTTGAGTGTCACGTTCGGCAATGTGAATGACTTTTGTGCCGGTGAGTTGTGCGAGCACATTGAACTGCTCGGCTTCGAGTGCGGCCTGCAAACCTGCAGCCCGACTTCCTGCCTTGCCATCTTTCAGTAATGCCGTGGTGATGTCGACAAGCGCCTGTTTCACTAAGTGGCTCACCATGCCTGGGTTTGCACCGTGTTCGACTACTGCCGATGGGCCTTTATTTGAACCCCAGCGCTCAAGCATCTTGCGCAACTCTTGGTGACGTACATACAACGTGCGGTCTTGAGGGGTGGTGGTCTGCATGTCTTGATACGGATCCCACAACTCCACTGAAGTATTGAGGTAGCGAACTCCATGGTCACGGCACCATTCGATAATGGTTGGGCCATCAATGTTCCACGCAAGGTCGAGCAGAATGTCGCCGTTACCGACGCGTGCACTGAGAAACGAATCGAGATTGTCGCGAGTAACACGGTCTTGTTCGTAACCAACACCCTTTGCCAGCACGTCGGCAACGCGATGTCGATTGTCGCGGAAGTCGACGATATTGATGGTTTTTGGATCGAACTTAAGGTCGCGAATCATCAATGGAATCGCGCATTGCGCAACAGATCCACAGCCAAGCACCAAGGTGCGTTTTGGGTGTTGAAATGTTGCGGAAGCTGGTGCGTTCACTTCGACGCAGTTGGCGACATCTGGTCGCCTGCATCGATTGCGCTCAACAATGTTTGCAGCGTTGCTTCAAACACCGTCTCTGAAGGAAGGAGCAACTGCTGCCAGTCGTATGCAATTCCTTTGCGACCCGTGAAGGTTGGCTCGATACTGGTGTGGCGATTCTCCAGGAATGATTCCTCGGACTTGAAATTGTCGATTGGCATGAGCACCTCCTTAGGGTCGTTAAATACAGAAATGTGACTGTATAAGTTTTTGACGGCTCTGCACACTATTTCTGACTATCTCTTCCGTGATCGGAGTTGGTTGGTAGCGTGACAGCACTCGTGACGACGCCTCCACATGACTCCACACCGGCTACCACGGTGACCACACCAACGGGATTCGCCGACCTAGGAGTGCCAGCCAACATCGACGCAGGACTTGCTGCTGCGGGATTCGCTGGCCCATTTGCCATCCAGACCGAGGCAATTCCTGTGGCGCTTGCTGGCCACGATGTGTGTGGTCGTGCACGCACGGGTTCGGGAAAGACGCTGGCATTTGGTGTGCCGATGATGTCGAAAATTTCTTCACCTGCTGCCTCGGGAAAGCCCCACGGACTCGTGCTGGTGCCAACTCGCGAGCTCGCGTTGCAAGTCTCTGAGGTGCTTGGACCAATTGGCAAGGAGTGCGGCATTCGTGTGCTTGCCGTGTACGGCGGCGCAGATCGCCACAAGCAAGTAGTGGATATCGAGCGTGGTGTCGAAATCATCGTTGCCACACCATTGCGTCTGATCGACCTCATGAAGTCACATGAATGTGATCTCAGCGCAATTCAAGTTGTTGCCATCGATGAAGCAGATCGCATGGCGGATGAAGGATTCATGCCGCAAGTGGAATGGATCATGCGTCACGTCACCGGCGAGCATCAAACGATGTTGTTCTCGGCCACGCTCGATGGGCAAGTGGGCAACCTAGTTAAGCGATACATGAAGAACCCTAAAGAAGTGTCCATTGACTCGCCAACCGACACGGTGGGAACGATGCGCCATTTGTTCTTGGCGATTCATCACATGGACAAAGATCGCGTCATTGCCAACATTGCTGCAGCACATGGTCAGACCGTGGTGTTCTGCGATACCAAACGTGTATGCGACAAAGTGGCAGAAGCACTGCAAAAGCTCGGCGCAAACGCATCAGCCCTTCATGGTGACATGCCGCAAAATGCGCGCGAAAAAGCATTGAGCAAGTTTGAAAAGAATGAGCTAAAGATCTTGGTGGCAACCGATGTGGCCGCACGCGGAATTGACATTGATGACGTGGCAGTCGTTATTCATTACGTACCACCACTAGATGTGAAAACGTACTTGCATCGTTCGGGACGCACCGCGCGTGCTGGTCGAGACGGTTGGGCGGTAACGCTTGCCGAATACAACCAGCACACCACCTGCCGCATTATTCAACGCGGATTACGCCTAGAGCCGCAAGCTCCCATCGAAGTGTTCTCAAACGATGCGCGACTGCGCGACTTGTTTACGTTTCTTACTGCGTAGTTAGCGCTGGTTGAGCCAGGCGGGGCGTGATGTTTCGAATGTCGAGATGGCATCGCCTTTTGCCATCGTGATGCCCACGTCGTCAAGACCGCGGATGAAGCGATCTTGGGTGGAGGCATCCATGTCGAACTTCTCGGTAATTCCCGCACTCGGAATTTCAACCGTGAGTCGCTGCATGTCGATGGTGATCTCGGCAGAAGCATCTGCTTCGATGACTTCCCAAATGCGATTGACGGTTGGCTCAGAAAGCACCACCGGAACGAGACCGTTCTTGGTGCAGTTGTTGCGGAAAATGTCGGAGAAACTTGGTGCGATCACCGCGTCGAATCCGCCCTGCTGAATTGCCCACACCGCGTGCTCACGTGACGAACCAACTCCAAAACTTGGTCCGGCAACAAGCACTGATGCACCTGCATAGCGCTCGTCGTTCAATACGAAGTTGCGATCATCACGCCACGTAGAGAACAAACCCTTTTCGAACCCCGTGCGTTCAACACGCTTCAGCCATTCAGCAGGAATGATCTGATCGGTGTCAACGTCGGAGCGCTTCAATGGAACGCCACGACCAGTGATAATGCTGACAGCTTTCATGCCAAGTCCTTTGGGGTAGCGAAGCGGCCAACAACTGCGGTTGCAGCAGCGACTTCTGGCGAAACGAGATGGGTGCGACCACCGCGGCCTTGGCGACCTTCGAAGTTGCGGTTACTGGTGCTTGCAGCACGTTCGCCTTGTGCAAGTTTGTCGGGGTTCATGGCCAAACACATTGAGCAGCCTGGTTCACGCCAATCCATACCTGCAGCAATGAAGATCTTGTCGAGTCCTTCTGCTTCTGCTTGCTTTTTCACTTGATGGCTTCCTGGAACGACCATTGCGCGCTTCACCGAAACCTTGCGGCCCTTCACAACATGTGCTGCTGCACGCAAGTCTTCAATGCGACTGTTGGTGCATGAACCAATAAATACAGTGTCGACTGCAACGTCGCGGATTGCGGTTCCTGCAGTAAGGCCCATGTACTCAAGTGCGCGTTCAACGGTGTTACGTGCCGTTGCATCTGCATAGTCGGCTGGGTTGGGAATCTTTCCGTCGATACCAATTCCTTGTGCTGGGTTGGTTCCCCATGTCACAAACGGTGTGAGTGCTGATCCATCGATCACCACTTCTGTGTCCCAAACCGCACCGTCATCGGTGTGCAAAGTTTTCCAATCGGCAACTGCTGCGTCCCACTCTGCGCCTGTTGGTGCATGTTCGCGGCCCTTCAAGTATTCGAAGGTGACATCGTCAGGAGCAACAAGGCCAGCGCGTGCACCAGCCTCGATCGACATGTTGCAAATGGTCATGCGACCTTCCATTGACAGCGCGCGAATTGCCGAACCGCGGTACTCGATGACATGGCCGATGCCACCGCCGGTTCCGATTTTTGCAATGACTGCGAGGATGATGTCTTTAGCCGTGACACCCGGTGCAAGTGTTCCATCAACGGTGACACTCATCCACTTTGGTCGTGACTGGGGAAGTGTTTGCGTTGCAAGAACATGTTCGACTTCGCTCGTGCCAATGCCAAATGCAAGTGCGCCGAATGCTCCGTGAGTTGCAGTGTGGCTATCGCCGCACACAATGGTCATGCCGGGAAGCGTGCGACCTTGTTCTGGTCCGATGACATGCACAATGCCTTGCTTTGCATGACCCATTGGATACAACGTGACGCCAAACTCTTTTGCGTTTGCACGCAATACCTCAATCTGCTTCGACGAAATTTCATCGGCAATTGGTAAGTGAATGTTCTCGGTAGGAACGTTGTGGTCTTCGGTGGCCACAGTGAGATCGGGGCGGCGCACGGTGCGTCCATTAATACGTAGGCCATCAAATGCCTGTGGGCTGGTTACTTCGTGCACCAGATGAAGGTCGATGTAGAGCAGATCGGGTTCGCCGGGTGCGCTTTGCACCACATGGCGGTCCCATACTTTTTGCGGAAGTGTGAGGGGCTTGCCTGCGGAATTGGCCATTCCTCCATTCAACCGCAATTTGCCGTAAATGGCTCAATTCAGTGTCCGTTTATGGGGCGTAAGCCACACATCGGGGCATGACACAACACACACTTAGTCCAGTCACGCTCGCAACCTGTGTCGAACACAGCTTGCATATATCTCTTGATGGTTTCGACCTTTCGCGAGCCCGCCTGTATGGCATCAGCATCGTTGATGAAGATGGGGCAGCACGAAATGAAGATGGTGCGTTGCGAATCACGTTTCTTGCCGAACATGGTGACGTGTATGAATTGTTAGAAGCACAAACGAGCGCAATTGTTCGCATGTTTGACGCTGCCGTCGTGTTGACCTGTGGGTGGGCGGCACCAATTCGCGATGAAGACGACGACGATAATGAAACGTCGGTGCCACCAAGCCAACACCCCGAACGGCGCAGAGTGCGACTAGTCGTGGTGGTGGGTGATTGCGGAGTGGGCTCGGTGCTGCGATTTGCCGACACCCCAAACGAGGTTGTAACCGATGCTGGCGCTGCTCGTGGAAGCTTGGCTGATGCAGTCACCAACATGTGGTTTGATAGCCCAATTAACGTGGCTCAAGCAGGGCAAGATTCGGCTTTGCAGGACTAGCCGATAACTTGAAGATGTGAGTTCGCACATCGCACACGGTGTTGATTATGGAGTGAAGTCCGCCTGGGCTGACGAAGTGCGTGCGCTAGCCAAGGAACGCGATGCGGTGATCTTGGCGCACAACTATCAGGTTCCAGAGATTCAAGAAATTGCGCATCATGTTGGTGACTCACTTGCATTGTCGCGCATTGCTGCTCAGGTAGATGCAAGCACGATCATTTTTTGCGGCGTGCACTTTATGGCCGAGACGGCAAAGATTCTGAGTTACAACAAGACCGTGATCATCCCCGATGCTGCAGCCGGATGTTCGTTGGCCGACACGATTAACGCCGAACAGCTGCGTGCATGGAAAGCCGAACATCCCAGAGCAGCGGTGGTGAGTTATGTCAACACCACGGCAGAGGTAAAAGCCGAAACCGATATTTGCTGCACGTCGTCAAACGCGGTTGATGTGGTGCAATCAATTCCTGCTGATCAAGAAATTTTGTTCTGCCCAGATCAATTTCTGGGTGCACACGCACAACGCGAAACCGGTCGTACCAACATGCATATTTGGATGGGCGAGTGTCACGTGCATGCTGGAATCAATGGTCAAGATTTGAAAAACATGATCGCTGCAGAACCAGAAGCAGAATTGTTCATTCACCCCGAATGCGGCTGTGCAACTTCGGCAATGTATTTGGCTTCAACAGGTGTTGTGCCCGCAGAGCGCACACACATTCTTTCCACTTCTGGAATGATCACCGCTGCGCAAAACACGCATGCCAAGAAGGTGCTCGTTGCAACCGAGACCGGCATGTTGCATCAGTTGCGCAAAGCAAATCCGCTGGTGATTTTTGAGCCAGTCAACAGGGCAGCTGTGTGCAAGTACATGAAGATGATCACACCTGAAAAACTGCTTCGTTCGCTGCGTGAAGGCAACGATGTCGTTGATGTACCACGCGACATCGCTGATCGTGCACGTGCATCGGTTGAGCGCATGATTGCAATTGGTACACCGTCGCGAACAAAGGAATAGTCACGGTGCCGACACGTTCGCGCGTACAACAGGTAGCCGTGAACTTGCCCACACAACTGCATGCCCCCGAGGTTTCGTGGACACGCGAAGTTGACGTAGTGGTGTTGGGTTCTGGTGCTGCTGGGCTCGCTGCAGCGCTCGCCGCGCGACCAGTGCGCGACGTACTGATCGTCACCAAAGACACCCTGGATGCAGGCAGCACCGCATGGGCGCAAGGTGGCTTGGCCGCCGTGCTCGACCCTGCCGACACATTTGGTGAACACGTGCGAGACACTCTTGATGCAGGCGCAGGACTGTGCGATGAAGCTGCAGTTACCTCGCTTGTGCGCGATGCCCCAACGGCAATTCAATATCTCGAACTGCTTGGTGCAGCGTTTGATCCTGGCAGTGATGGGTTGCGTGCGTTGACTCGTGAAGGTGGCCATTCGCGTTCACGAATTGTGCATGCGGGCGGGGATCAGTCGGGTGCTGAAGTACAACGAACGTTGGATATGAATGCAATCAACGCGGGTGTTGAAGTGATGGACCACGCGTTTGCGCTTGATTTGGTGTTTGGAAAATCAAACAGAGGTCGGCGGCAGATTGCGGGCGTGCGAATTGCCAAACTGGACGAATACGGCAATGTGGAAAGCGTTGGTTTGGTCACAGCGCCTGCAGTTGTAATTGCAACGGGCGGATACGGGCAAGTGTTTGCCAGCACCTCGAATCCTCCCGCGGTAACCGGCGATGGACATGCGCTTGCCTTGCGTGCGGGACTGACATTACGCGATCTTGAGTTTGTGCAGTTTCATCCAACCGTGTTGTGGCATCCCGCCGATTCGAGCCAACAACAAATGTTGATCAGCGAAGCAGTGCGCGGCGAAGGTGCGGTGCTGTTTGATGCAGCGGGCGAACGAGTCATGGTTGGCGTTCACCCACAAGAAGATCTTGCGCCTCGCGATGTTGTGGCTTCTGCAATTAGTGCACGAATGGCACAAGCACCTGCAGGAGTTGATGATCATGTGTATTTGGATGCAACCAAGATCGATAATTTCGCAGAGCGGTTTCCGTTTATTACAAAAGCGTGCCGTGCAGCAGGGATTGATCCATTGACTCAACGAATCCCAGTTGCTCCTGCAGCGCATTACACCTGCGGCGGAATTGACTCGAATCTTGATGGCCTGACCGAAGTAGACGGACTATTTGCTGTTGGTGAAGTTGCATACACCGGTGTGCATGGCGCAAACCGATTGGCATCTAACTCATTAACAGAGAGTTTGGTTGTGGGTACTCGAGTAGGTCGCAACTTGGCATGGAAGTTACCCGAGCGAGTCGAACCAGATGATGCGCAACCAATAGGTGTGACTGGTTTGCTTCATGACTCATTGCGCAGTGACGTGCGAGTCGCGATGAGCAAACATATTGGTGTGTTACGTAGGCCAGAAAGTTTACAGTTGACGATTGACGCGTTGTCTGCTGTTGCCGAAAAAGTTGGCGCAGATGTTGCACCAACTCGTCGTAATTTTGAAGCGACAAATATTTTGACAGTGGCAACAGCGGTAGCTGCGAGTGCATTGGCTCGAACAGAGAGTCGAGGTTGCCATCGACGAACCGATTTCACCGAACAACGTGCAGACTGGGTCTGTCATTTAGAAGTAGCACTTACAAGCGATTCTGTGACGATTCGCGGAATTCCAGCAGAGGCATAACGATGTTGCATCATCAGCTTTCCGACACATCAGCGCAGAGAATTGTTGCATCGGGCTTGCTTGTCGACGACGTGCGGCGAATTATTGCTGTTGCACTAGACGAAGATTTGCATCATGGTCCTGATGTCACCACCAACTCGACTGTTCCGCCAGAGCAACGCAGTAGAGGAGTGCTTGCGACTCGCCAGATTGGCTGTGTTGCGGGTATTGCAGTTGCGGGCGCGGTGTTTGAGATGGTGTGTGGCGCACAGCACGTGACATGTGAAGTTTTGGTGGCAGATGGGCAGCGCGTGACTCCTGGAACTCGAATTGCCACAGTCGAGGGCCCAACTCGTGGGTTGCTCACTGCAGAGCGAACTGCGCTCAATCTGCTTGGGCACCTATCGGGTGTGGCTACAGCAACGAGCCAATGGGTTGATGCAATTGCCTCGACACAAGCCAAGGTTCGCGATACTCGCAAAACCACTCCAGGTCTGCGCGCGCTGGAGAAATATGCCGTGCGTTGCGGTGGCGGAGTGAATCACCGCATGTCGCTTTCGGATGCGGCACTGGTTAAAGACAATCACATTGTTGCTGCGGGAGGAGTTGCACAAGCATTTGCTGCCGTGCGCTCTGCGGCGCCAAACATTGTGCTGGAAATTGAAGTTGATTCGGTTGATCAGTTGCGCACCGCATTGACAGCTGGTGCAGATTTGGTGTTGCTCGACAACATGTCGCCTGATGTATTGCGTGAGGCAGTGGCAGTTGCGCAAAATCATGTAGAGCGTACCGGCCACCCCGTCATTCTTGAAGCCAGTGGCGGACTCACTCTTGACAACGCACAAAGCGTTGCGGCCACGGGCGTTGATTACATTTCGGTTGGGGCACTGACTCATTCGGCCAAAGTGCTCGATATTGGTCTCGATCTCGAAACCATCGTTGGCTAACTCTGCAGTGCGCGTTCCTGCACGCTGATACAGGCGGCGATCAATTTGGGCACGTATGTCCTTTGCTCTGCGTAAATTGCGTTATGACCGCCATCAACTAGATGCACATCAACATCTTGGAGCAGATCAAGCAATCGTTGCTGACGTTCGGGAGGCACAACTTGATCTTGTGTAGTGATCACGACAGATGTTGGAACATCGACTCCGGGCAACCACTGCAACGAATTGAAGCTTCCGATTTCTTTTCCAGCTTCAAGGATTTGTCGCCAATCATGCCCAGCCATTTGCTCAATGGCCCACGAGTCCATGCCTTCAGTTTTGCGTTGCAGGTAAATTTGTTCGGTAAACCAATCGACGGTTTGTTTCGGTGCGAGTCGTGCAATGGTGGCTAAGCCGGTAATGCCCATGAACCCAACACGTTCTTCGCGAGATTTTGCAAATACCGGTGCAGTGCTACACAGCACCAATCCATCTACGCGGTCGCTGTGTCGTTGCCATACAAGTTGCGCAATCGTTCCGCCCATTGAGTAGCCAACAGGAATGAACGCATTGACACCGAGTGCATCGGCCAATGCTGCAACATCGTCGGCACAGTCAGACAAACGAAACGATCTGCGTGAGCGAATACCTTGTCCGTGGCCTCGCTGATCTAGCGCAACAACGTTGAAGTGTTTGCCTAACTCTTCAAAGCACGTAAACCAATTGAGATCGGCAGTTGCTGTCCAACCATGAAGCAAGATGAGTGTCGGAGCATTCGCTGGGCCTTGCACTTCGCGGATAAAGGTTTGTCCGCGATCGGGAATGTCAATGAGGCGACCTGGGGGAAGGGCCATGTTCTCCTGATTACTTCTGTGCTTTGGCTGACAACACGGTGACTTTGAGTTTTGCGTTTGGTGCTTCGTAGGTAACCACGTCACCTGCTTTTGCGCCAAGCAATGCAGAACCAAGTGGCGATGAAGGGCTCATCACGCTGACTTCATCGTTGTCGGGCTTTTCTTCGACATGTCCAATGAGGTACGACTCAGCAGCGCTGTCTGGGTCGCCTTCGTACACAATGGCGACAATTGAACCAAGACCAACGACACCGTCGGCAGGGGCGGAGACCACTTCGACGTCATCCAGGATGGATTCGATCTGGCGGATTCGGCCTTCCATGTGACCCTGCTCATCTTTGGCTGCGTGGTAGTCGCCATTTTCCTTGAGGTCGCCCAGTTCGCGGGCACGCTCAATTTTGTAGGCAACATCAATGCGTCCGCGGGTGGTGAGGTCGTCAAATTCGGCCTTCAGGCGGTCAAAAGCGGACTTGGAAAGTTGGTGCTTAGCCATACGGCTCAAGGCTATCTGCGCAAATTGCGCCCTACGATGGAGCATCACCATGTCAGCAACTTCATCATCAGCACATCGCATTGCAGTTATCGGCGGAGACGGAATTGGCCCTGAAGTCATCACTGAGGCATTGAAAGTAGTGAAGGCCGCTGGAGTCAGCCTCCAGACCACCGAATTTGATTTAGGCGGTGCGCGTTACCTGCGCGATGGCGAAGTGTTGTCGGACGCCACGCTTGCCGAACTGCGCGGCTTTGACGCGATCTTGCTTGGTGCGGTTGGCACACCTGCTGTGCCACCGGGCGTGATCGAGCGCGGACTGTTGTTGAAGATGCGCTTCGAACTTGATTTGTACATCAACCAACGACCATTTGAGGGTGTTGCACCTGGCCACACGCAGTCGCACGATTTTGTTGTCATTCGCGAAAACACCGAAGGCCCATATGTTGGTGAAGGCGGTGTGTTGCGCAAAGGAACGCCGTTTGAAGTTGCAACTCAGGGCAGTGTCAATACTGCACATGGCGTAGAGCGGTGTGTGCGTTATGCATTCGAGCTTGCGGCACAACGTGAGCGTAAACATCTCACGCTCGTACATAAAACCAACGTGCTTACGTTTGCCGGCGATTTGTGGCAACGCACGTTTAACAACGTTGCTGAAGAGTTTCCACAAGTGGGCACTGCGTACAACCATGTTGATGCTGCGTGCATTTATTTTGTGCAAGACCCACA
>Ga0222714_10001726_pt1 | contig 24281 bp, 28 predicted proteins | sample C33_3DmetaG_FD_165048 | JGI IMG/M metagenome (GOLD analysis project Ga0222714, IMG submission 165048) | Estuarine water microbial communities from San Francisco Bay, California, United States - C33_3D | ecosystem: Environmental > Aquatic > Marine > Unclassified | place: USA: California...
TGGACGTACCTTGGCAAAATATGCTCCCCGTCTTCGTGGATTTACCTGCTACCCTGATGGCTCTCGTGGAGGACAGCCAATCACTAAAGTAAGCTATGAAGAGGCGATGCACCACAAGAACACGGTGTTTGAAGAAAACGACATTTGCGACATTACCGGCAAGGGCGGTAGCTGCGGAGTGTAAATAAAAAAACCCCCGGTCATGGTTACTATGTAGTAACTATGCCGGGGAAAGGTCGCTAAGGAAACCAATGAAAATATTTAGCTGTGGGTTTGAGACTTCCTTTGCTTTAGGGGTTAGGGCGTTAACTGATGAGCCTAAACTAGTAGAAACTGCGGAAGAGGAATACGATTATGAGTTAGCTTTGTTTTCAGGAGTAGAAATTTACTTTCCCTTCTTAACACTTAGCATAGGCTCTATAACCTTTGTAGAGTAACTACACAGCCCCGAAAGGGGCTTTTATTTTGGCAACAACCTAGCCTCTGTAGCCCTACGTTTAACCAGTCCTGGAAGCTTTCTACCTCCTCCATAGACCCACTTAGCTAACTCCTGCCTAGCCCCATCCCAGTCTTCAGCGTCTATTTTGCGCTTTAACGTGCTAGAACGATACCTAGGCACTCCTAGATTGTACGCAAAGCTAGTCATGGCTGCTAAGGCATCAGGATGCTTAATCAGTACCGGAGAGGCTCGTAGAACACCAGCCATGTAGTTGTTTTGTAGCTCACTCTTCATCCAAGCTCTAGCAGTCTCTACAGTGATCGGAGGATCAGTAGGTTTTACCTGTGTTCCATCTGGTTTGTTGACTGTGCCAAAGCCCTGAGTGCAATAGCCACCAGCACAGTAGTATGGAGTGGCTACAAAGCCTTCAAAGACTTCAACAAGCTTCGATGATAGGATCAGTGCTGCTACTAGTGACGCTGACGTTCCCATACCCTTCCTACAAACCAGAATGAAATAATCATAAATAGGATAGTTACATCGTCCGGTGTCCACAGAGACAATGTAACCTCTTTCCAGTTGCCTCCTTGTTCCTGTGCAATGGAAAAGCCTGCTATCTTTACTAAGAAGTAAGCCAACACAAAGGCGTAAGTAATCGAAGGACGAACCAAAGCTGAGATGGCTGCAATCATCTTGCCAGCAGCTTTAGCGGTACTGCTTTGTTCTTCAAAGGCTTTGCCGATGCTGTTAAGTTCCTCTGTAGCCATTGCCATTTCAGCTTGACGCATAGCAATCTCACCACGCATCCTGGCGAAAGCCATTTCCTGCTCCAGCAGAGCCAACTCATGCTTACGCTCGTTAGCTTTATCAAAGAACTTCAATACCTCCGGGGCCAGCCTGAGCAGGCCTCCGAAGACTCCACCAAAAATTACGTCGATCATTGATAAACCTCTGCAGGCTCATTAGCTTTAATCTGCTGTTGCATACCACCAAGAATACCAGCCTTACTCACCCCGGAAAGAGTCTCCTGAGCAAACGTAAGTCCCCGACTTTGCAAAGCCTTTGCAGCGGCTTCCAAGTTTCCTGACGAGGCAGCGGCGTCTAGGTCTTTTACAAACGTAGCAAACTTCTGCGGATCGAGCAAAAGCTCTTTAAGTTGTTTATCAAAATGTTCCGCTTGTTTAGCGGTAATGCCTTTAGACAAAAGCTCAACAGCAGCCTGCGGACCAGATATAATAGGATTTCGCAGTTTACTGAAGATCATTGACAACGGGACACCAAACAGTTCTTCAAACTTATCCTTTTTAACAGACGTCATCGAATACCGTGTCTGAGCATCTTTAGCGGACTTCAAAAGCTTATCCGAGACACTACCCAGTTTCTCTACAGTATTCAAGAAACCACCAGCACCGCTGCCAAACAAACGCTCTAAAGTCAGTTTACTATCTTTGTTACCCATAAACTTAGCAAACGTAGCCGCAGGAGTTTCTCCTCCCATTGCTTCGTCTAGAACATAAGACTTCAAAGCCTTCATTCCTTCTGGGTCAATGCGGAAACGATCCAAAGCCTTTTTAGCAAACGCGGGGTCACTTAAAATTTTGTTAACAAGGGTCTTTGGAGACATTCCAGCATCCCCTACCCAAGCATCAACGCGCATCTTTCCAACAATGTTTTCTGCTTTTACTCGCTGATCTAAAACACGAGCAATATTCAATGCCGGATCAACGATACCTGAACGAAGATTCACAGCTTTATCTAGAACCGGATCGTAAGCAGAAATATTGTCTATAGCTCCTCGATTAGAAGCAATCCAGGCTGCAGCTTTTTCAGGGTTGAGCATACCTGTTTTAGAATCAATAGCAGACATAGAAAAATCTTTTAGATTTGCGTCATAAGCAAAGCGTTGGTTTGCATCACGAAGCATCTGCGCGTGTTGCGGCATATCTTCATACATCATAGTCTCTAAACGAGTTTTAAGCTGGCTTAGATGATATTTAGATGCGTCTGGTGCGTTGCTACGAAGAAGGCTATTAATTTCTTGTTGAAGTCCACGAGAGTTTTGATAATCAATGGCTTCAAAACCACCGTCAGCTTTTGGCTTGGTCACATTTTTAATGCGATCAATTAAAGAAGGGAAACTGGTAAATAGGTTTTCTTCCTTGGTTGCTGTGGCTAAGGCATGAAGTTCTGCAGCGGACTGTGAAGATAGCGCCGCTCCATCCTGTGTCGCCAGTTTTGCAATATCTTCATATTGTTTCGAGGCTGCTGGAGAAATCCGCAAATCTTCATCAGCTACGCGAGTAAGCCTAGTAGTCATGTCTGCTTCTCGTTCAGCAAACGGGAAAGCCTTTTGAGTCATTCCAGTTGCTTGACGTTCTAGGGCTAGGTTACTTTCTTTTGCCTGTTGTTCTCTTAGCCTTGCTTCAAGTTCAGCGCGTTGCTGTGGCGTCTGATAAGCAGTACGTTGAGACAAAAGCTCTGCTGCTTTTGCTGGATCACCAAACATTCCTTCTTTGGCTTGCCGTAGTTGTTCCTTGGCTTGAGCAAACTCTTGTTGGTACAAACCAGCAAACTGTGGATCACGAGCAGCAAGGCCCCGCAAAGCAGCATCAATAACTTCATTGTCTACTAACGCTGAGGTAGGCATTTTTACACCAAATTTCTGAGCGTCAAGCATTACCATTTGAATTTTAGGAACAAGCTGCGGATCAAGCTTTACCGCTTCTCGTAATACATTTTGAATGTGAGAGCTTGCTTGTTTCTCAAGTTCCTGTACAGCCTGTTGTTGTCCTTGCGGAGAAATAAGCTGCTTAGCGTATTGTACGGCTGGGCGACCAGCTACGCCAAGGCCAGCAGAGCCTGCTGCGGTTCCTAGCGAGGCTGCTCCAGAACCAGCAACCCTTGCCAACAAATCAGCAGTCGTTCCTGGCTCAGCCGCAGCCATGATAGCCCCTGCTTCTGCCCCACCGCCAGCAACGCCACCTAGCAAGCCTCTGCGTACTACGCCTCCCGGACCCATAGCATAGGTTGTGGGATCAACTGCTGTAGCTGCTGCTTCCCCAGCAATCTTTTCAATGTCGCTACCTGCACGAAGGCCTTTAAAATCTAGAGCCTGTGCAGTCTGTGCTGCTGCTTGTTCCCTGCTTGGGGCTTGTCCGCGAAGCAGTGGGTTCTTTGTGGCAAGAGCTGGGTTAACTGCAGCGACATTACCAGCCATTGTAGAAACTGCTCTTTTTAACCTATCTACAATATAGGAATCTGTCACTGCAGAAAGTGGGTCTTCTTGTTTAGTTGCGGTAGGAGCCATCGCCCCCGGCCCAGCCTCCATTGTTTTAAAACGAAGTGCTTGTGCTAAATCTGCGTCTGCCTGTTCCTTAGTATCTGCAGTAACTTCTACAGGACCAAATTGAGTATTATATTTAAATACCGACATTATTGTTGTCCCAAAAATTTTACATTAGGAGGCAGTTTTGGCGTTTCATCACCGGCCAAAGGATCAAGCCAATCAAGCTTTGATGTAGCCAAATCAACATCCTCCTGTGTAATAACACCACTAGCAATTCTAGGAGCAAGTGAAGCGTTTAGACGTTTTCTAGCACCAGAACTGACTTGTTCCAAAGCCTTTCTACGAGCCTTCATAATAACGTCATACTCGTTTTCAGAAAACTCAGTAGGTGTCCCAGACAACCAAGCATTAAACTTCTGTGCGACGCGCTGACCCAAACTACCAAACGTCCTCATAGCCTCTATTTCAGCACGAGCAACTTGAGAGTCTGTTTTATTGGCTTTGAGATAAGCCTGTTGGAAGTTTTTAAAGGCCAGTGCTGAGCCAGACCCACCTCGCTTATACTGGTTCCAAAGATTTTCTAGGTTTCTAAACTCTTCCACGTTTTTAAAGAACGTCGGAGTAACTGCTCCTTCTGTCAATTCTTTAATTCGACCCATTGCGGTAAGTTCGTTTCCAAAAACCTTTACAGTTGTCGAAGCAGCGTCTTTATCATACGGAACAAGCTTATCAGTAGTCAGGTTTTTCTGAACCCAGCGCCCTGTCTTTTCGTCTTTAAACGGATCACTAAACTTGTCTTTCTTATCAATATTCTGCACCACCGCTGCAGCGGCTTGGAAGTCTCCGTTAGTGCGTTCTAGTTCATTAAACCATTTTGTCCAAGAAGCTGGATCAAACTTAGCCATGTGCTTTTCGTACAGCTTCATAGCCTGAGCGCCCCAAGGCTTATCCGCTAACTTAGCGTCAGCAAGCATCTTCCTTGTTGCTTCTCGTTCCTTTCGCTGGCCTATCAAAGATTCAATATTTTCCTGCTTCATGTCAAATTCTTGTTTCTTCATCTGAGCGTCCGAATACATCTGCTCAGCCTTCATAGCCTCCTCGACCATACCACGAGCATGAAGCTCATCTGCGAGATTCTTGTAGGTCTGCACAAGGTCCCCACCAGGATCACGAGCAGCCTTCATAGCCTCGTTAATCTGTTCCTGACGTTGTACTGCTGCTGGTTTAAACCCAAACCCACCCATAAGCTGTGCAGTCCCTCTACCGGCTAAAGAGCCGATAGTCTGCATAGTACCCATTCCAGCTTGTCGATCAATGTTTGCGAATGTCTCAGCCCAAGGATCGTTGGATGGGCCAAACATACCGAATTGTTGTTGCTGTGCCATTATGTCCAAGTCTCCGAAGTGACGTTTCCAGTATTAAATAGTCCACTAGCATTACTACCAGTAAACACATCCCACAAGCCGCCTAGAGTTTTTCCTAGGTCTGTGCCGGTCAGTCCTTGTGATACACCACCAGCGGCACCTTGCACCATCTTTGCATAGGCGTCTGCAGCAGCTTTCTCAGCGGTTCCCCAGCTTTGTAGGCCTGTAGAGCCTAGGTTCTGGTAAGCCCCTACACCAGTCAACAAAGGATTCATCCACTGGTTTTGAAGGTTCTGAGCTAGGTTAGCCTGCTGTGTACCAGCACCAAGAAGACCTGTGTAGCGGTCCAGGGCGTTCTTATCTGCTTGCAGGTAGTTAGCAAGGTCTTGGTTCGCCCAAGCCTTATACATAGCCACCTGAGCCGGATCAGCACCGACTGTATAGGCATTTCCAGTGGTAGGATCAGTAAACTGGGCGCTGTAGGCTTGGTTGAAGCTTTGCAGGCCTCCAAGCCCCTGCGCTCGCCTCCTATCCTCGATCTGTGCCGCCTGCGCTGCTCTCGGGTCAGCCATCATAGCGTTCATGATGTCAAACTCTTGTTGACGCAGGTTAGCTAGATCAATTTGCTCCGCTGCCCCGTAAGCACCAAGCCCTGCTTGCTGTGCTTTTCCAAACAAGCCACCAAGGTTTCCTTGAATTCCTTGACTGATGTTCCCGTATTGACCTTGTACATCTTGTCCAAGGGCTGTGTAGGCATCCCGGATTTGAGGACCAAGACCAGACAGACGGTCGTAAATAGACTTAGCTCCAGCAGCCGACAAAGCCCCACCAAGAACATTTGACAAATTCAAATCGCCCGGTCCCGGCAACATTTTTAATTTGTCAATAAAGTCTTTAAACGTACCTGTTGATCCCGGAAGAACATTTGACTCAGGAAAGGGCGTTGTAGGTTTATCTATAGGAGGATCAGTAATAGGTTTATCTGTAGGAGGATCAGTAATAGGTTTATCTGTAGGAGGATCAGTGATGGATGTTTCAGCTTCAATTACGTCTGCGTTTGTAATATCAGTAATTAAGCTATCCAAGCCTGCCGTATCCATACCGACTACTGAGCCACCAAGACCAGCACCGGCATCAATAGTCAACGAACCGCCACCACCAATAACATTACCAGCAGCGTCAACTGCGCCGAGTGATGCAGTGTCTGCAGCAGAACTTAACGCAGATTCTAGAATAGCTGCATCAGTCAATCCAGACCCTGCTAAACCTGCAGCAACGTCAGCAGCCGACAGCGCCGCACTCATAGGCAACCCAGCGTTAATAGCATTGGTAAAGGCTGTGGTAGCCAATTGAGAGGCTGCGCCTTCTACACCACCTACTGCAGTGGCTGCTAAGTCTGCTCCTGCGGTACCGCCCAGGCCAAACAAACCACTACCAAATCCAGCAGCACCAAGAACCAACGCCGGTCCAATCCAATCGAGGTTGTCAGAGAACCAACCACCGCTCTGTTCCCATTGCTTGAACTGAACGTCAGTCAGGTTACCATCCTTGTCGTAGGTTCCGTAGTAGGCCCCGTAGGGATTGTCAGGAGTTTGAAACGGCTGGGTAAGCTGAGTCTCATAGCCTGTGAGGACTTTGTTGTAGGTCGAGTTGTCGCCGTCAGAGATGAGATCGTTGAGGGTTGTGGTGTAAAGGCCGTTAGCCGCCAGTCCTTCCGGAGTAAGGAACTCCGAGCCGCCCAACAGCGGAAGTCCTTCCGAATCGTAGGAAGGATTAGCTACGAGGGCTGTCATGTCTTGCGGGTTTTGGGTAAAATACTCCATCAGGTACTTGATTGTATTGTCCTGCGCTAGGTCCCCCAGCTGCTGATCGTCAAGTGCCGGCTGCGTTTTAGACTGTAAATAAGCCCAGTCTTCGTCCGACTGTTTACCATAAATCTGATCTGCTGCAGCACGAATCTCATCGTCAGAATAACCAGAGGATGCTAATTGATTATAAGCATCAATAGCTTCTGCTTCAGTAGAGATAGTAGTAGACAACGGAACAGAAGCAGTAACTGACTCAGGACTAAGCATTACTGCTTGCGCTGCCATTAATTGATCTGAAGTAACACCAACGCTTAGAGCGTAGTTTACAAAATCAGCCTCTGTAGCCGCCCCAGTCCCTACAGATTGCTGGTACGCAGCAATAATGTCTTGAGTTGTATAAGCCATTATAGCCCCCTATCAGCTAAACAGACCAGTAATAAACTGGTTTGTTTGCTCTTGTTGGTCCATAGGAGGAACAGTAGCCATTGGCTGTTGCTGGCCCATGTTCTGATAAGCCTGAGTCACGTTAAACGGAGTGAAGTTTGCAGGGAACTCCGTAGGCTGATTAGCCACTGCAGGCTGCATAGTCCCCCAAGCCTGTGCTGCTTTATCAGCCTCAGTAAAACTAGCAAAAGGCTGTGTAGTCGGCTTAGCAAACTGCATAGCTCTTTGCAGGGACTGAATGTCTTGCGGCATTAGCTGTGGTTTAAAGCTCGACGCAGGGTTACGCATCTGTTGCATACGAGCAAACAGATCAGGCCTATTTTGCATAAGCCACTGCAGTACCCTAGCTTTGTCAGCAGGCTGCATAGAAGCTTGTTGATTATTAACTTGTCCGAATAGCCCGTTCATTAAAACGTACCTCCGCTAATTAAAGTAATTTCGTCTAGAAGATCACGAGTAAACTCTGTGGTGGCTACTCGAGTTGAGTTATCAGAAGCTGCCGGGGACGTAGCTGTCGCTGTGCCAATAAAACCATTAACATTTGATTTTGTTTGGATGGCTGATGCAATAGCTGTTAGCTCTGCGTCCAGCTCAACACCACGAACAAGCTTATTGGGATCGCCTGTAATTAACGAATCTTTAGCAGCAAGATCATAAAGTTTAACGTAGTTGCTCATTGTAGGCTCATCCGTCCAGGTTTGACAAAAGCATCAATTTGCTGAATAGAACAAGGACCAGCAACATCAAACTCTACAGCAATTTGAAAAACTCGTCCGTATTTTGATAATGGAGTTTTAATCTTCCATACTTGAAAAGGACCAGCAGAATATTCTGCAATGGCGTATTCTCCAATGCCGTATTCTGAATCACCAAGGCTGGGAAGACTAATTGATTTAGAAGAAAACGAATTAGAATAATCCACAGACCATTTCAGTAAAAGATCAAAATTCCCTGTTCCAATCAAAACCATAGAAAGATTTTTTAAGATTTTGTACTTTGAAGTATTGCCACCGTTTAACCACGAAGTTGCATACTTAAAACGGTAAGAAGTTCCGTTGTCTTGAAACGATGAATAGTATCCTACTTGCCCCAGAGGAAAACCAAACAACAATTGTTTATTGCTATTTGTTGCCATTGCTGACGGCTTTAGTGACCACTGTGACGCTTTTCTAGAATTATCTTCTAAAGGATTTTTAGTATCAAAAACGTAGGTACAAAACAGCAAAGGGTTGTTTAAAAAAGTTAGGATAAACAGACCATCGTGGTCTGAGTATACTGTTTTAATTGCGTCTCCATTTTGATTGTAAACAGCAGATTCATTTAACCTGTCTCGGATGTTTTTAGAAATGTCCCAAATTGGTGCAGACTTTTCAGTAACTAAGCGACCAAGGCTGCGTACTCCGGTTTCAGACAAATAAAAGATGTCATTACCAACAGTCTGAATACAATCGCGTCCTAAAGAGCCTACCCCGTCAATAACTTCGACAAGATTAAGATTGTTAACTGGGTCAACATCAGCACCATCATAGATAATGATGCTCTTATCACAGAAAATAATTAAGTTACCGTTAAATGCAGCCAAAGCTTTAATTGGGCGAATGCCTTTTGTTAGCACACTGGCAAGATTCAAACTTCCAGAAGCCCCTCCAGTCCAAGCATTACCAATCAGTGTATCAGACCACGTAACGGTCAGTTTATCACCTGCAGTATCTGCTACCCACAAACGCCCGTATGCGGACAAAACTTCGTGGGCTTGCGGAACTGTTCCAGTATATCCGGCAGACGCAGAAATCTTTTGAACAGTGGTTCCGTCATATACTAGCGCATCATGCCCCCGCTGGAAAAAGTAACACTTACCGTTAAAGTTAACAGCTTTCCAGTTAGCATCTGTCCACAAAACATCTGTATAAAGAGTGGTAGCAACTTCAGTTGTAGTGTTTAACGAAAAAATTGATTTTCCAGCCGCCCCAACAATCTCTGTTGATCCATCTGTTTTAATATACTCGTGAATAAGTTTAACAGTCTCGGTGTTAATATCAACATTGTTTCCATCAATTACAGACTGCCAGCCTTGACGCGGAGCAACCCGTCCAGAGTTATCAACAACAGCGTTGTAGGACTCTAGAGAAAACTCTGAAGACATTGTAACAGGACTATCCTGAGTGTTTAGGCCTTTAAATCCTGGCGCTAACACACTTACCACTTCAAGTTGAGATACTTGTGCCATTATGTCGGAACCCAAACAGTTTCGTCTGACAGTCGGCTAGTATCGTTTCCAATAGCGTCTGCCAAGACTTGTTTAACTACGTTACTTTGAAGTTCAGAATATTGTCCAGCATCTTCTCCACGTTCCATAATAGCGTACAAGTAGGCTTTTTCTACCACAGGACGCCAAGGAATAAGAAGTGCAGTAGAAGAACTATAAAGCCTATCCTGAGCCTTAACTACAGGAAACGTAAGAGTGTAAGCATCGTTAGGGGTCGGATACAGCCTTAGCTGCAGTGCTTGATCTGCCGGATTAACTCCAATAACAGCAAATTTTGTAGGAGGACCAGAAGCGGCTGCTCCTAAAAACCGTGTTCTATCCATCCAGCCAACAGGGACACGCTCTAATGCGTGTTTGGCTGTAATGTTGTAGGCTTCGTGCCCGTCTTCAGAAAACAAAAGCCTAGTTCTGGGATTACTATTAGTAAGATTAATAGTAGACTGTCCGGACGATGTAGTAATAGACAAATCTGTCCGCAAGGAAGACCAGTTCCAGGCCGCCTCAATTTCGTCTTTAGCTAAATTAACAAACGCCCCAATAAGCTCTCCTGTATTATTTCCTTCTACAGAGCTTACAGCAGTTTCTCTTAGCCTTTTAAGAACTTCGTTAACTAAATCTAAATAAGTCATATTGTCCTCAAATAAGCTTTGTTTGTTTGGCTACATAGATCACTGCAGCCGCTGCTACTGCCCAAACTATACGATCTAGCCACTTTGCAGTTCTAATTGTGTTAGTACCAAGCTTTTCTAAAGAACTTAGCCTAACTTCAACTTTTTCAATAGCGTCAAAGGCCCTGCCAAGGGACGTTGCAGTTTGAACCAGTCGTTCTTCAACTAAAGCTAATTTAGTAATAGCAGTTGACAAGGCACGAAGGGCAGTTCTCATTTCATGAACATCAGTATGAAGCGATTCTAGCTTGGTATTTAATACACGCAAATCAGAGTTTTCCATGTTATTCCCAAACCTTAGTCGATCCATAGTAAATGGAAGTCACTGGAGTGCTTCCAACGTAAAACGTCAGTGTGTTGTCTGACCCTAAATAAATGTTAGAAACACCAGGAGGAGCTTCTCCAGCCATAACCAGCGCATACGGACCGACCCAGCTAACGGAATCAGTCGAATACGGTGATGGTTGGTATCCGTATAGCTGGAAGATATTCACGCATCGACTCCATCAGGATAACGCTGCTTTACCGCAACATAAGCCTGCTGCCAAGCATTCTGCGGCGAGTTCATATCAAAGTCAGCATGAAGAAAATGATTTCTGTGCGCGGACTCTCCGTTTTGCGCCGCCTGCTGATTCTTATAAACCCCAATCTCTACCTGCATGGTAGTTTTTTCTGCGTGGATTTTATCGACTCGAATGTATTGCTGGTCAAACACATATCCACGCTCGTCACGCTCATCTGCAATGATTGCCATCTTAAGACTCCGTAATCACAAGATCATCCAGCCAGATGTCTCCGGCATTGATGTAATACATTTCCCAACAGAGCAAATACTCTGCTGTTTCTGTTGCTGTAAAGGTAAGCGTAAATTGTTCCCACGCAGAGTTGGACGCAGTGGTCATGTTCTGCCCAACAATTTCGGCCTGAGCGTAATTAATTGACATCCGCACATCGCCGTTTGCAAAAGAAGTGATGTTGTTCCTGATGTAACCAGTTACTGTATAGCTTGATCCGCTGGTTACTGGAACTTTAATGTTTTTAAAAACTTTTCCAGAAATATTTGAAGGGTATGAGCTTGAATCTGCCCAATAAACAGAAGCTTTAGTTTCTAAATGTGATTTAAGACTTGGGCCGGAAGAATAATATGTTGTTGAGTCTAGCGTTATAATAGGATTGTTTGCCCCGGTAGTCGGCGTCCCATAATAGGGAGTTTGAATAGACAAAATTTCATAAGGAGCAGACCCGTCCAAATGCTTTATTACTATATTTGGCGATGCAGTAGTTACCCTAGGAAAAACACTATAATTTGCGTTCCATGTATTAACCGGGGCAGTCATTACAAATTCTCCGGGGTCCTTGTATGCGCTAGAAATAGCGCCAAGCGGAATTACGTCAACTCCTGTGCCATGCAAATAGTATGTCAAAGTCAAAGACGAATTATTTACAATCTCCGGCAAATTACTAAACGCGCAGTATTTTGAGCTAGTTTGAGCTGGAATAACACCATAAGCAGAGCTTGTTAAAGCATTTGATGCACCAAACCTATAATTAAACCCGCTTCCAAGTGTCAATTTTTTAAGCGAAGTGCCTCTGTAAAGCGAGCTTAACCCATTAGTCGAATAACATCTAAAATCACCATTAAAAGAAACTTCCCCATCAAACACCCAGCCCTGCGCCAAACAAGCATAGTTATTAGCATACATATAACCATTATTTATATTGATTACCGCAGAGGGAGTTGATGTTTCTAAACTACTAAATGATGTGTAGGCAGTTACTCCAATCACAAAATAACCAAGATCGAATCCAAAAAAATTATCAACTGTTAAAGTAAAATATTTTCCATTAAAAAATGGGGCGGCACCAAACCCAGCAGATTTCATCGTTAAATCAATATTATAGGCCGTATTAGTTGCTGAGCCGCCAAAAGCTAAAATTCCATTTGAAGAAGTTCTGTTTAAAATTTGATTAATTACAACGGTTGTATTAGAATCTCTAACATTAAGAGATACATAGGCAGCCGTTGATTGACTTCCTATAACGTGTGTATTTCCTAAATTAATATTTATATTGCTGCTGGCGCTAATTGCCGAAGTACTACTAAACGCATTAAAAGGAAAGTTAGCAACCGTCGAACTTGAAGTTACTAGAGTTTTGACAGACCCATCTGTTACTTGAGTCGTTGCGTCAATCCAGCCGTCAGAGACAGTTATATTTGACATACTAGATACGGCTGGACCGACAAATCCAGTCGAGCTGGTCGTACTTACTCCATAGGTTGCGGTATCAACGATTCTGATTGTAAATGCCGGTTGTGATGTCAAGACATTTTTATGCGGCATTATAGATGACGAAGAACTAGACAGACTTAATACGTTTCCGGCGACAGAGCTAACGCGCGAAAATGTATCGTCATCAGGAAAATAAATAATAGTATTTGCTGAAAAATCCGCGCCTAGCGAACCCCCTGCGGTTACTGTTAGCTGGTAATTATTTGTATAGGTGACCGTGTATGTCGTTGCCGTCAGAAGATTACTAAGCGCAACCCCAAGCACACGAATTTCATCGCCATCAGTCAAGCCTGTTCGCGTGCTGCTAGAAAAACTCCACGGACTAGCATAGCTGCCATCGCCATTCGTGGCCGTGTGGGGGTCGATGTAATAAATAGCCATAGTCAGCCCGTCACAATGTATAGGGTGTTAGGATCAGGCGACCCAGGAAGAACAGGAACAACTTGAATTGTAACGGCCCCCAAAACCAACGAAGTTCCATTAACCAACAAAGAAGAACCGTTAGTGGTTAATGTAATATTATTTGATCCTGTATTATCTACATTGATCGACATAATTAATCCTTAAACAGCTTTAGCATTTACCATATCGGGCTGTTTCATTACCCATGCATAACACTTATCTAGAAAGGTAGCTCCAACTTGCTCCTCTACTTCAGCCATTGGCACATTATAGCTACGAAAATCTAGTTCGTACGTGTCTGGAGTGGGCGTTGACGTTGCGTAACCAGAAACATTAATCATGGTCCAAAACTTAGGATGCTGATCCCTCCTTCGAGAAATAGCCGCCATAGAGATTCTAAAGTATGCGCCAGCAAACGGGATCCCATGCTGAGTAGTTTTTAGGTCAAGTTGAATGGCCATAATAAATCCTTAATACGTTACTTCGCTAGTGTTCAAAGATAAGACCCAGCGAATATTTGTTGCAGATGCGCCGGTAGCTGTAAAGGACAATGCTCCATTAGTTGTATCTGCAGAGATTGTTAGAGTCCATCCTGGCGTATTATCAATAACAGTCATGGATGAATTTACAAGCACAGTAGTTGCTGCAGATCCTTCTCTACGGACTAGCCCTTTTACTTCCCAAGCCGCAGACGCTGTTCCGGCTGACGCTTGTTGCCTAGCAACTATTAAGCCGCTAAAAGCATACGCAGAATTATCTTCTAAAACAAATTGATTTGTATTGCTGGCGGCTGCGCCGTCACCAGTCAATTTTGTTGCGGTTGCGTTTGTTGTTTCTGCTCTGCCAATGTAAATTCCTGCTTGAGAAGAGCCTTCCGCTACACTATCAAAGTTTCCGCAAGCAAAAGCAATTTTTCCAATTGTCGAAGAGTAGGCATAAGAGCCAATAGCAATAGAAGTCGGACCGCTAGATGCTCCATAGCCCAGCGAAACGCTTCCAACGGAAGACAAGGAGTTACTGCCAATGGAAATAGCCCCTGTTCCATTTGCCCATGCTAAATTTCCAACAGCAATTGATGCACTAGCAGCTGCCTTTGCCCAATACCCTAACGAAATGCAAAAAGTTCCAAGTGATCCATAGGATGAAGTAGTAGAGTTGTTATTTGCTGCAAAGGAATACTGACCACTTGCATACCCACCGCCAATAGCTACGGCATAAGTGGCTCCAGCGGGAACCGTTGAACCACCAGAAACTGATCGTCCAATTGCTGTTGAGTAAGTAGCGCCAGCAGAAGTGTTGTGGCCAACTGCTATAGCCCCACTGCCGGTTGCGGAAGCAGCTATAGCACCGGAGCTTCGATTTACGGATACACCGCCAGTCCAACGCTGTGCCGCAATTTTCCAGTTTGTTCCGTTACTGACTAATTGAACACCGTCATTACGTCCCAATGTAAGGCTAGTTTGGTAGTCAATAGTTTCGGAGCCGTTTGGTGCAATCAGAAGAAACCCAGTCCCAATGCTGGACCAGACCCAAACATTAAATCCAGAGCCAACTGTTGCGGCTGACGGTAAAGTACACACACTATTGTTTAAAAACTCGATAACTTTTCCGTTATCTCCAGCAACTATTGTATAGTCAACTGTTTTTTGGTCAATTGTTAGTGTTGTTGAACCAGAACCAGAAGCTACGTCTTGCCAGACGGAGCCGGTGTAAACTCGCATAATTGGTGTTGTAGTATTAAAGTACAACGCACCAGTTAAAAGAGCACCGCCGTCATTATCCAGTGTTGGATCAGAAGCTTTTGGTCCTAAGTAACGATCATCAAAGTTATCGTAAATAGTATTAGTTGTGTTTAAATATAAAGCACAAGCAATAGCGGAATTATATGCGTTAGTTTCTGAGTCGGCTGCGTTAGCTTCACTAATTGCTGCGTTTAGTGCGCTGGTCTGTGCCGCTGCTGCAGAGATTTCGGCAGACGTTGCCGATCCAAGAATACTATCTACATAGCTTTTTGTAGTTGCGTCTGCTGGATTAACAGGTGTTCCTAGATTTATAATTTTGTTGTTATTAAGATCAAGACCGCCAGAAAGAACGCCACCAGTTTTTGGAAGTTTTAAATCTGCGTACCCACGAGTAGCAACATCAGATGTATTAATAGGGGAAGCTACGTTAACAATGCGGCCGCCGCCCATATCTATAGTGCCCGTCATTGTCCCACCAGACAAAGGCAATTTAGTGGCTATAGAATTTGTGACGTTTGTAGCAAAGTTAGCATCGTCGTTAAGAGCATTGCCAAGTTCTTCCAGGGTATCTAAAGCCGCTGAAGAAGCTCCGACAAGATTAGAAATATTATCGTCTACATACTTTTTTGTTGCTGCGTCTGTGTCGTTTGTTGGTGCAGAAAGTCCGGTAACCGTTCCGGCTGTTCCTGCAAACAGATTAAGAGTGCCTAAAACAGTAACATCATTAAAAGTGCTTGAGCCGGAAGTAGTAGTTACGTTTCCTTGTAGGGTGCCGTTTACTGTGCCAGCATGGTTTCCAATGGTTGTACCGGTAAAAGAATTTGCAGTTATGGTGTTAGCAACCGTAATATCTTGTGCTGTAAGTGTTGAAAAACTCCCAACGGACGGCATTGCTTGTCCTATAGGAGTGCTATTAATGGTGCTAGTTTCAATATCTTTGTTTCGTACTTCTTGTGCCCCAAATTGAGTTACATCTCCGATTTGAACAGGGACTACATCGCCTGACTGATTTTTTACAAAAAGTTTTTTATCGGCAAGATTGATAGCAAGCTCACCAGTTTGCATATTTCCTGCATAAGGAGCCGCCCCAGAAGTTTCGCTTCTAAGAGGAGCAATAGCCGCGTTAATGGTTGTTGCCATCAAATTCTCCGATAATTTTTAACTGTCAGCTTTTTTATTTTTCTTTTCTTGTGTCGTAAGTTTACTAATATAAGAATCGTATTCCTTTTTATCTACTTCGTCATACTCAAAATGTTTACGCATACTTTCAACATCATTGTCTGCGGTAAACTCAAAAACAGCACCAAAGTGTTTGCATTTAAAAAAAGCCATAGCAACCTCAAATATCTATAACAGGGGTACCAAGAAAGACATACATAATCACTTCTGGTAAATCAACTGGACCACCTGATGTATTTTGAATTTCAAGATGCAACTGTCCCGGCGCTTCAACATGAGCATACCGAGAAAGCTGCTGCCATGAAGCGTTACTAGAAATACCAAGAACAATGTCGTACAGAGTTAAACCTGGAACACTAATAACTTCAGTATGAGAAGAATTGGAACTAATACTAGGAGGATCAATAATGACTTTTACAAGCCAAGTATCCTCAAAAGCACCGGCAAATTGTTGCCTACCGCGACGAACATACTGGACCTGATTAGACATGATACACCTTATTAGTAGTAAAGGGCAGCACAGCCCCGATAGAGACTGTGCTGCCCTTTGTAGCCTGAATTAGGCCGGTACAGCAATCGGGAACATCGTTGCCGGAGCAGCAGCGAGGTCACCTTTACGCAGCAGTTGAACACCGTACAGCGTATCAGCGGTGAACAGGTCACCCAAATACTCTTGCTTGTACTGCGTCTGAGCGCGAACACCCATTTGCTCCACGAGGACAGCAGCGTCTTTGTGGAACATCAGAGCGATACGAGCAGAGCCGGTAGCGGTGTCGCAGTTCGGGGTAACAAACACTTCAACCCCGTAAACGTCACCAATCTTACCGTTGCGGATGGTGTTGCCGTTGCCGACCTCACCCACAAACGCTTGCTCAGTAAAACGCGAAATGCCCATCAGCGTGTTACGGCTGGACGGAGGAACAACCAGAACACGGTCTTCCATCGGCGCATCGTTGTCATCAAGACGCTGGATCATGCGACGAATACCAGCATCGGTCAGAGCCGAGGCGTTAGGAGAACCAGAAGTATAGGCAGTCGAGCCATCACCACCGATATAGGCGTTAGCATACGCCGCAGTCCCTGCACCGTTGTTCGAGGAGCGACCCAGCAGAATCAGGTCAGAGTCTTTCTGACGAGCCAGCGCGTAGCCAGCCTCAGAGGTGTAGAACTGACGCAGACTCGCTAGAGCTTGCTTCGACACGATATCTTCAATCAGACGCGAATACTCATAATGCTTGTTAATCGAGACAGCAACTTCTTGCTCAGTGTTGTACTGAATCGTAACAGCCGTATTAGCCGCCTTTGCCGCAGCCGTACCGCGAACAGGAACAGGAATGTGAACTGTGTCACCTTTCTTGCCCTTCATCGACATACGTTTGACAAGATTTGCCATAACGAGTTTTTTCTCGTAGGCAGCAACAATCTCGTCCGACCAAATTTCCCACTAGCTAAACAGCTAGTCCGACTATCGCATCACAGTAAAGACTTTAAAGTCTCCTGCGCCTTCTCACTTAGTCTGTGCGGGTCACGCTTCATTGCTTTAAGCTCATCCCGAATAAACTGTCTTGCTGGATCAGCGACCTGTTTACCCTTTACAGTATTCTCCATTGAGAGGAGAAACTTGGCTTGTTGTTGTTTGATTGTTAAGTGATTACTAAAGTTGCGTAAGAACGGACAAACTTTACTGTAACCAACAAGCTCCCAAGTTGTAGAGTCTTGCCAGTTAGCGTTATTGCTTTGTCGATCTGTTAAGACACCTCCAAAATTAGTTTGAAGGTTTTCTAAAACAAACCTAGCGCAGTTCGCCATTCCTATTCTAACCCTAGGCCGTACATAGATCCCATTAGTAATTTGGACATCTAAACAGCCTTCACCATCAATCAAACCTGCAATATACTTCCAACTGTATCGCTTCATACAACCTCCTTGGTTGTGAACTGCGTAGTTGTTGTGTCGTGTTCCCTCTGGTTCTTGTTACAGTCCCAGTTATTCAGAGAAGGTTTTACATCCCCAAAATTATAGGCTAGGGATAAAAGTAGCCGCAGACGTCACAGTGACGTTGTTGGCTGTACCAAAAGCACCAGAAGCCATAATTTACTCCAAAAGGTTAAGTTACCTGACCCTTTTCTCAGCATAGGCTTGCATAATTTCGTCTTGCAAGGCCATATACCGCTTGGGATCGGTTAGTTGCAGTTTGATGAGATCAGCCCGACGATAGATTTTCTTTGACCCCTCTACAGCAGCATTGCCTACAGGGACTGATGCAGTCCGTAGAGAAGAGTTAGCCTCTGCCCGGAGAGAATCACCAGCCTCTTTCTGAACTTTACGCGCTTCACGCAGTTCTTTAAAGGTGCTAAGCAGATCATCCCCGGCTTCCAAGTCAAATTGTTGATGCGCTTGCATAAACTTTTTGGCTCGGACCGGCGAAGCTTGAACCCAGGATTGAAACTCCGGGTCCTGGACAATTGTGCCAACATCCGGGTGCTTCTCAAGCAATGCAGTTCGTCGCTGTGCCATACTCATTTGCATTGCAGCCTGTTGAGCCTGCTTTACAGATGGATGGTTTGCAACAGCCCTTTCAATTGCTTCTTTAGGGTTAAGCAAAAAGTCACTATCGTCTAGTTCAGGCTCGCTAGTTTTCTTAGCAGCCTGCTCAGCGTCGAATTGTCTCTTGATTAACTGGTCCGCTAGAGAACGAACTTCGCCAACTTCACGCGCCTGTTTCCCAATGAACTGTTCTTGATCTGAAATGATCTTAGCCAGTTCGGCGGCACTCTTACCCCGCAGTTTTTCCGGTAGTTCCGGGGCTGCGGATTCCTGTGCAGGCTGTTCAGCTTGCTGTTGTTCTACTGCTTCAAGTTCATCTTGAGTTTCGATAAATTCGGCCATTCTTCATCTCCTGCCGGGGCTTCCGGTTATAGGATTAATAATATAGCGCAGCGGGGGCCTACTCTTCCCGTTCCCTGCGCCTCTTAGCGCCTTGTTCATGCTGCCGTGTCCAAGCATCGTAGGCGGTTGGAAAAGCTCCAGTAATGCCTTCTAGCTTGATGTTTGGCGCAGAAACTTGGCGGTCTGCTTTGCCTTGGCACACTCCACAAGGAATTGTATATTTGCCGGGGTATGCAAAGGCTTCAAAAGTATGCCCGTTAAGGCAGGTCCAGTCAAATAGTCTACGGGAACTCATTCAGATTGCTCCAACTCTTGCAGAGTTTCTTCCGTGAGTTGTTCCCAAGAACAAACCCAATCTAAAATGTCTAACCGTCCCTTAAAATAATCAAGTTTACCGTCCGGGACATTTCTAAGGTCTTGGTAGGCTTTTTGAAGTTCTTTTACCCGTTCGGTAAAGTCTTTCCAGCCATCAGTCATAAACATCTCTAACTGGTTTTCATACCACTTTGTTGTTTCTTTGTCCATAAGCGACTTGACATTTTAAAATAGTTATGATATAGAACTATTATACCATAATTTTAGTAATTTGTCAAGCTTTCTTACCCATTGCAGACTGCCTAGCCTTTACAAGGTCTACCATCATCCTTTGTTGGTCTGATTTAGCCTTTCCTTGCATCTGCATTTGAGCAATACGCTCGTTAGACTGCATCTCTTGGGCCTTGATGTTCAAGTCCATCCGCTTAGACTGTTCCTGCATCAGACGCAGCCTACGGTCAAACTCGCTGTCTTGGTCCATGTTTTGAGACAAGCTACCAGCCATCTTAGCTTGAACTTCCATTGGTAGTGCCTGGGCCTTAGCCATAGCCAATTGAGCCTCTGCAGCGGCTTTTTGAGCTTCTGCTTGGACTTTCTGTAGCTGGGCCTGTGCAGCCTGCATCTGAAGTTGATGCATTTGCTCTGCCATCGGATCAGGCTTTTGTTGAGACATTTCTCGGAGTGCTTGGATCAATTGTTCTTTACTCGCAATGTTAGAGTTTTCGACAATACTGGAAAGCAGCATTGGAACAATCGGGGATTGTGGACCAAGGGTTTTAAGGATACCAGCCAGTTGCTGCTGTTCGTATTCTCTAGCCATCATGCCAAGGGTTCCCGTAGGCACAAAACTAAAGTCCTGCACCGGATAACGGTCAGGATCAAACTGCATATAACGCCAAGAGGTTTTCTGAACTAGCGGAATCAAAAAGTCTTCTTGGAAGTTCATTAAAGAATGCTTATGCTTCTTAAGTAAACCAGCCATCTGCATAGACATCACTGCTGGGTCTTGAGCATTGACGTTGTTTGCTGGATCAGTGGTACCGGTTGATTGTGCCAAATACTTTTCAAAAAGTCGTGCAGTTTCAACATTGATCGGAGAAGTCTGTCCAAGTGTAATTGGCATCAGAATCTCTTGCGGCGGTCCTTGTACACCTATGTTACGTCCGGGGGTAATTTCAAACTTGAATCCCCTGGGCATACGAGTAACGTCAGAAGCAATCATTGGAGCGGCTGTAATGGCGCTGTAGTCCAAATGAGCGCGAATTTGAGCGTCAATGGCTTTCTGGCTGTTGTAGCCTTTTTCACAGGTTCCACGGCCCCAGAAACGTCCAGGAATGATCTCAGGACGGTACACAACAATAGGACGGTCCTTCATCATGTACGGGTTTTCTTTAGCCATCAGCACATGACCGTTACAGATAATGACTACAGCTTCCACCATGTTAGCGTAGTCATCAAACTCTCCGTAGAGCGACTCAGCCTCTTCAGACTCTTCGTACTCTTCGTCACCACCTTTAAGATACTCTGCAGGCACTAGACCATAGTAACGAATCACTAGAGCTTTGTCTTTAGTAAACGGAGCGTCTTCCGTTACCGGCTCTTTGTCGGTTTCAAAGACCGATTCATTGATAGGGCATTTGCGATACGTTCCATCTTCCATTCGTTCAACCAAACGAAACAAAGGAACATACTCTTCAACAGCACAACCCAATGAGTCTTCTACGTCACGCGCATTAGGATCAATCAGGAAGTTCCTGGGATGCACCGGATAGGGCTTCACAGACTTTCTAGTGTTCTCAGTGACACCAACAGCTTTCATGCCCTGTACGGGCGTTGGAGCCGACGCAGGCTGTAGCATAGGCTCCTCAGAAATAACAATCTCTGCAATGCCTGTGCCGTATACTTCAGCATTTGTGTTAACCTGACTGATGATCTTTTTGACACGATCACGCTTAAAGTCCACCATGAGTGCAGCTTTTAGCTGTGCTACGTCTTGCGGGTTTTGATCGTCATCGTCAATATCAAACCACAGGTTCTGACCAAAGATAGCTTCTTCAATCTCAGTACGCCTGCTGTCGATAGCGTGTTGAATGGCTGGCGTAACCATACGAGAACGCTCAGATTGACGGTTTTTGTCAGAGCCTGACCATTGGCCTCGCCACATACGCTCATACTCATCCCAATCAGGCTCAAAGTTAGCGCGGCGATGGTCCCGCCATGTGTCTGTCTTGTCAATGACAAACGCTGCTAACTCCAACAGATGCTGTGGGGTTTTATAGCCGGTATCGTCTTCGTAGTTGTCCATTAGTATCCTGCCACTTCGTCGTAGATTTCAAAAGAATCATCGTCCTCTCGCTCTACCGGAGTAGTAGCTACTTGGTCGATGTAGCTTAATGCATCAATCAGGTCATCATGAGTTTTAGAGTCCGGGAATTGCAACAACTGATCTACAAAGTCCCTATTCCAGTCTCCACGGTTAAGTTTAATCCTGCCGTGTTCCATTCGTCCTTGCAAAGACCACACAATGCGGTCTGTCTTAGCCCTGTTGCCATGAGTTAGGGTTTCAATGTGAATAAAAAACCGTAACCGCTGCATCAAATCTTTTAAGTAATGCGTAACAGCGTTCTTTAACGCTCCTCGCTCAATACCGACTACCAAGGCTTTGTTGTCTCTAGCAGCCTTTAGAATGCGTACAGCACATTCTCTAATATCCCAGCGTCCATGCTGAATCTCTTTAACCCACCAACCATTACGATGTACTTTGACAATTGCAATAGCTGTTTCATCTAGACGTTTATTCTTATTTGCTTTCTCTTTGGCAACTTCTTCAAAGCCTGCCAAGTCTACAGCGATGTAGTAGTCACCGTCTTCTGGCTCATCTTCAGAGAACTTAATCCATTCTTCTTTAAAGATGTCAGAGGCTGCTGCTTCAAAGGAAGCCATGAACTCTTGCCTAAAAGCAAAAGAGGACATGGTTTTCTTTGCAGCATCAATCTCTGTTGCGTCTAAAAAGGGATTGTCGTAGCTTGTGTAGTGAAAGGCTTCCCATTCCGGATCATCCCCTTTTTCGGCATAGTTAAAGGTATCGTAAAAGTGGTTACGTCCTTTAGGAGTACCAATAAACAAACAAGGGGCTTTAGCACGAGCTAGAGCAGGACGAATAATCTGCTCAAAGACCATAGGCTTCATATCGGCATATTCGTCAATCACGCAGCCTGCTAAACCAACCCCTCGAAGCGTATCGTGCCTGTCAGAACCTTTTAGAGCTATCCTGGTGCCATTAATCAAAGTCAGAACACCAGTGTTTTCGTGAGCAGAGCTAATAACGTCCCTACCTAGTTCTTTTAGAGTTGTCCAGATAACGTCTTTAGCCTGTTGGAACGTAGGAGCGACATAGAACACCAGTTCTTCAGTGTTATTGTTCTGTAACCCCCAAATCAGAAGCTTCCAAGCTGCCAACCTAGTCTTACCAAACCGCCTACCAGCAGCGACTACTGGGAACCTAGCAGTTGAGTTAAAGACTTCTAACTGTTTAGCGTGTAGTTGTACGTTTATAGTTGCCATTAAGGAGCTTTGCTAGGAAAAATAGCCTGCATATCTCCGGACAAGTCAGGATCAACATTTAAGCTTGCAGGCTGCATAGGCTTTGAAGGCTTTGTAGGCTGTACAGGCTTATTAGGTTTAGCAAACGGAGACTGACCTGCTAACATTTGTTGTTGAGCGTGTTGCTGAGCTTTTAAACGAATTTCTTCAGTAGGCTCTTTTCCAGACAATAGCCATTGACGTTCTTCTTGGGTTAGCGTAGGAACTAACAACGGATAGCTAACCTTTTTTCCAGCAATTACTCCATCTTCTGACAATTCGGTAGCAACTTGGTTGTTACTATCTAGTAATGGACCAAAGAATCCTTTACTCTTCATTCCAAGGCTGGTTAAAGGCGTCTTAGCACTACCCCAAGCCTCAGAATGTCTGGGTAGGTTGGCAGGAAACGGTAGCAACGAGTAATCAATAGCCATCAGAAGCTCCTAGAAGGCCTACAAGCGATTATTCTTCATCAGGTAATACCTCCCTAGCTTCTACGTCAAAAACTTCGTCAGAGGGCTGTATAGACGTTTCTGAGGCATTTACGATATTGATGGTGACAGCAGACCCCTTTGAACGAGCATCTTTCTCAAACAAAGAGGTTGGCAGCAAACGATCCATACACATCTTCAACGCAGCCATCTGACCAGGGTGTGCGTCATCCTGAGCAATCTGAAGCACTTTGTCAATAACACGAGTACCCGAGGTGGATAGTAAACGAGCCTTAAACTCATTGATCCTTGCTGTGTCGCCTGCTGGTCTTCCACGAGCAACACGATTACCTTTCTTGTTACTTTCGACAAGAGCTTTAGATGGTCTTCCTTTTTTGTTCTTCTTAGGCTTTTCAGCCTGCACAGTCTGTGTAGACTGAATAGGTTCTGTAGTAGTCATAGTTGTCCTAAAAGGGCTATGTAGGCTAAATAGTCTATAAGTAATAAATATTAAGAATAAATAATTAATTAACTATAAGCTATTTAGTGCTAAGTAGGTCTATGTAGACTATTATAGCATACTTTATAGAAAAAGTCAAGCTGTTTAGCTATATAGGGCCTGCGGTGTACATGGTCGTAGGCTATGCGGGGCTACATTGTTTACTACCAAGCCTCCGCAGCCCCTGCAAAGTCTACTTTATTGATTCTAAATAAGAATTATTCTCATTTAGACTACTCAGAACTTAACAGATTTTATTGCTTTTTAGCAGACTTTAGCGAACTTTAGCAGGCTTTAGAGGGCTTTAGAGTCTATGCAGTCTCTTTTCCTATTTTACCCTCTCGTATACTTGCTAGGGTACGCAAATTTATACAGACTGCACAGTCCCCCCTCCCCCCATGCACTATAATGCACTGCACCATACTGCATAGCACTATGTTGCCTGTGAAGTTATCCACAAGCAGGATGATGCAGGCTGTGGATAACTATGCAGTTCTGTGGATAACTATTTAGGCCTGTGGATAACTTTATAGGCTTGTGGATAACTATGCAGGCTGGGCAGGCTGTGCAGTGGATGAAAGAGTCTGTGCAGCAGCCTATTAGACTCTACAGACTCCATAGCCTTTGACTATTAGCTATTAGACTCTTCAGACTCCATAGCCTTTGATTATCACCT
>Ga0222714_10001728_pt1 | contig 24265 bp, 19 predicted proteins | sample C33_3DmetaG_FD_165048 | JGI IMG/M metagenome (GOLD analysis project Ga0222714, IMG submission 165048) | Estuarine water microbial communities from San Francisco Bay, California, United States - C33_3D | ecosystem: Environmental > Aquatic > Marine > Unclassified | place: USA: California...
CAATGTTGTGTTGATTGGCTTACTAACAGTGCTAAACTCATGCCATCCGAAAACCGTCATCTATGTTCAAAACCATTGGCCATATTGCGGTGGGAAGTTACCTGATTCAGCCGAAGTAAATGGAAATATGGAAGCATTTTGTAGCCATTCGTTTCGTGTTACAGAAGGTAACAAGACCAAGCTAATAAGCACCGATGAGTTCGGATTTTGGAAAGGTCGCTTGGATGTTAACAAAGAAGTTACGATCCTAGACATCGACAAAACATTTTCCATAGAGGAGCTTAAAACGAAATACCCGCTGCCTACAACTAATAGCGCAACAGAACTGCCGCTGTATGCATATTTAACCCCCGAAGAATGGTTCTGCCGTTGTTCGCTGGATTATTTCAGCATTGGGGCCCTTTGCAGTAAGGAAAATATTAAGAGAAACGGAAAAATAGACACGTTAACGGTTGTTATAAATCGAACCTGCTTTACCGGAACCAATCCCATCATTAAATACATTGGTCCTAAACCGAGGTAATCAACATTTCTGGAGTAACGTATTCCTTCTCAATAAAATAATCGATTATTGCTTCTTTTAACACGTGCTTTTGTTCCTTTTCATTTAAAGAAGGTAAGGATTGTACCAAGGTGAAATGCGGCCAATTTTGTTCGTCGCGATGGGAAAACTCATAATAACCGCCTGGCGCAAGCAAGGTGCAAATTGCCACATGCATGAGGTCCATCTTTTCTTGTTTCGAATAGACTCTAAAACCAAACCCGGCTTCGTTCAAGCCAATCAAATAAATTAATGCGGTTAAATCCAAATCCATTTCAAAGGTTGGTTTCAAGCATTTAATCAACTTTTGAAATCGTAATTCGGTATCAAAATCCATGTTGCAAAGGTATGAAAGGAAATGAAAAAAGGGGCCGAAGCCCCTTTTAAATTCTCAAACGCTGTCGGTTATTTACTCAACGATTACTCGCTTCGTATAGACTCCTTTATTTGAAGTTACAGACACTAAGTACAAGCCCTTGTTCATGCTCGATACGTTAAGTGAAGTTGAAACTCCATTAACTGCCACTGATTGTATTAAACGTCCATTTAAATCATAGATTACAACGCTCTGAATTTCTGATTTCGCAGAAACATTAAGCGCAGTAGTTGCTGGGTTTGGTGCAATCACAATTCCGTTCTCATTAAGAACATCAATTCCTGCTGGACAGTCTACACAACTTTCCCAACAAACAACCGCCAAGGTAGAATCTGACGTTACTGTTCCGGCACGGTTTGTAAATCCACCCGACGTGATTGTACATGGTTCACCGCCTGCGAATTGCTCAGAAACACTCCATCCGTCAACGGTAAATTTATATTCAATGTTACCTGCTGCAATTGGGGCAACTACTTCCCAAACACCATCCATATCAATATCTGTCATTGGTGTACAAGATCCACACCATCCATTGAATGTGCCATTTAAGAACACTCCAGGAGCAGTGGATCCGCCTCCATTTACAAAATCATTCATGTTAACACGGAACGTAATGTCGTTTGTACAGATATCACAGCTGTTGAAACATACAGGATCTAAGGTAACATCTCCTGCAACCACATGGTATCGGTTAAAAAACCCATCATTTATTGGATCAATACACGCCTCTGTACCTGTAAAGTTTTCTTGGTCGTTCCAACCATCCACGGTAAACTTGTATTCAATTGCTCCCGGGGGCAGAGGTAAAGTAACTTCCCAAATTGACCCGGTTGTATTAGTCATTGGGTTACATCCACCACACCATCCATTGAAGTTTCCATTAACAAATACACCATTCGCTGTATTACCGCCATATTGAGCCATATCTACTTGGAATGTAACGTTGTAATTTGCTACAGGGATTAATTGAGTACGCTCATAAACAAATCTCCAATATCCTGGACCAAAGTTTATATCTAAAGTCAGTGTATTTCCACCGTTGCTAATCGCAGCCATGTATACAATGGTATCTGCTGCGTTTGCCGGTGTATTGATTTCTGCTCCGTTAATCACCTTAGCTAAACCCATGTGTGCACCCAATCCATAAACAGAAAGCGTGTTATTGGTTGCGTCATATGAATAAGTAGCGAAATTCGAAGCATCATGAGGCGCTACTGGAGGGCCACACGTCTCTGCAGGAACTCCTTGCCAAGGCTCTAACCAAGTTTGTCCATCCATGTAATGTTGAAAGTTACCATTTGCATTCAACGTAATTGAATCGTCAAATAAACACGCTCGAGTCGCCAGATCTCCAACGGAATTTGACCACCAAGAAATGTCGCCTAAGTTGGGGCCTACGCCTAATGCACCAGCTTGATTTGCGAGCTTCCATGTCCCCACAACTTGCGCGTTAAAAGCCATTGGAAGCAAAAGAAAAAGTAATAATTTTTTCATAACATTAAAATAATTTAAAGATTGTATCGGGTAAATATAGTAATTTTTACAATAAGCCTAAAATAATTCAATAAATTTTGAAGTTATTTAAGAATCAAGTCGTTAGCAATTTTAACGAAATAAGACAGAACCGGTTTGAGTCCCTATGCTGTAATTGAATGTTCCGGGTTCGAATACCCAATCCCCTGCCTCATTCACAAACATAAGGTCTTCCTTGTTCAGCACAAACCGCACTTTTACAGTTTGTCCCGCAGGGATTTTAACCTTTTGAAAGCGCTTTAATTGTTCTCCTGCAGGGACCAAACTCGCGAATTCATCGCCTACATACAATTGAACCACCTCATCAATTTCGCGATTGCTTTGATTGATTACATCCACGGTAATTTCCCAAGGGGCGTTGTTATTAATTACCTCGGTGCTTTTTACCTGTTCGTAACGTACTTCACCGTAATGCAACCCATAGCCAAATGGCCATTCCGGATTAAACGCAGCAAAATCGCCAACATTGGAGCGATCTACACTTCGGGGACGGTCATAAAACTCGATCACACCATCGTATTTCGGGTACGTATATGGCAGCTTTCCACTAAAGTTTTTTTCACCCGATAATAACTCCACTAAAGCTTCCGCCCCATAATCACCGGGTAAGTAGCATTGAACAATGGCCCCAGCAGGCTCAACAATATCGCGAATGATGCGAGGACGTCCCTCCACCAATACAATAATCACCTTTTTATGCTTGGCATAAGCCATTTTTGCTAATTCAAGTTGTTTGGAGTCAAGGTGTAAACTACGAATATCCCCTGGTTTTTCTGTACCAGGAAGTTCCCCTAAACAAAGGATCACCGTTTCTACCTCATCAAGCTTCTGGATATAGTCCTCAAGTGATACAAATCGTGATTGCTCTACTTCCTTTTCTTTATATAGTTCAAGACCCTTTGAAAACAAGCTTTGCTCTCCATATTTTTCCTGAAACGCCTGAACAATCGTCTTGCACCCTTTGGTGTTAAACGAGGTGTCCATTCCTTGCCAAGTATGAGACCACGCACCGTTCAAGTAAACCAAGTTATCCGCACATGGTCCAGCAACCAGAAATTTAGTGTTTGCTTTCAAAGGCAAGATTCCATCATTCTTCAATAGCGTGATGGATTCCAAGGCAGCTTGTTTAGCAGCGGCTTTGTGTTCTGGGGAACCGAATGCGGTATATGAAGAAAGGCGTGGTTGGTGCTTTGCAAATAATCCAACGGCTTCTTTTGTACGGTAGATCCGATTCACGGCATCGTTCAATCTATCAGCGGTAATGTTCTGCTCGTTTACGGATTGTAACATCATTTCACAATAGGTTTTATAATCTGGTGAAAGAGGAACCATGCTCATATCAACACCTGAATTAAATGCTTTTTCATAAGCTGATTTTAAATCCGGTGCTACGCGATGAACGGTATGGAGCATGTTAAAGTCTTCCCAATCTGACACAGCAAATCCCGGAAATTTCCATTCATCCTTGAGGGTATGTTGAATTAAGGATTTATTGACGTGACCTGGAATCCCATTCACCGTTCCACTGTTAATCATCACCGTTTGAGCACCGGCTTGAACGGCTGATTTAAAAGAAGGCAAATACAATTCCTTCATATATTTATCAGGAATCCAAGCAGGAGTACGGTCTCGACCACTAGCTGCTGCACTATACCCAACAAAATGTTTCATACAAGCGAGAACATGCACTGAATCGATTACGTGCGGATCCGGTCCTTGATATCCTTTAATGATAGACGCTCCCATTTCCGAAACCAAATAAGGGTCTTCACCTAAGGTTTCAAAAGTTCTTGACCAGAGAGGGTTTCTTCCTAAATCTAATACCGGAGAAAAATTCCAAGGAATCCCTGACGCCCTCGTTTCATATGCAGTAATTCGACCAAACTCTTCGGCTAGTGTGGGATTCCAGGTAGCTGCCAACCCAATTTCCTGAGGAAACAAGGTTGCGCCTTGGGTATAATTTACCCCGTGAATGGCATCAATGCCATAAAGTACCGGCACCTTAATTCTTCCCGAAGAATAGTACTTGTGAATGGTTTGTGTGATTTCTTGCCATTGTTCCCGTGTAAGTGTATGCCAGCTTACATTAAGGATAGAGCCAACTTTGTATTTAACAAGCGCCTCTGTTAGTTTATTCGTGTCTAATTTCAGCGGAACCAGGGTATGTCCTTGAGCATCTGTTTGTGCAACGGCATCCAAAGTAATTTGACATGTTTGGCCAACCTTTTCTTCCTGGGATAATTTCACAAGAATATTTGAATATTGGTTTCTTGTAAGAACACATGAGGAAAATACCCCTAGACATAGTAAAAACAAGAGTTTTTTCATCACACAACACTATTGAAATACCCGCACATAATCGACGTACATGGTTTGTGGGAATTGTGTGGTTCCATCTGGATTTCCTGGCCAATTTCCTCCAACTGCTACATTGAAAATTAAAAAAAACTTTTCTTGGAATTCAGACAATTCTGATGGGGATGTGTTTAAGGTATTATATACATTATTATCTACTAACCATGTAATGCTATTTGCATTCCATACAATAGAAAACACATGAAATTCATCTGCAAAAACCCCAGAGTTTAAGGTATAACTATCCCCATATTGGGCATGTGAGCCGTTATCACTCCAATGCGCTGTTCCATGGGCCGTTCTATCATTATTTCCTACACCCCCGATTAATTCCATAATGTCAATTTCGCCGCATTCTGGCCATCCAACTGATGTGATATTATCTCCAAGCATCCACAACGCCGGCCAAATTCCTTGCCCTTTGGGTAAGGCTGCGCGAATATCGATTCGCCCATATTTCCACGATTGAATACCTTGAGTTTTAATCCGGCTTGAGGTATAATTCTGTCCCCCCATAGCTTCTTGTTTGGCGGTAATTTGTAGCACTCCTCCAGAAACTGTCGTGTTTTGACTAGTATAATATTGAAGTTCATTATTACCCCAGCCCCAATTACCATTTCCCGTTTCATGAATCCAATCTGCAGATAGGGCGTTCCCATTAAACTCATCGTGCCATACCAAGGTATACCCATTGTAGCTCATCGGGCTCGTAGAGCCACTTGTTGGTGCGCCCGTTCCTCCCAAGTCCAGATTAATTTCAAAAACATCAGTTTCTGTAATAAAATGCTCCGACGTTGTGTAAGCAGCAGTTTTAACCGAATATTCACCTGAAGATGAATAAGTATATGTGGCCACGCCTGAATTAGATTTAATCATGCTCGAATCTCCATTTTCATAAAAGGTGAAAATGTAAAAATTCGCGGAATCTGCTGTGGCATTTACATCTACTGTTGCTGCATTAATTTCGAGCGTTACTAAAAGATTAGAAGGAAGCACAATTTCCCTAGGAATATAATTATCTTTTTGGCAAGCCGCCAAAAGAACTAAAACCGTAAGTAGGATAAATAACTTTTTCATGATTTTACTATTCAGTTTTTAATTTAAGATACCAATTTAATCCTCCGAGATGATGTCCGTATTGTAAGTACATTGTTGAATCTGTCAACTCCAAAATACGATATGTACTAACTCCTGTGTAAAGCCCCATAAATGCTCCATTAGAGAGGGTAATAGTATTTTCTGCCCCTTCAATCAAATTCCAAGACTTGTCCATTTGATTGGAGTATGGAGCAGTATAGTCGAATAAGTTTTCAAAAGATCCGGGAAAGCTTGCAGCAATAGAATTGTGAATATAAACATCGCCATTGGTTATCATATCGAACTTGAATGCATTTAAGTGAAATACATACTTATCATCATAAAGGCCGCAACCCGGTTTTTCATTGGCTCCGGCGGCCCACCACTCCGGTGTTGGACCCAAGGGACTTTCGGGATCTGGCCCAACGCCAAGATGGCCACTCAACACAGAATCAATCACCCACGTTTTATAGCCAGGGCCATTAGCCCCGCCAGTTAGTTTGTTGTAAAAAGGATTGTCCAATAAGGACAAATCTGTTTGGGCAATAACCACTTGCTTGGTTGATGACCGGCTACCTCCTTTATTAAATACCGTTAATGTAATGGTATATGTTCCTTCATAAGGATAGGTTGCGGTCGCATTAACACCCTCTCCCTTTGTACCGTTCCCAAAATCCCAACGACACACCAAAGACGGGTTGTTTGCCGTAAGGAGGATAATATTAGCGTTTGAGTCGGATGGTACTACAGTAAATGCTGCGTCCGCAAGGCTTGGTGGGTCGCCCAAGTTGGGACGAACCTTTTTACATGCCAACAAAGCGATGCATGCCAAAAATAAAAAAATGAGATTCTTTTTCATAGTAAGTGATATTAATATCCGGGGTTTTGTGGCCAACGACCACCCGTTAAATCTATTTCTACTTGTGGGATAGGGAACACTTCATGTTTCCCTGTTATGAAGCCGGGAATTGATGTCGCCGCTTTACCTGTTCTAACTAGGTCAAAAAAGCGATGTCCTTCACCTGATAATTCAAATCGTCGCTCATTATAAATTTTATCTAATGAATTTACAGATATTCCCGGTATCGAAACGCGGGAGCGGATTTGATTCACATAGCTTTGTGCTACAGAAGTATTACCTAAATGATAATTTGCTTCAGCCGACATCAATAATACATCAGCATAGCGAATTACACGATAATTAACTGGGCTAGTTAAATCATTATCTGGTAATCCAATTTCTCCTTGCCGTTTAATATACTTATTATTGTAATATCCGGTGTGGCCGCCCGCTCCAATTGCGTAAGAAATTGCACTTGGATTAGGTTGTGCAGCGATAAATGCCTCTATGTCCAAAATTGTTGCCCCTCTTCGTGGGTCTCCTGCTGGGAAAAAATCATATAAATCTTGCGTTGGTAAATTATAACTGTTTCCATCACCATAAACTGGCCCATTATATTGACGAATGCCTTGAAATCCGGGGGCTGCGTTACCTTCTAAACATACCAAACATCCATAGCTACCACCTTCTAGCCCGGTATACTGAATATCAAAAACTGTTTCCGAGTTGTTTTCGTTAGCTACATCAAAAAGTTCAGTATAGGTTGGGTGAAGACTATACAATCCGCTATTAATGACCAAATCAAACATTTCATCTGCCTCACTCCATTTACTTTGATATAAATACACCTTACCTAATAGTGCTTGAGCCGCCCCTTTAGTTGCTCTGCCTTTTTGGCTTGCTACGGTATTTAAAACAGGATATGCTTCTTTTAAATCTTTTTCGATTTGGGTATAAACCTCTCCTTTAGGCGAGCGATCAATGCTACGAACTTCTTCAATACCAAGTCGCTTATCAATTACTAAAGGAACATCCCCAAAAAACTTAACTAATTCAAAATAATAGTATGCCCTTAAGAATTTAGCTTCAGCTAAAATATGTGCTTTTTCAGGGAAATCGATATTGTCTTTATTTTCTAAAATATAATTTGCTCTTGAAATACCTACATAATTCCAACGAAATACACTACGCAAATCATTATTTACACCTCCATGGGTCATGGCGTCAATTTGATGAAGTCCTTGTGAGTCATTAGCACTTTCCCCGCCAGCGATTGCATTATCCGAGGCAATTTCTCCAATCCATAGAGACATAAAAGACGTTTGTAGTAAATCATACGCCCCAACCAAAGCGCGGCTATAATCTTCTGGAGTTTTGAAGTAATTTTCCGCATCTTGTGTGTAAGGTGGGTCAACAGTTAAGAACTTTTTACATGAAAAAATCCCAACCAACACCAAAGACAAAATCAACAAATATTTAATGTTTTTCATCAATTAAAATTTAAATTGTAATCCTACCATAACCGTTTTAGCTTGAGGATAAAATCCATAATCTACACCCGCAGATAATGCACTCGTTGATCCTAAATCTGGATCATAGCCCATATATCTTGTAAGCGTTATCAAATTGTTTGCAGCAATATAAACACGTAGTTGATCCATATTAATTTTACGTAACCAATCTTTAGAAAATGCATAGCCTAATTGAAGGTTTCGTAATCGTAGGAAAGACCCGTCTTCAACGTAAAAGGAGGAAAACACATTATTGCGTGTCGGTTCGGTGGTTTGACGAGGCACATCAAAAGAACTTTCTGACCCCACCCACCGATCAATCACATAGCTCATCTGATTAGCATACGGTTGTTGTCGTTCATAATTACGAATGATTTCGTTACCGATAGATGCATAAAAATTTGCAGAAATATCAAACCCTTTGTAACTTCCTGAAAGATTGAATCCCATGATGAAATCAGGAATTGCCGAGCCTAAATAGGTTTTATCACTATCATCCGTAAAGCTAATTACCCCATCCCCGTCTTGATCCACAAAAATAAGGTCTCCTGGTTTTGCGCCTTCTTGAACAACAGCGGCATTATCGATTTCTTCTTGAGATTGATAAATTCCTGCAGTTTGGTAACCAAAGAAATATCCAATTTCGTATCCTTTCTGAAAGCGTGTTGCAACATCCCCTCCTACGCTAAAGGCAGCCCCAGGCAAATAATCTACGCCAGTTGGAACCGCGGTGACTTGATTATTAACTGCGGTAAAGTTCCAATTTGCTTCATAGAGAAAATCTTTCGTTCGATCTGAACGATATCCTAATTCAAGTTCCCACCCTTTATTGGATACATTTCCTGCATTAATTACCGGAGGGTACCCTCCCGGACCATAAGAGCCCATTAATGCGGAAACATCCGGCTGAAATAACAGGTCGTAAGTGTTTTTTATAAAGTAGTTAGTGGTAAAAGATAGTTTCTTCCAAAAGGAAAGATCAAGACCAATGTTTAATTGGCGCGTCGTTTCCCATTTCAAATCTGGGTTTGCTGGACGTCCAATAGCCACACCTTGCGTAATTACATCATCAAACACATAAACACCTTCTCCATTAAGTAATGCTCGATACGCGAAATTTGGAATCTGATCATTTCCGGAAACGCCGTAGCTAACTCTTAATTTCAACAAGTCAATTGGCTTGAATTTAAAAAACTCTTCTTCTGAAATTAGCCATCCTGCAGACAGAGATGGAAAGGTTCCAAAACGGCTATTTGGTCCGAACTTACTAGAACCATCTCTACGTACTACCATGGATACTAAATACTTTTCTTTGAATCCGTATTCTACCCGCATGAATGCTGAAACCAAGCGCTCCGTAAATTCCCAAGAACCTGTATTGTTCAGGTAACCCCCTTGAGTGGTGTTGGCGGAGATATCCGCATAATTCACATCGTTATTAGGAACCCCATATGCCACCCCGTTCAAAGACTTTCCATCGCGTTGAAAGATAGTGACTCCGGCGGTCGCTTTCACCTGATGATCTGTTTTAAATACTTGATCGTAATTTACAAAACCCTCATACGATAAATCACTAAAAGTATTTCGTTCTTCATAAATGGCCGCACCTCGATCGATTTCAAACCCTGGAGTAAGTTCAACCGTAGGTGATTCTAATTGCGCATTCAGGGCCGTATTGGCATATTTGCCATCTCCATACCACACCAAAGGGGAAAACACTTTTGAATCTACTAAAGACACATTGTAATTAAAGCGATTCGTAATGGTTAAGAAAGACAATGGTTTGTAAACAAATTCTTCCTTCCCAACAAACTTCTGTGCCTGATTCCAATTGTACGCATTCATAATTTGGGCCACAGGATTAATTATGTCACTTACCTCTTCCATGTATGAATAATTACCCATTGGCGTGATTACAGATTCGGTTGGGAAGGCATTAATGGCATTATATAATACTGAACCAATCCCATTTTCGGGTAGAGTATTTCTACCCTCCGTTGAAAACAATAGCACCGAATTTAGTTTTAATTTATCGGAAAGGTCGGTTGAAAAATTTAGACGGGCATTATAACGATCAAAGTGTGACTTAGCCCCACCAACTATACCATCTTGATTAAAATAACCCAGCCCAATAGAATAGCGTGTATTTAAGGTTCCCCCATTCAATGATACATTATGACTTTGCACAGGAGAACGGAAAAAAACTTGATCTTGCCAATCGGTTCCACGCCCCACATTTACATTATCAAAGGGCATGGCTTGGCCGCCCATTGCAAACATTTCATTTTTAATTACTGCATATTCATCCGCATGTAATAAATCTAACTTTTTTGAGGTCTCCTGTAACCCAAAATAGCCATTATATTCAATCGTTGGTTTACGATTAATTGCACCATTTTTTGTTTCAATCAACACAACACCGTTTGCCGCCCTTACACCATAAATACCTGCCATGGCATCCTTTAGCACCGTTATGGATTTAATATCTGATGGATTTAACGCATTTAGTCCTTGTGAATCGTAAACAATCCCATCAACTAAAATCAACGGGTCGTTATCACCAAAGGTTCCAAGACCTCGAATACGTATGTTAGCACTTCCGCCTGGAGAACCAGAATTCGTAGAAATATTCACACCCGCCATCTGGCCTTGAAGGGCTTGATCCATTCGCGCCATATTCATTTTTTCAATGTCTTCCCCATCTACTTTTGACGTGGCGCCGGTAATGGTCTTGTTTTTTGCCTCTCCGTATCCAATCACGATGATTTCCTTTTTATCAGAAAACTCGGGTTTCATTGTAATTGTTAGGTTTTGTTCTCCTGGGCCCAAAATTATCTCTTGGTTTTGATAGCCATAAATAGAAAAGGTTAATGTAGCAATTGAAGTATCTTCCATTTGAAATGAAAACACACCATCATTTACTGTTAAGGCACTCGCTTTGGGAGATTTGGAAGTAATTTTAACGAAACCTAATGGTTCATTTACATCGTTAACCACCTTACCTGAAACCACCCGCATTTGTCCGAAACCAATCGCCGAAAAAATTAAGGTTAAAAGTATAAATCCTATTCTCATTGTTTTCTTTTAAAATTACTTTGTGGGGAGTTGCCCCCCCACGCACTAAGTAAAAACTAACTTTTCAACTATTCTAAATAACAATTGAATGGTAAATATAAGTATATTATTGTATTTTTTACAATATCTTCACGATTCCCTTACATTTTAAAACTCCATTCACTTTGGTCTAGCCTTTCTAGTTCGTTTACAGCATCAAAAGAAAACAATCGCGCTGGACGATGCTTCACGTTAGTTTGTTTTTCCGTATGTTTTACTAACGGAATTCCTTTTATTTTCTTTCTAAAATTTGCTTTATCGAAAGGGATTCCTTTGGTATATTCAAATAATTGTTGAAATTCATTTAGCGTAAACTTCTCAGGCAACAATTCAAAACAAATTGGTTCTATCGACAATTGTTTTTTTAATCTATCAAATGTTGCTTCAAGGATTTCATTGTGATCAAATGCTAAATCGCCTACCTCAAGCACTGGCTCCCATTTAACCTCATTGGCCCAAGAGGAGGCTTTTATAGAAAACTCTTCAATTCTAACTAAAGCGAAGTATACAATAGTAATGACTCGCCCTTGAGGATGTCGTGAAGGGCTTCCAAAAGTATGGGCTTGGTGCATTTGAATATTTGTAAGACCCGTTAATTCACGAAGTATTCTTTCAGCAGCATTTGGTAAATCTTCATCCGGATACACCAAGTCGCCTGGAATGGCCCAATAGTCTTTGTAAGGGTCCACAGAACGTTTAATTAGTAAGGTCTTTATTTTTCCTTCCTTATACCCAAATATCAAGCAATCCACTGAAAATGCGGAACTAAAAAAATCTGAAAAATCTATCTTATACATTGCGCCTATTAATGAGCTGTCTCAGTGGTGTCTAAATGAGTGACGCCGCGTTTTTTTAACATGTTACTAACCCTCCAGGCAAAAAATGCGAGGTACAAAAAGCAAAGCACACCGATCCAATATGAATGTTGGATTCCAACGTTATTCATGGTTCCGAGCGACGCTTGCCATTGGGACACAAAGCCCCCCCCCATAATCATCATAATCATTAGGCTAGACGCCGCATTTGTTTTCTCATTGAGTCCCGCAATGCCTAAGGTAAAAATACAGGGCCAAAGCGTAGAACAAAATAACCCCACTGAGATAAAAGCGAAAACACTAACCATGCCACTTGTAAAAATTCCAACAATTAAAGACCCTGCTCCAAGGAATGAATACACGATCAACTGACGGACAGGATTTCCACCGGTAAATGCTTCTGCCACCATAAGAACAATAACCAAAAATAAATATGGATAAAATTGAGAAACATTATATCCTGCAATATAATTTGCTAGCATAAAAATTGAAAAGGCCAAAAATGGAAGTAACATGGTAAGGCGCTGCTTTATATCTGCGCCAACATTAAAAGCGCCAGCAGCGGATGCCCAGCGGCCAATCATCAAGCTACCCCAAAATAGCGAAACAAACGGAGTGATTTCATGTTCGGATTTCCCTAATTTAAGTTTCATAAACTCAGGAAGATTACTCGCAGTGGAAACCTCCACCCCTACATATAAAAAAATAGCAATCATGGCTAAAATCACTTGGGGGTTTTTAGCCACTGACAATATCGAGACCTTAGTTGAGTTTGCCTCTTCCAAATCTTCAATCTGATCAGGAACATTTGAGAATTTAAAAAATATGGCAGCTATAATAAAAGTAGCCCCAAGTATTAAATAAGGAATTTTTACTGCTGTTAACTCAAGACTTGTTGTGCCCGAGCCTGCCATCCCAAAGATTGCAAATGAAACTAAAACAGGACCTATCGTAGTGCCAACATTATTAATACCTCCCGCTAAACTTAATCGTAAATTTCCCGTCGAGGGGTCCCCCATATTAATCGCTAAGGGGTTGGCTGCAATTTGTTGCAATGCAAAGCCAATACCCACTGTGAACAATCCTGCAAGAAGTAATGAAAATGAGGATTCATTTGCTGCCGGAATGAATAATAATGTTCCTAAAGCAGAAATTACCAAACCCAAAGCAAGCCCATTGCGATAACCTAGTATCCTTAGTAAATCCTTCTTTAACAAAGCGGAAACCGCAAAATAAATTAATGACCCTACTGTGTAAGCAATATAAAATGCCACCGATATCAATTGAGCTTTGTCTTGTTTTAAATCCAATGCTTTCTTAAATACTGGAATTAAAATATCGTTGCTTGAAGCAACAAAACCCCAAAAGAAAAAGATGATTATTAGAGCGCCGAAGGCACTAAAGTTGGTTTTTTTCATGGTCAAAATTTCGACCAAAATACAATTTAATTTGATTATCCAGCCTGAGAAGCTGTAGTTTTTGTCTTTTCAACCATAAGTGTGCGCTCCACTGCTGCAATAATTGAGTCGGCGTCAAATCCACAAGCCTGCCAAAGCTCTTCTTGCGTTCCATGATGAATATATTCATCAGGAATTCCCAATCGAACCACCTCTGACTTGTAACCTCTGTCTGACATAAATTCCAAAACCGCTGAACCAAAGCCTCCCATTAGGCACCCATCTTCTACAGTAATTACTTTATTAAATTTCGTAAAAACTTCGTGCAAAAGCATCTCATCAAGCGGCTTCACGAAGCGCAGGTCATAGTGAGCCGGAGTAATTCCGGATTTTGACAAGGATTTAATGGCTTCTTGTGCAAAATTCCCCGGGTGGCCGATGGTTAAAATTGCAACACCTTCTCCGTTAGAAACGCGACGACCCTTCCCAATAGGTATTTCTTCAAAAGGAGTTTTCCAATCCGTCATAACGCCATTTCCACGGGGATATCTAATAGTAAATGGTCCTTTATTTTCAAGTTGAGCGGTGTACATTAGGTTCCGGAGCTCTTGCTCATTCATGGGAGCAGAAACCACCATGTTTGGAATACAGCGCATGTATGCTAGGTCATAAGCACCATGGTGGGTTGCACCATCGGCACCTACTAATCCTCCACGATCGAGGCAAAACACAACATTCAAATTTTGTAAGGCTACATCATGTAAAACTTGATCAAATGCGCGCTGCATGAAGGAAGAATAGATATTACAATATGGAACCATGCCTTGAGTTGCTAGGCCTGCGCTGAATGTTACCGCATGTTGTTCTGCTATTCCAACATCAAACGCACGATCAGGCATTGCTTTCATCATAATATTTAATGAACACCCACTTGGCATTGCAGGAGTAACACCCATAATTCTTTGGTTCCGCTCTGCCAATTCCACTATAGTATGTCCAAATACATCTTGATATTTTGGCGCTTCGGGTCCTATTGGAACTACTTTTACAATTTCACCAGTATCTTTATTAAATACGCCAGGTGCATGCCATTTGGTGGGATTCCCCTCTTCCGAAAATTTATACCCCGCCCCTTTTTTTGTAAGGCAGTGTAAAATTTTTGGTCCCGGGATGTCTTTTAAATCTTCCAATACTTTAACCAGTCCTTCCACATCATGACCATCAACCGGGCCGAAATATCTAAAATTCAAGGATTCAAATAGATTAGAATGATTAAGTAAGGTGCTTTTAAGTGCGTGAGAAACCTTGGAGGCAACTTTTTGGGCATCTGGGCCGAATGTTGAAATTGCCCCAAGCCAATTCCATACTTCATCCTTAACTTTATTGTATGTATGAGAAGAGGTAATGTCTGTTAAATATTCTTTCAACGCGCCAACGTTAGGATCTATAGACATGCAATTATCATTTAATATCACCAATAAATTAGCATCTTTCTCAAACCCAGCATGATTTAATCCTTCAAATGCTAATCCAGCGGTCATTGCACCATCGCCGATTACAGCAATGTGATGCCTGTCTTTAAAGCCATGAAATCGATTGGCTACCGCCATCCCTAGCGCTGCTGAAATAGAGGTTGATGAGTGTCCCACACCAAAGGTATCATATTCACTTTCTGATCGTTTAGGAAACCCTGAAATTCCCCCTTTCAATCGATTTGTATGAAAACGCTCCCTTCTTCCAGTAAGGATTTTATGGCCATAGGCTTGGTGCCCAACATCCCATACTAATTGGTCCTCTGGGGTGTTAAAAACATAATGCAGTGCAACCGTGAGTTCCACTACACCAAGACTTGCTCCAAAGTGGCTGTTGCCGATTTCGGAAATTACATCCACAATGTATTGCCTTAATTCTTCAGATACTTGTGGAAGATCCGTTCTCGAAAATTGCGACCTCAAGTCGGAAGGAAACTGAATCTTGGAAAGATAAGGTCCTGGGGTGTATGGATTACTCATTCACACAAATTTAAAAATAATAATCCATAACAAGAAGTAAGGATGAATGTTTAAATCCCAAATAAAGTCCACATTTAATTTTGTAATTTTGCAAACAGAAAAAATCGTGTTGAAACGCATTAATCCATATGTCCAATTTACAAAGTTCCGCCTCTCCTTTTTAGTGGTGATTTCTGCTTTGTCTGGGTATCTCTTTGTGGGCGGTCGAGACATGGTCATTATATTAAAATTACTTTCTGGTGGATTCCTGATTACAGCTGCATCGAACGGTGTAAATCAATTGCTTGAGGTGAAACAAGATGCGTTGATGAACCGAACGAAAAACAGACCTTTGGTCACAGAAACGTTGAGTAAAAGAACTGGTGTATTAATATCTATGGGTTGTTTAATAAGTGGTTCTATTTTGCTCCTTTCAATTAATTCAAATAGTTTCTGGCTAGGATTAGGAGCTTTTCTTTCATATGCATTTATCTACACCCCACTCAAAGGTAAAAGTTCTTGGTCTGTTTTTATTGGGGCATTTCCTGGAGCGATACCCCCAATGTTAGGTGCAATAGCGCAAACTGAAGTTTTTGGTTTTATCCCTGGATTGTTGTTTTTTATTCAGTTTATGTGGCAGTTTCCTCATTTTTGGGCAATTGCTTGGGTTGCTCATGAAGATTATCAACGTGCAGGATATTTTTTATTGCCTTCTAAATCTGGTAAGTCTAAACATTCTGCCTACTTAATTTCACTGTATTCAATTGTTTTAATTCCAATTAGTCTTATACCATGGTTGCTTGGAATTACTAATAACGCCTCTTTATTTATTGTTGGTGTGTTTGGGGTTTGGTTCTATTTTCTTTCATATAGATTATATGTTTCTTGCGAAGACAGCGACGCTAAAAAACTAATGTTCGCCTCATTTGTTTATCTACCAATCATACAGTTTGCGTATGTTTTTACTAAAATAGATTCTATTATTCAAAATTTATTAAGTCATGGATTATTCTAAAGAGCTCAGCCCTGAAATCAGAGAAAAAATGAAAAAAAACTTGGTTTATGTTGGGATTTTTGCCGTGGTGATGTTTTTCGCTGGGCTAACCTCTGCCTACTATGTTAATATGGGTGGTGGGTTTTGGTTATCATACCCTTTGCCGAATGGGTTTTATTTGAGCACATTGTTTATTGGACTCAGTTCACTATTTTATATAATGGCAGTTCGGTCTGTTAAACAGGCAAAAAAAGCTGGCTTAAAAATCAACATGATTCTAACCTTGTTATCCGGCTTACTATTTGTTAGCTTTCAATTTATTGGATATCAACAGCTTATTCAACGAGGAATTTATAACCCTTCAATATTTTGGAAATACCCAGAGATTTTGGTGAATGATGGCCGATATGGAGATACGATCACAGCGACCATTCATAATACTCCAATTCGAGTCGATGGAAATCAATTTAGTATTGCTAATCGCCCTATGACAGATGAGGAGTTTAAGGATTTTCAATCCTACTTAAAAAACTATGCCCTTCCTGAACAAGTTATTTTTAGTAGACAAAATGCTCCACTTAAAGCCGTAGCTTCGAAAAAATATAAATTATATATCAATAATGAGGAATTGCTTGTAAAGGAAAATAAGTTCTATTCTAATGATTCCACTATTATGTCGCACACCGATGAAATTAGACTTTGTAAAGTGGCCATGAATGTTGTTCTCGGTCGTGGGCAATTTATGATAAAAGGTCAATATGGTAAAGATTTTAATGTAATCCTGAAAGGAAAAACCTTAGATTACAAAAACGGTAATTTCTGGATTAATGGCCGTATTCTTAGTGAGAGTGCGCAATTAAATGCTCGTGAGACCTCCGACAACGCAAGTGCCTTTTTGTATATCATTACTTTTGCACACCTATTGCATGTAATTTGTGCGTTAATCTATTTGTTTGTAATGGTAAAAAACTCTTTAACAGGTGTTTACAACGAGCACAATCATCTATCGCTTCGTTTAGGTGCACTTTTCTGGCATTTTTTAGGCATATTGTGGGTCTATTTGTTCCTGTTTTTCAATTTTATTCATTAAACTTGCACAAAATTTAACACGATGGCAGGTCATTCCGAGGTACTTGATTCAAAAACATTATGGGGGGGCAAAATTTCCCCGTTTTCAACAAGTTATGGAAAACTCATGATGTGGTTTTTCTTGGTTTCAGATGCATTAACTTTTGGGGGATTATTGATTTCTTATGGTTTCACTAGACATGATTGTATAGTCGCCTGGCCTATTGGTGAAGAAACCTTCAATTCACTTCCGTTTCTTGGACATGGATATCCGCTTTTATATGTAGCTTTAATGACCTTCATCTTGATTATTTCTTCTGTAACAATGGTCTTAGCTGTTGAAGCCGGGCATCGTATGGATCGTAAAGGAGTGACTAAATGGATGATTGCTACCATCATTGGTGGCTTTTTCTTTGTTGGATCGCAAGCATGGGAATGGTACCACTTTATTCACGGCTCTGAATTTGGAAAGATTGAATTAGCGGATGGTTCTGTTGCTATCGTTAAAGGTCATTTTGGCGAAATTAAAAACTTCACGGTCACAGAAGCCGGCCATGAGCATAAAAAAGGAGATATAGTCAAAGAAGATTTAATGCATACCTTTCAACATGCGGCGGCGGCGGGTGATATCACAAATGGAATAATCACCTTGCATGATGGTTCAAAAGCATCTATTACAAAAGAAAAAGATCACGATTTAACATTGATTGTAAAGAAAAGCGGTTCGGTTAACAAGGCATCAAAAGAAAAACGAGTGATTAAAGGTGCAAAGGCTGAAAAATTATATTACGATGCTTTGTACTCTGGAGAAGCAAATCGTGTGATTTATGGTGCAAACTTAAAACAGAATGAGTACGGGCCGCAACAATATGCGCAGTTCTTTTTCTTTATTACCGGCTTTCACGGCTTTCACGTTTTTTCCGGAGTAGTTATTAATATCATTATTTGTTTAGGCGTAGTCGCAGGAACCTACCACAAAAGAGGTCACTATGAAATGGTAGAGAAAACTGGATTATATTGGCACTTTGTTGACCTTGTATGGGTCTTCGTATTTACATTCTTTTACCTGCTTTAATTTCAAGTTATGAAACGCGATGATTTAATTGAATACTCTTTAGATGCCCATCACGATGAGGAAAAGGGTAAAGAAATTCGAAAAAAGATTTATAAGGTTACCATTCTTCTTACTATAGTTACCATAATTGAAGTTGTCTTAGGAGCTGCAATAAAACAAGATGCCGCAATTTGGCCGATTATTAAGTGGACTTTTTTAATCCTAACTATCTTGAAAGCCGGCTATATTGTCATGGTATTTATGCACCTTGGAGATGAACGTAAATGGTTGCGTTATGTCATACTTGTTCCTTATTTTATTTTCATACTTTACTTGATTTTCATTGCTCTGTGGGAGGCCACGGCAATTAAGTCCGTATTGGTCTATTTTTCTTAGTTTACAATGAGCAATACCAAAAAACTTAGGAAGGTTTTTGGATTTCTTTTAGTGTTTGGTCCAGCGTTATTTTTAATACTTATATCCACAAGCAGGTGTAAGCACAGGTTTAAAACGCTTGATGACTATGGACAGGTAAAACACTATTCTTTCACAGATAGCTATGGAAAAACGCGTACCGCCTCGGAGTTTAAAGAGGAACTTGTACTCATTACTACGATCCAAAAAACATGCCCCTATGATTGTTCGATTTCATTTTGGCGTTTAAACCAGCTCATATATCAGCACATTCGCAAAAACAGCCATAAAAAACTTAAACGGGTGCGCATCATTTCTTTTGTTACTGACGGGAAGGGTAATCCTTCAAACCATGCAATTATGGTTCGTCAAATGATGGAACGTGAGGTCGAAGGATATGATCCGAAATTATGGATTATTGCAACTGGCGATGTTCGGAGTATTTACGACATCAAAAACAATAATCAAACATTATTGGAAACGGGAGATCAATACTATGGTGGGGAAGCATTTCAAGAACTCATGCTATTAACCGATAAGCAAAATCACCTTCGTATGGTATTAAAGGGAAACCAAGAAGGGCTTATAAGAAGAATGAAAGAAAGTATCGCTTTATTATTAAAACAGTATGATAAAGACCGGGCTATGCGTAAGTAGCATACTACTTTTATTATTAATTCAGGGCTGTTCACAAACGCCAAAACTTCCATATCTTGGAAATGCGGATGTAGAATATACAGAAAAAAATGGTGTGGTTATAGCGGATACTATTTATCCTCAAATACCATCCTTTACTTTTAAAAATCAATTAGGAAGAAGCGTAACGAATCAAGCATATCAAGGAAAAATATGGGTGGTTGAATTCTTTTTTACATCTTGTCCTACAATTTGTCCCGTGATGACAACCCAATTGAAAAGATTGTATTCACAACTAAACCCAAAAATGCACCACGATATTCAGTTTCTTTCATTTTCAATAGACCCTTCCAAAGATACCCCTTCGGTCTTATATAACTACCAAAAAAAGAACCATATCCAATATAAGAATTGGGACTTGTTGTCGGGGGATGAAGCCGAAACTCATAGACTAGGAATTCAAAATTTTTTAACATTTGCAGGAAAAGATGATTTATCTTCCGGTGGATATGCCCATTCCGGTTCCTTTACCTTAGTTGACGCACAAGGATATGTGCGAGGCGTGTATGCGGTCACCAATTTCGATTTATCGGTAAATGAACAAGAATTCAATCGAATGGTTAATGAATTAAATACCCTGTATAATGAACACATTAGCTCCAAATAAAATCTCCTCGTATAAAAAACTAATTGTTTTAGTTTCAATAATCATTCCTATTGTCGTTGGCGTATTATTTTCTATAAAAAAAATTCCCGGGAATCTGTCGTTCCTTCCTCCCATTTATGCGGGGTTTAATGCCGCAACATCTATATTATTGATTGCTGCATTAATCGCTATAAAAAACGGAAAAACAAAAGCACATCGGCTTTTTGTTCGGTTAGCCCTGTTACTCTCTATTTTGTTCCTTGGTTGTTATGTCGCTTATCACTTAACCTCGAACCCAACATATTTTGGAGATTTAGACCACAATGGTTCCCTTAGCGATGCGGAAAAAGTAGCAGCCGGAAAATGGAGAATTATTTATTTTTTTACATTAATCTCCCACATTGGACTCAGTATGGTGGTTATTCCAATGGTGTTGTTTTCATACCTACATGCATGGGCAGGAAACTATCAAAAACATAAAAAACTGGTTCGATTTTCTTATCCAATCTGGCTTTATGTTGCAATAACCGGCGTTTTAGTTTATTGGATGATTTCCCCGTATTACGTTTAAATCTACTTGATTTTTACTTCTACCCTTCGATTTGCTTCCTTTTGTTCTTCAGTTTCCGGATTAGCAAAAATCGGTTTTGTATTTCCGAGACCCACCGCAGAAAGCCTCTCTTGTTCTATTCCGCAAGAAATCAAATAATCCACAATTCTTTTTGCTCGCTTTTTGGATAATCGCTGTGAACTTAAAGAATTTCCACCTTCATCATTCACGTGCCCTTGAACCTCAATAGAAATACTTGGATTTAACAATAAAAAATCTTTCAGGCGTTTTAATCGTGGCATTGATTCATCTAAAATTATTGCAAGCCCTCCCGCGAAATAAATATCATCCAATTTCGTAATTGCTCCATGAGTTATCGGGTTAAGATAAATGGTATCGTGTTGTGTCGTTGATGAAATTGGGTGATTAAAAATATCCCGAGAATAATATCCTTCTGCATCAATTCGCAATGTTGCTTTTAATTTTCGTTGGTTATTCACCAAAATATCAGAGCCCCTGTAAGAGCCGTCAATAAGGCTAGATGCAACCAACGATAATTTGGCAATTACTGGAAATCCCGTTAATTCATCTCTAAAATGTATACCATACACCGGCGCGCTTCGGTTGTACGCCAGGTTTAAGAGTAATGAATCCTTTAACAATCTGCCATCACTTGTTAGAGGAATATAATTCAATTTTAAATCTAACAGTGGCGTTTTGCCTTTTTGTGCATGCAGTGCAATATAATAGTTTTTATTTGTGAAGCAGTTGTAGGTTGGGACGACGGTATCCCCCGCCCCCCTGTTTTCACAAGACACTAAAAGGGCTTTTTTGGAGGCAATAGATGGACAATATTCGGTTGCATTTGTTTCAAAGACGAATATGATCAATGAATCCACATAAGAGCTTATCTCTAAATTCATTTGACCATCGTGGGGAGGGTTAAATTGTAACCAGATCAAGTTATTCGAGGCAATTGGTAAATTACAATATGACTGTATACCGCTTTTGTCTTTTCCTATTTTACCTTTAAACTTTAATTGATAAGACACATTTGGACTTATGGATATATTTCCAGCACACATCGTGAAGTCTTTTTGAGCAAAAAGAACATTCAAACAGAATAAAACCAATAAAAAACTAATTAGATTCTTCAATACCCTTATTTCGCGTAATAACGTGTTAATCTAAAATAAGTTTCATTGATCCTGTCATCTGGGTTCGAAGAACCAAATGAGTAGTAGTATAATAAATAGAATTTAAAGCTATTTTGTTTATTCTGCCATTCATCATTACTCCCTCTGTCAAGGGTTGATTAAAGGCTGAATTAATTTCCTTCTTCACATCCTCGAGCATGGTTGTATAATTAAATTTACCTTGTTCCTCCACTAATTGATTTATTTTGGAGTTAAAAAACCACTTTGCAGATTTAAGGAGTACGCTTTTTGTTTTCACATCAAAATCAACATTGGTTAATTCGATTTGCATTAATGAATCATTTAATAAGGGGGTTGCAAGTAAATAAACAACCCCCCGTTTCGAACCGGAGAATGTGGTTTTAAGAATGATTCGATTGTCGGTAGATCCTGATACAGCAATATCTTCAATAATGATTTTTTTTCGTTTTATTTCAAATACCTCGCCCTTAAAAGAAGTCCTAATAAAATTACTTAGCGAATCATACCCTAATATCACATCAAGTCCAAAATTTAAACCATTATCCGCCTTGTTTTGAGATAAATTGGGAAGTGAAGATGAAATTAATTGCGGTTTTTCTGTTGTGAATGATGGCGAAACATCGATATTAAAATTAAACCTTGCTTTTTTGTCGGAAAATTTCAACTCACTTATGGCCAAAGAAGAGGGGGCAAGACTTAGGTACCCATAGCCAGGAATTTCAGTGGGTTGTTGTAATAACTTCCAAGATTCTTTGGCAATAGATTTAATATCAATTGAGCTAAATTGTTTATCTATTTCCTGCTCTAAAACCTTTAGTTGTTTGATGATTTCTTTTTCCACATCATTGGTTACATCAATGTTAGCTATGGTAAGTTCGCAAGGGTCTAAAAGCTCAAATTTTTGCAAGTTTGTTGCTGTTTTAAAGGAATAATCTGAATTAACATTCACCGCGGTGCTATACAATAAATTGAATTTTCGCATCGGTTCATTTTCTCCGCAACTCATATAAACTCTCGGTATCAGACAGGATCCTTTTTCATTCGTAAGCGTATGACATTTAGGACAATAATTTAGTTTAAGTTTTAACTGCCCCCCCACTTCATACCCTATTTTATTTCCCGAACCAGAAAATTTAATGTTCTCTCGTTTTATTGTATACGAGGTACTTAATCCTTCGCACTGCTGATTTTTACCCGAATAATACTTCGGGATTTCCTTCTCTGCAGCGTTTAAATAACTGCTTAAATCAATTTCAACTGGAATCGTTATGGCTGATACCCGATTATTGAGTGCAGGATATGGCTCAATAAAATTATCAGGAACCGCTGTTTCAATGACCTTACACGAGGTTAAAAAACAGCCGATTAAAAGGATATATAGAATTGTTTTCATTTTATTGTTTTTATAAGCATACATGCTGATTAAACCAGAGGATGAAGATGTTTAACGCAAAAACCAAGCCCTCTTCCTCTGCAATTATTTGGGATATATTCATGAGCGTCAAGGGCCCACCAAACAGATTAAAATCAAAGTCTCCGCTTGATTGCTAACAAAGCACACTACTCAGTCTAAATAACCATGAACCAAAAAATAAATAATAAGACATAAAAAATCCCGCAATGCGGGATTAAAATTAATTCATTTTTGATTTCAGCCCACGATCTAAGGCGTCTAAAAACTCCTCAGTGTATACATAGTGTTCACCATGATTTACTTTATTTCCATGTATGCATACCGCCAAATCTTTTGTCATTATTCCTGACTCTACCGTTTCAATACAAACACGTTCCAAGGTCTCGCAGAAATCAATTAATGCTTGATTTCCGTCTAATTTCCCGCGAAAGGCTAAGCCACGGGTCCATGCAAAAATTGATGCAATTGGATTCGTAGAGGTTTTCTTACCTGCTTGGTGGTCTCTGTAGTGCCTGGTTACGGTTCCATGAGCCGCTTCAGACTCCATAATTTCGCCGTCAGGGGTAATTAACACAGAGGTCATTAATCCAAGAGAACCAAAGCCTTGAGCTACTGTATCGGACTGAACATCACCATCATAATTTTTACACGCCCAAACAAAATTTCCATTCCATTTTAACGCAGAAGCCACCATGTCATCAATTAATCTATGTTCATACGTGATCCCTGCCGCGTCAAAATCGGATTTAAATTCAGCGTG
>Ga0222714_10001730_pt1 | contig 24248 bp, 20 predicted proteins | sample C33_3DmetaG_FD_165048 | JGI IMG/M metagenome (GOLD analysis project Ga0222714, IMG submission 165048) | Estuarine water microbial communities from San Francisco Bay, California, United States - C33_3D | ecosystem: Environmental > Aquatic > Marine > Unclassified | place: USA: California...
GATGACCGTACGGCCGGTGGCGTCGGCGGTCGCCTGGTTGAGCAAAGCGTTGCGGCAGCCGCCGCCCACGATGTGCAGGCGCTTGAGTTTGCGACCGGTGAGTTTCTCCATGCCGTCCATCTCGACGCGGTAGAGGAGCGCGAGAGATTCGAGCACGCAGCGCGCGATCTCGCCGTGGGTCTTCGGCACCGGCTGCTTGGTCTCGCGGCAGAAGGCCTGGACCTTGGCGACCATGTCGCCGCGCTTGGCGAAGCGGATGTCGTCAGGACGGATGAACGAGCGTAGCGACGGAGCCTTGAGCGCGAGCTTCACGATCTCGCCGTAATCGGAGACTTCGCCTTTCTCCATCCACTCGCGGCGACACTCCTGGAGCACCCAGAGCCCGACGAGGTTCTTGAGGAAGCGGGAGGTGCCGCCGAAACCGACTTCATTGGTGTACTTGGCCTTGCGCACGGTCTCGTTGACCAGCGGCTTCGGGAGTTCCACGCCGAGGAGGGACCAGGTGCCGGAGGAGAGGTAGGCCCAGTCATCGCCCTTGGTGGCGGGGACGGCGGCGACGGCAGCGGCGGTGTCGTGCGCGCAAGTGGTGACGACCTCGGCCTTGCCGAGCCCGGTTTCCTTGGCGAGGTAAGGCAGCATCTTGCCGAGCTTCACGCCGGGCGCGACGGGCTTGGGGAAGATATGCTTCGGGATGCCGAGTTTCTTGAGCACCGGCCAGGCCCAGTCGCGATTGCGCGTATCCCAGCACTGGCTGCCGGAGATCAACGTCTCTTCGGCGCGGGCCTTGCCCGTGAGCAGCCAGGTGATGTAATCCCCGATGAGCAGGAACTTGTCGGCGAACTGCAGCATCTCGGGACGGTTCTCGGCGTCGTCGAAGAGCTGGTAGAGCGTGTTGATGGAGATCGAGGCGATGCCGGTGCCTTCGAAGATCTCCTTCTGCGAGAAGCGGCGCATGGCCAGCTCGTAGGCCTTGAAGCTGCGTTCGTCGCGATAAGTGAACGGAAGCGAAAGGAGCGGACCGTCGCCCTTGAGCAGGACGTAGTCGACGCCCCAGGAGTCGCAGGCGACCGATTTGACCGGGCCGAGCTTGGCGCCCTTGGCCAGGCCGATGCGGATCTCACGGAAGATGCGGATGATGTCCCAGCGCAGGGTGCCGTTGGCCGTGATGGCGCCGTTGGAGAAACGGTGCACCTCCTTCATGGTGAACTTGCCGGCCTTGAGCTGGCCGAGGATGACGCGCCCGGATTCGGCTCCGAGGTCGATGGCGAGGTAATGGGACATGGTCAGAAGGGGCAGGGGAGGGGGAAGAGGTCACATACCGAGCATTTTCTGCCGGTAATGTTCGTCCGGTCGTCCGGCGATACGCTCGCACTGTTCGGCGGTCAGGAAGACCGGGCCGCCCAGGGAAGCGGCGCCGACGAAGATCTCGGCGGCTTTCTCGGCCATGAGCAGGGAGCCTAGGACGGACTTAGGGGAGGAACCGACGGCGATGATGCCATGGTTCTGAAGGAGGATGATCTTCGGGTCGCGTCCGGTACGCTTCACGAATGCGACGACTTCACGGCGGATAGCCTGGGAAAGGCCGAGGCCGGGTTCGGCGTAAGGCACGAACACGGATTCGACTCCGCACATCACGATCTCATCCGGACAGGCGCGCCTCTCGGCGAACTCACGGGCACGCGGAGAACAGAGGATCCGATTCACGGCGATGGCGTGGACGTGGCCGACGCAGCGGACGCCGGGCAGGGTGAGCAGGTAGGCGTGGAAGAGGGCCTCGATCGAAGGCTTCTTGGCCGCGGGGTCCAGCCGGGCGTCCAGCAGGGCCTGGTCGACCTCGACATCCGTCGCGGAGGGCTTGTCCAAAAGGGGCAGCAATCGTGAGAATGCGCAATGCGTGACGTCCGCGGAAGTCAGGGTCGCGAGATTGGAGCCGGAGGCCTTCACCGCGAAGGTCTCTTCGTCGATGCGGACCGAGGTGTTGCCTTCGCCGAGGATCGCCATGCGCAGACGCTCGCCGCCCAGCTGATGGGACAGTTCAAGCAGCGACTGGACGGGCTCGTTCGACATGCCTCGGCAAGACGAGGTCGGGCTCAGACCGCGGTGAGCACGCGCTCCGGGAGCAGCTTGACCTTGGCTTTCTGGATCGCGGCGACGTCGGCGTCGGTGACCAGGAAGAGCGAAGTGACGTCACGGGTGACGGCGCAAGGACCGCCGCGACCGAGCTTCACCTTGTTCATGCAGATCAGGACCTCGTCGCTGCGACGGATGACCTCGCGCTGCTGATGTGAGATGTCGCGCTGCGAATTCCAAAGGCCGTTCTCATCGATGCCTTCGGCGCCGAGCAGGGCCACGTCGAAATTCCAGCGGGCGACTTCCTCGAGCGTGCGGTCGCCGGCGACCATCGCGTGCCGGGTCAGGAACAGGCCACCCGGGATGTAGACTTCCACGCCCGGGAGGCATGAGATCAGCTGGGCGGTCGGCAGACAGGTCGTGACGATCTGCAGGTCGGGCACGCCGGCGGCGGCGATGGCTTCGGCGGCGAAGAAGATGGTCGAGCCCGAATCGAGGTAGACGGTCATGCCGGCCTTGACGCGCGAAGCGGCGAGATTGCCGATGCGGCGCTTGGCCTCGGCGTCTTCGATCTTGCGGTCGTCGAGCGGAGGGAAGTTGCGGTTGAAATCCGAAAGCGCTCCGCCATGCGTACGGGTGATGCGTCGCTGGTTCTCGAGCTCGGTCAGATCGCGGCGCGCCGTCGCCTCGGAGACGTTGAACTGCTTGCAGATCTCCAGGACCGGAACGTATCCGACCTTGGACAGAAGCTTGGCGATGGCTTCACGTCGGGCTTCGATGATGTGTCGGGCTACTTTCATGATGTCGGTGAATTCGGTGCGGGGGGATCTCTTTATGAGCGTATCCAATCGAGCAATCAATAACGCAATCCGAACGTCTAACCGGCCTTAGGTTTAATTCGCACAATATACATTATGTCTAATAGTGGATAAGATAATAAAGACGGGCTAAATGTTGGTTAAAAAGGTATTTTCTTGGGGCTAATCACCCTTTGGTTATCTTGTTCTCACCCCAGCCATGATTGCCTCGATTCGCTCATATTGCAGCCAGATCATGGTTTTGACGGCGTTTTTGTCCCTTTTCACGGGTTGCGCTTCAAGTCCGGAAATTCCGCCCGCCAAGTCGGTCATCGAGGAACCCGTCTTCACGGGGCTGCGGATCGAGCAAGGTCCGACATCCCTGGGCTGTGAGCCTCGTCGACATCCGGTCTCCATCCTGGTCCTTCACCATACCGCGGGCTCCCTGCCCTCCTCCCTGGAGATCCTCCAAGGCAAGGACCCCAAGCGCCCGGTCGGGGTCCATTACGTGGTGACCGACGAGGCCAAGCCTCGGGTCATCCGCATGGTGCCCGAGAACTTGGCCGCCTACCACGCAGGCAAGAGCGCCTGGGGGAAGCTCGAGGGATTGAACCAACACTCCATCGGCATCGAGGTCATCAACTACGACGGCAACGTGTATCCTTATTCCGACGCCCAGGCCGACATCATCTTCGCGCTCTGCGCCGAAATCATCCGACGTCATGACATCAAGCCGTGGAACGTCGTCGCGCACTCCGACATCGCCGTCGGCCGCAAGGTCGACCCGGGTTCGAAGTTTCCTTGGGCCAAGCTGGCCAAGCTGGGCATCGGCGCTGCGCCGCTGCCCGACGAACTCAAGGAGCGCATCGCCCGTGGCCGCGTCGCCACCCCGGCGCATTTCCGTCAGCTCCTCAAGGACTATGGTTACGCCGTCGGCCCTGATGAGCCCGCTTTGAAACTCGCGACCGAGGCTTTCCAGCGCCACTTCCGTCCGTCCAAGGTCGACGGTGTCATCGACGTCGAATCGACCGCCATCCTGGAATGCCTGGTCCGCCGTTATCGTTCCGCGCCCTACCGTCCGGCCGACCTCAGGCTCTGAGCTGCAGTCCGAACAGGCGCAGGACCTTGTTGGCGTAACCGCGCAGGAGGTCGCGCTCGGGATACCCCATCCTGTCGAGGAAGACGGCATAGACGGCCATGCCGGCGCCGCCGGCGATCCCCATGGACAAGACGAGGTTGAGCTTCTCGTTGAGATGCCCGCTGAAGACGTCGCGCAGGAAGGTGAAGCCTTGGAACGAGATGACCGCGAGCATGACGGAGCCGAGGATCACCTGCGCGGCCGGCCTGGACAGGCTCTCGGCGAGGAACTCCGGTGCGTGCTTCTTGAGGTGATGGCGCAGGACCAGGTACTGCCAGATAGTCGAGGCGGCGTTGGCCCAGGCCAGGCCTTCGACCCCTTGGCCCATCCCGACGGCGATGAGCGAGCCGACGGCATTGACGACCAACGCATGGATGGCGGCGATGAAGGTGGCCTTGGTCCGGCCCGCCACGTTGAGCGCCCGGGTGACGATCGAGATCATCGCGTAGAACGGCATGGCGATCGCAAACAGCACCAGCAGCGTCGCCGTAGCCTTGCTGTTGGTCTCGTTGAACCGTCCGTATTGGAACAGCAGCTGCACGATGGGCACGGCCAAGGCGGCGAGGCCGAAGGCCGCGCCGACGTTGATGGCCAGGACCAGACGCATGCCGCGGCCGTAGTTGCGCGCCAAGGACGGGACGTCGCGCGCGGCGAAGGCCGTGGCGAGCGCCGGGAAGATAACGACGGCGACCGAGGCCGAGAACAATCCGATCGGGAGTTCGACGATGCGGTTGGCGACGTAATAATACATCAGCCCGGCGTCGCTGACATTATAGGCGATTCCTCGGGAGATGAGGACGTTCACCTGCTGCACGCCGGCGCCTAGCGCGGCCGGCAGGAATGCCAGGCTCATGGTCTTCCAGGCGGCTTCGTCCACATGCAGCTGGCCGGGGCGCCACCCTTCCTGCCGCAGCCCCCACAAGGGGATCAGCAGCTGGAAGACCCCGCCGACCAAGGCGCCGAGGCAGAGCCAGACGGCCTTACCCATGTCGTCCGAAGCGAAATTCTCACCGAAGACGCCCAAGGCGACGATCATGCAGAGGTTCAGGACCCCTGAAGCGATTTCCGCCAATCCGAAGCGACCGGAGAGGTTGACCGCCGAGGTGAACAAGGCCGCGACGCAGATCAGCGGCATGTAAGGCATGCAGAGCGCGGTCAGCGGCGCGGCCTGGGACCTTCCCGCGGAGGCGAAATCGTAAGCCAGGGCCGTCCCCACGCCGAGGAGGGCCAAGCCGACCATCCATGGCAGCACCTTGCGCAGGACGAAGTTGAGGAAGCCGAACGAGGCCAGCTTGCCGTCCCTGACGGACTTGTCCGCGAGGACCGGCACGACGGCCGCGGTCAGCGCGCCTTCGCCCAGCAGACGTCGGAAGAGATTCGGGATCTGGAACGCGATGACGAAGGCCGAGCCGATCGCCGAGGCGCCGAAGACGGCCGCGGTCAGCTGGTCGCGGAACAGGCCGAGGACGCGCGAGACCATCGTCCAGGAGGCGGTCTTCGCCATGGCCTGGTACTGGCGCGTCTGCTCGGTCATGGCCTCAGGGCTGGATCGCGCGCATGCCTTCTTCCAGCACCGCACGCAGCGCCGGCACCAGGTCCGTGCGCGGGACCTCGGCTTCGGCGCGGTCAGCCAGGCTGCGGACCTTGGTCACGCCCTTGGCGACTTCGCTGCCGCCGTAGACGAGCGCGTATTTCGCGCCGGCGACTTCGGCCGCCTGGATCAGCTTGGGGAACTTGCCGTCCTTCAGGTTGTATTCGACGCGGAAACCGGCGCGACGCAGGTTCGCGATATCTTCCAGCGCGGCCTGACGGGCGTCGTCACCGAGGATCATGACATAGAAGTCAGGCCCGTCGGCATAAGCCGGGATCAGTTTCTTGAGCTCGAGCAGGTCGCGCATGGTCACGTCGCCCATGCCGAAGCCGACCGCCGGAAGGTCCGGCCCGCCCAGTTTCTTGACCAAGGCGTCATAGCGGCCGCCGCCGGCCAAGGCGCGGGCTTCTCCGCCCGTCTCGAAAGCCTCGAAGACGAAGCCCGTGTAATACGCCAGGCCGCGGACGATCGTGAGGTCGATCGCGACGCATTCGGCGAAGCCCATCGCGTTGAGCGTGCCGAGCAGTTGCTTCCATTCGGTGAGACGTTCGGTCATCGCCACGTCGCCGGCGGCGAGCTTTTCAAGGTCGGCGAGCGACTTCGTGTTCGCGAAAGCGCGGGCGGATTCGAGGGCCTTGGCCGGATCGACCGAAGTGCCGGCCAGGGCCGCCGTCATGGCGTCGAGCAGATCCTTGGGCGCGCCGCGTTCCAGCTTGTCGACGACGCCGAGGACGGCCACCGCCTGGGCTTCGGGCACGCCGAGGCTGGCGAGATAGCGGAACCAGAGCGTGCGGTCGGAGACGCGGATGCGGAAGTCCTGCTGCGTGAGTCCGAAACCCAGGAGGCAGTCGGCGCAGAGCGCGATGATCTCGGCGTCGGCCGCCGGACCGGCTTCGCCGAGGAGGTCGGCGTTGAGCTGATAGAAGGAACGGAGGCGGCCCTTCTGCGGCTTCTCGTAGCGGTAGTTCTCGCCGATCGCGAACCAGCGGATGGGCTTGGGCATGCCGTTGGCCTTGGCCCCGACCATGCGGGCCAGCGAAGGCGTCATCTCCGGACGGAGGCTGACCTTGCGGCCGCCCTTGTCCTCGAAGTTGAAGAGCTGACGGACGATCTCTTCGCCCGACTTCTCCGTGAAAAGTTCCAGCGGCTCGAGCACCGGGGATTCCCACTCCCGGAAGCCGTAACGACGGCAGGCGCGTCGCCAGACGTCCATGATGTGTCCCAAGACAGCACGGTCTTCGGGATAGAACTCCCGGAAGCCGGGGAGCGTTCGAATGTCGGACATCGCGGAGCGGATTACTGCTGCGGCTGGCTCGGCTTCTCCACGTCGATCGACTTCAGCTTGGCCTTCAGTTCCTTGCCCGCCTTGAACTTGATGACCGCGCGCTTCGGGATCACGACGTCCGTCTCCGGGCGGTTCGGGTTGCGACCGATGCGGCTCTTGCGGACCTGGACCTGGAAGACGCCGAAGTTGCGGAGCTCGACGTCACGACCGGCCAGCAGCGCTTCGCTGATGGCGTCGAGGGTCATCTGGACCGAGTCGCGGATATGCTTCTGGGGATACCCCTTGTCCGTGAAAATTTTCAGGACGATGTCGCGCTTGGTGAGGTTGTTGGACATGACGTTGCGTAAGTGTTGATAGACAAAGGCATGGGAAAGCGACGGTTGCAACACCGCACCCTAAAAAACCTTATTCCAAGTTCTGGACCTGCTCCCGGATGCGCTCGATCTCGGTTTTTGCCTCCAAAACCAGCTTCGTCGTGGCGATTTCCGAGGCCTTGCTGCCGATGGTGTTTACTTCCCTCAGGAGTTCCTGGATCAGGAAGTCGAGCTTACGTCCGCCGTTGGGCAGTCCCAGTTCTGCTGAAAATTGGGCGATATGGCTCTTCAGGCGGACGACCTCTTCGGTGATGTCCGAACGGTCCGCGAACAAGGCGAGTTCCTTGAGCACCCTCTCGTCGTTCACGTCGAGCGCCAGCCCGGCGTCCTTCAGACGCTTGAGCATGGCATCGCGATGGCGGACGGGAGCCGACTTCTCGGCGGCCTCCATGCCGACCACCATCGTCGCCATCTTGGCCAGGCGATCGTTGAGATCGCGGGCCAAGGCGGCGCCTTCGGCCTGACGCATGGCGACGAGACGATTCAACGCTTCCTCGAAGGCTTTCTGGACGAAGGACTCCACCTTGCTGAGCTCAGGCAGGACGACGGAAGGGCGGCGCGTGGATTCGGCGAGCCTCAGCAGCAGTTCGGCGTCCGGGGAGATCTTCACGCCGCAGCGTGCGGCGACCTTCGCAAGCTCATCCAAGCTGCCTGCGACGGCTTCCGCATCCCACTGCCCCGAACAGGTCGAGGCAGCGGCTTGCGTCACGCGGGCGGTGACCTTGCCGCGTTGCAGGCGGGCGCGGATCCACGCCGAAGCGGTGGATTCCAGGGCGGGCCAGGCATCCGGTCCGAAGACCGAGACCTGCAGATTCTTCTGGTTCACGGTGGCGATTTCGACCGAGAGGCGGACGCCGGGGAGATCGATCTCCGCGCGTCCGAAACCCGTCATCGAGGAGGCCGCCATCGTCAGAGTTTGATCTCGGTGCCCATCGCGCGCGCGGCGCTCCAGACGTCCTTGTCGCCGCGTCCGGAAAGATTGATGATGACCACCTGCTCCTTGGGCAAGGAGGCCGCCAGTTTGACGCCATGGGCGACCGCGTGGCTCGATTCGAGGGCCGGGATGATTCCTTCGGTGCGGGAAAGCAGCTGGAAGCCTTCAAGGCATGCGTCGTCGGTCGCGTACGCGAACTCGAGGCGGCCCTTGTCACGGTAGTAGGCGTGTTCGGGACCGACCGCGGCGTAGTCGAGGCCAGCGGAGACGGAATGCGTGCCTTCGATCTGCCCTTCTCCGTCCATCAGGATGTTCGTCATGCAGCCTTGCAGCACGCCGAGACGGCCGCCGGCGAAACGGGCCGCATGCTCGCCGCGGGCGATGCCCCGGCCGCCGGCTTCGACGCCGATCAGGCGCACGCCGGGTTCATCAAGGAATTCGAAGAAAGCGCCGATCGCGTTGGACCCGCCGCCGACGCAGGCGACGATGGCGTCCGGGAGACGGCCTTCGGCGCGCAGGATCTGCTGCTTGGATTCGATCGAGATGATGCGGTGGAAGTCGCGGACCATCATCGGATAGGGATGCGAACCGTAAGCGGTACCCAGGATGTAATGCGTCTCGCGGACGTTGGTCACCCAGTCGCGCATGGCTTCGTTGACGGCCTCCTTGAGCGTGCGCTGGCCGGCTTCGACGCCGCGGACCTCGGCGCCCATGAGACGCATGCGGTAGACGTTGAGCGCCTGGCGCTCCATGTCGGTCGCGCCCATGTAGATGACGCACTTGAGGCCGAAACGCGCGCAGACGGCGGCGGTGGCGGTACCGTGCTGGCCCGCGCCGGTCTCGGCGATGATGCGCTTCTTGCCCATGCGGACGGCGAGGAGAGCCTGGCCGACGACGTTGTTTATCTTGTGCGCCCCGGTGTGGAGCATGTCCTCGCGCTTGAGGTAGATGCGGGCGCCGCCGACGTGCTTGGTCAGCGACTCGGCGTGATAGAGGCCCGTCGGGCGTCCGGCGTAGTCCCGGAGCATGTCGGCGAAGGCCTGCTGGAAGGCGGGATCACGTCGGGCTTCGTCGTAGGCCTTGGTGAGGTCCAACAGAGGCGTCATCAGCGTCTCCGGCACGTACATGCCGCCGAACTGACCGAAGCGGCCGCGGGCGTCCGGCACGCGGAAACGAGGTTCGGTGGTCGGGATGAGACTGGAGGCCGACATGGTGATGCCTGCATAAAGGGAGAAGCCATGGAGAGGGCAAGCGACAAGGACTTTTGACGGCTATCCTTGCCCCGGCACGGCCGTGGGCCTTATGCATCGCCCATGCTTCGTCTCGCCTTCGGCCTGTGGCTGCTGTCCTCCCTGCCCTCTTTCGCGGGCTACGGTCCGTCGGTTTCCCCCGAGGAGATCCGCCGAGAGTTCACCTACTCGCGGGCCGTCGTCACCGGCACGGTCGAAGGCGTGACCGAATACCTGCCGGTCAGCTCCACGGGTCACATGATCATCACCGACCGTGCCCTGGGCGTACCGGCTTTCCCTGATGTCGTCGTCGCAGGCGTGACCGACCGCAAAGGTCGCGCGGTTTCGATGGAACGTGTCGCCGACGACTACCTCGTCATCATCCAGCTCGGCGCGATCCTCGCCGTGTTCGTCGCCTTCTACGCGCGGCTCCGCGACCTCGTGAAAGGATTGTTCCGCGGCGACAAGGCATCCGTCGGCCTTGCGGCGGCGATCGTCGTCGCGTTCCTCCCCGCCGCCCTGCTCGGCTTCCTCTTCAAGGACGCCATCACCGCCTATCTGTTCTCCGTCGAAGTCGTCGCGGCCGCCCTGGTCGTGGGCGGACTCCTCATCCTCGTCGCCGAACAGGCGCTGCCGAAAGCGCGTTCCGCCGAGGGCGACGAAGTCACCTCCATCGGTTGGCGCACCGCGCTGACGGTCGGGCTGTGCCAGTGCTTCGCCTTGATCCCCGGCACGAGCCGTTCCCTCGCCACGATCCTCGGCGGACGCGTCGCCGGGCTGTCCCATGCCGCCTCGACCGAATTCTCCTTCCTGGTCGGCCTGCTCACCCTTTCGGCGGCTTCGGTCTACAAGATGTGGTCGCTCGGCCCTGCCCTCACGCAGGTCTACCCGGCCGGCCCGGCCGGCGTCGGCCTGCTCGTCGCCGCCGTCACCGCCTTCGTTTCCGTGAAATGGCTCGTGGGCTACGTCTCCCGCCATGGGCTGGGCGTGTTCGCCTGGTATCGCCTCGCGCTGGGCGGGGCGATCCTGGCTTACCTCGCCTTGAACTGAGCCGCCTTACGTGCCGAGTTCGAAGCCCTTGCGGTATTCGCGGCGGACGTAGGCGTTCGCTTCCTTGTCGTTGGTGACCTCCATCTTCGCGCCGTCCCACAGCAGTTTGCGGTCGGGGTAGCGCGAAGCGAGGTTGCCCATGAGCACCATCTCGGAGAGCGGGCCGGAATAATCGAAGTTGGAGGACGCGACGGCGCCGCCCTTGCAGGAGCGGATCCAATCCTTCTCGTGGCCGGATGAATTGCCCGGGATGCGCGGGATGGTCTTGGCCACGGTCTTGGCCGCGGCGCGCAGGTCGGCGTTGAGGATGCGGGGGTTGAGGCCGTAGCAGCCGCAGACCAGCTTACCCTGGTCGCCGATGAAGAGGCAGCCGCCGTTGGGGTCGCCGAAGGGCATGTCGTCCTCCAGTTCTTCCGGGCGGGCCGGCATCAGGCCGCCGTCCCACCAGGTGAGGGTCACGGGCGGCTTGTCGCCGCGGGCCGGGAACTTGAAGCGGACGATCGAGGAGCGCGGGTAGGATTCGTTCTTGCCCGTGGTCTTCTTGCCGAAGGTCTCATAGACGGTCGAGACGTTGCCCTCGACGCTGATCGGGTAACGGAGGTCGAGCGCCATGAAGGCGGGGTCGATGATGTGACAGCCCATGTCGCCGAGGGAACCGGTGCCGAAGTCCCACCAGGCGCGCCACTTGCCCGGATGGTAGGAAGCGTGGAAAGGCCGGAACGGCGCCGGGCCGCACCACTGGTCCCAGTCCATGCCTTCGGGGGCCTGCTGGACTTCGGTCGGACGGCCCATCTCGAGGCTCTGCGGCCAGATCGGACGGTTGGTCCAGGTGTGGACTTCGCGCACCTTGCCGATGAGGCCGGCGGCGATCCATTCGGTCACCTGGCGGATGCCTTCGCCGGAGTGGCCTTGGTTGCCCATCTGGGTCGCGACCTTATATTTATGGGCCGACTCGGTGAGGATGCGGGCCTCGAAGACGGAATGGGAGATCGGCTTCTGCACGTAGACGTGCTTGCCGCGGCGCATGCACTCCATCGCGATGTAGGCGTGGGAGTGGTCGGGCGTGGCGATGATGACCGCGTCGATGTCCTTCTGCTGGTCGAGCATCTTGCGGAAATCCGTGAAGAGCGCGGCCTTGGGGAACTGCTTGATCGTGCCGCCGCAGCGGCTCAGGTCCAGGTCGCACAGCGCGACGATGTTCTCGTCGGCCGAGTTGTTGACGTTGCTCTTGCCGACGCCGCCGAAGCCGATCGCGGCGATGTTGAGCTTCTCGTTCGGCGAGACCGTGCGGGCGGCGGAGTTGAGCCAGGGGCGCGACACCGCGAAGGCGGCGGCGGCCACGCTGGTCTGGCGGAGGAAGGAGCGACGATTGAGGTGGGGTGTCATGGGGTTGGGGTAAGGAGGTCTATGAGTGGCCCGCCACGCTCGCAAGTTCCTTGACGGACTTTTGGTCCGGCCCTCGGACCGCAAGGGCCCGGCAGCGAACCAAGGCTCGGACGGTGGGTTGTGAACAGGTCGGATGGTCAGGTCATCCGCCCCGCCTATCTCGCTGTCTGGATGAATCTTATGACGGCTGTCCCCCTGTCCTGCCGGCCGAAGTTTCATTTGACTCTCATGTGAATAAACTGTTCATAAAGGAAACCACACGACCCTGATGTTCAAGCGCTTCCCCGGGCTATTCAACCAAGCCATCGGCATCGACCTAGGCACCGCGAACACCCTCGTGTTCCTCAAGGACCGCGGCGTCGTCCTGCGCGAACCTTCGGTCGTCGCCATCCGCACGAGCACCCGCAAGCCCATCGCCGTCGGCAACGAGGCGCGCATGATGCTGGGCCGCACCCCGGGCGACATCCAGGCCCTGCGTCCGATGAAGGACGGCGTCATCGCCGACTTCGAGATCAGCGAGCACATGCTCCGCTACTTCATCGGCAAGGTCGCCCGCAAATCCCTCTTCACCAACCTCACCGTCGTCGTCGCCGTGCCCTACGGCATCACCGCGGTCGAGCGACGCGCCGTCATGGATTCGGCCTACCGCGCCGGGGCCGATGACGTCATCACCATCCCCGAGCCCGTCGCCTCCGCCATCGGTGTCGGCCTGCCCGTCGAAGAGCCCACCGGCTCCATGATCGTCGACATCGGCGGCGGCACCACCGAAGTCGCGGTGCTTTCCCTCGGCGGCATCGTCCACGCCCGCTCCATCCGCGTCGGCGGCGACGAGTTCGACATGTCGATCATCAAGTACATCCGCAACTCGTACAACCTGATCATCGGCGAACGCACGGCCGAAGAGATCAAGATCAAGATCGGCTCGGCCTACGCGCTCGAACAGGAACTCACCTTCGAAGTGAAGGGCCGTGACAACGTCACCGGCCTGCCCCGCCAGCTCCACCTCACCTCCCAGGAGGTCCGCGAGGCCATGGCCGACAACATCAACCAGATCATCGAGGCCGTGAAGGGCTCCCTGGAGCGCATCCCGCCGGAACTCTCCTCCGACCTCGTCGACCGCGGCATCGTGCTCGCCGGCGGCGGTTCCCTGATCCGCAAGATCGACCGCGCCATCTCCGAGGCCACGGGCCTGCCGGTCTTCGTCGCCGAAGACCCGCTTTGCGCCGTCGTCAACGGCACCGGCAAGATCCTCGCCAATTCCTCCCGCTGGAGCGGTCGAGACTAAGCCCCGCTCGCGGGCCGACCCGCCATGGACCAGAATCGTCAGGGAGCCCGCGCCTCTTATGTCGTCCTCGCCGCCTTCGTCGCGGTCTGGGTGCTGCTGCCTTCCGCGGTCCGTCGTTTCAATCGCGAGGCCTTCGTCGAATTCCAGGCTCCGGCCCTCCACCTGCTCGGCCGGTCCCGCGACCTGGCCACCTTCTTCGAGAAGAAGAGCCGCAGCGCCGAGGAGCTTGCCGCCGCCGGACGCGACCTTGCGCGCATCAACGCCGCCCTCGAGCTCAAGCTCAAGACGATGGAAGACCTCCGTCGCGAGAACCTCCGGCTGCGGGAACTGACCCGCTACAACGTCCCGGCCGAATACCTCTCCGTCGTCGCCCGCGTGGCCACCCGCGACAGCTCCTCCTGGTGGCAGCGCATCGTCATCCGCAAGGGGCGCAATGACGGCATCCGGCCCGGCGCTCCGGTGATCTTCGGCGACACCGTCGTCGGTCGCGTCACCGCCGTGCACCTGACGACCAGCGAAGTCGACCTCGTCACGAGCCCCGGCTTCCGGTGCACCGCCTACCTCGAAGGCGACGACCAGAACCGGATCGTCCTCGTCAACGGCGTCGCCGCCAACTCCCTCGGCGCGGCCAAGGCGCGCGTGAGCGTGATCCCTTACGATTACCTGCTGCCCGCCGGCACGCCGGCCCGCGTGACCACCACCGGGATGGGCGGCGTCTTTCCGAGCGGGCTGACATTGGGGTATCTCGACGGCGGGGCTTACGCCACGCAGGTGGGCAACTTCAAGGAAAGCCTGCTGGTGCCCTCGCGAGACCTGTACAACCTGCAGGAGGTGTCCGTGCTCGTGCCGATTCACCAGACGCCGGGCGAGGCCCTCATGCAAGGCGACCAATTCCAATGACGATGGGCTGGGCCTGGCTCTTCCTCCTCCTCGCGACTTACCCTTGGCTGCTCGGGGCTGACCTCGCCAGCGACGCCCTGGCGCCCTCCTCGCTTGTGGTGTTCGTGACGGGGGCCTGCCTTGTCGCTCCCTGCCGGCGACTGAAACGTTGGCAATGCGTGCTGTTCGCCGCCTGCCTCGGGTTCCTCTTCGAGGCCCGCCGGGCCGTCCCTGACGGGGCGCTGGCGCTGACGCTCGTGGCGGTCGCGATCTACCTGTCCTCCCATCGCGCGCTCCTCCGCACCACGCCGCGGATGCTCCAGGGCGCGGCGGCCGTCAACGTCGGCGCCTGCCTGGCATGGTATGCCGCCGCGGCCTTGGCCGCTCCCTCCTCCGCCGACGGCATGGCCGGCCACCTCTTCGGTCAGCTCCTGCTGGCCGCCGTCGTCGGCGTGCTCGGATTCGTGCCGATCGCGCTGACCCAGAACGCCGCGATGGACCGTCTGGGCGTGCCCCCCGCGCCCGAAACGCCATGAGGGACCCCGAAGACACCAAGGTGCTCCCTTCGACGCCGGTCGAACGGCTGCGTCTTTACGCGGTCTTCGGCATCTTCGCGTTGGGCTTCCTCTACGTGGCCGGCGGGCTGGCCTACCGCCAGCTGGTCCAGACCGGTGACCTCAAGGAACAATCGGACAGCCAAAGCCGGCGCGTCATCCTCCGCCCGCCCGCCCGCGGCCGCATCTACGACCGCAACGGCTTCGTGCTCGTGGATAACCGCGCCCGCTGGAGCATCAAGGCCGACCTCGCCGCGCTGCAGAAGGAGTTCCGCGCCGAATACCTGCGGCTGCTCGCCGCCGAACGCGCCCGGCAGGCCGTCCAGATCGACACCGAACGCGTGATGGAGCTGGCGCGCGTCAACGTGCTGCAAGGCTGGCTGAACAAGGTGTGGTTCGTCATCGACGAGAACCAGCGCACGACGACGAAGCGGCCGATGCCGGCGAAAGCCACCCCCCTCGATCCTCCCGGCGAACGCAAGGTGAACATCGAGGACCTGCGCAAGCACCTGCGCGAGCGACGCGCCATGCCATTCACCTTGGTCCGCGACCTCGCTTTTCCCGTGGCGAACGTCCCGGCCGGTCCCGAGGAAGGCGTCAAGGCCGTCGCGCGCTTCATCGAACAGTTCCCCGTCGACGGGCCGATCCGTCTGGAATCCGACATCATCCGGACCTACCCCTACGGCGGCATGGCCGCCCACGTCCTCGGCTACGTCAAAGACTCCGATGACCTGCCTCCCAACGTGGAAGACATCGCGGAGATCCGCCTGGAGTCCTTGCAGAAGCTCAGACAGACGGGCAAGACCGGCGCCGCCGGCGTCGAGCTGTCCTTCGACCATGTCCTCAAAGGACTGAGCGGATGGGAGCTGTGGACGAAGACGTCCTCGGGCTACAACCAGACCCGGCTCAAGTACAGCGAGCCCGTCCAGGGCAGCAACATCGTGCTCTCCCTGGACCTCCGCATCCAGCGCGCGACCGAGCAGGCTCTCGCGGAGATCAAGGACCCGCAGGGTGTCCCCCTGCCCGCCGCGGCCGTGATGCTCGACGTCCACACCGGTGAGATCCTGTCGCTGGCGAGCCAGCCGACCTTCGACCCGAACCGGCTCGCCGGGCGGATCACCGCCGCCGATTACGACGAGGTCGAGCAGGCCGGCGCCTGGCTGAACCGGGCGACCCAAGGACTCTATCCGCCCGGCTCGACGTTCAAGATCGTGACGGCCCTCGCCGGCATGCGGAAGAAAGTGGTGGACTGGGATGACATCCTCGAGTGCGGCGCTTCCTACCGCGTGGGAGGACGGGATTTCCCCGAGCACGAGCCCGTGGGCTACGGCGAGGTCGACCTCGACAAGATGCTGGCGATCTCGTCCAACGTCTGGAATTACCAGGTCGGTCTCCGGGCCGGTCCCGAGGCGCTGGCGGCGGAAGCCAGGCGTTTCGGATTGGAGTCGCCGCTGCTCGAGACCACGGACGGACCCGACGCGCAAGGACGGTCCTACACCGAGCTGCCCTACGCCGCCGCGCGCGGACTGGTGGTCCCCGACCGCGAGTACAAGCTGCGCATCAAGGCCGGACCATGGCAGGATGGCGACACGGCGAATTTCTCGATCGGCCAAGGCTACCTGCTGACAACCCCCCTGCACATGGCGGCGTTCTCCGCATCCTTGGCGCGCGGTGAGACCCGGACGGCCCCGACCATCATCCATGACCCGTCACGCAGCGGAATCCATGCCGGGTCCTCGCCCATCGGCCTGAGCCAGGCGCAGTTGGAGGCGATCCGCGGCGGCCTGGTGCGTTGCGTCGAGGAAGGCACGGGACGGAGCGCACGGATCCAAGGCCTGCCTGTCGCCGCGAAGACCGGTACGTCCGAGTATTTCAAGAAAGGCGAAAAAGCCCACCTCGCCTGGATGATCGGCTACGCTCCGGCGGACAGGCCGGTCGTGGCCTTCTGCGTCCTCGTCGAGGGGCAGATCGACACCAATACCTGGGGTGGCAAGACGGCCGGTCCGGTGGTGAAGCAGATGCTGCAAGCCTGGGCTGACACGGCCGAGAAGTCCGGCCAAGCGCCTCCGCGTTAGTCGCGGATCAGGACCGGCGTGCCGTTCGGCGCCCGTCCGAAGAGTCGGATGACGTCGGTGTCCGAGAGCAGCACGCAGCCGTGGCTGTTAGGCCGGCCGAGCTTGTCGGCCTGATTGGTGCCATGGATGTAGACGAAGCGTCGACGGGTGTCCACGACGCGCCCTTGGGAGTCCTGTCCTTGGTTGTGACCCGGCTCCAGGCCTTCGAGCCAGAGGATGCGAGAGGTGATGAGGTTGTCCTCCGGTGTCGGCCATTCGCCGGACAGCTTGCCGGTCGGCTGGCGGGCCTTGAAGACCATGCCGGGCGCCGCTCCCTCGCCGATCTTCTCGCAGACGCGATGCAGGCCATCGGGAGTCATCAGGGAATCCTGGACGCAACCTCGGCCGGCCCGGGCGGTGCTGACCACGTAGGTCTCGCAGTCTTCACCCTCGAAAAACCATAGTTTTTGCTGGTCAATCGACACAACGATGCAATGTTCAGCGGCAGGCAGACCCAGCCCATGCAGGCGTGCGGTCACCTCCTTCTTCAAACCTAACTCGAACTCAGAACATGGCATATCGCATCGGCATCGTGGGCGTGACAGGCGCGGTGGGTCAAGAACTGCTGGCGCTCATGGCCAAGCGGAACTTCCCCGTGGCCGAACTCCGTCCCCTGGCTTCCGCCCGCTCCGCAGGCTCCAAGGTGACCTACGGCGGCAAGGAATGGACCGTCCAGGAAGCCAAACCGGAGGCGTTCGAAGGCCTTGATTTCGCCGTCTTCAGCGCCGGCGGTTCGATCTCCCTCGCCCTCGCCCCCGAAGCGGTCAAGCGCGGCTGCATCGTCATCGATAACAGCTCGGCCTTCCGCATGTCCCCGGACGTCCCGCTCGTCGTCCCGGAGATCAACGCCCATCACCTGGCCGACCACAAGGGCATCATCGCCAACCCTAATTGCTCCACCGCGATCGCGCTGATGGGGCTCTTCCCGCTCCATCAGGCTTTCGGCCTCAGGAAGTTCTTCGCCTCCACCTACCAGGCCGTCTCCGGCACCGGCGCCGAAGCGATGCGCGAACTCGACGCCCAGGCCCGCGCCTGGGCCAAGGGCGAGACCCTCGCCCCGAAGGTCTACCCTCACACCATCAACTTCAACCTCATCCCGCAGGTCGATTCGTTCCTCGAGGACGGCTACACCAAGGAAGAGATGAAGATGGTCAACGAAGGCCGCAAGATCATGGACCTGCCCGGCCTCAAGGTGACCACCACCTGCGTCCGCGTCCCGGTCTTCCGCGCCCACTCCATCGCCATCAGCGCCGAGTTCGAGCGTCCGGTCGACCTCGCCGTCGCCCGCCAGGCCATCAGCGCCTTCGCCGGCGCCGAACTCTGCGACGACCCGGCCAACAAGAAGTACCCGATGCCGCTCGACTACGCCGGCAAGGAGAAGTGCGGCGTCGGACGTCTGCGCAAGGACACCCTCTTCGACAACGGCCTCTCCCTCTGGGTCTCCGGCGACCAGCTCTGGAAGGGCGCCGCGCTCAACGCGATCCAGATCGCCGAAGCGCTGCACGCCCGGGGACTTCTCGCCCGCAAGTAAGCCGACCATGGCCCGGAGCAACGATCGCGCCCCGCGGCACGCCGACCTGCACAAGCCGGTCAGGCTCTACGACGAAGCGGACATCCCCGCGCTGCTCAAGGACGTCAAGGATCCGCTGATCCTCGTCCTCGATGGCGTCCAGGACCCGCATAACCTCGGCGCCTGCCTGCGCAACGCGGAGTGCGCCGGCTGCGCTTTCGTGGTCATCACGCGCAAGAACTCGGCCCCGGTCACCGATACGGTCCGTAAGGTCGCCGTCGGCGCCGCGGAGACCATGCCGATCGTCCAGGCCAACAACCTCCGCAACGCCTTGGTCAAACTCAAGGACAACGGCGTCTGGCTGGCCGGCACCTCCGACCATAAGGCGAGCCAGTCGCTCTATTCAGCCAAGCTCACGGGCCCCCTGGCGATCGTGCTCGGCGCCGAGGGCGACGGCATCCGCCACCTGACGGCCGAGACCTGCGATTTCCTGCTCCGTATCCCGATGCTCGGTCAGGTACCCTGCCTCAACGTCTCGGTTTCCGCCGGGGTCTGCCTTTTCGAGGCGGTCCGCCAGCGCGGCCATCGCTGAGGCAATTTTCCTTTACCCGTGCGGTCGGGCGTGTCGTAATCGTCCCGTTCGGAAGGCCAGATAGCTCAATGGTAGAGCAGTTGACTTTTAATCAATTGGTTCAGGGTTCGAGTCCCTGTCTGGCCACTCCGAACCGTCCCTTTTTCCGCCTTCCGGCGTCATCGCCGATTAATGTGCATTTGCTCTTGAAATCCTTCCCGCGAATCGCACTCATTCCCATCCCGCTGTCCGGCTGGATAGCTCAATGGTAGAGCAGTTGACTCTTAATCAATTGGTTCGGGGTTCAAGTCCCCGTCCAGCCACCAGCGGGAAACCTTTCGATCACTTCCGGCGACCTGACTGCAGGCGACGGTAACGTTCGGCCATGTAGGCGGCGTGGCACGGGCGGCAGTAGCTGTGGAAACTGCCGGAGGCGCGAAGCCAATGGAACATCTGCACGGGCAGGTCCTGGCCGCATTGCGCGCAGCATCGGGTCTTCTGCGCCCGTTGGTCGGCACGACGGGCCGAGCGACGCCGCGCGGCGGTGACCAGGCAGGGTCGGCAGAACGGGTGGATGGCCGCGGTGCCCTCGAGACGATGGAACTGTCCCATCGGCAAGGTCTTCCGGCAGCAGCGGCACTTCTTCTTGGAGCGTTCGTTCATGGCGCTCCGAGGAAGGCGCGCCGGGCGTCCCCATCAACGGCAAGGACCTGAGGTGTATCGCTGAGGCGTTATCCTTACTCGACGGTGACCGACTTCGCGAGGTTACGCGGCTGGTCGATCGGGCATCCGCGCAGACGCGCGACATGGTATGCCAGCAGCTGCAAGGCGACGGCGGCCGGGATGGTGGCGACCAACGGATCGCAGTCCGGGATGCGGATGGTCTCGTCGGCGACCGCGGCTTCCGGTCCGCCCTCGGTCACGATGGCGATGACGTGAGCGCCGCGGGCCTTGCACTCCTCGGCGTTGCCTAGGGTCTTGTCCAGGACCGGCGACCGGTTGGCGAGCACGACGACCGGCATGCCCGGCGTGAGCAACGCGATGGGTCCGTGCTTGAGCTCGGCGGCGTGATACCCTTCCGCGTGCACGTACGAGATCTCCTTGAGCTTCAGGGCGCCTTCGAGGGCCACGGGATGCATCGGGCCGCGTCCAAGGAAGAACGCATGCTCATGCTTCACCATCGATGCGGCCACCTTGGCGATGGCGGCGTCCTGACGGAGGACGTTTTCGATGAGTTCGGGCAGCCGCGCGAGCTCGGCGGCCATAGCGAGCCCACGCTCCCGGGACAGGCGACGGCCGCGGCCGAGCTTCAGGGCCATCAGGAGCAGCACGGCGACCTGCCCGGTGAAGGCCTTGGTCGAGGCGACGGAGATCTCCGGGCCGGCATGCAGGTAGACGCCCCGCCCCGCTTCGCGCGCGATGGTCGAGCCGACCACGTTGACGAGACCCATGACCAGGGCGCCCTTGTCCTTGGCCTCGCGGACGGCGGCCAGGGTGTCGGCCGTCTCGCCGGACTGGGAGATGGCGACGACCAGGTCGCGTCCGTCCACCAGCGGATTACGGTAGCGGAACTCAGCGGCGGGCTGCACCTCTGCCTGGAGGGCGGCGAGTTCCTCGAAGGCGAAGTCGCCGACCATGCCGGCGTGCAAGGAGGTCCCGCAGCCGACCATCACGATGCGCTGGAGGTCGAGGAGTTCGCGGGCGGTCGCGCCCATGCCCGAAAGCACGGCGGTGCCGTTCAGGAGATCCAGACGACCGCGCAGCGCGTTCCGGACGGACTCCGGCTGCTCGTGGATCTCCTTGAGCATGAAATGCTCGAAGCCGCCCTTCTCGACCGCGCTGACCTCGAATGCGAGCTCCGCCACGTCGCGGTCCATCGGCGCATGGTTCAGGTCCGTGATGTCGACGGAATCAGCCGTGACCAAGGCGACGTCACCGTCGTCGAGATAGATGACGCGGCGGGTGTGCGAGATCAGCGCCGAAGGGTCGGAAGCGATCAGGCACTCGCCTTCGCCGACGCCGATCACCAGGGGGCTGCCTTTGCGTGCGACGACGATCCGGCCCGGTTCGTCGGCTGAGATCACGGCGATGCCGTAGGCGCCTTCTACCTGACGTAAGGCCGCGATGACGGCCTTGCGGAGGTCGCCTTTGTAATATTCGCCGACGAGCCGGGCGACGGCTTCGGTGTCGGTCTCCGACGAGAAGACGTGCCCCTTGGCCTCGAGCTTTGCCCGGAGGGCCCGGTAGTTCTCGATGATGCCGTTATGCACCAGACGGATGCGGCCGCCGGCATCGGCATGCGGATGGGCGTTGGCTTCGGTCGGCGCCCCGTGCGTCGCCCAGCGCGTATGGGCGATGCCGACGACGCAGGCGCCCTGGCGGGCGTCGGACCACTCGGCCCGGACCTTGTCGGCCAACCGGGTGACCTTGCCGACGGCCCGCAGCGTCAGGAGCCCTTCGGAAGATTGCACCGTCAGTCCGGCGGAGTCATAGCCGCGATATTCGAGACGACGAAGGCCGCCCAGGAGGACGGGGGTGGCCGCGGAGCGACCGACATAGCCGACGATGCCGCACATGTTCAGGAAAGGATGTCCTTGTCGACGATGGCGCCGGGAAGCGTCGAAGTCTTGGGCCAGAGCTTACGCCCGGGGTAAAGGGAGGTATGGATGCCGGTGTGCACGCCGTCACCTACGATGGCTCCGAGCTTGCGGCGTCCGGTGTCGACCATGCGGCCGGCGACCGGACTGCGATGCGGGCCGCCGTCATGCCGGAGGTTCGAAGTGATGGTGCCGGCGCCGAAGTTGACCTTCTCACCGAGGATCGAGTCGCCCAGATAAGAAAGGTGCCCGACGTTCGTGCCGGACAGCAGGATCGAGTTCTTGATCTCGACGGCCTGGCCGACGTGACACTTGTCGCCGATGGCGGTCGAACCGCGGAGGTAGCAATTCGGGCCGACCTTGCAGTTGTCGCCGATGATGACGTCGCCCTCGATGACGACGCCCGGGAGGATCTTGGTGCCCTTCCCGACCTGCAGGCGTCCGTCGACGTAAAGCGAAGCATGGGCGCCCGACTCGTGGACGTAGTTCTTCCGAGAGGTCATGGCTTCGGCATTGGCCCGCAGCAGGTCCCAGGCGTAGGTGATGGCAAAAGACTGGCTGGCGCGCAGGTCGCGCCCGGGGGCCTTGCGTGCCAGCAGGATGACGCCCTCCTCGGTCGTCATCGTGCCGTAAGAGGCGTCCGCGACGAAGGTGGCGAGTTCCGCGGCCGAGAACCAAGCAGCGGCATGGACGGTCAGGTCCGCCTCCGGACCTTGGGTTTCGACGAGACCGAGCGCCAGGAGGGCGGCCGCCTGGTGACGACGCAACGCGAGGTTGGCGACCGGGAAATCTCCGAGCGCCCGGGTCGACGTGAGCGGGTGGCAGCCGGGCGTCTCGCCGGCGTCGGTCAGGCGGAAGGTGGTCATGTCAGAGAGCGGCGAAATCCGCCTCCACGGCGGACTTGAACGCGAGCGACCAGCGGTCGACTTCGCCCTGATCCTGGTGCTCCACGAGGATGCGGAGCTTGTTCTCGGTGCCGGAGTAACGGATCAGGTGGCGGCCGACCTTGCCGAAGGCCTCGTCCGCCCTGCGGATCTCTTCCTGCAAGGAGGCGAGCTGCGCCAAGGGGACGCGCGCGCGGACCTTCAGGTTGACGAGCGCCTGAGGATACTCACGCATCCCGGCGGCCAGGTCGGCCAAGGTGGCGCCTTTCTTGCGCATGAAGCGCAGGACCTGCAGGGCGCTCAGGATGCCGTCGCCGGTGGAGGCGTAGTCGGAGAAGATGAGGTGGCCGGAGTTCTCGCCGCCGAAGGAATAATCCCCCTTACGCAGGGCTTCGATGACATGGCGGTCGCTCACGGCGGTGGTCACGACGCCGATCCCCGCCTTGCGCATGGCCTCGTGCAGGCCGAGGTTCGACATGACCGTGCAGACCATCGTGTCGCCGTTGAGCTTGCCTTCTTCCTTCAAGGCCAGCGCGCACAGCGCGAGGACGCGGTCGCCGGAGACGCTGGCGCCGGAGGCGTCGCTGAAGATCACCCGGTCGGCGTCGCCGTCGAGGGAGATGCCGACATCGGCGCCCTGCTCCTTCACGACCTTGCCTGCGAAATCGGGATAGAGCGCGCCGACCCCGGCGTTGATGTTGATGCCATCGGGCTCGACGCCGAGCTTCACGACCTTGGCGCCCAGTTCCTTGAAGATCAGCGGGGCCAGCAGATAGCCGGCGCCATGGCCGCAGTCCACGACGATCTTCATGCCATCGAGGCCCGCGCCACCCAGGCTCTGCTTGACGAATTCGATGTAGCGGCCGCGGGCATCGTCGATGCGATAAGCCTTGCCGATCTTGTCGCCGGTGACGCCGTTCGCCTTCACATCGTAAAGGACCTCCTGCTCGACGAGCGCTTCGAGGTCGTCGGAAAGCTTGAAGCCGTCCGGGCCGAAAATCTTGAGTCCGTTGTCTTCGTAAGGGTTGTGCGAGGCCGTCAGCATGATGCCTGCGCCGCAGCCCATCGACTGGGTCAGATGCGCGACCGCGGGAGTCGGCATGGGACCGACCAGGAAGACATCCATGCCGCTCGAGACCAGTCCGCTCGTCAGCGCGGTCTCCAACATATAGCCAGAAATGCGCGTGTCTTTGCCGATGATGACCCGGTTATGATTGGCCCCGCTGGAGCGGAGCACGCGCGAGATCGCCTGGCCGATGCGCAGGGCGATTTCCGGGGTGATCGGATATTCGTTAGCCCGTCCGCGGATGCCGTCCGTACCGAAGAGTTTGTTCGCCATGGCCGGTTTTGTGTTAAAACACAGTGTTTCCGCAAGAATAAACGATTGGAAACCTTCTTTTATGATGAATATGATTGTTTCGCTCATTAATGTGGAATGCCTCGAAATTAGACGACCCTATCCTTCGTAAATCAGCAGGCCAAACGACCGAAAGAGTTCGAGCGAGCAAATGAGCAGATCCCGACAAGGATGAACCTCTAAACGAACGGAAATGAGATGAGATAAATCACCCAACGCCCAAACATAGTTGGACAGGAACAGGGCATGGAAGTTGAGTGTCTTCACCTCATGCGTTCCTCGGCGCTCATCATTTCAAGCCTCTCGATCTCCGCGGTGGTCCTAGGCTCCGAGTCGCCCGTGGATTTCAACCGCGACATCCGTCCGATCCTCTCCGATCGTTGCTACGGCTGCCACGGTCCCGACGCCGACAAGGGACGCAAGGCGGGCCTTCGTCTCGATGAGTTCGCCGGAGCGACCAAGGAACTGAAGAGCGGCGAGCGGGCGATCGTCCCCGGTGACATCGAGAAGAGCGCCATGGTCCATCGCATGCGCACGGATGATCCTGAGGAGATCATGCCGCCGCCGGAGCTGCACCGTCCGCTCTCTGCCGCCGAGAAAGACATCCTGACGCGCTGGATCAAGCAAGGTGCCAAGTATGACC
>Ga0222714_10001731_pt1 | contig 24246 bp, 25 predicted proteins | sample C33_3DmetaG_FD_165048 | JGI IMG/M metagenome (GOLD analysis project Ga0222714, IMG submission 165048) | Estuarine water microbial communities from San Francisco Bay, California, United States - C33_3D | ecosystem: Environmental > Aquatic > Marine > Unclassified | place: USA: California...
TTATCCGCCGCGGCAGGCCCAGTGGTTCATCGCCGCACAGAAGGAAGAAGGCAAACGCGCCGACAAGGTCGAGCCCTACGATGATTTTTCGCGGCGCATGGTTGAGGTTTACGCCGAGTACGACCGCCAGTGCCAGCGCGAAGGAGTGGTCGATTTTGCCGAGCTGTTGCTGCGTTCTTACGAACTGCTGGCGCGCAACGAGTCGTTGCGGGACCATTACGCCGGTCGCTTTCGCCACATTCTCGTCGATGAATTCCAGGACACCAACCGCCTGCAGTACCGCTGGCTGCAACTGCTCGCCGGGCAGCACAACGCCATCTTCGCGGTCGGTGACGACGACCAGTCGATCTACGGCTGGCGCGGTGCATCGACAGCCAACATGCAGGATTTGCAGCGCGATTTCCATGTCGATACCGTGATCAAACTCGAGCAGAACTACCGCTCGCACGGCAACATCCTCGACGCCGCCAATGCGCTGATCTCCCACAACCGCAAAAGGCTGGGCAAGAATCTGTGGACCGACGAAACCAGGGGCGAGCCGCTGCGCGTGTTTGAGGCGCCTTCGGATTTCGACGAGGCCGCCTTCGTGGTCGAGGAAGTACGCCAGTTGCGCGGTGAAGGCGTGCGGCTAGCCGACATGGCGGTGCTCTACCGCTCGAATGCCCAGTCACGGGTGCTCGAGCATGCCTTGTTTACCGCCGGCATGCCGTATCGGGTCTACGGCGGCCTGCGCTTCTTCGAGCGCCAGGAAATCAAGCACGCGCTGGCCTACCTGCGGCTGGTCGCCAACCAGGAGGACGACAATGCCCTGCTGCGCGTGATCAATTTCCCGACGCGCGGCATCGGCGCGCGCAGCCTGGAGCAGTTGCAGGGCATGGCACGCGAAGCCGGCATGAGCCTGTGGGCGGCGGCCTGCGCCAACACGCTGTCGGGCAAGGCGGCGGCCAGCATTGCAGCGTTCGTGAAAATGATCGAAGCCATGCGCAGTGCCACTGCCGGCCTGCCGCTGCCCGAAGTCATCACCCATGTCATCGAGCACAGCGGGCTGAAGGCGCATTACCGCAACGAGAAGGAAGGCGCCGACCGGCTGGAGAACCTCGACGAACTGATCAATGCCGCCGCGGTGTTCGTCGATGAGCGCGCAACCCAGATCCCCGCCGAAGGGGCACCGCCTGAGGAAATGGACGAATTGACGGCATTCCTCGCCCATGCGGCCCTGGAAGCCGGCGAACACCAGGCCGAAGCCGGCGCCGATGCGCTGCAGCTGATGACCGTGCATTCAGCCAAGGGGCTGGAGTTCCATGCGGTGTTCATCACCGGGCTGGAGGAAGGGCTGTTTCCGCACGAGAACAGCATGACCGAGGCCGAGGGCCTGGAAGAGGAACGGCGATTGATGTACGTTGCGCTGACCCGCGCCCGCCGCCGCCTCTACCTGCTGCTCGCGCAGAGCCGCATGCTCCACGGCCAGACCCGCTACAACGTGCCGTCGCGGTTTTTCCGTGAATTGCCGGAGCCGTTGCTGCAGCGGATCAACCATTTCCGCGAGGCGGCAATGCCGGTGCGGCAGATGACGCCGGGCTACGGTCCGGCGCAAGCCGGCAGTCGCGGTGCGTCCACTGCGCCGGCGCTGCGGCGGCATGATTCGCCGTGGCGCATCGGCCAGGCCGTGACCCATGCCAAATTCGGCGCCGGCGTCATCGTCAATGCCGAAGGCGGCGGCGCCGATGCGCGCGTGCAGGTCAACTTCCGGGATTCCGGGTTGAAGTGGCTGATGCTGGAGTACGCGAAACTGACGCCTAACTGAGAGCAGCAGTCAGGACTGCAGCAGATTGGATTCCTGTTGCGGTTTTCCGGGATCTTCCTCAGGAAAAATATCCTTGTAGCTGATGTAGATGGAGCACACCATCACCGGCAGCAGCACGATGAAGCCCAGCATCAGCGGCAGGAAAGCCGCAATCGACAGGACCACCGCGATCACGCCATAGACCAGGAACGGCAGGGTGTTCTGCCAGCACACCACGAAGGAGATTTTCATCGCTGCAACCGGTGCGATGTTGCGGAACACGATCAGCAGTGGCGCGAACCACACCGCCATCAATATCGGCAGGAATACCGCGAGACCGATGGCGAAGCCCACCATCAGCCCGCCCAGCGCTGCACGCAACGCTTCAGGATTGGGCGTGCCCTTGCCGAGTACGGCTGGCAGAGCTGCGCCGCCCGCCACCGCCAGCATCACACCCACCGCGATGATGTTGCCGACCAGGTAAATGCCGCCGACGGTGACCAGCGGTGCGGCGTGGGTCTTGAAAGCGCTGAACAACTGGCCGATTTCAGGTTCGCCGCCCTGGTCAGCGGTCCGGCAGGCGACCATCAGCCCGGCGAAAAAAATCGGCGTCACCAGGTTCAGTATCAGCGCTCCGAGAATGGGAACCATCGCGGATACGGCCGATATCACGACCATGATGACCACCATCGCGATCCATACCAGCGGTTGCCGGCGAAACAGGCGAAAGCCTTCGACGATCCATTGCCAGCCGCGGTCTGCGGCCACGATGCGTGTTTCCATGTGCGCTTCTCCCTGATGCCTCGTGCTGATTATAGAGCGTGCGCCGCGACGGCGTTATCAGGGCATCAGTCCGGGAAGGCGATGCTCGTCGCGGATGCGCGCTTCGAGAATGCGGCGAAATTGTCCAGGATCCTTTGCGTGTGTGAGCGCACCGGGTCGCGGCAGGTGAAAATCGTAAAGCCGGGAAACCCAGAAGCGCAGGGCACCGGCGCGCAGCATCACCGGCCAGGCGCCGCGCTCGATCGGCGTGCAGGGGCGGATGGCCGAGTAGGCATCGAGGAAGGCGCGGGTGCGACCGGCGTCCAGGGTGCCATCCGCGGCCAGACACCAGTCATTGACGGCGATTGCCACGTCGTAGAGCAGCACGTCGGTGCAGGCAAAATAGAAATCGATGACACCGGCGATGCGGTCGCCGGCAAACAGCACGTTGTCGCGGAACAGGTCGGCGTGTATGGCGCCGCGCGGCAGGTCCGAAAACCGGTACAGCGACTGGAAACGCACTTCTTCCTTCAGCAATGCCGCTTCTTCCTCGGAAAGGAAAGGCAGGATGTCGGGCATTACCGCTTTCCACCATTTAGGGCCGCGCGGATTGTCCATTTTCGCCGGATAGGATTGCCCCGCCAGATGCAGCTGCGCCAGCACGGATCCCACCGCCGCGCAGTGCTCCGTTGTCGGCGATTCCAGGTCGCGTCCCTCGAGAAATGCCACCAGCGCCGCGGGCTTGCCGTTCAGGCTGCCGAGGTAATTGCCGGCGCGATCGGCCACCGGGTGCGCGCTGGGCACGCCGCGTTCGGCCAGGTGCGCCATCAGGTTGAGATAGAAGGGCAGTTCCGCCGGTGTCAGTTTCTCGAACAGCGTCAGCACGTAACGGCCGCCGGTCGTGGTGACGAAATAGTTGGTGTTTTCAATGCCGGCGGCGATGCCGCGCATTTCAGTCAGCGTGCCGACCGAATAATCCTCGAGCCAGCGTCCCAGTTCGCTTTCGGTGACGGTGGTGAAAACGGACATGACTAGGGTTTCAGACCGGCAGTTTCGTGCAAACGCTTTTGCTTGCTGTCAAAACGAGTGTATGACCCACATCGGCGGACGGACGCCGGTGGCGGGACCTTCATGCCGCGTAAACTTGCCGTCGCCGCGCTCGTCCAGCATGTAGTAGGGGGTTCCGCCGGGCGGGGTGACCTTGATCATGTAGAGCCTGCCGCCGACGCGATATTCCTCGACCGTGTCATCGCCGCGCTTGCGGATGGTGACCTGCGGCTCCAGCGCAGGATCCAGCTCGAAGCCGGGCGGCGGGGGCGGCGGTTCGGGTATCGGTTGGGCGTTGGCGCCGGGCTTGTTCTGCGCGGCTGCGAGCTGTGTCATGGCGACCATCGCGGCAAGCGCGACCAGCTTCAGGATATTTTTCATGTGCGGCTCCAGTGGCGGCATTATCGGGCTTTCGCCGGGCTTTTGAAAGCAGGAAGTCACTGCGGATGCGGCGGTGAACTCTGCGATAATCTTCCGGGCGCTCCGGACTGCCGGAATGGCGCCGCGCAAGTGAACTGGACTCCGGATGAAAACCCTGCTGCTAGTCGACGGCTCTTCCTATCTGTATCGTGCCTTTCATGCGATCCGTGACCTGCGGACCAGCAAGGGTGAACCGACCAATGCCATTTACGGCGTGCTCAACATGCTGCGCCGGCTGCACAAGGATTATCCCGCCGAGTACAGCGCCTGCGTGTTCGATGCCAAGGGCAAGACGTTCCGTGATGATCTTTATGCCGAGTACAAGGCCAACCGGCCGCCGATGCCCGACGATCTGGCTGTACAGATCGATCCACTGAAGCAAACCATCGTCGCGATGGGTTGGCCGCTGATCGAGATCGAAGGCGTTGAAGCCGACGACGTGATCGGCACCCTGGCGCGCAGCGCCGAGCAGGCGGGCATGCGCGTGGTGATTTCCACCGGCGACAAGGACATCACCCAGCTGGTGACGCCGAATGTTACGCTGGTCAACACCATGTCCAACGAAAAACTGGATGTGGCCGGCGTCGAGCAGAAATTCGGCGTCGCGCCGGGGCGCATGATCGATTACCTGACGCTGATCGGCGACAGCGTCGACAATGTGCCGGGCGTGCCCAAGGTGGGACCGAAAACCGCGGTGAAATGGCTGACCCAGTACGGTTCGCTGGATGCGATCGTGAAAAGTGCCGGCGACATCGGCGGCGCGGTCGGCGAAAACCTGCGCAACACGCTGGACTGGCTGCCGCAGGCGAAGGCGCTGCTGACCATCAAATGCGATGTCGATCTGCCGGTGCATGTCGAGGATCTGGGGCTGAAGGCGCAGGACAGCGCCAGGCTGGCACAGCTGTTCGACCGCTTCGAGTTCCGCACCTGGCGGCGTGAGCTCGACGCAAACGGGACGGCAACGCCTGCATCGACTGCAGCCGCGGAGCCGGATGTGCCTGCAGCCGCGGCGCCGGTTCCACGCCATTACGAAACCGTGCTGACCGAGGCCGCGCTTGAGCAGTGGCTGAAGCGCATCGAGGCGGCGCCGCTGACCGCGGTGGATACCGAAACCACCAGCCTCGATGCGATGGCCGCCGAACTGGTTGGCATTTCACTGTCAGTCGAGCCGGGGCACGCGGCCTACATTCCGCTGGGCCATGTTTATGCCGGTGCGCCGGCGCAGCTGACGCGCGAGCAGGTGCTGGCGAAACTCAAACCCTGGCTGGAGAATCCGCAACGAGCCAAGCTCGGACAGCACATCAAGTACGACATGCACGTGTTTGCCAATTACGGCGTGCAGCTGGCCGGCGTTGCGCACGACACTTTGCTCGAGTCCTATGTCCTGGAGAGTCACCAGCGGCACGACATGGACAGCCAGGCGAGCAGAATTTTATCAATTAAAACAATAAGTTATGATGATATCACCGGGACTGGTGCGAAACGCATCGGTTTCGAGCAGGTGACGGTGGAACAAGCCGCGGAATACGCCGCGGAAGACGCCGACATTACGCTGCAACTGCACCAGGCGCAGCATCCGCGCATTGCTGCGGACAAGAAACTGGACCATGTGTACTCCGGCATCGAGATGCCGGTGATGCCGGTGCTCTATGCGATGGAGCGCAACGGCGTGCTGCTCGACGAAAAACTGCTCGCCGAGCTGTCGGGCGAATTCGGTGCGAAGATGATCGAGATCGAAAAGCGCGCGCATGAACAGGCGGGCCAGCCGTTCAACCTCAGTTCGCCGAAGCAGATCCAGGAAATCCTGTTCGACAAGCAGGGACTGGAGCCGGTCAAGAAGACGCCGAAGGGTGCGCCGTCCACCGACGAGGAATCGCTGGAGGTCCTGGCGCAGGATCATCCGCTGCCCAGGCTGATTCTTGAATACCGCGGGCTGGCGAAGCTGAAGTCGACCTATACCGACAAGCTGCCGGGGATGATCAACCGCGGCACGGGACGCGTGCATACCAGCTATGGCCAGGCCACAGCGGTGACCGGGCGGCTCGCCAGCACCGATCCCAATCTGCAGAACATCCCCATCCGCACCGCCGAGGGCCGGCGCATCCGCGAGGCTTTCATCGCGTCTCCCGGTTCGCAGATCGTCTCCGCCGACTATTCGCAGATCGAGCTGCGGATCATGGCGCATATTTCGCGCGATGCAAACCTGCTCAAGGCGTTCGCCGATGGCGAAGACGTGCACCGTGCCACCGCTGCCGAAATCTTCAGCGTTGATCCCAAGGCCGTTGACAGCGAACAGCGACGCTACGCCAAGGTCATCAATTTCGGACTGATCTACGGCATGTCGGCATTCGGCCTGGCACGGCAGCTGAATCTCGAGCGCGCCGCCGCGCAGCAGTACATGGACCGCTATTTCCAGCGCTATCCCGGCGTAGCCGAATACATGCGCGTCACGCGCGAACAGGCGAGCGAGCAGGGCTATGTCGAAACCGTGTTCGGGCGCAGGCTGTGGCTGCCGGAAATCCGTTCGAGCAACGGCAACCGCCGCCAGGGCGCCGAGCGTGCGGCGATCAACGCCCCGATGCAGGGTACTGCTGCCGACCTGATCAAGCTGGCGATGATCGCAGTGCAGAAATGGCTGATCGAGGAAAAACTGAAATCGAAACTGATCATGCAGGTGCATGACGAACTGGTTCTCGAAGTGCCCGATGGTGAACTGGATGCCGTCAAAGCCGGTTTGCACCGCCTGATGACCGGTGTCGCCGAACTCGCAGTGCCGCTGTTGGTGGAGGTTGGGGCCGGTCCGAATTGGGATAAAGCCCATTGAGCGCATGGCAGCGAGTCCCGATCACTGGAACGAGCACGCGCGGCAGTGGGAACTGATCGGCACACCACTGCGCCCGGCAGTTGAGGACATCCGCTTCCTCGAATCCCGGCTGGATCAATGGCATGCGCGTACCGCGGTGGCTGCGCCGCTTGCGCTGGTGTGCGGCGTGACGGTCGAGATCGGGGCCATGCGCTGGCCGCGCGGTACCCGGCTGACGGCAGTGGACCATTCCCTGCCGATGATTTCCGGGGTGTGGCCGGCGCGCCAGGCACCGGGCGCCGCGGTGTGCGGCGACTGGCTGAAGTTGCCGCTGGCCGATGCTTCGCAGCACCTGCTGATCGGCGACGGCTGCTACAGCCTGCTGGTCGGACCCGACCGCTATGCCGCGTTTTCTGCCGAACTGCGGCGGGTGGCGGGGCCTGATGCACTGTTCGCGATGCGCTATTTCCTGCGCCCCGCACAGGCAGAGCCGGTTGCACGGGTTATCGATGATCTGTGGCAGAAACGCATCGGCAACTTCCACGTCTTCAAATGGCGGCTGGCGATGGCGCTGCACGGTACGCTGGAAGAAGGCGTGCGCCTGGGCGACATCTGGAACGCCTGGCACGAAGCGGCACCGGATCCCGCGGCACTGGCTATGCACCTCGGCTGGCGGCCGGAGATCGTCAACACCATTCACAATTACCGCAACGTCGACACGCGATACAGCTTTCCGACGCTGGAGGAGGCGCGGGGGCAACTCGGCGCTTTCGAAATCGTCGAGATGCACACTCCGTCTTACGAGCTGGGCGAGCGCTGTCCGACGCTGATCATGCGACCATCGTGAGCCCCACGATCTATCGTTCCCTGTTGCCGGACATTGAATGGCTCACAGCCGCGGACCAGCGGGGTGCGCTGTTGCTCGCGCTGCTGGAGCAGTTCCGTCAGACCGAAAAATTGAATGCTGAAAAACTGCAGCAGCAACAATTGCGGCAGTTGCAGCAGGTGCTGGAGCATGCCTGGAACAGCGTTCCGTTCTATCGCAAGCGGCTGGAGGAATCAGGTTACAGGGTCGGAGGCGCGTTGACCCTGGAACAATTCCGCATGGTGCCGCTGTTGACCCGCCGTGATATCCAGGATGCTGGGCCGGCCCTGCACAGCACGTCGCTGCCAGCGGCGTTCGGCGGGACACATGAGAACCAGACTTCGGGCGCGACCGGTCAGCCGGTCAGGGTGTTGCGTACCCTGATTGACGCACTGCTGTGGCAGGCCAACACGTTGCGTGACCACGAGTGGCATGGCCGGGATGCGACACTGAAGTTCGCGGCCATCCGCGCGCTGCAACCGGGCATTGCCGACCCTCCTCATGGCATCGTGATGGCGGGATGGGGTGCCGCATCGGAAGCGGTGCGCAAGACCGGTCCATCGGCGCTGCTCAGCCTGAATGCCGATGTGAATGTCCAGGCCGAGTGGCTGCGCCGCCATGCGCCAGGCTATCTGCTGACCTATCCGAGCAATCTCGATGCCCTGTTGACGTATTTCGAACGGGCGCAGGCTCGGCTCCCGCAACTGCGCGCGGTGCTGACAGTTGGCGAAAACGTGTCGCCGGAATTGCGCGGAAAATGCCGGAGCGTGCTGGGCGTCGGCATCGAGGATGTCTACAGTTCGCAGGAACTGGGCTATATCGCGCTGCAATGTCCTTTCAGTGGGCATTATCACGTGATGGCGGAAAGCGTGCTGGTCGAGGTTCTGGATGCTGCCGGCAAACCGTGCATGCCGGGCGAAACCGGTCGGCTGGTCATCAGCAGCCTGCACAATTTCGCGATGCCGCTGATCCGCTACGAGCTGCGCGATTACGCTACCGTGGGTGCACCGTGTGCCTGTGGCCGGTCGCTGCCGGTGCTGGAGCGCATTGCCGGGCGCGAACGCAACATGGTGCGCCTGCCTGACGGAACGACACACTGGCCGATGGTCGGATTCCACCGCTTTCGCGAAATTGCACCGGTGCAACAGTACCAGCTGATCCAGCACACGCTGGATGCGGTTGAAGTGCGGCTGGTCTGCGATCGTGCATTGAACACTGCCGAGGAAGAACAACTCGGCAGCGTGATCCGCAAAGCGCTGGGTTACGACTTTAAGCTCAATTTTGTTTATTACGAAGACGAGCTGCCGCGTTCACCAAATGGCAAGTTCGAGGAATTTGTTTCGCGTGTCGGGGCCTGAACCAGCCTAGCGCAGCGCCCCGAACACCTTCTTGACGATGTCACTTGCCGCGCCGACCGGGTTCTGGCGAAAGGACTTCTCCTGCTCGGCAATCATCAGGTAGAGCCCGTCGAGCGCTTTCTGCGTCACGTAGCTTTCGATGCTGGCGTTTTCCTTCTTGATCAGACCCAGCTGCACGCCCTGGCCGGCAAGGTTGTTGTACTGCTGGGCAAGACCGACGCGATCGGTCGCTTTCTTGACAATGGGCAGGAAACGCTGCGTGAGCTCAGCGCTGGTGGTGCGTTTGAAGTATTCGGTCGCCGCGGTGTCGCCGCCGGTGAGGATGCCCTTGGCGTCCTGCACCGACATTTTTTTCACTGAATCCACCAGCAACTGTTTGGCTTCGGGAGCAGCGGCCTCAGCGGCGCGATTCATTGACAGCACCAGTTCGTCGGCCTTCTTTTTCATGCCGAACATGCGCAGGCCGCTTTCGACTTTCTGCAGTGCCGGCGGCAGCGGTATCTTGACCTTGGCGTTGCCGAAATAGCCGTTTTCCTGTCCCAGCAGCTTGACTGCCGCCGCGGATCCGTCGGTCAGTGCCTGGCGCAGGCCACCGACCGCATCGGCGTTGGACAGGTCGGCAATGCCGGCCGCGGCGGGCATGCTGAAGATGAGCGTGATGACAATCGCCGGCAGAACTCCGAAAATATGCGTCATGGTTGATCTCCCCGTCTGATTGGAATCATGCAGAAAGCCCGCAACCTGATTGTAGCCGCGGTTGTGGCCGGTGCGGTAGCGCTGGCCGGATTTGCGCTGTGGTGGAATACCGGGCGTGCCGCACCGCAGGTGACTTTCGTATCGCTGCAGGGCAAGAAAATCGCCATTGCTGACCTGCGCGGCAAGGTGGTGCTGGTGAATTTCTGGGCCACCGACTGTGCGATCTGCATCCGCGAAATGCCGCAGATCACCGCCACCTACGAGAAATACCGCGACCGGGGTTTTGAAACCATAGCAGTGGCGATGAAATACGATCCGCCCAACTACGTGCTGAACTATGTCGAGAAAAACCGGCTGCCGTTCACGGTTTCACTGGATCCGCTGGGAGAACTCGCCAAGGCGTTCGGCGACGTCAAGCTGACGCCGACCACTTTCATCATCGACAAGCGCGGCAACTTCGTCGCGCGCATCGTCGGTGAGCCTGATTTCGCCAGGCTGCACGCCTTGCTGGAGGAAAAGCTGGGCGAAACCTGAGTGGTGCCTCAGACCACGCCGGCGCCGTGCGCCTGCTGGTCGGCGTGGTACGAGGAGCGCACCAGAGGGGCACTGGCGGCATGCTGGAAGCCCATGCGTTCGGCCTCCGTGGCGTACATTTCGAAAATTTCCGGCTTTACGTAGCGCAGCACCGGCAGGTGGTGCGCAGACGGCTGCAGGTACTGACCGATGGTCAGCATGTCGACGTCGTGCGCCCGCAGGTCACGCATCACCTGCAGGATTTCCTCGTCGGTTTCGCCGAGCCCCACCATCAGGCCGGATTTGGCCGGGATGTGCGGAAAGCGCGCCTTGAAATCCTTCAGCAGTTTCAGCGAGTGGGCGTAGTCCGATCCCGGGCGAGCCTGCTTGTAGAGGCGGGGCACGGTTTCGAGGTTGTGGTTCATCACGTCGGGCGGGCATTCCGAGAGGATGTCGAGCGCGATGTCGAGGCGGCCGCGGAAATCGGGCACCAGGACCTCGATGCGGGTCTGCGGCGACAGTTCGCGCACCGCGCGGATGCAGTCCTTGAAGTGCCGGGCGCCGCCGTCGCGCAGGTCGTCGCGGTCGACGCTGGTGATCACCACGTATTTCAGTTTCAGCGCGGCGATGGTTTCGGCGAGGTGACGCGGCTCGTCGGCATCCGGCGGTTTAGGCCGGCCGTGAGCAACGTCGCAGAACGGGCAGCGGCGGGTGCACAGGTCGCCGAGGATCATGAACGTCGCGGTGCCCTTGCCGAAGCATTCGCCGATGTTGGGGCAGGTGGCTTCCTCGCACACCGTGTGCAGTTTCTGCGCGCGCAGGATGTCCTTGATTTCCTGGAATCGTGCGGAGTTGCCCAGGCGTACGCGGATCCAGTCGGGTTTTTTCAGCGGCGTTGTTGGCACCACCTTGATCGGGATACGCGCCGTCTTGGCCTGCCCCTTCTGCTTGTTGCCGGTGTCGCTCATTGCAATGCCTTCTTGATGCACTGGATCAGTCGCATGCCGATCAGTGACTTGCGGTCGGTGATTCCCAGGTCACGGGTGCGGGTGACGCGCAGGCCGGCGTAGCCGCAGGGATTGATGACGTGGAATGGTGCCAGATCGACGTTAACGTTCAGCGCGAGGCCGTGATAGCAGCAGCCGTTCTTCACGCGCAGGCCCAATGCCGCGATCTTGTCGCCGTTCACATATACCCCCGGCGCATCGGGATCGCCGTTGGCTTCGATGCCGTAGCTGGCGAGCAGCGTGATCACGGCCTGTTCCATGCGCCGCACCAGCGGACGGATCGTCAGGCCGCGGCGCTTGAGGTCGAGCAGCAAATAGGCCACCAGTTGACCCGGGCCGTGATAGGTGATCTGCCCGCCACGATCGACTCGTACCACGGGAATCCCGTTGTCCACCCGTGGCCAGTGTTCGGACTTGCCGGCTATGCCCACGGTGTACACCGGCGGATGCTCGAGCAGCCACAGTTCGTCCGGAGTCGAGTCATCACGTTTCATCGTGAATTCTCGCATCCTCTCCAGCGTGGCGCCGTACGGAACCATGCCGAGACGCCGCACCAGCAGGGGTTCGGTCGTGATGGGGGCGGGATTTACGGAAAGCCTGTGCACCCGGTGTGCCTTGGGATTATGCGGCGGGTCGTGCGCCGCCGCTTGCATCGAATGATGGGATAATGCGCGCCATTATAAAGGAGACGGCTGTGCGCTTGAATTTCAGCTGGGTGGCACTGGTTTGCATGGTAACCGCCGCTGTTCCCGTCGCGGCACAAGAGCAAGATTACGGCACGAGCCTGAGACATATCTATTTTGCCCACCAGCGGCTGTTGGCGGTGCGCGATGCCTGCGACAGGGTTTTTCCCGAACAGGCAAAAGCTGCTGAACGCGCCTATGCCGTCTGGCAGGGTCGCCACAAGGCGCTGCTGGGCGAACTCGACCTGCGCCTTACCCACATGATCCGCGGTGCCTCGAAAGACGAGCAGGAATACGCGCGCAACATCGGCAAATACGAAGGTGCCATTCTCCAGTATCGCAACGAGCAGCGGGACGAGATCATGGCGCAACCGCGGGAAGGCATGGCGCAAGGCTGCGAGGACTTTCGCAATTACCTGACCGGGTCAGGGTCGGATTTTCACGCCGAGTATGCTGACGAATTGCGCGTGCTGCGCAAGCGCAAGCTGCCGAAATGAGGGTGATGATTGCGCATGCCTGAGATGACCGTCGCCAGGCGCAACCTTGCGGTGGTTTGCGCCATCTGGGGCGTGGCACTGGTTGCATCGGGTATTGCGCCGTATGACCGCCTGACCTGGTTCATGGAAGTGCTGCCGGTGCTGGTGGCGGCCCCGGTGCTGCTGACCACGCACCAGCGATTGCCGCTGACCACGCTGGCCTACATCCTGATCGCGATACACGGCCTGATTCTGATTTATGGCGGCGCCTACACCTACGCACGGGTGCCGGCCGGATTCTGGGTGCAGGATTTGCTGGGTTTCTCGCGCAACCCCTATGACCGGCTGGGACATCTGGCGCAGGGTTTCGTGCCGGCTATCGTCGCCCGTGAACTGCTGCTGCGGGTGTTCAGGATCGAGGCTCGCAGGATCCTGTTCTTCCTTGTCGCCTGCGTGGCTTTGGCGATCAGCGCCTTTTATGAGCTGATCGAGTGGTGGGCAGCACTGCTGATCGGAGCCGAGGCTGACGAGTTCCTCGCGACCCAGGGTGATGTCTGGGACACGCAATGGGACATGTTTCTGGCATTGACCGGCGCCGTGGCCGCGCAATTACTGCTGGGACGCTGGCACGACCGGCAGATCGTTCAACTGGAGAAGGCTAGAGCACCATGACCACCATCGGGTGGTCGCACAGTTCCCGGTAGAGCGCGTCCAGCTGTTCGCGTGAAGTGGCGCGAATCACGCAGGTCACGCTGAGGTACTTTCCCTTTTTGCTGGTTTTCATCGCCAGCGTGCCGTCTTCGAAATCCGGTGCGTGGCGCTTGACCACGGCCAGCACCGACTGGGCGAAACCGGGTTGGGTGTGACCGAGAATCTTCAGTGGAAAGTCGCAGGGGTATTCGATCAGCGACGGGGCGGCGGGAGTGGTTTCCGCCATCAGGCCGCGATTCTCATGTGGTCTTTCTTGAACTGCTGGTAGAGGGCATGCATGCGCCGGAACAGCGGTCCGGGTTTGCCGTCGCCCACGGGCTTGCCGTCGAGGGTGGTCACGGCGAGTACTTCCTTGGTGGAGGAAGTAACCCAGATTTCGTCGGCGTCGCGCACTTCGGCTACAGTGACGGCGCGAATCTCGACCTCGAATTCACGCGCATGGGCGATTTCCAGCACTACGTCATAGGTGATGCCGGGCAGCACGAGGTTGTCCTTGGGCGGCGTCAGCAGCCTGCCATCCTTGACCACGAACACGTTGCTGGAGGACGCCTCGGTCAGATTGCCGTCACGGAAGAGGATGGTTTCGGCGGCGCCGGCATCTGCGGACAGCTGGCGCAGCAGGCAGTTGCCGAGCAGGGAAACAGATTTGATGTCGCAGTTGAGCCAGCGATAGTCCTCGGCAGTGACGCAGGCGACGCCGGATTCGACCAGTGCCGGAGCCGGCGTGACCAGCGGCGAACTCATCATGAATACGGTAGGCTTGATGCCCTTGGGGAACGCGTGGTCGCGTTTGGCGACACCGCGGGTGACCTGCAGGTATACCGACTGGTCTTTGCCGTCGTTGCGCTTGACGATTTCACCGGTCAGGCGCTGCCATTCTTCGGCAGTGTGCGGGTTGGCGATGCGGATCTTGTCCAGGCTGTACTGTAGCCTGCGCAAATGCTCGTCGAGACGGAAAGGGCGTTTCGAATACACCGGAATGACTTCGTAGACGCCGTCGCCGAAGATGAAGCCGCGGTCGAGCACCGGGATGCGCGCTTCTTCGACAGGCATGAATCCGCCGTTCAGGTAAACGATGTCGCTCATGGTTTGTTCCGGGGCAGGGTGACCGATAGGGCAGTTTAATCGAAGCCGCTTATTTGAACAGCAGGCGCAGCGTATCCCAGGCCCGTCCGAACAGGCCTGCGACTGCGACGTTTTCGAGGGCGACCACCGGGATTTCTCGGTAGGGCTTGCCGTCGAGCTCGAGCTTGAGTGTCGCTACCCGCTGGCCGGAACTGATCGGGGCCAGCAGCGGTTGCAGGCTTTCCACGTTGGCCTTGAGCTTGTCAGACTGGCCACGGGGCAGGGCGATGTAGAAGTCATCGGTAAAGCCGGCCTTCAACTGGTTGGAATCGCCTTTCCATACCCGCAGTTGGGTGACCGGCTGGTTGCGTGCGTAAAGACGCACGCTCTCGTAGGCCTGATATCCCCAGTTCAGCAGTTTCTGGCTTTCGGCCGCCCTGGCGGATTCGGATGCCGTGCCCAGTACTACCGACAGCAGCCGGCGTTCGTTCCGCCTCGCCGAGGTGATCAGGCAATAGCCGGCGTTCTCGGTGTATCCGGTTTTGACCCCGTCCACCGTCGGATCAAGCCAGAGCAGGCGATTGCGGTTGGACTGGGTGATGTTGTTGTAGCGATACTGTTTTTGCGAATACAGCGCATAGTGTTCCGGATAGTCGCGGATCAGTGCGACCGCCAGCCGCGACAGATCTTCGGCAGTGGAATGCAATTGGGGGCCGGTCAGACCGGTGGCGTTGGTGAAGTTGGTGTTGACCATTCCCAGGCGTTTGGCTTCCCGGTTCATCATCGCGGCAAATGCTTCTTCGCTGCCGCCGATGGCTTCTGCCAGCGCGATGCTGGCATCGTTGCCGGACTGGATGATCATGCCGCGCAAAAGTTCGTCGACGGTGACCGGCTTGTTCGGTTCGATGAACATCCGCGACCCCTCGGCCTTCCAGGCTTGCCGCGAAACCGGCACGACCTGATCCGGTTTCAGCGATTTCTGCTTCAGGGCGCCGAAGGCCAGATAGGCCGTCATCAGCTTGGTCAGCGAAGCCGGCTCGAATTTGTCGGCGGCGTTGCGGCTGGCGAGTACCTGGCCGCTGTTGACGTCGAGCAGCAGGTAAGCCCTGGCTTCAATGGCAGGCGGCGGAAGCGCGATTGCTGCGGAGACTGGAGCGGGATTCACTGCGCCGATGATCGCGGCGCAGGCGAGAAACAGAGAGACAAACAGGGATTTAGAGAATTTCATCAGCGGAAAAAGCGTGATTATAACCGCGCTTGACTCCCGCCGAGGAGATCAGTCGCTGTCGCGGTACTGTTTCATCGCGGCACGCAGGAAATCGAGGTGGATTTTCAGGTTGCCGCATGCTTTGCAGATCAGCAGGTGGCTGCGCAGGCGCAGATACTCGATCCAGCCCAGCGATTCATCCTGTTGGCGCGAGAGCAGTTCCGAGGTTTCCTTGCAGTCCGGGATCATGAGGAGGGTTTTCCAAACCATTGCAATTCAAGGCATTCACGCAGCGTCAGCCGCGCACGGTGCAGCATGACCCAGCAGTTGGTCGAAGTGATGCCCAGCGCCTTACAGATGTCGCCGGTGGACAATTCCATTACTTCACGCATGGCGAAAACCTGGGCGGTGCGCGCCGGCAGGCGCTGCAGGTACATTTCGAACGCGGCACGGAAACGGGTGTTTTCCAGGGCGGAAGCGGGATTGCCCCAGTCAGCGGGAAATTCGCGCCAGTGGCCGTCTTCGGCAAACAACGCATCGACAGCTTCGCTTTCGCTGCGCTCGTCATCGGACAGCGGTTGTTCGCGTCCCGAGCGACGCAGGTGGTCGATGATTTTGTGCTTGAGGATGCCGGTCAGCCAGGTACGCACCGCCGATTTGCCGGCAAAGCGCTCTGCGCCTTCCATTGCGGCGAGCAGGGTCTCCTGCACCACGTCCTCGGCCTGTACGGAATTGCGCAGGTGGAGCAGGGCGTAGCGCAGCAGATAGTCACGCTCGCCGGCAATCGTGGCGGTATCCAGTGACGTCACGGAAATTCCATAAAAACGTTAAAAAACAATAATTTACGATGTTTTTCGAGGTGAGCCCACGGGGGTGCTTGAAAAACCCGCAGGGGCACCCATCTTGGTCACATCGGCGCTGCGCGCCACCACATTCGAAGGAGATTCATCATGGTTAATGTTACCCGTTTCAACCCGTTCGACGATACGTTTGATGAACTGCTGCGCGGCTTCTTTGTGCGCCCGGTGGCGTTCGACGGCACGCCGGCTACGGCCCAGGCCATCCGCATCGACGTCACCGAAGACGAGGCGGCTTATACGGTGCATGCGGAAATCCCGGGCGTGAAGAAAGACGACATTCACGTCACCATCGACAATGAGCAGGTGTCGATCAGCGCGGAAACCCGCAACGAACGTGAAATCAAGGAAGGCCAGCGCGTGCTTCGTTCCGAGCGTCATTACGGCAAGGTCTATCGTGCCTTTGCGCTGGCGCAGCCGGTCGATGAAGGCAAGGCGGTTGCAAAATACGCCGACGGCGTACTGGAACTGACGCTGCCGAAAAAAGCGGCGGTATCGGCTAAGCGTCTGTCGATCAACTAAGCGTCCGGATAACGGTTCGCCCCATCAGGGCGGCAGGCTTCAAGGCCTGCCGCCCTTTTTGTTGCTCATGTAGAATGAGTGAATCCTCACATCCACTCCTCCGGCCATTCCGTCCCATGTCACTGAACGCATCCACCGCAGCGAGCAAGGCCAAAACCCTGGCCGAGGCGCTTCCCTACATCCAGCGCTTTCTGGGCAAGACCATCGTCATCAAGTATGGCGGCAATGCCATGACCGATCCTGCCCTGAAGGAAGGGTTCGCGCGCGACGTGGTGCTGCTTAAAGTGGTTGGCATGAACCCGGTCATCGTGCATGGCGGCGGGCCGCAGATCGACGACCTGCTCAAGCGCGTGGGCAAGAAGGGCGAATTCATCCAGGGCATGCGTGTCACCGATGCCGAAACCATGGACGTGGTGGAGATGGTGCTCGGCGGCCAGGTCAACAAGGACATCGTCAACCTGATCAACCGTCACGGCGGCAAGGCGGTGGGTCTGACCGGCAAGGACGGCGGGTTCATCCGCGCCCGCAAGATGAAGGTGCGCGGCGCCGCAGGCAGTGATGAACTGGTCGATATCGGGCAGGTCGGGGAAGTCGAGGCCATCGATCCCGCGATCGTCAATCTGCTGCACACCGAGGATTTCATTCCGGTGATCGCGCCGGTGGGCGTGGGGGCCAATGGTGAGTCCTACAACATCAATGCCGACCTCGTCGCGGGCAAGGTGGCCGAAATACTCAAGGCGGAAAAACTGATCGTGCTGACCAATACCGCCGGTGTGCTCGACAAGGACGGCAAGCTGCTGACCGGGCTTACGGCACGCAAGGTCGATGAACTGTTCGCCGACTGCACCATACACGGCGGCATGCTGCCGAAAATCAGTTCGGCGCTCGACGCGGTCAAGAACGGCGTCAATACCTGCCACATCATCGACGGCCGGGTCGAGCACGCGCTGCTGCTGGAAATATTGACCGATGAGGGCGTCGGCACGCTGATCCGGAGGCGCTGAGTGACTGCGGTTGCTTCATGAGCGGCAGCTATTCGTGGATATTTGATCTGGACAACACGCTGCACAATGCCACGCCCCATATTTTTCCGCATATCAACCGCGCGATGACGGCGTACCTGCAGCAGCACCTGCGGCTGGACGAGGCGGAAGCCGGAGCGCTGCGCCGGCACTACTGGCAGCGTTACGGCGCCACCCTGCTGGGACTGATTCGTCACCACGACACCGACCCGCGCCATTTCCTCTGGCATACCCACCAGTTTCCCGATTTGTCGCGCATGGTGGTGGGGGAGCCGTTGCTGCGCCATGCGCTGCGCCAGCTGCCGGGTCGCAAGTTCGTGCTGTCCAATGCGCCTGTTTATTACGCGCGTGCGGTGCTGCGCGTGCTCGGCATCGAAGACATTTTCGATGCGGTGTTCTCGATCGAGCGCGTGCGTTACCGGCCCAAGCCCGACGTCTACGGATTTTTGCGCCTGTGCCGCACTCATCACCTGAAGCCGCGGCGCTGTATCATGGTCGAGGATGCGCTGGAAAACCTGCGCACCGCTAAACGACTGGGCATGAAAACGGTGTGGGTCTCGCGCGCGGAGCGCAAGCCGGGTTACGTTGACCTGCAGGTCAGCGGGGTGACCCGGTTGTCGAGAAGTGCAGCATCTCTTTATTGAGGCAATCATGGCGCGCAGTGGAGAACGGAAAAACCAGATCCTGCAGACATTGGCCCTGATGCTGGAAGGCCCTGCGGCTGAACGCATCACGACAGCGGCTCTGGCATCCCGGATCGGGGTGTCCGAGGCAGCGCTCTACCGTCACTTCAAGGGCAAGGCGGACATGTTTGCCGCGCTGATCGATTTTGTGGAACAAACCGTTTTTTCGCTGATCAACAAGATTGCCAGTGAGGAAAAAAGCGGCCTGCGCCAGACCGAGGCGATGATCAGCATGCTGCTTGGCTTTGCCCAGAAAAACCGCGGCATGACAAGGGTGCTGATTGGCGATGCCCTGGTGACCGAGGATGAGTCGCTGCAGGCACGCATCAACCAGATTCATGACCGCCTCGAGGCGGCGCTGAAACAGGCTTTGCGTTTCGCGGTAACGCAGCAGGAGGTTGCCGCCGATGCGGATCTCGCCGCCCAGGCCAACATCCTCATGAGTTTTGTCGGCGGGCGCTGGCACCAGTACGCGAAAAGCGGCTTTCGCCGCGAACCTGCGGAATTCTGGCAAATCCAGTGGAAGCAGCTGATGGAAGGCGTGCTGGCCTAGAATGCTTTGAAAACAGGAGGAGACCGATGTCCCAGATGACGACCGAACAGATGGCCCAGTTGATGCTGGGTGTGGCGCGTTCGCAGCTCGCGATCATGGATGCGATCGAGAACACCAGGGCCGGTTTCAAGTCGACCCATGCCAGGGGAATACTGGAAAGCGCTTCGCGTCTGCGCTCCAATGCACCGCCCACACTGGGCGATTTTCCCTCGCGGCTGCTGCTGCAGATGCTGGGCCGCAACCCGCCGCCGCTGGAAAGGGTGATCCAGGACCTGGAGGCGCTGGTCAGTGGTGCAGGTGCGGCCACGCCGGCGTCGCCTGCTGCCGATGCGGGCAGCAGCGCCGATGACAGTGATTCACTGGATATGACACAACCAACCTGAGCAGGTAGTCAGCGGGCTGCGCAGACCGTGCAGCCCGGATCGCGCTGCAGCCGTACGATGCGTATATCCATGATCAGCGCATCCAGCAGCAACAGGCGGCCGGTCAGCGTATCCCCGGCCTGTGCGAGCAGCTTCAGCGCTTCGGCAGCCTGCATGGCGCCGATGATCCCCACCAGCGGCGCGAATACGCCCATTACCGCACAACGCATTTCCTCGTTTTCTCCCGCTTCAGGAAACAGGCAGGCATAGCACGGCGAGTTTGCCGACCGCATGTCGAATACTGCCAGCTGGCCGTCGAAACGCACGCCGGCGCCCGAGACCAGCGGCTTGCGCGCCGCGACGCAGGCGCGATTTACCGCGTGGCGGGTGGCGAAATTGTCACTGCCGTCGATAACCACGTCGGCTGCAGTGACCAGCGCGTCGAGCCGGTCCCCGGCCACGCGTTCCGCGATGGCGTTGATTCTGATGCGTGGGTTGATCGACAGCAGCGTGGTGCGTGCTGATTCGACTTTCTGTTTTCCGACAGCATCCTCGCGGTGCACGATCTGGCGCTGCAGGTTGGTCAGGTCGACGACATCGTGGTCACAGATCGTCAGCGTGCCGACACCGGCAGATGCCAGATACAGCGCCGCCGGAGACCCCAGACCGCCGGCGCCGATCAGCAGCACTTCGGCATCGAGCAGGCGCTGCTGGCCCTCGATGCCGATTTCCGGCAGCAGGATGTGCCGGCTGTAGCGCAACAGTTGTTCGTCGTCCATGGGGTGAATTTAGCCGCTGGCGGCCCGGGAAACAACAACGCCCGGCATGCCGGGCGTTGTTGCGGGTTCAGGCGGGCAGGTGATCAGTTGACTTTGGAGCCGCCGCGGCTTTTCAGGAAAGCGACGGCCTGATTGAGTTCGTAATCGTTCGGGGATACGATTTCTCCGGGCGCCGGGCGCAGGAGTTTTTCGTCGGTGATTTTGGGCCGCGGTGCAGGTGTGAATTTGTATTTCAGCGCCGAAGCGGCCGCCGCAGCATCCTTGTCCGCCGCCTTGTCCGCAGGGGGGGTTGTTTCCGTCAGGTGCTTGGTCAGGTCGGCTTCGCGCAGTTTCAGCGATGCGCCACGCTCGCCGGCGCCATCATCGAGCGGAATATCCGGAGTGATGCCCTTGGCCTGGATCGACCGGCCCTTGGGCGTGTAGTAGCGCGCAGTGGTCAGCTTGATTGCCGTATTGTTGCCCAGCGGCAATATGGTCTGCACCGAACCCTTGCCGAAGGTCTGCTGGCCCATGATGACCGCCCGCTCGTGATCCTGCAGTGCCCCGGCAACGATTTCCGATGCCGAAGCGGAACCGCCGTTGACCAGCACCACCATCGGTACGGACTTGGCTTCCTGAGGCAGGCGTTTGAGGAAGTCTTCCTTGTTGCGGCCGCGCAGGTAGTTCTCCGGGCTGGCATTGAGTTTCATTTTTGCGTCTTCGGTGCGGCCGTCGGTGTAGACCACCAGCACGTCCTTGGGCAGGAACGCCGCGGAAACAGCGACTGCCCCGTTCAGCAGCCCGCCGGGGTCGTTGCGCAGATCGAGTATCAGGCCCTTCATCGCACCCTGGTTTTCCTTGAACAGGCGCTCGATGGACTGGGCGAGCGTGTCGCCGGTATGTTCCTGGAACTGGGTAACGCGGATGTAGGCGTAGCCCGGTTCGAGCAGTTTTGACTTGACGCTCTGGATTTTGATGACGGCGCGCGTCAGCGTGACCACGATCGGCTTGGCTTCGCCCTTGCGGACGATGGTGAGCATGATCTGGGTATTGGGTTTGCCGCGCATCCGCTTGACCGCGTCATTCAGTGTCATGCCTTTCACCGAGGTTTCGTCGAGCTTGACGATAAGATCGCCGGACTTGATGCCGGCCCTGGAAGCGGGAGAGTCATCAATCGGGGATATCACGCGGACGAAACCGTCTTCCATGCCGACCTCGATGCCGAGGCCGCCGAACTGACCCTGGGTGCCGACCTGCAATTCCTTGAACGCTTCCTGGTCGAGATACGCGGAATGGGGATCCAGCCCGGTCAGCATGCCGTTGATGGCTTCGCTGATCAGTTTCTTGTCGGCTACGGGTTCGACATAATCGCTCTTGACCCGACCGAAAACCTCGGTGAATGCCCGCAGTTCTTCGATCGGCAGCGGCTGCAGGGCTGCATCGCGCTGGGCGATTGCCGAGTAATTGAGACTGATCGCGACGCCGATGAGGACGCCGGCAATGATCAGGCCGAACTGACTGAATTTGCTGCGCATCTGTGATTGCTCCTGCCGGGGTTCCGGCTATCGTAAATTGACCCAGTTCAGCGGGTCGAACGGCTTACCTTCATGCCGCATTTCAAAGTATAAACCCGATTCCGCGCGGCCGCCGCTGTTGCCCACGGTGGCAACCGTTTCGCCGCCCCGGATGCTGTCACCTACTTGTTTCAGCAACGCCTCTGCATAGGCGTACAAAGTCATGTAATTGTCGCCGTGATCGATGATCAGCAGATTGCCAAAACCGCGCAACCAATCTGCGTAGACCACACGGCCGCCGGCGACCGCCCGCACATCCTCACCCTGCCTGGCGGCGATGAACAGTCCTTTCCAGGTCAATCCGCCATCGTTACGTGGACTGCCAAACCGGCTGCCGAGTTCCCCGCGGACGGGCAAGGCGAGCAATCCGCGCAAATCGGCAAATGCCCGGGTTCCGCTGTCACCGGGTACGGCCTCGTTGCGGGTGCGGGGTCGCCCGGTGGAAGGCTTGCGGACCAGTCTGGCCAGTTGGTCGACCAGGCGGGTCAGGCGGTTTTCATCGTTGCGCAAGGACCGTATCTGTTTTTGTCCGCTGGCGATATCGCGGGAGATTTTTGCCAGAACGTCGGCACGCGATTTTTTTTCAGTTTCCAGTCTGGTTTTCTGCGTCGACTGTTCCTGGGTGATGCGGGCGATGACCTGAGCTTCGGCGGCAATGGTTTCCTGCAGCCTGTCGAGTTCGCGCAGGTTTCCGCGCAACCCTTCAACGAGTTGTGAGCGTGCACGGGCGACGTAAGCCAGGTAGCGCAGCTGACGGGCCATGTCGTTGGGATCGACGCGACTGAGCACCAGTTGCAGCGTTTCGGGCTCTCCCCGGGTGTACTGGCTGCGCAACAGTTTTGCCAGCAGGTCCTGCTGCCGGTGGATTACCGCAGAAGTCTCAGCCGACGATTTCCGTAGCGTGCCCAGCCGTGCATTGGTTGCGCTGGATTTTTGAGCCAGCTGTCGCAACTCGCGGTTGGCTTCGGAAATGGCCTGCTCGGATTCGCGCAAGGCATCGGAGGCCTCGGTGCGGTTCTCCTCGGCTGCGGCCAGCTTCTGGTTCAGGGCATTGATGCGTTCGCGGAGTTCACGCAGCTCGCTGCGTGCCTTGTTTGGGTCTGCGGCGCCAGCCGGGACCGCACCGAGAAAAACGGCAACGGCGAGCAACGGCAAACAGGAAAAAGATGTCACGCAAATTCGATCAACGATCGCCCCGTCATCGCCGGCGGCTGGGGCAGTCCCATCATTGCCAGCAGCGTCGGCGCGACGTCCTGCAATGCACCTCCCTGGGAGACGCGCGCCTTGCGGCCGATGTAGAGCAGGGGTACCAGATTAAGCGTATGCGCCGTGTGCGGCTGCTGCGAGACTTCATCTCGCATGGTTTCCGCGTTGCCGTGATCGGCCGTGATCAGGATTTCGCCGCCGATTTCGCGCATGGCATCGACCGCGCGACCGATGCATTCGTCGAGCACTTCGATGGCGCGTGTTGCCGCGGCCAGATTGCCGGTGTGGCCCACCATGTCGCCGTTGGCGTAATTGCAGACGATGGCGTCGTATTTGCGGCTATTGATTGCGGCGACCAGCTTGTCGGTTACTTCGCGCGCACTCATCTCCGGTTGCAGGTCGTAGGTTGCAACCTTGGGTGAAGGCACCAGCACGCGATCTTCCCCTGCGTACGGAGTTTCGACACCGCCATTGAAGAAATAGGTGACATGCGCATATTTCTCGGTCTCGGCAATGCGCAGCTGGCGCAGTCCGCGGCCGGCCAGAAATTCGCCGAAGCCGTCGCGGATCTGTTGCGGACCGAAGGCGGCAGGAATGGCCGAAAAATCCTCGCCATAACCCGTCAGCGTGCAGTAGTAACCCAGCTTCGGCTGGTGCTGACGGGGGAACCCGTCGAACGCAGGATCGGTGAGCGCGGAAGTCAACTGGCGGGCGCGGTCGGCACGGAAGTTCATGAATATGACCGCGTCGCCATCCTGCATCCGCTCCGGGCTCGCCCCGGCCGCAACGATGGCCGTGGCCTTTACGAATTCGTCGGTTTCGCCACGGGCATAGGCGGCGCGCAGGCCGGTCACCGCATCGGCTGCCGAATACCCGGCCTGACCATCGGTGATCAGGTCATAGGCCGTTTTCACCCTTTCCCAGCGCTTGTCGCGGTCCATGGCGAAATAGCGGCCGCAGATGGAGGCGATGCGCGCGTTGCCGAGCGCATTGCACTTGGCCTGCAATGCAACCAGCGATGCCTCTGCGCTTTGCGGAGGCGTATCCCGGCCATCGAGAAAGGCATGCACGAGTATTTTTTTTGCACCTTTCCGCGCCGCCAGATCCAGCATCGCGTGAATCTGCGACTCATGGCTGTGCACACCCCCCGGAGAAAGCAGGCCGAGGATGTGCAGCGTACGCTCGCGGGCGTGCTCTATGGCCTGATTGAGCACGGGGTTTTCAGTGAACTCGCCGGTTTCAATGGCATGTTCGATGCGGGTGTAGTCCTGGTAGATAACGCGACCGGCGCCGATGTTCATGTGACCCACTTC
>Ga0222714_10001732_pt1 | contig 24245 bp, 14 predicted proteins | sample C33_3DmetaG_FD_165048 | JGI IMG/M metagenome (GOLD analysis project Ga0222714, IMG submission 165048) | Estuarine water microbial communities from San Francisco Bay, California, United States - C33_3D | ecosystem: Environmental > Aquatic > Marine > Unclassified | place: USA: California...
CGTCTTCTTGGGTGACTGCGTCTTCTTGGGTGACTGCGTCTTCTTGGGTGACTGCGTCTTCTTGGGTGACTGCGTCTTCTTGGGTGACTGCGTCTTCTTGGGTGACTCCGTCTAATACTTCATTATTTATATTTTTTCTATTATAGAAATTAATAATTAAACTTTCAATATCATCAATATTATCATATTCATTTTCGTTTTCAATAAATCTTTGAATTTCAACTTCATCTATATTACTAATATTAGTTTCAGAATCATTTGTTTCAATAAGTATTTCATTTCCATTTGTTATATTCATATTTGCTTCCATTATATTCCAACTAATGCTTATAGCATCAAGATTGTTTGAATTAATATAAATATTTCTTTCTTGTAAAAAGTAATTTAAATAATAAATCCAAAATACTTTAAATTTATTATTATTTGATAAAACTACTCTGCTATTTCGATTTACTAAATAATTTAAACATTCTGTTATATCAATCTCTTCAAATAACTTTTTACATTCTTTGGTTTCTGAATTATTTTCATAAATAGAAACACTACAAAGTATAATAGGAGAACTAAAAGAAACGTCTTCTTCCGAAATAATCATATCATTAAATGTAAAACTATTTTTTACAAAACATATTGTATTCCTTTTAATATTATATTTCAAAATAACAAAGTAATCATTATTAGATTTATTATACTTGTTATCATGAGATAATTTAGAAACATACCTATCTAAATAATATTTATTAAATTGATCAATTAATGTATGATTTTCATGATCAGGTACTAAATAAGATACACTCATACCCTTAAAATTCAAATAAATATCTTCTAATTTTACACCAGCTGTAGCAAGATTCATTAAAACACTTTCTTTATTATGATAAATATAGTAAGCGGAAATACATAATCCTATACCTATAAACATTAACATTACTAAATAAATTAAATATATACCTTTTTTTTAAGTATAAATTAAAACTAAAAACCAAGTTTTTTTATTAAAGATAAACTAATATTTAATGGAAATTTCAAATTTACTTTTTCACTTATTATATCACTACTTGAATATTTTATTAAATTAATCTTAGATATAAGTTTCTTCAAAATATGTTTAAGCTCTCTTACACCACCATCTTCATCAGAATAATTATCAACAAAATATAAAATAGATTCATGTTTGAATTTAACATTATTCATTTTGAATTCTTCAAAAATTTTTGGAATCAAAAAATTCTTTGCAATTTTTATTGTTTCTTTTTTCTTAAATCCATCAACATTTATTAATTGGATTCTATCTTTCAATATATTATTTATCTTATCTGGGTCATTAAATGAAAAAACAAATATACATTTAGATAAATCAATATTTATTCCAGAAAAATATTTATCTTGAAAATTACAATTTTGCGAATCATCTGTTATATGAATTAATAGATTTACTATTTCTTCTCCTTTTGGTGTATTGCTTATTTTATCTAACTCATCAAAATATATTATTGGATTCATACATTTTGATTTAATCAAACATTCAACAATTTTTCCATAACTTGAGCCTTCATATGTATAACTATGACCATCTAAAAACGAAGCATCTTGTGCTCCACCTAATGAAATAAAATTAAAAGGTTTGTTCATTACTTTAGATAAACCCTCTTTTATAATTGTTGTTTTTCCAACTCCCATAGGCCCATAAATACCAAATACATTTCCACTACAATTATTATTACTAAAATATTGGGATATTATTTCTAAAATATGATATTTAACATTTTTTTGACCATATATAACATTATCAAGAATATCCATTGACTGATTTAAATATTCAGAAAAATTAGTTATTTCAAGGTTCTTTATTTCACCAAAAGGAATATTTAAAATATTATCAATATATGTTTTTAATTTATAGTATTCGTTACTACTCTTATCTAGATTTTCCAAATCCTTATACTTTTTATAAATAACTGACTTTATACTTTTATCTACATTTAATTCCAATATTTTAAATAATAAAGGTTTATCTAGGTTATCTTCTTTACATAATTCATCACGAATATTAAGAAGGTTTTGTTGTGTTTTAAAATCTAATTTGGAAAAATATTGTTTTTCTTCATCCGAAAAAATATTGGAATTATTCTTTTGATTATTTACATTATTTACATTAACAAGAGCACAACTTCTAGAATTAATTGTTTTATTAATAAATTCATTATAATATTCATCTTCGTTTAAATGTCTATTATTAAATTTTTTATTTTTATTTATAGTTTCTTCATATTCTTCTTTTTCATGTGGATTAAAATTATTTAATTCATATAATTCACTTTCAGATTCTGTAGATGAAAACATATTTCTATAATTATTATTTAAGGTAGTTTTCCTTTTTGGAAGACCTCTAGCATTATATTCTAAATTCCCAATTGTTAAATTAAGGTTGGCATTTGATTTATCGGAGAAACTATCATTAAAATTAACATCAAATGAATCAATATCAGATAACTCATTATTTACATCATTATTTAAATCCAATTCATTATTTACATCTAAATCATTATTTATATCTAAATCATTATTTACATCAATATTATAGTTGTCATTCATAAATTCTGAATTACGACTATTTCTAGTTTTCATTAATAAAATATTATATTTTTAAATTAAATTTATAAAAACAAAATTGATTTTTTTAACTTAAAAAATATCTATATTATATATTAAAATGTCTTTATACAAAGAATTGAATTATACCGAGAAAATCCGAGAAATCGATGCTGTCCAATTTAGTGTCATGAGTCCAGAAGAAATACGGAATCGTTCCGTAGTTCATGTAACTCAAACTGTATTGTATGATACTAATGGCAATCCAGTAGTTGGTGGTCTTTTTGATACTCGTATGGGTGTTATTGACCATGGTAAGATTTGTCCAACAGATGGTTTAGATAATAGATTTTGTCCAGGATATTTTGGTCATATTGAACTAGCACGTAGAGTTTTCCATGTTCAATTTATTCCAGTAATTTTGAAAATACTTAAGTGTATTTGTATTAGATGTTCAAAACTTCTTATTGATATTAATTCTTCAGAAATCCAACATATTATTAAAAATATTCCAGCTAAAAAACGATTCACTATTATGACAGACAAATGTTCAAAGATTAAGATTTGTGGTACTGATTGTGAAAATGGTTGTGGTGCGGTTCAGCCAAGTAAATATGTTAAGGAAGGATTGGCTCTAATTTATGCTGAATGGAAAGATAAGGTAAGCCGCCAAGAACTTAATGCAGAATTCATCCAAAAAATATTCCAAAGAATTACTGATGAAGAATGTGAAGCGATTGGTTTGTCACCAAACTGGTGTAGACCTGAATGGCTCATTTGTGAAGTTCTACCAGTACCTCCACCAGCTGTTCGTCCTTCAGTTAAGCAATTTAACAACCAAAGAAGTGAAGACGATATTACACATAAATTGATTGATATTTTGAAGACAAACAACCATTTGAAAAAGAAAATAGATAATGAAAAGTCGCTTGAAAAGACTGTTGAAGAATGGACACAAGTGTTGCAGTATCATGTTGCCACTCTTGTTGATAACGAACTTCCTGGTGTAAATCCTTCTACACATCGTTCTGGAAGAATTCTTAAGACACTTAGACAGCGTCTCAAGGGTAAGGAAGGACGTATTAGAGGTAATCTTATGGGTAAGAGAGTTGACTTTTCTGCTCGTAGTGTAATTACACCTGATCCAAACATTAAGATTGATGAACTTGGTGTTCCAAAAAAGATTGCTATGAATTTGACTTATCCAGATATTGTCACAAAATATAATAAAAAAACACTTCAAACATATGTAAGAAATGGTCCAATGGTCCATCCTGGGGCAAAGAGTGTAAAGAGAAAGGTTGATGGAAAGACAACATCACTTCAATATATTGATACTTATTCAATTAATTTGGAAGAAGGTGATATCGTCAATAGACATTTGATGGATGGTGATATTGTCCTTTTTAATCGTCAGCCATCTCTTCACAAAATGAGTATGATGGGACACAAGGTTCGTGTTATGGATTACAATACTTTCAGATTGAATGTTAGTGTTACTAAGCCATATAATGCTGATTTTGATGGTGATGAAATGAATATGCATGTTCCACAATCACTTCAAACAGCTGCCGAGCTTCTCCATCTTACATCTGTTCCATACCAAATTATTTCACCAAGAGAACATAAACCTGTTATTTCATTAGTTCAAGATTCTTTGCTTGGTCTTAATAGAATTACAAATGATGGTGTGTTTTTAAACCGAGAAGAAATGATGAATATATTGATTTATCTTGATAATTTTGATGGAAACCTTCCTCCTCCAAATGTTACTGAACCATATGAACGTTGGACAGGAAGACAGTTGGTATCAATAGCATTGCCAGCTGGATTGAATGTTAATATGAAGAATAATTCCCATGATGATACTGATGGAGACATTTTGAATCATGTAATTATTAAAGATGGTGAATTGATCCAAGGTCGTCTTGATAGTAAAATCATGAATACTGGTTCAAGAGGTTTAATTCATATTATTTACAATGACTACAATGTAAAGGTAGCACAAAGATTCTTGGATGATTTGCAAAATATTGTTACCAGATACTTGGTACTTACTGGATTCAGTGTAGGTATTGGTGATTTGGTAGCAGATAGTGAAACCAATGAAAAGATTAAAAATGTTATTGTTAAGTCCAAGAAACAAGTGTCAAAGTTAAAGCAACAGGTTCATCAAAAGATTTTCGAGAACATGATTTCAGATACTTTGGAACAAGAATTTGAAAAGAAGGTTAATAACTTGCTTAATAAGGCTATTTCAGAAGCAGGTAGTATTGGATTGAAGAGTTTGAAGGATGGTAATAGAATGACCAATATGGTAGCAGCAGGATCTAAGGGTAAAACCATTAATATTGCTCAGATGATTGCTTGTCTTGGGCAACAAAATGTTGATGGTAAACGTATTCCAAATAGTTTCAATGGCAGAAGTTTGCCACACTTCTGTAAATATGATATTAGCCCTGAAAGCAAAGGATTTGTTGAATCTTCCTTTATTCAAGGATTGAAGCCCCAAGAGTTTTTCTTCCACGCTATGGGTGGTAGGGAAGGTCTTATTGATACAGCTGTTAAGACATCAGAAACTGGATATATCCAGAGAAAATTGATTAAGGCTATGGAAGATTTGAAAACACACAATGACTATTCAGTAAGGAATGCTTCTGGAACAATTATTCAGTTTTCATATGGTGAAGATGGTATGGATTACTGTAAAATTGAAAACCAAGCATGTGATTTGTTAAAAAATAATTATGAACAAATTGAACAAGTACATAGGTTTTTTGATAATGAAGATTTCAATACATACTTGAATACCACAACAGTAAAAGAAATGAAATTAACTAAGGGTTATAAAGAACAATTGAATAATTATTTCGCAAATATTGTTGATAGCATCCACTTTTTGAGGGGATATATCTTCAAGAACCAAATGGCATCATCAATTAAATTCCCAATCAATATGTTTAGATTGATAAACAGTGTTAAAAATAAATTTACAATAAATGACTTGATACTTTCTAATCTTAATCCATTGTATATTATTAGTAGAATTGAAGAATTGGAAAGAGAGCTTGTAATTAATGATTTGAACAAAGAAAATAGGATATTCTCAATCTTGCTTAGAGATTATTTGTCACCAAAGAAGATTTTGAAACAACATAGATTTAGCAAAATTGCGTTTGACTATTTGATTGAACATATTAAGATTCTTTTTAATAAATCAATTATTCAAGTTAGTGAAATGGTTGGTCCTATTGCAGCACAGAGTTTGGGTGAACCTGCTACACAGATGACATTGAATACTTTCCACTTTGCTGGTGTATCTAGTAAGTCAAATGTTACTAGAGGTGTACCAAGATTGAAGGAATTATTGCATATTTCAAAATCTATTAAGGCTCCTTCAACTAATATTTATCTTAAAGATGACATAAAATATAATAAGAGTAAGGCACAAGATGTATTGAATGTTATTGAGTTGACATCATTGAAGGATATTGTGAAATCTATTAATGTTTACTTTGACCCTGATGATTCAAATACTGTTGTAGAAGATGATAAGAAACTTCTTGATATCTATAAGGTTTTTAATGAACTTGACCCTAATTTTAGAGAAGAAAAATGTGGTTCAGATTGGGTAATTCGCTTTGAATTTGACAAACAAGATTTGATTAAAAAGAATATTACTATGGAAGATATTTACCACAAAATCAATTTGACATATGGAGATGATATTACATGTGTTTATAGTGATGATAATTCAAATAACTTGGTATTCAGAGTTAGAATCATGAAATTTAAGAAGGGTGATAATTCAATTAATGACTTAAATGTTATTAAGTCTTTTGCACAGAATATGAGAGATAAAATCATTATTAAAGGTGTAGATGGTATTAATTCAGTGTCTATGTACAAAAATAAGGATAATTATGATGTTGAAGGAAATAACTATATTCAAAAAGATGAATGGGTATTGAATACTAATGGTATTAATATGCTTGAATTGTTTACAAAACAAGATATTGATACAACTAGGACATATTCAAATGATATTTATGAAATATATGAATTGCTTGGTATTGAAGCAGCTAGAACAGTATTAATGAATGAAATTAAAGAAGTAATTGATAACTCAGGTAACTATGTCAACTTTAGGCATTTGTCACTATTGTGTGATATTATGACAAACAGAGGTAGTTTGATGTCAATTGATCGATTTGGTATTAACAGGGGGAATATTGGTCCATTGGCAAAATGTTCTTTTGAAGAAACAACTGATCAATTGTTTAAGGCTTCAATTTTTGGAGAACTTGATAATCTTACAGGTGTTTCTTCAAATATTATGATGGGACAGATTCCACCGTGTGGTACAGGGGATAGTGAAATTATTATTGATGAAACTAAGTTGATTGATATTCCTGGGATTGATGAACCAGATTTGGATAATATGGATCAGTGGTTTACAAGTGATTATTGTACAGAAAATGTTGGTATTGACTATAATGACGACAATGTTGATGCTGAAGAAACAGAAGATATACCAATCCCAGATATTGATATGTAAATAACTAAATATATAAATAATAGATATTAAATCATATGATAAACAATAATAAATTTTTATATTATAAATTTTTATATTATAAGTTAAATACTAATATAATAAACAATACATTAATAAATTAAATGTTTTTCGTTACACTTATTTTTCGTTTTACTTATTTTTCGTTTTACTTATTTTTCGTTTCACTTATTTTTCGTTTCACTTATTTTTCGTTTCACTTATTTTTCGTTTCACTTATTTTTCGTTTCACTTATTTTTCGTTTCACTTATAATGTATATATAACATTATGATTATAAAATAGCTTAATATCATTATTTCGCTAAAGTATTTTGTAAAAATATGGATAATTTTTAATTTATCTATACTTATCCACGATAATGTTTTATTCCAGTATTTCATAAATATTTTATTATATGTATTTTCTATTTCATGTTCTTCTTTATTTTCACTTTCTAATATGTTTTCAACTGTGAAATTAATATTACATAATACAAGTAAAACTATAGATATAAAAATTATATTATTATTTATTTTCTTTTTGTATAAGGCAGTAAAAATTGCGTAAGTTGAAAGTATTTTTACATAATCAGCAAAGTTAAAATAAATATCCATATATCTATCTTTTAAATCATATTTTTTAATATATTCTTTATAGACTTTATTTAAATATAGTGAAAAGGCAAATAACATAATAAAAAGCAAAAACTCTCCATAAATTAATGATAATAACCCAAATGCGTTTAAACATAATGAATAAGTAATAATATTTTTAGGTGAAATATTAAGATTATGTAATTTAGAAATAATTTTATCAATCATTTATATTTATTATTATAAATTTTTTTTGTGATATTATATTATAAATGTATAAAAATAGAAATATGAAAGGAGGAAATGCAACAACCCACTCTGCTGAATTCTTTGGAAAAGATAGTGGTAGCTATTTTGAAAAACCACCAGCAGCTGGAGGTTCAGCTTATGGTGAAATTAGACCAGTAAGTCATGGAACAATTGTAGGTAATGAAACTGGACCAAATTTGGCTGTATACCCAAATGGAGGACAAATTCAAACCGGTGGAGCAGGATGCGCATATAGAAAGAACCAAGAAGGTGGTGCAGGATGTGGTGCCAGAAGAAACCAAGAAGGTGGTGCAGGATGTGGTGCCAGAAGAAACCAAGAAGGTGGTGCAGGATGTGGTGTCAGAAGAAACCAAGAAGGTGGTGCAGGATGTGGTGCCAGAAGAAACCAAGGTGGAGCCGGTAGAAAAAACAGAACTAGAAAGAACAAGAAAAGAGTTCAAAAAAGGTCTCAATCAAAAAGAAGAAGTGCTAAAAGGATGTCAAGAAAAAATAAAAAATCAAGATCAGCTAGAAGACAATAAATTATTTAATTGTTTAAATTATTCAAATATTAAATATTAAATATCAAATATTAAATATTAAATATCAAATATTAAATATTATATTTTGTAATTTATTTTTTTTATATAAAGATATAAATACTATTTTAAATTGTTAAGATAACTTTTATTTTATTTAAATTAAAAAACTGATTAGAAACTTAATAGGTAATTTATTCATTTTTTTTTAAATATATTATTTGAATAATTAAAGTAAATTTTATACTTACTTAAAAATTTTACTTTTATATTAGAATATAGATTTAAAATGGTAGCAATTGGTATTGATTTGGGAACAACATATAGCGCTGTTGGTGTAATGAAAGGTGATAATGTTGAAATTATTGCCAATGATCAGGGTAATAGAACAACTCCATCTTATGTAGCATTTACAAATACAGAACGATTGATTGGTGATTCAGCAAAAAACCAAGCAGCAGTTAATTCAACAAATACAGTTTTTGATGCAAAACGATTGATTGGTAATAAATATTCAGATTCTAAGGTTCAAAATGATATTAAGCTTTGGCCATTTAAGGTAGAAAGATCAGAAACAGATAACTGTTTAATTAATGTAGAATACAAGGGTGAAACAAAGAAATTTCAACCAGAAGAGATTTCATCAATGATTCTTTCAAAAATGAAGGAAACAGCATCTAGTTATCTTGGTGAAGATGTAACTGATGCAGTTATTACTGTTCCTGCATATTTTAATGATTCCCAGCGTCAAGCAACAAAAGATGCTGGAATAATTGCTGGACTTAATGTATTGAGAATTATTAATGAACCAACAGCAGCAGCTATTGCTTATGGTCTTAATAATGGTGTATCACAAGAAAAAAATGTATTAATTTTCGATCTTGGTGGTGGTACATTTGATGTTTCACTTCTTACAATTGATGAAGGTATTTTTGAAGTAAAAGCTACAGCAGGTGATACACATTTGGGTGGAGAAGATTTTGATAGTAGATTGGTAAATCATTTTATTCAGGAATTTAAGAGAAAAACAAAGATTGATATTACATCTAATAACCGTGCACTTATACGTATGAGAACTGCTTGTGAAAGGGCTAAACGTACATTGTCATCATCAACTGTTGCAAATATTGAAATTGATTCATTGGCCGAAGGTAATGATTTCTATACACAAATTTCAAGAGCAAAGTTCGAATCATTGTGTGAAGATTTGTTTAGATCATGTTTGAAGCCAGTTGAAAAGGTTATTTTGGATTCAAAGATTGATAAATCAAATATTCATGAAATTGTAATGGTTGGTGGTTCAACAAGAATTCCAAAGATTCAAACAATGATTAGTCAATATTTCAATGGCAAAGAACTTTGTAAATCAATTAATCCTGATGAAGCTGTAGCATATGGTGCTGCTGTTCAGGCATCTATTCTAGCTGGCGATACAAATGAAAAAACTGATTCACTATTATTGCTTGATGTAGCACCACTTTCACTTGGTATTGAAACAGCTGGTGGTGTAATGACTAGTTTGATTCCAAGGAACACAACAATTCCAACAAAACAATCACAGGTTTTTTCAACATATGCTGATAACCAACCAGGTGTATTGATCCAAGTATTTGAAGGAGAACGTAAGTTTACAAGAGATAACAACTTGCTTGGTAAATTCGAACTTGCTGGTATCCCACCAGCCCCACGTGGAGTTCCACAAATTGAAGTATCTTTTGATGTTGATGCAAATGGAATTTTGAATGTACAAGCTTCAGATAAAACAACTGGAAAACAAGAAAAAATTACAATTACAAATGACAAGGGGCGTTTGTCAAGTGATGATATCCAACGTATGGTTAACAATGCTGAGAAGTATAAACAAGAAGATGAAGAAAACTATAAGAGAATTGATAGTCGAAATAAATACGAAGGATATTTGTATAATGCAACAAGTTCACTAACTGATGAACTTAAATCAAAACTTGATGAATCTGATTTGGATACAATTAATACTACAATTGAAAATCATAAACAATGGTTAGATACTCACCAAGAAGAATCATATGATGTTTATGATTACAGATTGAAGGATGTTGAAGGTGTAATTATGCCAATTATGACTAAACTTTATCAGCAAAATGGGGGTATGCCACAAGGTGCTGAAATGCCACAAGGAGGTATGCCATATGGTGCTGAAATGCCACAACAATCGTCATCATCATCAACAAATGATAATATTTCTGTTGAAGAAGTAGATTAATTGTTTTTTCTTTTAAATAAAAAAATATAATTCACAATTATTAACCAATTTTATTATTTTATTATTTTAATTTTTTTTATTTTTATAAAAATTTATATTATTTTATTATAATATTTTAATGGAAGTTATAGTTGTAGCAACACATAATGAAAGATATTTTGATTCATTTATCGATTCAATGTATAAATATAATATTAAACCAACTATATTAGGTTGGAATCAAAAATACACAGGTCATTTAATGAAAGATAATTTGTTAGAAGATTATTTATCAAAAAATACTAAAAAAAGAATTATACTTTTTTGCGATGCGTTTGATTGTATTTTGGTAAGAAACCCAACTGAATTAATTAATCAATTTATAGAATCAAAGCATAAAATGGTTATATCAAATGAATTAACATCACATAATAGAATATACAATGCTTTTCAAAAAACGTTTTTTGGAACAGTAAATAATCAATTAATAAATACTGGTATGATTATGGGATATAGTGATACATTTTTAGAATGTTTACAATTAATAAAAAATTATAGAATTGAAGGTATAAATTCAAATCAAAAAATTTGGAGTAATGCACTTTCAAAAAATGAATACTTAAAAAATATTGTTCACATTGATGATAAAAATGAATATTTCCACAATCATAATATTTTAACTACAAAACTTATATTTAAAAATAATATGGTATATATTCCCCTTAAAAAATCATATCCATTTATGATTCAAGGAAATGGTAATAATGATTTGAATTATATAAATAGAAAACTAAATATTAGAACATCACAAATAAAAGAAGAACATAAATTAAAATATTATTCAAACTTTATATACTACTACATACTACCATATAAATATTATATTTTATCATTTATTCTACTTATTGTAATTATATCATTAATAATAACAAATAGAAACAAAATACAGAAATCTATGAAAAATTCACCAAAAAAATCTATTAGAAAATCTATAAGAAAATAGATAAAGAAATATTTATTTAATAACTAAATAATTAAAATTTATTTTATTACTTTTTTTATATAATATTTATAATGATAAAGATTATTAGTTTTTTTATAATAATCACGGCTTTACTTTTTTTAAATTTTTCAAAAAATAATTTATCTGAAAATTATTCAAATCCAAATCAAGAAAATAATGTATTTAATGATTTTTTCGATAAAATAATATATATAAATTTGTACCATAGAAAAGATAGAAAAGACCAAATACTCAATGAATTTAATAAAATGGATATTAACGAAAATAAAATCCATAGAATAGATGCTGTACACGAAAAATATAATGGACATATTGGTTGTGCTAAAAGCCATATAAAGGCATTGAATTATGCAAAAGAAAATAATTATAAAAATGTAGTAATATTCGAAGATGATTTCATTTTTACAAAAAATAAAGAAGTCGTTAATAATAAAATAAACAAATTTATAAAAGAACATGAAAATAATTGGGATGTTGTCCAATTAACTTCTCATTATGTTACTTTTAGAGATGGAAATAAAATACCAAATAAAAATTTTAATAATAATGATAATAATAATGTTAATAATAATGTTAATAATAATGTTAATAATAATGTTAATAATAATGACGTATCATTAATAAAAAAAGCAACTACATCATCATCTTATATGATTAATAATAAATTCTTTGATAAACTAATAAATAATTTGAATAGTTCTGTCGAAAAAATGGAAGAAGAAATGGTTGAATTTAATAAAAAAAATAATAATATTAAAATAAAAAAAAAATACACAAATTATGCTTTAGATCAACATTGGCATCAATTACAACAAAATTCTAATTGGTATTTGTTTTATCCCTTTTTAGGCACCCAAGGTGGAGAAGCTGCTAAAAGTAGTATTATGAGTAATAGTTTAGAAGGATTTACATCAAATAATATAAGATTTTTTAACTTGAAATTATAAATATAATTATATGAAATAAAAAAAAAAAATAAAATATCAGAATCAACTATATACTAACAATATTAGTTTTTCTTTTTTACTAGTATAGTCAATTAAATCACTATCAACATAAAAATTATAATTAGAATCCCTTAAAATATTAATATTAAATTCATTATTAATACTAGACAAGAAACCTACAAATCGACTGAAAATCATATAGATTAAATACAAAAAAAAGTTTTAAGTTTTATTTTATTTATTTAATCCTAAAATAAATAATTTATATAAGAAAGAATTATTAGATAATAAAAGTATAGTAAATACTATATTAAAGAATAATTTATTCAATATTTTCCTTAATTACTACATTAAGTGTATCAATTACTGAACCAACTTGTGATAATTCTTCACTTCTAAATGCTCCTCTTGCTACGCAAATGTCAACAATTCTCTTGAGATTTACTAGCAATCCCAAATTTGTTGTTACACTCTTTGTAATATCAATAGTTTGAGTGGCGGCTGGGGCGACTTGCTTGAGTTTTTCTTTAGTTGGGAGATTCTCATAATCTTCAATACTCATTGTCATATTTTCTTGTACATGTGCGTCTTGTGTTGGGGTTTCCATAATTTATGTAATTATAAATTAAGTATTTCTTAAATAATTTTATATTATAAATTTAATGAAATCAAACAAAAAAACTAATACTTATAGTAACAACACTTTGAAAACAAAAAAAAATAAAAAAAATATTTCAAAAAATAATATTAAAAAAGGAGGGGGAATGGGTACATTGGCTAAAAAACAATTACAAACTATGACAGGTGATGATACATGTGATCTATCAATACAATATTTAAGTACATTAGAAAAAACATCATATGATACTAAAAAAATGTTGAAAAAAATAGAAGAAACAGATTTACTAAAAAAGGAAAACCAAGAATTCAAAAATCTATTTAAAGTAAATTTAACATATTTTTGTGGTAGAAAATCTGATCCAAAATACTTGAAATTTTGCTCAAATTTACTAAATTGTGTAAAAGAACCAAGACTTTTCTATGAAGTATTAAACGATGCATTCGATTTAGATATATCATCTTCACCTAAATTAAAAGAATTATACAAAAAACAACTCCAAGTAAATAAAGACTTAACTAAAGAAGACTTTTATAAGGAGGAAAAAGAACAAAGAATATCAGCAATATCCAACTTTCTTGTTAGGGTTTTATTTAAATCAATCAACGATTTTGAAAAAAAATTCCCACCAAATAATAAAAGTCCAAGTGATACAATTTTTTTAAAGGATAAATTCTTAGATTTATTTAAAGATATAAATTTGAGCGTTAATATTAAAACAATAGATGTTGACGAATTAAAAGAAAAACTAATGAAAAAGGAATCAGCTATAAGTGATTATTACACAACTCGTGTATTTTCAAAAGATGAATTGCAAAGTATAAATGAAAATAAAGATGAAAGAAAACCAACATTTATATTTATTGTAATTGGTGGATTATTAACAACATTATTACTTAAATTGAATTTATTTGGAGCCCCACCCAATCTTGGAGGCTCTATATCATAAATAAAACATAATCCATATACTAGTATATTTATTTATTATTTATTATTTATTATTTATTACTACCTAAAAATTTAAATTAATTAATTATTTGTAATTCATAGTATTTCATATTATTTATAATATTTTATTATCTAAAAATACATAAATTAAATTATATTATTATTTTATATGATTGAATTTGCTAATTTTTTATCAGTACTACCACTTTATTATATTATATTTTCAACAATAATATTAGTAGTTAGTATATTTAAAAATACACAAATATTTCTTCATATTTTATTTTATTTTATTGGATTAATATGTGCACTATTTATACCAGAATTTATTAAAAGATTAACTAAACATATTCATCCCACAAATTTAATATGGTATAGACCTAAAGCAGCTAAGGGTTGTGATTTTCAATCTCTTAAAGGATTTGCTGAACCATTTACACCTGGTTTTCCATCGGGTCATATGACACTTACAACATTTATAATGGCATTTAATATAATTATGGCTATCGAAAAAAGAGTAAAATATAAGAATTTAATAATATTTATAAATCTAATATTTATTGTATTGATGTCATGGGCAAGATACTATAAAAAATGTCATAATATATTCCAAATTATTGGTGGAATTATTTGTGGTGGATTACTAGCAAAGGCAACCCATTTTTTTATAAAAAAATACATTAAACAATAAATTAACAAGGTTAATTATTAATTAAAACATTGATTAAATAGTAAATATTTTTAATAAACAATTAAATCATTTAATAATGTTCATTTTTCTTATTTTTTCTTATTTTTGAGTTATTTACATAACATATAAATATTCAAAAAATTGATTTATAAAACATATTTAAAGGTTATCAAAGTAAAACTAATAGATTATGGATAATAATTCTCATACTTGCGAACAAAGCAATTTTTCAAATGAAAATAAAAGTATACCACTAGTTGATTCAATGAAAAAAACAACATTAAATGAATTCATAAAAAATATAAATAAGAATGATAACAAAAAAGTAATTGAAGATGATATAAATTATATAAATAATATTGATACATATAAAAAAATAGATCATAGTTCAATATTGTACAATTCATTTTATTCAAATAGTAATAATTTCTTTTACCTAATTGAAAATTTTAATTATAATAATATACCAACATTTATTGAAAATTTAATAAATAACCAAGAATTTTATATATTTGACAAGACTTTTTATAATAAACTAAATAAATTAGAAATAGATTATTCAAAGATAAAATTTTATAATATTTGTGAAAAAGATATTAGTGTTAATCTAAGTTCCAAAACACTATTAAATTTTGTTTGTAAATCAAAAAATAATATGAATTTAAAAATGTTTTTACAAAAAATAATAGATAATACGAGTGTTGACTTATGTAAAGAATTTATTAATAAAAGACCATACTTTCTAAAAAGTCATTTAGATTTTGATTTCCTAAGATTTTTTTGCGAATCATTAGAATATAAAAATCATATATCATATCCATTAGATAAAAAACTAAAAAAAGAAGATTTTAATATTTATTTGATTTGCGAACTATTAATACCTTATTTTGTTGAAAAAATTAATAAATTATTAATAGGAGATAAACTTACAATAGTTTCAAATTCTATAGTTGTTAAACATAATGCTGTAAAATTCTTAGAATTATTCGATAAATATGAGCTACCTATTAATTTTGATTATGTTGATACACATGACTTTCCTATTTTAGCAGATAGTTTAAAATATGGAACATGTGAAACACTAAAATATTTAATTAGTAAAGATGTATCAATACAAGAAGAAACATATTTTACACCAGAAGTTGACATTATTGAGTGTTGTTTTTATAATTATAATTATAAAGTATCTGAAATATTTTTGGAATATTTAACAAGAAAGATTCAAGATGAAAATAAATGTATAACATATTTTACCAAAAAAGAAAGAATGTATAATTATTTAAATACAATTTTTCAAAATTACAAAAAAAAAATAGAGAATATGTCTTATTATCATAAAAATAATAATAAAAATAAAAATATTATTAAATCATCGCTTAAAAAACAAATAAATATATTATTTAACTTTATTAATAATGATAGTATCTATAAAGAAAATAATATAAATATGAAACAGGGGTTTCTAAATGAATTTAAACATTTTGGTGTTATACAAATAATTAATAATAATGTAAACATTGCTTTTTTTGAAAAATATGATATTAAAAATATCAATATAAATCTTATTATTTCTGAAGTTAATATCTTTCAAAATGGAAAGAATAAAGAATTTTTAATAAGCTATTTTAATGATATAACTTATTTTAATAATTTTGTAAAAGATATTTGTAATAGTCTTTGTCAATGTAAAATAGAAGAATATATGGAAATAATAAAAAGAAAAAATATAATTATAAAATCTTGTAACCAACAATTTGATGTAGATGTAAACAATGTAATAATAAACTTTTTAAAAAATAGTCATTTGTGCAGTAAATGCAAAGAAAACAATAATCTTGACTTCATTATAGATTTTATGAAAAAGTACTTTCTTAAAAACTCAAATTTTGAAACAGATAGTTTGTTTTATTACTATTTTAATTCCTATTCAGTAAGTAACTTAGAACATCATACAAAATATACAACTAATCAATTACTAAAAAAATATTTTTTGAATGGATTATCATTTAGTGATTTAATATACAATCCAGATAAAAAGAGACATTATACAAATAGTTATTATTATCAATTAGATTATGATAAACTTATTGAAAAACTCAAAAAAGAAGATATAACTAAACAACAAAAAATATTGTTATCTTATGTTCTAATAAATTATTTAATTAAAACTACCATTATAAGAAGAAGAAATAAAAACATAGTAGATTTCAAAAATAGCATTTCAAAAATAAATAATGAATTTAAATTTACTCCTAACGATGAAACAAATAAGATTAATAAATTTATTGGTATAGAATTTAAAAAAGAAATAAACAAAATGTTTGTTAAAAATCCAGTGCATATTACACCACAACATTGTATATATAATATTTTCCAAACACATATTTATATTACTGAAAAGGCTGATGGTATAACAAAAAGAATGCCTATTAGTAATGTAAGTAATTTATTTGATAATATAATTGTTGAATATGAAGTAGTTGAATATGAAAAAGATAAAAAAATTAATATAATTTATAACATAAATAACCAAGAAAGTGTTTTTGAAAACACGAATTATTTGAGAAGTATTCATCCTTTTGCTCCAAAGCATACTAATTATGAGTTTACTGAAAAAAATATTAATGAATTTGTAAAAAAAGAAAAAGAAGCATTTGATAAGTATATTGAATCTAATTCTAAAGAATCTAAGCTTTGGTGGCCTAAATTTGTTTGGATAATTAATAAACCAAATAATATTGAATATCTAAAATCAATAAATAATTTAAAACCACTAAATATTTTTAAAACAGATGGTTACATTTTGTATAGTGAAAATATTAATGATGACATTATTAAAGTAAAACCATTTGAACTACTTACAATTGATCTAAAATATGAAAGAAATAATTGGTACACAAAAGAAAAAACATTATTTAATAAAGAAGTTATATCAACATATACATTAGATGAAGGTGGAATTTATAGAATTTACTATGATAAAATAACAAAGAAGTATTATTCAAAGGAAAAACGAATAGATAAAAAATATCCAAATAATGACATTATTATTAATTATTTAGTTAAATGTCATAAAAGTCAATGGACAATTCAAAATATTATTGATAATCTTGAAAAAAGTAGTTACTATCAATATCATAATAAAAATATATATAATGGATTATATCTTAAAAATATTATTAAAAAATATTCGTTTGAAAATACAAACAAAGAATGTTTTAAATTTATCAATGGAAATGTATTAGATCTTGGATGTGGGTATAAACAAAATTATTTACCAAATCAATCATCAAATAAGTTTAATAAAAATTTTACATGTTTTGATAACGATATTAGTATTATAATTGATAAACTTAATACAAATAAAAATTTAAATCATAATCATAAACATAATAAAACCAAAATTAAAGATAATAATATAATAAAATATGGTTTATATGACTTCACATTAAATGAATCACAACAACTTGAACACTTTGGAGAAATCTATAATTATTGTAATTCTAATAATTCCTCTACTTTTGATAAATACGACACAATAATTATGTTAAATACAATTCATAATGGATTTCCAAATTATGAAAATATTAAACATAATCTAAATAATTTTTCAAAAGAAAACACAAACATTATAATTAGATACTTAGATAGAGATTTATTACAAACTACTTTTGAAAATGAAAATAATGAAACTAATATTGATTTGAATAATTTTGGATTTATAAAAAAGTATAATGATAAAAATAAAATTAGTGTTTACTTTAATTGGTGTCACAACAAACAAAATAACGAATATTTAGTACATAAAACAGATTTGTTAAGGGTTTTTGAAAACTATAAAATAGTTTATGAAGAAGAAAAAATAATAAATTATGATATACCAAATATCGAAAAATATTTCAATTGTTTTAAAACTATTGTTTTTCAACTAAACTAATTAATTCTTAATCACATAATCTTCTACCTTTTCCTGAAAATGGCACAAATACATTTGATTGATCATTACTATTACATTCTTGGTTATTTGAATTATTATCTTCTTTATTATTTGAATTATTATCTTCTTTATTATTTGAATTATTATCTTCTTTATTATTTGAATTATTTTCTTCTTTACTTGAAGAAATATTTTTATTTTGATTACTATTTTTATTTTGATTATCAAATCTAAATTGTGCAACAACTTTTTGGTTTATATCTAATTTTTCTTCTTTTTGAATATTTTGAATATCAACTAAAGGTTCGAAATCTATTTCTAATTCTTCTATTTCATTCATTGAAACTAGATTTTCTGGCTTACAATCTTTTATAATTACCTCAATTTCTTCATTTCCAAATGGAAGCTTTATGATTTCATCTTTTTCTAAAATAGGATATAACTTTTTAAAATGAACTTCTAAATAAGTCTTAATATCTGGTAAACTATAAAACTTTTCACTACATGGTTTCAATTTAATATATGTAGCTTTGGGTGGTATTTCCTTTAAAATTTTTACAATATTGTAGTCATTTTCAACAATACCTAAATTGTAAAATTTATCTGTAGGAATATAAATACTATCTATAGTTTCAATAAAATCAAATATTGTAAAAACATAATTATTAATACTAATGTGGATAGGATATTCTATATTGTTATATTTAGATAATTGATTCAATATATATTTTGGAGCAAGTACTTTTTTACCAATATTATAATATTTGATATCTTCATAGTCATAATAAAATATTAGAGCATTCACTAAACATGTTATTTCAATATCATTTACAAAATTCATATAAGGTTCATTAATATTTTCCTGAAACAAATTATATTGTGGACCATTATTATCTATATGTCCATCATCTAGATTAATATTATTAGATAAATCATTATTTTGTTGAGACTGATTTTGATTTAATAATTCATCTATTATTGGATCATCAAATATTTCGTCGTCTTCTTCATTAGACAATGAAAAACTATTTGATTCTGAGTTATATTCAGATACTGAATCAGAACCAGAATCATTATCTGAATCATTTTCAGGTAATGAATTAAATAAGGAATCGGAATTAGACATTTTACTTAAAATATTAAATTTTGTAATAAATGTGTTTCTTAATTAAATCTTAAATTAAAAACTTTCAATTTTAATTTATTTTTTTTGACCACGCATAAGTTCACCTTGAAGACCGGACCACTTTTGTTTGTGAATATGGGCATGCTCATGAACATGAAGGTGTGGAACTTCTGTGACATATCTTTTCTTAAGTTCTGTAGCACTAGCTTGTGTTTTCTTTTCTTGTGTTTTGACAACATCACTATCAATTTCAAGTGATGTTTCAACATAAGTTTGTGTTGGAACATTGGATAATGTTACACTATTACGTGTTATAGTTAAATATTCATATCTTATTGAAAATAACTCTAATCTAAAATTTGTAAAATCATGTCCTGTAAATTGAAATGCTGTTTTATCATTTAATCTACCAAAATTATAACTACCTGATGGCTGATATTCCTCTGGATTAAGAGCAAACGAATATACATATATAAATTGTTTTTTTGCGGATCTTTCAATACCACCTGGAACATTTGAATGATGTTTATATGGTAACATTGTTCTAAAAAATGTTGCGTCTGTTTCTTCAAATCTATTTTGATTTCTTATTTTCATTATTAGACTTGAAAATGTATCAAATGTACCATAGTCTAATGTAGCATTTTCTTCTATATTTGAGTAATTAAATATATCATTTGGTTGTACTTGGTCGGAATTTGGTAAATTATAAGTTGGTTGTGTTGTTCCTGAAATATTTACTCCATTTAATGTAGGACCTGTTATTCTTCCATTATGTCTAAATACCCAAATAAATTCCTTTGTAGGATTTTCAAATTGAATATTCGAGATTGAATTAGATGAACTAATAGGTCCATTTCTTGTTAAAGTTTCAATCAAATATTCAGCTGGTAGAGCATTTCTTATTCTAATTTCTTCTTCTTCTTCTAAATAAATAAATGTTGTAAAAAACTTAAAATTTGATATGGAAGCACTAGTATCTATAGCAGTCGGTCCACCTTCTGTTTTTATATTAAAATTTAATAAATTTATTAAACTATTAAATGTAATTTTAATTTTTACTTTGTTTTCACCAATAATAAATATTGGAAGAGCCAAACCTGGATTTCTATTAAAGAAAAACTGTAAAGGAACATAATATCTAGTTTTTGTATCAACAATATCGGGATTTGAAGAAGTATCTAACTTTTTACCAACTAAAGGCCATTCCTTTCTATTTGGATCAGTTAATTCATTCCAAATGTCAAACCATAAACCTGTATGTCTATCTATAGTATTACCATCAATTATTAATTCAATTGCTTCAATTATAGCATATCCAACACCATTTACCCACGAAGCATATTCTTTAAAATGACTAACAACTCCATCATCACTTCCTCTAGGAGCAACTGGATTATCCGCATTATCTACTCCATTTAATCCAGCAGCTGGTGGTAATGTAAATTCCATATGCATGTCTGTTATTAAAGTTGCTATATTATCTATAGTAACAACGATTGTATTCCCAAAATTAGCAGTACCTGTAATATTACTTTGAAGGATTGATTCAATCCCAAAATTTGTATGTCTTTTAAAAACCTTTCTAAAAAATGTAACTTGTGGTCTTACATTTGTTAAATCTAGACCAGAAGCACTTGACGAAGCTAAACCTAATGAACCACCTGCCATTTTAATATATATTATAATTTATTTTTTTTTTATGTATAAATCTACATAAAAAAAAAAAATATATTATTAATAATGTCAAATAATATTTCAAGTAGAGAATTTCGCGCTACATCAACAAAAGTGAATGCTAATAGTGATATAGTTTTACAGCTTAATTCTTCGCTACCAAATAGTTATATTTTACAACAACCTGGTGTTGGTGCTGGGTTAAGTTTTTTAGTTCCAAGTTCAACAAATCCACAAAAAGCCAGACAAAAAGTTTCGGGATTGATTAAATCTATAGCAACAAATATAACTCCAAACTATGAAACATTTGATATAGAATTTTTAAGTAGTCATAGAAAAAATGGTGATACAATATCTTCAATATATCCAAGACTTATATTAAGTCCAGGAAGAGAAGAACAAGATAATCAAAATAAACTTATTATTGTTAATCCATATGGTTCTGATTCAGATTCATCAAGGAAATCAAGTTTAGTCTTTAGAGGTTTCAAAGGTACAAGAGAATTAACAGGAACGGCACAAGGTGGTGGTGGTACATCTATTACTTTAGCAGCTGATTCATCTGCAACAGATGATTACTACAATGGATCAAAAATTACAATGACAAGTGGTGATTGTAATGAACAAACCGCATTTATTAAAGATTATGACGGAACATCAAAAGTAGCAACAATAAATAAGACTTGGTCAAATGACGTAACACCTGATAGTGGAGATACTTATAGTATTACTTTGGATTCAAATATGGCTGAAATTGAAGTATCACATAAAGGAACTGGAGAAGATGATAAAGGTATAATGAATTTAAAAGTTAATAATGGTGATTCAGACAATGATTTAACTACAATGATTTCTTTATCGGAAGATGGTATTACATTTTCTGGAGCGGTAACAATAAGTGGTAATTTAAATGTTAATGGTGAAACATCTACAGTTAGTTCAACTAATACAACAATTCAAGATACATTAATTAAATTAGCACATGGTTTAATTGAAACTCCTGGTAAAGATTGTGGTTTAATTATTACAAGGGGAAATGGAGCCGCGACAAATATTGCAAATAAGGCTTTTATTTGGGATGAATCATTAGATGCTTTTTCACTTATTGCATCACATACTGAAGATGGTACAACTGCTGGTAATGTTACTATAAATGGTTACGAAGTACTCCAAATACATAAACTATATCTTATTAATTCTAATGGAGATGGAACAGCTTTAAGTAATGATCATATATCATCTGATGGTACAAATATGACATTATCTTCAGGTGGAGATATAATTTTAGATACAACATCTGGATTAACTATAAAGGAAGGTTCTTCAGATATTATTGTTTTAGATACAGACAGAAATATTACAACAAGTAATTTAGCACAAGTCGATTTTGATTGTAGTGGTAGTTTATCATTAAATTCAAGTGGGGGTGCTATAAGTATAGGTAATGATGCAGACGCTCAGCCTATTAATATAGGCACTGGAGCAGCAGCTAGAACTATCACTGTAGGTAACTCAACAGGTGAAACAGCTGTTAATATAACTTCCGGTACTGGATCAATTAATATAACAGGTGCTACACAAGTAACAGGTACTTTAACAGTAGGTGTTGATGATAGTGGACATGATGTAATTTTCTATGGTGATACAGCCAGTAAAAACTTAACATGGGACGCATCAGCTGATTCATTATTAATTACAGGTGCTACAACTATTACAGGAGACGCACAAGTAACTGGTGCTTTAACAGTAGGGGAAGATGATAGTGGACACGATGTTATCTTCTATGGTGATACAGCAAGTAAAAACTTAACTTGGGACGCATCAGCTGATTCATTATTAATTACAGGTGCTACAACTATTACAGGCGCAACAAATATTAATGGTATTACAACTATTACAGGAGACGCACAAGTAACTGGTGCTTTAACAGTAGGGGAAGATGATAGTGGACACGATGTTATCTTCTATGGTGATACAGCAAGTAAAAACTTAACTTGGGACGCATCAGCTGATTCATTATTAATTACAGGAGACACACAAATAACAGGTGATGTAACAGTAGGTGTTGATGATAGTGGACATGATGTAATTTTCTATGGTGATACAACTGGAAAAAACTTAACATGGGACGCATCAGCTGATTCATTATTAATTACAGGAACTACAACTATTACAGGCGCAACAAATATTAATGGTATTACAACTATTACAGGAGACGCACAAGTAACTGGTGCTTTAACAGTAGGGGAAGATGATAGTGGACACGATGTTATCTTCTATGGTGATACAGCAAGTAAAAACTTAACTTGGGACGCATCAGCTGATTCATTATTAATTACAGGTGCTACAACTATTACAGGCGCAACAAATATTAATGGTATTACAACTATTACAGGAGACGCACAAGTAACTGGTGCTTTAACAGTAGGGGAAGATGATAGTGGACACGATGTTATCTTCTATGGTGATACAGCAAGTAAAAACTTAACTTGGGACGCATCAGCTGATTCATTATTAATTACAGG
>Ga0222714_10001734_pt1 | contig 24233 bp, 23 predicted proteins | sample C33_3DmetaG_FD_165048 | JGI IMG/M metagenome (GOLD analysis project Ga0222714, IMG submission 165048) | Estuarine water microbial communities from San Francisco Bay, California, United States - C33_3D | ecosystem: Environmental > Aquatic > Marine > Unclassified | place: USA: California...
TCAAGGGCGTTTCGGAAGAGACCACCACTGGCGTTCACCGCCTGTATGAGCTTCACAAAAAGGGTCACCTGCCCTTCCCCGCGATCAACGTGAACGACTCGGTCACCAAGTCGAAGTTCGACAACAAGTATGGCTGCAAAGAATCGTTGGTTGACGGCATCCGCCGCGCCACCGACACGATGATGGCCGGCAAGGTCGCTGTCGTCTGCGGTTATGGCGACGTTGGCAAAGGCTCCGCCGCCTCGCTTCGCGGCGCTGGTGCTCGCGTCAAGGTCACCGAGGTCGATCCGATTTGTGCGCTTCAGGCCGCGATGGATGGCTATGAAGTGACGCTGCTTGAGGACGAAGTTTCGTCGGCTGACATCTTCATCACAACGACCGGCAACAAGGACGTGATCCGCATCGAGCACATGCGCGCGATGAAGAACATGGCCATCGTCGGCAACATCGGCCACTTCGACAACGAGATTCAGGTCGCCGCCCTCAAGAACCACAAGTGGACCAACATCAAGGATCAGGTCGACATGATCGAGATGCCCTCGGGCAACAAGATCATCCTTCTCTCCGAGGGGCGCCTCCTGAACCTTGGCAACGCCACCGGTCACCCCTCGTTTGTGATGTCGGCCTCGTTCACCAACCAGGTTTTGGCGCAGGTCGAGCTTTGGACGAAGGGCGGAGAATACACCCCCGGCGTCTATATCCTTCCCAAGCACCTCGACGAAAAGGTTGCCCGCCTGCACCTTGCCCGCATTGGCGTCAAGCTGACCGAGCTGCGCAAGGATCAGGCCGACTATATCGGCGTGGCGGTCGAGGGACCGTTCAAGCCCGAGCACTACCGCTACTAGGCCCAAGCGGTCATTCGAGCTAAAACAGACCCGGCGCCACCCTTGGCGCCGGGTTTTTCTTTGGGGGCAACATGGGGCGCCGCGAGGATCTGGTTAAGGTTTGCGCACAGGACCTGAGGCAAAAGTGTGGGATGGCTCCGGAAGCAGAATTGCTTGACCGTGTGATCAACGCCTGCGGACCTGCGGCATTCTCGGAAAGCGGTGTTGTAGTTGATCCAGACAGCGATGGGGAACACGCTCACATCCGCTCGCATTTTCTGGTCCGCAAGCCTGGCCTCAAAGATGGCCCTGCCCTTTCGGATGCGATCGACGCGGCGTTTGAGGCCTATCCCCATCAGGGCGAACGGCTGCTGAGACCGGTGCTCTATTACATTCTGGTCAAGTATTTCGGTCTGGAAGCGAAGCTATAGACCAGACCTATTGAATTGAATTTTAAAGACTAAGTCTTTGCCGAGCCTACGCCAGACGCGCTATATAGAACTTGGCCAGTACGGCCGGGACCCAGAATTCAAATCGCGTGTGGTGCTTGGGGAGCGCGCGGGGTGAGAGGGGGTCCCGTGTGTCGGGGCCCCCGTTCTTTCAAAACAGCGTCAGCACCACGCCGATCAGCAGACAGCCGATCACGGAATATCCGCCGTCGATTAGCGTCAGCTTGAAGGGCCGCACTCCATAGGCGTTGTTGATCATCGTCCAGGGCGCAATGAAGAAAACCCCGATACCCAGACCAGCGTAGGCGCCTTTTGCCACCGACTCGATCCCGGACATAGCGAAGATGTGCCGCATCATGCCGGCCACAAGCAGCATACAGATCGCAGAAAGGACGAAAGTCATCGGGCTTCCGCCGCCCTTGGGATTGCCGTTCTCGTCGCACTCGATGCCGGAGGCCTCAATCCAAGGCCTCCTCAGCGCGGAATACCAGATCGCCCCGAAAATCCATGAAGCCGCGGCTGCGGCGATGACATTGAGATAGTCCACGTTAAACTCCCTGTTCGCGGTGCAGGAAGTATTCAGCAAGGCCTAGGCTTTTGTCTCGGCCATTTCGCATATGCGCGCCCACTCAGCGGGAGTTACCGGCTGAACGGAAAGACGCGAATTCTTGACGAGAACCATCTCAGAAAGCACAGAATCGGACTTGATAGACTCTAATGTCACCGGTTTTGCCAAGGGCCGCATAGCGCGGATGTCTACGCATTCCCAGCGCGGGTCTTCGGTCGTGCTGTCGGGATGGGCAAGGGCGCAAACCTCGACGATTCCGACGATCTCGAGCCCTTGGCGCGAATGATAGAAGAACCCCAGATCGCCAAACTGCATGGCCCGCATATTGTTGCGAGCCTGATAATTGCGAACACCGTGCCATTCTTCGCCGGCCGCCCCTTTGGCAACCTGATCGTCCCAGCTCCAAGTGTCGGGTTCGGACTTGAAGAGCCAATAGGCCATCAGCCGATCACCTTCTTCCATTCCTGGATGCGCACGTCCGAGAAAAGGCCGGCCTTGTTATAGGGATCGTTTTCGGCCCAAGCGCGGGCCGCGGCCAGATCGGCGACATCCATAACGATCATCGAGCCGCACATCTGCCCCGCCTCGTCGAGAAATGGGCCGGCCATTTCGACAACACCGGTTTCCTTGATGTAGGCCAAATGCGCCTCGCGGGTATCAAGACGGATTTGCAGTGCGCCGGGTTTGTCCCGGGTCATTAGGGCGACGCGCATGGATTACTCCTCTTTCAAAGGCCGCGACAGGAGGGCCTTCATCGCTTGTGGAACGGTGAGTTTGGATTCGATTAAGGCTGCGACGACCGAACTTATCGGCAGGTCAATTTCGCGCTCTTTGGCCAATTTAGTGACTGCTATCGCGGTTTTTGCGCCTTCGACAGTGACCGTAGGATCAAAACCTTCGCCGCGCCCGAGCGCGAGGCCGAGGCGATAGTTGCGTGAAAGATCGGACGTGCAGGTCAACGCCAGATCGCCAAGGCCGGACAGGCCCGAAAGGGTCTCGGGCTTGGCGCCAAGATGAGTGGCGAAGCGTACCATCTCGCCAAAGCCGCGCGTCAAAAGGGCGGCGCGGGCGCTGTCGCCAAGGCCAGCGCCGATGCAGGCACCGCAGGCGATGGCGATAACGTTCTTCAGCGCCCCGCCAAACTCGGCTCCGAGAACGTCGGTCGTGCGATAAAGGCGAAGGCTTTGGGTCGAAAGAAGCCCCTGAAGGGTTTGGCCCGCCTCGGCATCCTCGCAGGCGAGGGTCAACGCCGTGGGCAGGCCGTTCGCGATGTCGGCGGCAAAACTGGGGCCGGTGAGGGCGGCAACCGTCGCGTCGGGCACATGGGCCGCGATGGTCATCGAAGGGCTTTGCAGAGAACAGACGTCGATCCCCTTGCAACAGGCGACAAGACGTTTGCCCGCGAGGGCGGCTCCATAATGGCCGAGAAAGCCGTCGAGCGCCTGCGCGGGAACAGCGAGGAGGACGACATCGACCTGCAAAACATTGTCTATATTGGCCGAAACGCCTAGATCCTTGGGAAGCACCACGCCGGGAAGATGCGGCGAGACGCGCGTTTCAAGAAGGGCATCCATCGCCTCGCTTTGCCGACCCCAAAGCGCAACATCACGCCCGCCCGCCTTGAGGGCGATGGCAAGGGCGGTTCCGAATGCGCCTGCTCCGGCGACAGCAATCCTCATGCCTTAGCTCCCTTTTTGCCCGAGCCGAGCATTGCGGGGCTTTGGTCGTCAAGAGGCCAGCGAGGCCGCGCGCCAAGATCAAGGCCGTCAGCCTCGCCCGCTGCGAAGCGTTCGAGCCCCGCGTAGGCGATCATCGCGGCATTGTCGGTGCAGAGGGTAAGCGGCGGGGCGACGAAGGCGAGGCCCGCGGTCTCGCACAGTGCAACCAGCGCCGCGCGAATCTGGCTGTTGGCCGCAACCCCGCCTGCGATGGCGAAAGTCGGTGCTTCAGGAGAGAGGGCAAGATAGTCGGCCAGCGCGCGTTTGGTCTTTTCGTGCAGGATGTCGGTCACGGCGGCTTGAAAACCAGCGGCCAGATCGGCCTGATCCTGCTGAGTCAGGCCGCCCTTGTCGGCCACCACGGCATCACGCGCCCGAAGAAGTGCGGTTTTCAGCCCCGAGAACGACATATCGCAGCCGGGCCGGTCGAGCAGCGGGCGGGGCAGAGCAAACCGCGCGGGATCACCCGACTTTGCGGCGGCCTCGATCGCGGGGCCACCTGGCTGGCTCAGGCCCAAGAGCCGCGCCGCCTTGTCAAAGGCTTCGCCAGGGGCGTCGTCGATGGTGCCGCCGATGCGCCGATAGCTGTCTGGCGACGAGACAATCAGGAACTGACAATGCCCGCCCGAGACGAGGAGCATCAGATAGGGAAAGGCCACCCCGTCGGTGAGCAGAGGCGTTAGCGCATGGCCCGCAAGGTGATTAATCCCGATCAGCGGCTTTCCCGTTGCCGCGGCGATGCCCTTGGCGCACATGACGCCCGAAAGAACCCCGCCGATAAGGCCCGGGCCTGCGGTTACGGCAATGGCGTCGATCTGGGCAAGGCCGACACCTGACCGCACAAGTGCCTCTTCCACGCAAATGTCGATCTTTTCGGCGTGGGCCCGCGCCGCAATCTCGGGGACAACGCCTCCAAAAGCCGCGTGCAGCGCGGTTTGACCGAAAACGACCGACGAGAGGACCTCAGCCCGCCCTTCCCCGCGCCGCACCACGGCCGCGGCGGTATCGTCGCAGCTCGATTCGATGCCGAGGATGGTGAGGCTCTTCTTCATGCGGGTTCCGGTTGCGCGGGCTTTCATCGCAGGTAACATCCGGATCAGGCACAAACAATGGCGGCGGATCGGGGCAACCTTGGCAATTCTCGTTCTCACACGGCCCGAAGAGGCCTCGCGTCGGCTTCTCGCGGCGGTCGAGGAGCACTTGGGCCAACGGGTGGCGCACATCTTGTCGCCCGCGATCGAGATCGAAAGTGTCGCGCACGGGCCGCTCCCGGATGGGGTAGTGTCTGTTATCCTGACCTCCGAACAGGCCGCACTCCGGGCGCGGGGCGCGGGCGCACGGGGCGGTATGAAAGCGTGGTGCGTGGGCGACAGAACCGCCGAAGTCGCGCGACGCGAAGGGTTTGAGGCGGTGTCGGCGGGCGGCGATGCTGAGGCGCTGATCGTCACGATCCTCAAGGCGCAGCCCGAGGCACCGTTGGCTCACATCCGGGGCGAACAGACCACGGGCGACGTTTCGGAGAGGCTCACGAAGGCCGGGCTCATGACGCACGATCAGGTGGTCTATCGGCAGAAGGACTGCACGCTTTCGCCCGAGGTCTTCGAGGCGCTGTCAGGTGGCCAAACGCTTGTCGTTCCACTGTTCTCGCCACGTTCTGCCGAGGCCTTTCTGCGGCAGATCAAGGCGGCAGACCCTATGCGTATCATCGCGATGAGCAAGGCCGTGGCCGACAAGGCCTCTGCCTGCGGGGCGCGGGATATCCTTGTGGCCGAACGGCCCGACCTTGAAGCGATGGTATTGGCGACTTGTCGCCGAATTTCCATGGCGTGACGCTGCGGCTCCTTGCTTGAGCGGCGCAGGGTGAGAGACTAGGTTGAAAGAAGGCGCAGCCCGCCCGAAAGGAACGCCCGTGGCAAAGAGCACCAAGAAGCCGGAAGAAGCCGCCCCCGCGATCCCGCCCGAGATCGAGGACGCCGAGATCATCGAAGAGGTCAAAGCCGCCGCAGAAGGGCCAGCACAACCGGAAGAGGCTCCATTCGCAGCCGCGACGCCAGCGCCCGAAGCATTTCCTGATAGCCCCACCCAGCCGACACACCGCTCCCGCGCAATACAGACCGGCGCTTGGGTCGTGATCGGCTCTGTCGTGATCTCGGCGGCTGTCGGCTACTCCGCCGCCCGGTTCGCTCAGAAAGGGGCGGAAACAGTGGCTCTCGACAGGATCGCCGAACAGGCCACCGAGATTGCGGACCTGCGCGGCCAGATTGCGGCCCTGCCTACGGCACCCACTCAAGGCGACATTGACGCAGCGGTTCTCGCCTCCAACGAGACAAGCGCTGCGGCACTGGCCGATCTGGCGGGCGAGGTGGAGGATCTCGCACGTCGAATCGAAGCGCTCGAGGCCCGCCCCTTCTCGGCCCTGCCCGAGGGGCAGTTTGACGATGCGATGCAGGGCGCCCTAGCTGCACTCCAGGCCGATCTTGATGCACAGCGCGCCGAGATCCACAGCCTCGCCGCTTCGGCTTCAGAGGAGCTAAAGGCCGCCCAAACCGCCGCCGCCGAAGTTGCCGCCGCAACCGCCGCTGCGGCACGAGACACGCTCGCAAAATCGGCCCTTGCCCAGATCGTTGCAGCAATCGACAAGGGCATCGCCTTTGATGGCCCGCTTAACGAGCTTGAAGACGCGCTGGGCGCTGCCGCTCCCGCTGGCCTTGCCGCCGCGGCCCGCGATGGCGTGGCGACCCTGTCCGAGCTGCAAGACAGTTTCCCTGATGCCGCCCGCGAGGCCCTCGCCGCCGCCCGGAGCGCCGGCGAAGATGGAAGCGCAGTGACGAATTTCATCGGTTTCCTGCGCCAGCAATTCGAGGTCCGCTCGGTCGAACCGCGCGAGGGCGACGACGTAGACGCCATCCTTTCGCGGGCCGAGGCGGCCCTGCGTGGGGGCGACATAGACAGCGCCTTGGCCGAGCTTGGCGCGCTGCCAGCGGTCGCCGCCGAAAAGCTGACCGACTGGCGCGCTCGCGCCGAAGCCCGCGCCGCCGCCTTGGCGGGCGCGGCAGAACTCACCGACGGAGAGGAATAGGACGCCATCATGCTTTGGTCTTTGGTCAAGATCCTGATCTTCGTCGGCCTCGTTACCGCGGCCACCTATGGCGCCGTGATGCTGGGCGAGATGTCGGGCCACACGCAGATCACGCTCGCGGGCCTCGAATTCCGGCTCGGGCCGGTTGAATCGCTCGTTGCGATTGGCGTTTTCACCGGTCTCGTCTGGCTTCTGTTCAAATTCATCGGCCTCGCCGCCGCTTTCTTCCGCTTTCTCAATGGCGACGAGACAGCCCTCTCCCGCTATTTCACCCGCAACCGCGAGCGGCGCGGCTATGAGGCGCTGGCCGACGGCATGATGGCGCTGGCCTCTGGCGAGGGGCACCTGGCGCTTGCCAAGGCCGCCAAGGCCGAGCGCTATCTCCAGCGGCCTGAGCTGACCACTCTTCTCACCGCGCAGGCGGCCGAGATGGCGGGCGACCGCAAGAAGGCGGAAGAGACCTACAAGAAGCTTCTGGTCGACGACCGGACGCGCTTCGTCGGCATACGTGGGATCATGAAGCAGAAGCTGATCGAGGGGGATTCGGTCAAAGCGCTCAAGCTTGCCGAAAAGGCCTTTGCAATCCGGCCCAAGCATCAGGAGACGCAAGACATCCTTCTGCGGCTTCAATCGGAGAAGGGCGATTGGGCCGGCGCCCGCAATACGCTCGGCGCCAAGCTCAAGGCCGGATACCTTCCGCGCGACGTGCACCGGCGCCGCGACGCGATGCTGGCGCTTTCAGAGGCGAAGGGTGTGTTCGACGAGAATTCGTCCATCGAGTCGCGCGAAGCCGCCATCGAGGCCAACCGCCTTTCGCCCGATCTGATCCCCGCCGCCGTCCTTGCCGCACGCGCCTATATCGCGGACGGGAACAAGAAGTTTGCCGCGCGTGTTCTGACCAAGGCCTGGGGCGTCCAGCCCCATCCCGACCTCGCCGCCGCCTTTGCCGCGATCGAGCCCGATGAGACAGCCAAGGCGCGTCTCGAGCGGTTCAAGACGATCACCAAGCTCAAGCCCGAGGATCCCGAAACGAAGATGCTCCTCTCCGAGCTTCTTGTCGCCACCGAAGATTTCCCCGAAGCCCGCCGCGCGCTGGGCGATCTGGCCGCAAGCCACCCGACCACGCGGAGCCTTTCGCTTCTGGCCGCTATCGAAAAAGGGACCGGGGCCGAGGAAGACGAGGTCCGCGCGCTTCTGAGCAAGGTTGTCAACGCCCCCCGCGGCCCGCAATGGATTTGCGACAAGTGCAACAACATCCATGCTGATTGGGCACCCGTCTGCTGCAATTGCGGCGCGTTCGATACGCTGACTTGGAAGGAACCGGTGGCCGGAGAAGCCGGAGCGCCGTTTGGCGCGAGGGTGGTGCCATTGCCAACATCGGCCGCCGAAGCCAAAATCATCGTCCAGCCCCGCATGATCGACGGCGACCCCGACGCCGGAAATTAGACCTTTTCCCGCCCCCGCCCCGATGCTATGAGCCGCCCCGGAAGCCGCAGTAGCTCAGCTGGTAGAGCACGTCATTCGTAATGATGGGGTCGGGGGTTCGAGTCCCTTCTGCGGCACCACTTCCTTGGGCAAAAACCCGCTTAACGCACGGTTTTGCAAAGACTTCCTTCATCGGTATCGAGGGTCCTCTGGGGTCAACTTGAGAGGCCACCACAGATGCGACCAAAATTGCCGTAGATGCCGTGGGTGTTGGGATATTAAGCTATTGATATCTTTAGAGACGGTGGTCCGCGTGGGGCCTACAGTAGGAACCATTGTATCGCTGGGGCACCACCTAAGATCGAGGTGCAAAGACTTTACAAGATTCAAGCGCACCTACGGCTCTTATTGGAAGAGGTAAGTTGGATGCAAGAAGCGTCCTACACTGAATTGGAATAGGCTTCGATGAACCAGAACCGAAGGCGCACTTAGCAAAATATTCTGTTGCTCAAAACCTTAAATCTGTTCTGTAAGTTGTCTCAATAGAGAGAAAATTTTGTAAGATCGTTAAACTTTTCGAATCACAGTGGCCATAGTTGGCATGCCCCCATCGGGTGGTCCGGTTTGATTGTTAGTGCATGACTGGCCTCTGGTCCATCGGGACGACGGTTTCCGGCGCTGGTGGGCGGTAGCCCAGAGCACTATGCGGTCGTGTGGTGTTGTAGTGTTTCCTCCATTGTTCGATCAAGATTTGTGCCTCGCGCAGGGTGTAGAAGAGCTCACCGTTTAGTAGCTCGTCACGGAACCGGGCGTTGAAGCTTTCGCAGTATCCGTTTTCCCATGGGCTGCCTGGCTGGATGTAGGCGGTCTTTGCTCCGACGACTTTGATCCAGTCCTGAACCGCCTGAGCAATGAACTCTGGGCCGTTGTCAGAGCGGATATAGGAAGGCACACCGCGCAGGATGAACAGGTCGCTCAAGGCGTCGATCACATCACCAGAGCTCAGTTTGCGCTTCACCCTGATTGCCAGACATTCCCGGCTGTGTTCATCAAGGATGTTCAAGGTGCGGAACACCTTCCCATCATCGGTCCGGCAGTGAACAAAGTCATAGCTCCAGACATGGTTGCGACGCTCAGGACGCAACCGGACGCAGGAACCATCATTCAGCCAGAGCCGTCCTTTCTTGGGTTGTTTTATTGGCACTTTCAGCCCCTCACGACGCCATAGTCGTTCGACACGCTTGTCGTTCACCTGCCAGCCCGCATCTCTCAGCAATGCCGCGATCCGGCGGTAACCGTATCGACCATACTGACGAGCCAGCTCAATCATATCTGCGACCAGTTTCTCTTCATCGGCTCGGCCCCGAGGCAACTTTCGTTGTGTGGATCGGTGCTGCTTAAACACACGACAGGCACGACGTTCAGAAATCCGGAACTGGCTTCGCACGTGATCGATACAAGTCCGGCGACGCGCGGGGCTCAGAAGTTTCACTTCGCAGCTTCCGCTAAAATCAACTTGTCCAGCGTGAGGTCGGACACAGCCTTTCTCAGCCGCTCGTTCTCCTTCTGAAGGCGTTTGAGCTCTCTGAGTTGGTCGGTTCCCATCCCACCATATTGCTTGCGCCAGCGGTAATAGGTCTGTTCGGTTATGCGAACCTCGCGGATCGCATCGACCCGCGCCATTCCTTGCCCGACAAGCACCTCAACCTGTCGTAACTTCGTGACTATTTCCTCGGGCTTGTGTCGCTTGTTTCCCATCGTGAATCCTCCGTTTTCTAAACATAGCGGCGGACCACTTCAGTGGGGGAGGGTCAGCGCCTCGATGCAAGCAAGTTTGGCTGATGTCTTATCCAAGGATCCCAGGCAGCTTGAGCCCGTGCCCGCGGGCGCAGTCGACTGCTGTCTCATAACCTGCGTCCGCGTGGCGCATGACGCCCGAGGCCGGATCGTTCCAAAGCACGCGCTCGAGACGACGGGCGGCTTCGAGCGAGCCATCGGCGACAATCACAACGCCCGCGTGCTGGGAAAAGCCCATGCCTACGCCGCCGCCGTGGTGCAGCGACACCCAAGTCGCCCCTGAGGCGACGTTGGCCATCGCGTTGAGAAGTGGCCAGTCCGACACCGCATCCGACCCATCGCGCATCGCTTCGGTCTCGCGGTTGGGCGAGGCGACCGAGCCGCTATCGAGGTGATCGCGGCCGATGACGATGGGCGCCTTCAGCTCGCCGCTCGCCACCATCTCGTTGAACATCAGGCCCGCGCGATGCCGGTCGCCAAGGCCGATCCAGCAGATCCGCGCCGGAAGACCCTGAAAGGCGATACGGTCGGCCGCCATGTCGAGCCAGCGGTGCAGGTGGGCATTGTCGGGGAAGAGCTTCTTCATCGCCGCGTCGGTCTTGGCGATATCCTCGGGATCGCCCGACAACGCGCACCAGCGGAACGGCCCGATACCCTTGCAGAACAAGGGGCGGATATAGGCGGGAACAAAGCCGGGGAAGGCAAAGGCGTTTTCAAGCCCCTCTTCCATCGCCATCTGGCGGATGTTGTTGCCATAGTCGACGGTCGGCACGCCCATCTCGTGGAAGGCCACCATGGCCGCAACCTGCACCTTCATCGAAGCGCGGGCGGCTTTCTCGACCGCCTTGGGGTCGGTTTCCTGCTTGGCCCGCCATTCAGCTACGGTCCAACCCTGCGGCAGATAGCCATGCAACGGATCGTGGGCCGAGGTCTGGTCTGTGACGATATCGGGGGTCATCCCGCCCGCTTTTGCGCGAGCAAGGATCTCGGGAAACACGTCGGCTGCATTGCTGATCAGCGCGACCGACTTGGCCTCGCCCGCCTTGGTCCACTGGTCGATCAGTGCCATCGCCTCGTCCAGTGAATGGGTCTTGGCATCGCAATAGCGGGTGCGAATGCGGAAATCGACGCGGGTCTCGTCGCATTCGACGGCAAGACAGCAGGCGCCCGCCATGACAGCCGCCAAAGGCTGGGCGCCGCCCATGCCGCCGAGGCCGCCGGTCAGAATCCACTTGGCCTTGAGGTCGCCGCCATAGTGCTGGCGGCCCGCTTCGGCAAAAGTCTCGTAGGTGCCCTGCACGATGCCTTGGGTGCCGATATAGATCCACGAGCCAGCGGTCATCTGGCCGTACATCATCAGGCCCTTCTTATCGAGCTCGTTGAAATGCTCCCACGTTGCCCAATGCGGCACGAGGTTGGAGTTGGCGATCAGGACGCGCGGGGCATCGGGGAAAGTGCGGATAACCGAGACGGGCTTGCCCGACTGAACGAGCAGCGTTTCGTCCGCCTCAAGTCCCTTCAGCGCTTCGACGATCTTGTCGAAATCCGCCCATGTCCGCGCCGCCCGACCGATGCCGCCATAAACGACCAACTCGTGCGGATTCTCGGCCACATCGGGATGCAGGTTGTTCATCAGCATCCGCATCGCAGCCTCGGTCAGCCAGGATTTCGCGGTGATCTCGGTTCCGGTCGGCGGAAAGATGTCGCGGGTGTTGTGGCGGGGATTGGTCATGTCAGCCTCTGAGGTCGGGGGCCAGGTCGGCCAGGGTATGGAGGATTTCGGAAAGGATCGGCCGCAGCGCATCGGCGCGGGCGGGATCATAGGCATAGGGGGCGGCTTCGCTTGCAAGGTGCGTCGATTGCGCGAGCTCCATCTGGATCGCGTGGATGCCCTCTTGCGGGCGGCCATAATGGCGGGTGGTGCAGCCGCCCTTGAAGCGCCCGTTCAAGACGGTCGTGCGAACGGATGCCTGACATATCCGATGGGTCGCCGCCTCGATGCGGGGATCGCAGGTCGCCCCGCCCGCGGTGCCGATGTTGAAGTCGGGCAGGGTGCCTTCGAAGAGAAAGGGAATATGTGAGCGGATCGAGTGGCAATCATAGAGGATCGCCACACCATGCTTGGCACGGATCCGCTCCAGTTCGGCCCGCAGAGCGGCATGGTAGGGCTGATGATACCCCGCCATCCTTTCGGCAATTTCGGCCTTGTTAGGCTCTGTTGTCCAGATCGGTGCGCCGTCAAAATCGGTGGTCGGCACGAGACCGGTGGTGTTCTGGCCGGGATAGAGGCTCTCGTCTTCCGGCGAGCGGTTGGCGTCGATCACATAGCGATGGAAGGTGGCGCGGACGGTGGTCACCCGCGGCAAAAGCCCTTTGTAGAGTCTATCTATGTGCCAGTCCGTGTCGGAAAGCTCTTGCCCACGGGCATTGAGCCGCGCGCGGATTTCCTCGGGCAGCCAGGTGCCGGTATGCGGCATGCCCAGAACAACGGGGCCGTCGCCGTGGATCACCTCGACCGGTGTCATGCGCCCAACACCGGCAGGGCAAGCCCCTCGACCAAGGCGCCGCTGGCGATGAGTTCGGCGGAAGCGGCAATATCCGGCGCGAGGAAGCGGTCTTCCTTCACGGTCGGGACCGCGGCGCGGATGTGGGCGAGGGCGGTCTGAAGCGTCGGGCTGGTCTTGAGCGGTGCCCGGAACTCGACGCCTTGCGCCGCGCACATCGCCTCGACCCCGAGGATTACGTTGAGGTTGGCGTTCATCCGCTCAAGCCGCCGCGCGGCATGGGCGGCCATGCTGACGTGGTCTTCCTGATTGGCCGAGGTCGGCGTCGAATCGATCGAGCAGGCGTGGGCCAGATGCTTGTTCTCGCTCATCAGCGCGGCGGTCGTGACCTCGGCGATCATCAGGCCGGAATTCAGGCCCGGATCGGGGGTCAGGAACGGGGGCAGATCGAAGGACAAAGTCGGGTCGACCATGAGCGCGATGCGGCGCTGGGCGATGGCGCCGATCTCGGCCACGGCCAGGGCGATCTGGTCGGCGGCAAAGGCCACCGGTTCGGCATGGAAATTGCCGCCCGAGACGATCAGGCCTTCCTCGACCAAGACGAGTGGGTTGTCTGTCACGGCGTTGGCCTCGATTTCGAGCGTCTGGCCGGCAAAGCGCAGAAGGTCCATCGCCGCGCCCGAAACCTGCGGCTGGCAGCGGATGCAATAGGGGTCTTGCACGCGGGTGTCGCCCTCGCGGTGGCTTTCGCGGATCTCGGATCCGTCCATCAGCGCCGTTTGGGCGCGGGCAACCTCGATCTGGCCGCGATGGCCGCGCAGGGTGTGGATGGCGTCAACCAAAGGCGCGGTCGAGCCCATGATCGCGTCGGTCGAAAGCGCGGCGGTTACAATGCAGGCTCGGGCGTTTGTCCAGGCGTTGAAAAGGCCGACGAGGGCGCAAGCGGTCGAGAATTGCGTGCCGTTGATGAGCGCGAGGCCTTCTTTCGGGCCGAGGGTGATCGGTGCAAGTCCTGCCTTCTTCAGGGCATCGGCAGAGGGCAGGGTGATGCCTTCGAACACGGCCTGACCCGCGCCCAGCATCGTCGCCGCCATATGCGCGAGCGGCGCGAGATCGCCCGATGCGCCAACCGAGCCCTGATCGGGGATCACCGGCGTCACGCCCTTGGCGAGCATCCCCTCGATCAGCGTGACGGTCTCCCACGCGACACCTGAAGCGCCGCGCCCGAGGCTAAGGAGCTTCAAAGCCATCATCAGCCGCGTGGTCGCCTGATCAAGCGGTTTGCCCACCCCGCAGCAGTGCGACAGGATCAGGTTGCGCTGGAGCGTCGCCGTGTCCTTCGCCGCGATCTTGACGCTGGCGAGTTTGCCGAAGCCGGTGTTCACCCCATAGACCGCCGCCTTCCCTTCGGCCGCCGAGCGAACCAGCGCTGCCGCGGCCTCGATGCCGGGGCGGGCCCAGGCGTCAAGCCGGACAGCCGCGCCGCTTCGCCAGATCTTTTCCAGAAGATCGAGCGTCGCCGCGCCGGGGGTGAGAGTGATGGTCATTCGGTGCCTCCAAAGATGCGGGCGTGGATCGGGTTGAACCCGATGCGATAGGAAAGCTCGGCTGGGTCGGTCACGTCCCAGATGGCAAGGTCGGCGCGTTTGCCGGGGGCGATCACGCCGCAATCGTCGAGGCCGAGGGCGCGGGCGGCGTTCAACGTCACCCCGCGCAGTGCCTCTTCGGGTGTCAGGCGGAAGAGGGTGCAGCCCATGTTCATGGTCAGAAGAAGCGAGGTGACGGGCGAGGAGCCGGGGTTACAGTCGGTCGCCAGCGCCATCAGCACGCCCGCCTCGCGGAAGGCGGCAACGGGCGGCATCTGGGTCTCGCGGAGCGTATAAAACGCGCCGGGGAGGAGGACGGCGACAGTACCCGAAGCAGTCATCGCCTTGGCGTCATCCGCCGTGGCGTATTCCACATGATCCGCCGACAGCGCCCCATATCGGGTGGCAAGCGCCGCGCCGCCCAGCCACGAAAGCTGTTCGGCATGGAGCTTGACCGGCAGGACCAGCCCCTTGGCCGCATCAAAGACCTGAGCGATCTGATCGGGCGGAAAGGCGATGCCCTCGCAGAACCCGTCGACGGCATCGACGAGGCCTTCGGCATGGGCCGCGTGCAGGGTCGGGATCACCACCTCGTCGATATAGGCATCCGAGCGGCCCGCGTATTCGGCGGGGATGGCATGGGCGCCGAGGAAGGTCGTTTTGATTCGCACCTTGCGCTCGCGCCCGATGGCGCGGGCGACACGCAGCATCCGCAGCTCAGTCTCGCGATCAAGGCCATAGCCCGACTTCACTTCGATGGTCGTCGCGCCCTCGGCGATCAGGGCATCGGCCCGCTCCAGGGCGCTTGCGAGGAGGGTGGCTTCGCTGGCGGCGCGGGTCGCGCCAACGGTCGAGACGATCCCGCCACCGGCTCGGGCGATGGCCTCATAGCTCGCGCCCTCGAGCCGCATCTCGAATTCGCGGGCGCGGTGGCCGCCAAAGACGATGTGGGTATGACAGTCGATCAGGGCGGGCGTCACCAGACGCCCCTCGAGATCGCGCGCCTCCTGAGCCTTGTGGTCCGCAGGAATCGCGTCGGCCTTTCCAACCCAGACGATCCGCTCGCCCTCAATGGCAACGGCCCCATTCTCGATGAGGCCATAGCGTTCCGGCCCGGTCAGGGTCGCAAGGGTGGCGTTGGTGAGCAGCACGGGAGTCGCCTCTTGTTTGGCGTGAACAATACTGTATTATGTCCATACATAATATCTGTCAAGGTTGGCTGAGATGACGAAACTCTGGGCACGGCAAGCTCTTCTGGCAAACGGTTGGGCCAAGGATGTGGCCATTGAAATCGGGGCGGACGGGCGCATTGCTTCGGTCGTCCCCGATAGCTCGGCGCAGGGTCAGACGGTCGATTGCCTTGTTCCTGCCCCCGCAAATTCCCACTCCCACGCCTTCCAGCGGGCAATGGCGGGCCTGACCGAGCGGCGCGGTCAGAATGCTTCCGACAGCTTCTGGACATGGCGCACGCTCATGTATCGCTTTCTCGACCAGATCACCCCCGATCAGGTCGAAGCCATTGCCGCTTTCGTGCAGATGGAGATGCTCGAGGCGGGCTATGGGGCGAGTGTCGAGTTCCACTACCTGCACCATCAACCCGACGGCCAGCCCTATGACAATATCGCCGAAATGTCGGAGCGGATCGCCGCCGCCGCCGCCAGCCAAAGCGGCATCGGCCTAACGCTCCTTCCGGTGCACTACCAATACGGCGGCTGCGACAAGCGCGCCCTCGGACCGGGCCAGCGGCGTTTTGGCAACGATCCCGAGCGCTTCGCTCGCCTTCACGAGGCCGCCGGTGCTGCGCTGGGCGGCTTGCCTTCGGACACCGTTCTGGGCATCGCCCCCCATTCGCTTCGAGCGGTCGCGCCTGAACACCTCGCTCAAACCGCCGCCCTCGCGGGCAGCGGCCCCGTGCATATGCACCTCGCCGAACAGATCGCCGAAATGGATGAAGTCTTGTCTTTTCGCGGAGCGCGACCGGTCGAATGGGCGCTCGGAAATATCGATCTCGGGCCTAATTGGTGTCTAATCCACTGCACCCAGATGCAGCCCCACGAGACAGAAAGCCTTGCCCGTACTGGAGCTGTCGCTGGCCTTTGCCCGCTCACCGAAGCAAGCCTTGGCGACGGGATATTTGACGGTGTGCGCTGGCTCAATTCCGGAGGCGCGATCTCGCTTGGGTCCGACAGCAACATCCGCATCTCGCTTGCCGAGGAGATCCGCCAGCTCGATACCACCCAGCGCTTGCGCGACCATACCCGCGCGGCGCTTGCAACGCCCGATCTATCAACCGGCCGCCGTATTTTCGAGGCATCCGCCAAGGGCGGCGCCCAAGCGGCCGGACGCGGCGCTGGCGTCATTGCCGAGGGCAACTGGGCCGACCTGTTGGCGTTTGACATGGGCCACCCCGATCTATCCGGCCTGCACGGCGACACGGTGATCGACATCTTCGCCTTTGCCGGCGGCACGGGGATGATTGGCGAAGTCTGGTCCGCTGGGCGGCATCTGGTGCGTGGCGGCGAACACATCAACCGCGCTGCCATCACCTCAGCCTATCGCAAAGCCGTGTCGGCGTTGCGCGACGGGCTCTAATAGCGCGTCGTCATCCGATGGCCGGGGCGATAAACAAGCCGGACATAGGTCACCGCCTGATCCTGCCACCATGTCGAGCGTTCAAGCTGGAACAGCGGATCCCCCGGTGAACAGCTCAGGTTATTGGCAAGTGCCTGATCAGCTGTAGCCGCAGAAAAGCTGATCTCAGCATCCGAAAAAGGAACCGCCGCCACAAGCCATTCGTTCGGCCCCAGCACAGAGAAATCTGCCTCTCGCGCCTCAGGCAAAAGCGCAAGATTGATCCAGCGATCCTCGAACTGATAGGGGCTTCCGTCTGCGAAATGCATACAGACAAGGTGCAATACCTCGGTCTTTGCATCGAGTTTGAGCCGAGCCCGCAGCCAATCGGGCGCAACTTCGACCGCTGAAGAAATCAAGGCATAGCGATAGGATTGCCCCTGATCTTCGATCTCGCGCCGCACGAGCGGAATATCGAACCGGGCCCGCCGCAGGGGCGACATCCGAACCTTCGATCCCGCCTTGCGTTTGCGCTCGATAATGCCTTCCTCCGCCAGCTCACGCATCGCCCGGTTCACCGTTGCCCGAGCGACCCCATAGCTCGCGGCAAGCTCGATCTCATTGGGTATCGAAGCGCCCGGCCGCCAATCCCCCTTGGTTATCTTGCGAAGAATGTCGGCCTTGATGTCGCGATAGGTGGTGTGTTGCGGCAATTTCCAGACCCTCGCGAAGCAAACGCAGACATAATGGCGACTTTATAGACATATTCCTAGACATATTGCAGGGGCTACCCTTGCGGCAATCTGTTTCATGCGTCGAACGATGAGGCTCTGGACGGCTCGGAGTTGACCCCACCTCGATCCCCGCGCTCTATGCGAAGCGGATCAACAAAAGCGCCTACGGATGACCGGCCCCAAGGCACAGACGCCCGCTCACGAGATCCTGCCACTCGGGCAGGATTGCGTCCTCGTGCGCTTTACCCGCAAGCCGGACCTATCCGCTCTTTCGGCGGCGCAAAGGTTTCGGGCGGTCATTGCCGGCCAACAGCATTCCGAAATCACTGAGGTCGCACCATCACTGGCCTCTGTGCTTCTCCGGTTTGATCCGGGGGCAACACCTCGCGCCCGGATCGAGGTGATTGTCCAAAAGGCCTTGGCTGAATTGGGCCCTGATGCCGACCTTCCGGCGCCCACCCGCCGCTGGCATCTGCCCGTTGCTTTCGGCGCAGACGCAGGCCCCCAACTCGCAGAAGCTGCGGCGCTTGCCGGCCTGACCCAAGAGGCCGCAGTCCGGCAAATGGTCGAGGCTGATCTGCGCGTCCTTGCCATCGGCTTTGCCCCCGGTCAGCCCTATATCGGCCTACTCCCAGACAACTGGAACCTGCCGCGCCTGTCGCAACTGACGCCTAAAGTTCCGGCCGGAGCACTTGTGGTCGCTGTGCGCCAGCTCGTGCTCTTCTGCAACAACAGCACGACAGGCTGGCGCCAGATCGGCCAAACCGGCTTTCGTCCGTTTTGGCCCCATAGCTCGACCCCGTTCCGCCTCGAGGTTGGCGATGCGATTCGAATCGAGCATGTTTCTCAAATGGACCTCGCAGCGCTCGCCCCTGAAAGAACCGAGGGTCTGGGTGGAGCATGGCTGGAAAAAACGCGATGACCCCCACTCTGCAAATTCTCCGCGCCGGTCCGCAGATGACGGTTCAGGATCTGGGCCGCCCAGCCCTGACCGCGCGAGGACTTGCCACGGGTGGCGCGGCCGATCGCACGGCCCTTGCAGAAGCGGCGGCGCTCTTGAACTTAGCTCATTTCCCGGCGGCCATCGAAATGGCGGGCATGGGGGGCGAATTTGCTGTCACATTGCCGACCCGAATCGCCCTCACCGGCGCACCGATGCGCGCCAAGGTCGATGCCAAAGAGATTGGCTGGAACCAGACCCACCTCATTTTGCCGGGGCAGAGGCTTTCGATCGGCGGGGCGCTTTCGGGGGTCTATGGCTACCTAGCGACAGCGGGCGGCATTGCCACCGAGCCGGTTCTAGGAAGCCGCTCGACGCACCTTGTTGGAAATATCGGCCAGATCCTTGCCGCGGGTGATGGCTTGATCTTGGGGCCGGACCCCACGCCAAACGCTCCAACGGTTCGAATTACCCCCGAACCCCGCTTCTCGGGTGGCGCTGTTCGGATGATGCCTGGCCCGCAAACCGGGCTTTTCGAGAAGGCCGAGCTTGCGCGTTTTCTGGCGTCGGAGTTTGCCCGCGGCGCCGCTTCAAACCGGCAGGGCGTGAGGCTCGAGCACGGGGGTGCACCATTTCAGGCAGGCGAAGCGGCAGGCTTGGCTTCCGATTTCATCGCCGTCGGTGACGTCCAGATGACAGGCGATGGCGTGCCCTATGTCCTTCTTTCCGAATGTCAGACGATGGGCGGCTATCCCCGCATCGGAACAGTCATCGGAGCCGATCTCTCCCGCATTGCCCAGTTATCCCTTGGCGGACGGGTCCGGTTCACATTGATCAGCGTTGAGGAGGCCGATCGCCTCTATCGCTCGCCCGCGCAAATGATCGCCGAGGCGAAAAGCCGCGTCGCGCCATTGGTTCGCGATCCAAGCGAGATTTCGGATTTGCTTGGGTATCAGCTCATCGGCGGCGTAGTCTCGGGGCGGGACGAAGAGGAATACTAGGATGGTCACACGGGTGGATCTAAACTCCGACATGGGCGAGGGCTATGGCCCTTGGAAGATGGGCGATGATGACGCGCTTCTCGATGTAGTCACCTCGGCCAATATCGCCTGCGGCTTTCACGCGGGTGATGCGGATGTGATGGCCCGCACGATGAAGATCGCTTCGGAACGCGGTGTCGGCATCGGCGCGCATCCGGGCTTTGCCGATACCCAAGGCTTCGGCCGCCGCCGGATCGACCTTTCGCATGACGAGCTTGCCAACCTCGTCGCTTTTCAACTGGGTGCCGCGCAGGCGATGGCGCGGCTTGTCGGGGCCGAGGTGCGGCACCTCAAGCTGCACGGGGCGCTCGCCAATATGGCGTCCGAGAATGCCGCCATGGCCGAGGCCTGCTATCGCGCGGCGCTTACGGTCGATCCCGAGATCATCATCGTCGTCCTTGCCGCGACCGAGATGGAGCGCGTGGTGCGCGATCTGGGCTGCAACTGGGCCGGCGAGATCTTTGCCGACCGCGCCTATAACGACGACGCGACCCTTGTTGATCGGCGCAAGCCCGGCGCAGTGATCCATGATGGCGAGGCGGCGGCCGAACGGATGCTCAAGATGCTGGCCGCCGATGCGATCATCACCGAAAGCGGTCAGTATATCCCCACGCGCATCGACACGATCTGCCTGCATGGCGATACACCCGGCGCGGCGCAGATGGCGCACGTGATCCGCGAGAGGCTCATCGCGGGCGGCATCACGATCGAACGCTTCGCCGCCCGAAAATAGGCTCTAGCTAGGCCCCAAGCCGCTCCAAGAGCTTGCAATAGGCGATCTGGCCATTGCGATAGCTCGACAGGCGATAGAACTCGTTCGGTGCGTGGATGTTCTCGTCATCAAGGCCAAAGGCCATGACCGCGCCATGCACGCCAAGCTCTTTGAGGAGAAGCGTCATCACCGGGATCGAGCCGCCGGTGCGGACAATGTAGGGATCGCGGCCGTAGACTTCCTTGAGGACTTCGTTCACCGCCGCCGTTGCGTTATGCCCATTCGGCACAAGGAACGGATCGGCATTGCCCGGCAACCGCTCTACCGAGACCCGCAGGCCCTTGGGCGTGAGGCTCTCGATATGCGCCTTCAGAAGCGCATAGATCTTGTCCGGCGTCTGGTTGGCGACAAGGCGGCAGGTGATCTTGGCCTTGGCCTCGCGCGGCAGCACGGTCTTGATGCCGCCACCCTGATAACCGCCCCAAAGCCCGTTGATTTCAAGCGTCGGCCGCGCCCAGAGGTTCTCGCGGGTGCTATAGCCCTCCTCGCCAAACACATCCGGCACCCCAAGCTCGTCGATATATTCCGACTCGTCAAAGGGCGCGCGGGCAATGGCCTCGCGATCCTCCACCGTCAGGTCGATCACATCTTCATAGAAGCCCGGGACATTGATCCGCCCATCACGCCCCTTCAGCTCGGCGATGATCTGCGACAGCCCGTGCAGCGCATTGGCCACGCCGCCGCCGTGCATCCCCGAGTGAAGGTCGGATCTCGCACCGGTGACTGTTACCTCGCAACCGACGAGGCCCTTGAGGCCCAGAAGGAGGTTGGGCTCGGTCTCGCTCCACTGGCCGCCGTCGGCCGATATGATCATGTCGGCCTTCAGCATCTTGCTATTGGCGTTGATAAAGGGGGCGAGGGTGGGCGAGCCAATCTCTTCCTGCCCTTCAAAGAAGAACTTCACATTGACCGGCAGCTTTCCGGTTGTCTTGAGCAGCGCCTCGGCGGCGATGATCGGGGTCATCATCCCGCCCTTGTCGTCGGATGCACCGCGGCCATAGATCCGGTCGTCGCGCAGGGCCGCCTCAAACGGCGGCGTGTCCCACAGATCGAAGGGCTCGGCGGGCTGCACGTCGAAATGGCCGTAGAGAAGCACGGTCGGCTTGTCGGCTCCGGCATGAAGCCAGTCACCATAAACTACCGGATGCCCGGCGGTCGGATACATGGCGACGTTCTCGGCCCCCGCCGCCTTGAGACGGGTGACAACCCACTCGCCCGCGGCTTCGACATCCGGCATATGCTCGGGCTTGGCCGAGACTGAAGGGATCCGCACAAGATCCCGCAGCTCTTCAACAAACCTATTCTGATTGGCGCTCAGATAGTCTTCCCAGTTCATCGGACTCTCCCCTGTTTTGACGCGAGCCTATGAGGAATGTCATTGGCAGTCCACTTCACATAGTCTGACTGAATATCAACAAAAGGCTGCAAAAGCCCTCGGTTTACACAACTTGAAGCACAGGATGGTTGTCGCTATGCAAGATCACAAGAAATGCTGCTTATGTTGAAGCCCCGAGCCGCTGAGAGAGAAGGTTTATACCAGATTCTTTAACATTCTTGTCTCGTGATGAGAGCATGTACCCGGTTGGATAAAAAACTTAAAGCTGTCGTAGTTCCTTCAAGGCCGGTCGGCGAGAAACTGGACAGAGCCTGGGCCATGCGTCATTGTCACTATCGCGCTGGCCCGGATTGCAGATAGAGCCAAGGTCGCGCAAAAGAGGCAAGATTTTTGGGAATCCTCATGCTCGATGCCGCTGCCCGCAGATTGATAGATCCGCCCCTCGAGGCGCTGGGACGTCGCCTGGCGACTCATGGCGTCGGGGCAGACGCAGTTACCCTGATTGGCCTCCTAATGGGGCTGTTGTCAGCGGCGTTTATTGTGGCGGGACTCTATTCGTTGGCGCTAGTGTTTCTATTCGCCTCGCGGCTGGCCGACGGCCTCGATGGCGCCATCGCCCGCGCCGGCCGATCGACCGACTTCGGCGGCTATCTCGACATAACGGCCGATTTTCTTTTTTACGGATCTGTGCCGCTGGCCTTCATATTTGCCGATCCGGCAACCAACGGTGCGGCGGGTGGATTTCTCCTTGCGTCTTTCTACGTCAATGGCGCAACCTTCCTCGGGTTTTCGGTTCTGGCCGAGCGCCACAAAATGAAGACCGAAGTTCATGGCAAAAAGTCCCTCTACTTCTCCGATGGGATTTTGGAGGGCACAGAAACCATTTTGTTTTTTGTTCTAATTTGCCTTTGGCCAACCAATTTCCAAGTTTTTGCATGGCTATTTGGCTCGTTGTGTTTTCTCACGGCGCTGATGCGAGTGCTTGGTGCGCGAAAGATCTTCGGAAAGGACTGATATGCGTCTCGCATATACACTGGCGGCGGCTTTGGCTGCACCTCAGGCTTCTCTTGCTGCCAATCCCGTCGATTGGCCATCGGTTCTGTCCGAGGCTCGAGGGCAGACCGTATATTGGAATGCCTGGGGCGGCTCGGAGGCCACCAACGCCTTCATCGGCTGGGTTGGGGATCGTGTCGAGGCTGACTATGGCGTTTCGCTCGTCCATGTAAAGCTGAGTGATACCGCTGACGCCGTGAGCCGCGTGCTAGCGGAGCGGGCTGCGGGCATCGACGAGGGCGGGGCGATCGATCTTATTTGGATCAACGGCGCAAATTTCGCGGCGATGAAGTCTGAGGGACTGCTTTTCGGTCCCTTTGCTGAAAACCTGCCGAACTGGGCCTTTGTAGATGGTGAGGGCAAGACCGTAACCACCGATTTCACCGTGCCGACTGACGGCTATGAAAGCCCTTGGGCGATGGCGCAGGTGGTTTTCATGCGGGATACCGCCGATCTGCCCGATGCACCGGGGTCGGCTGCCGAGATCCTCGACTGGGCCACCGCCCATCCGGGCCGCTTCACCTATCCCCAGCCGCCCGATTTCCTCGGAACGACCTTCCTCAAGCAGATGCTTGTCGATCTTACCAATGATGCCTTGGCCCTCGCAGCCGCGCCAGAAAGTGATGCCGCCTATGAGGTCGTGACCGCCCCGCTCTGGGCCTATCTCGATGCGTTGACGCCGCATCTCTGGCGCTCGGGCCGGGCCTATCCGGCGACCGGACCCGCACAACTTCAGCTGATCTACGACAACGAGATCGACCTAGCGATTTCCTTCAGTCCCGGCGAGGCCACCGCCGCCATTTCGAACGGGCTATTGCCCGACACAGTTCGCACATCGGTTCTCGCCAAGGGCACCATCGGCAACGCCTCTTTCCTGGCCATTCCCTACAACGCCAATGCCGCCGCCGGTGCGATGGTCGTGGCTGATTTCCTCCTGTCGTCCGAGGCGCAACTGCGCGCGCAGGATCCGGCAATCCTCGGCTATGGCACCGTGCTCGACATGGCGAAACTGCCCGATGCCGACCGCGCCGCCTTTGATGCGCTCGACCTTGGCATCGCCACCCTGAGCCCCGCCGCGCTTGGCACCGCACAGCCTGAGCCGCACCCCGACTGGATGACCCGCATCGCCGCCGACTGGCAGCACCGCTATGGCGCGGGCCTCTAGCGCGGCTTGACAGGCAAGGACCGGCGCGGGGAGATACCGGCATGACACTGTCTCCCTCGCATCTCTTTTTCTGGCTGACCGTCCTCATCTTGGGCGGTCCAGTCCTCGCCGGACTGACTGGTGTAGTGGCAGGGGCGATGGGCCATGTGCCGGGGCTGCAAAATGCGATTCCAGCTGGGGACGTTTGGGGCGCGGTCTGGAGCTGGCCCGGCATTGGCCGCTCGGCGACGCTATCGTTCTGGACCGGCCTTCTCGCCGCCCTGATCTCTCTCGCCTCGGCGACGCTCATCATGGCCGGATGGTCAGGCACCCTATCCTTCGCCCGTGCCCGCCACTGGCTCGCCCCTTTTCTAGCCGTCCCCCACGCCGCCGCCGCCTTTGGCATCGCCGTCCTCATCGCTCCCTCCGGCTGGATTGCCCGTGCGCTGTCGCCCTGGCTGAGCGGTTGGGAAAGGCCGCCCGACCTTCTGATCTTGGGCGATCCCCTTGGTCTCGCCATGGTTCTTGGCCTCATCGTGAAGGAGCTACCGTTCCTTCTCCTGATGATGATCGCCGCCCTGCCGCAGGCCAAGGCGGCCACTTCGATGGCGTTGGTCACCGCGCTGGGATATGGCTGCGCCCGTGGCTGGCTTCTGGCCGTATTTCCCGGGATCTATCGGCAGATCCGCCTGC
>Ga0222714_10001736_pt1 | contig 24209 bp, 30 predicted proteins | sample C33_3DmetaG_FD_165048 | JGI IMG/M metagenome (GOLD analysis project Ga0222714, IMG submission 165048) | Estuarine water microbial communities from San Francisco Bay, California, United States - C33_3D | ecosystem: Environmental > Aquatic > Marine > Unclassified | place: USA: California...
CCACACGCGCGCACACGCGCGCGCGCGCGCGCGCGACCCTTTCGCCCCCGCCCCTGCCTCTTTCGACAGGGGGGTGCCACACAAAATTTTCGTCACTTTCAGGAGAATTGTCTTGACCACGCCCACCCCTTGCCCCGAATGTTATGGCGCACGTTACGTGTCGTACGACGAGGCGGTGCCGGACTACACCCACGGCGGCCACATACGCGAAGTCGTGCGGCTATGCGAAACCTGCGACGGCGCAGGTGAAATCGAGGAGGAACACGATGCGTAAGCTACCCAGAAAGCCGAAACTCGTTAACGGCGTTGGCGTCAATGACGCGGATTATGTAGTGCAGCCAACAGGCTCAGACGGGAAGCAGCGCGTGTGTCCGTATTACTTAGTTTGGCGCAGCATGCTTACCCGCGCCTACTGCCCGAAGTATCACGCAAAGTACCCCACTTATATCGGCGTCACCGTATGCGAGGAATGGCACTCGTTTATGGCGTTCCGCGCATGGATGGAGACGCAAGACTGGGAGGGCAAGCATCTGGACAAGGACATCATCGTGCCGGGGAACAAGGTGTATTCGCCCGCGACGTGCGCGTTCGTGTCGGGTCAAATTAACGCTTTGCTTAATGATTGCGCCGCCTCCCGTGGTGAGTGGCCGATTGGTGCGTCTTGGCATAAGAAAAACAAAAAGTTCCACGCCCAAATTAAGGAAGATGGAAAAAAACGACACCTCGGCCTTTTTGACACACCCGGAGCTGCCCACCTTGCGTGGCGTAAGGAGAAAGCGCGAATCGTTCGCACCGTTGCCCGTGAGTGCGACGACCCGCGCGTCGTTGCTGGCTTGCTGCGTCACAGCTATCGCATTGAATCTGGAGCCGTTTGAATGATTGAGTGTAACTGCGCCGACTGTCAGCGCCGCCGGATGCTGCGACGTGCCCTGCCCAAGAGCGACCCGATTGTCGATGCCGTCGTGCGTCGATTTAATGAGCGTAGCAAGGCCGGCATCGAGCATTACGGCTGCACAATGGCCGGGAACCCTGCGCCGACGATTGAGTGGATCAACCACGCGCAGGAGGAACTGATGGACGGCATCCTGTACCTTGAGCGGCTGAAGGCGGATTTTGATGACTGATAAGCCCTTATCCGTTCGCGAGGCGCGTGCTGCATTAGCGGCGCAGGACGAGCAGCGCCGTGAGGCGGTGGTACAGGAACTTGAGGCGCTGGCGTCCAGCGAGATTACGGACGTGCTGCAATGGGATCAGGGTGGCCGGGTGCAGGTGCGTGCCTCGGATGAGTTATCGCCGCGCGCCCGCCGCGCTATCAAGAAGGTGAAGATAACGCCCACGGAGGACGGCAACCAGATCGAGATCGAGATGCACGACAAGCTGACGGCCTTGCGCCTGTTGGCGAAGCATCGCGGCTTGCTGGAGCCGAACAGCGATGACCGGCGGCCCAGTATGATCGGCATCAATGTGAAGGGGCCGGAAGTGACGACGTATGAAATTGTTGAACAAGAGGAGAACGAGGAGTGACTACGTACATTTGCCCGCGCTGTCGGGAGGAGTCGCATGACTTCAGGTATCATCAGGCGTGCTATGATGCGCAGTTGCGCGAGGACGCACTGATCCGCGAGGCGATACAGGCGCAGCGCGAGGAGTATGCCGCGCGTCGGAGCAAGGTGGGGCGACCACGCGAGGAGGAGAGGCAACAGACGCGCACCGAACTGGAGGCGGTAGATGAGAAGTTTGCTGCCCGTATGTATGCGTGCGGCGCAGCGTACGAGGACGTACGTGTACGCGAGGTACGTACGCACGTACTGCCGCGTTACATGTGGGGTGCGGGCCGATGACGATGCCATTCACCGATGACTGGGTTGTCGTGGCAGTTAAGGATTACGGCGCTCTGGGTCGCCCGTGGGTTTTGACGGATACGGCGCTGCGCCGGTTCTTCGCCACGAGTACGCCGGAGTACAACGAGGTGAGCCGTTTCTTTCGTGACATACAGAATGAGGCGGACAACGACCGTATCTGGCTGATGCAGCAGCGCGAGGCCGATACGGGTGTGTTCCGGTTGCTGGCGAAGAAGAAGCGCCGGAAGTATTGGGTGGTGGAATGAAGGACTATTCGCGGCTTAATGGTGGCACGCGCGACTACGTGCGGTTTTACGCGGAGTTCGTGGACTGCGATTTTTGTGGTGAGGCCACACGCGGTCGCGTGTATGATGGCGAGCAGGAAGTCGTATGCGGATCATGCGGCAATGTCTTGATAGATGTAGAGATTGCGGATGGCGCGTAGTCAACGTGCAACGGATCGGTCACCGCGTCGTCGTCGCTCACGCGACGGCGAGGCGCTGACGGGCCTTAATCTTGATTTCAGCCAGAGCCCGACCGTCTGGCAGTTTTTGAATGACGACAGCTTTGTGCGCGGCCTGATGGGTCCGGTCGGCAGTGGCAAGACGTATGCGTGTCTGGCGGAAGTCATGCTGCGCGCCGTGAAGCAGCCGCCATCGCCGGTCGATAATGTGCGCTATACGCGGTTCGCTGTTATTCGTAACAGCTACCCGGAATTGCGTACGACCACGATCAAGACGTGGCAGGAGATATTCCCCGAGAACACGTGGGGCGAGATGCGCTGGTCGCCGCCGATCACGCATCATATCAAGTTGCCGCCGCGTGACGATGCGCCCGGCGTCGATTGCGAGGTGATCTTCCTCGCTCTGGATCAGCCGCGCGACGTGCGCAAGCTGCTGTCGCTGGAGTTGACGGGCGGTTTCGTGGACGAGGCGCGTGAGTTGCCGAAAGCGGTGGTCGATGGCCTGACCTCGCGTGTCGGTCGTTATCCGACGAAGAAGCATGGCGGCTGCCCGTGGCGCGGCGTGTGGATGTCCACGAACCCGATGGACTCGGATCACTGGTGGCACAGCCTCGCCGAGAAGAACCCGATCCGTGGCCGGTATCCGTGGAAGTTTTACAAGCAGCCCGGCGGCGTTCTGGATGCGACCAAGGAGCACGAGGACGCGCTGTTTGCGGCCAACCAGTTTTGGCGTCTGAACCCGAAGGCTGAGAATCTGAACAACCTGCCGCCCGGTTACTACGAGCAGCAGTTGGCGGGCAAGACGCTGGATTGGATTCAGTGCTATGCCGGCGCGAAGTATGTCTATGTGCAGGACGGTAAGCCGGTCTGGCATGAGTTCAGCGACAGCTTGATGGCGGCGGACTTGGAGATCGAGGTCGGCATGCCCGTGCACATCGGGCTGGACTTTGGCCTGACGCCTGCGGCGGTATTCGGGCAAAAGATGCCGAACGGGCGCTGGCACGTCGTGCATGAACTCGTGGCGTTTGATATGGGGTTGGAGCGGTTCGCGCATCATTTGATGGCTGACATCAGCACCAAGTTCCCGAAGTCTGAGGTGTTCATCTGGGGCGACCCGGCGGGCGGTAAGCGCGACGAAATCTTCGAGGTCACGGCGTTCGACCATTTGCGAACGCTTGGCCTGCGCGCGCAGCCTACGGCATCAAACGATTTCATGGTGCGCCGCGAGGCTGGCGCGATGCCGATGAACCGGCTGATCGACGGCAAGCCCGGCCTGCTTGTGTCGAAGGATTGTCACCGCACACGCAAGTCGCTTGCGGGCGGGTATCATTTCAAACGTATGGCGATTGGTGCCGGGCAGGAACGGTTCCGTGACGTGCCGTCGAAGAACGAGCATTCGCATGTCGGCGATGCGTACGGCTACCTGATGCTTGGCGGCGGCGAGCACCGCAAGCTGACGCGCAACCCGAACGGCAAGCCGTTGTTCCAGCAGGCGCAGGCTAATATGGATTTTAACGTGTTCGCCTAAAAAACTGGGGGCTGCCCCACACCGACAGCCCCCAAGTTTAGGGAGGAACCACACGGTAGCGCCAAGGAGAAAAACGCTACGACATGCGCAACTTTTATACCCCTACCGCCCGATGATTACAAGCAATATGAACGTCACGTTTGTGCCGTTTCACTGGGCGCACCCGTCAGCGATGGACATGCGCCCGTTCGAGCGCGCCTATTACAAGAACCTGCCGGACTATCAGGATCGGCTGAAGATGTACGCGCAGTGCGGACAGAGTTTGACGGCGATTTGCGACGGCGAAATCGCGTGCTGCTTTGGCGCAATACCGATCTGGCCGGGTGTCGCGGAGGCGTGGCTACTTACGTCATACATGGTTGATACAAGGGCTGTATCACTTACGCGCGGCGCTATACGATACTTCAACAATATTTGTAGCGAAATGAGCCTACATCGGTTGCAGATTACAGTAGATTGTGCAAATGATGTTGCAATCCGGTGGGCAAAAGCATTAAACTTCACTCAAGAAGGCGTCATGCGCAAGTATGGCCCCGATGGCTCCGACCATATTATGCTTGCAAGGATTCCGTAATGGGTGGACTTTTCTCAGCACCGAAGATGCCTGCCCCCGCTCAGGTAGCGCCGGAGACGACGGCGGCGCAAGACCGGCAGGAGGCGCGCCTCGCAGAGCAGGAGCGCGAACAGCAGGCGCGTCTGGCTGCGCAGCGTCGCGCACGCCAGATTGGCGGCCAGCGTATGCTGCTTTCTCAGGAGCGTGAGAACGCGCAGACCGGCATTCAAACTACGTTGGGGGTCGGATGATGGGCGGTGTAGCGCCAAAAATAGTAACGGGATGGGCGCAGGCGGTTTCGGGAAAAAAAATTGGAGACGGCGGCGGCATGGAATTTGTCGGCGGCGATAGGCCTCAAATGTTTCCAGAAAAAACGCCTACCGCTAATCCAGTCCAATCCACGCAGGAGGCGCGGCAACGCGCCGCTCGCTCACGCGCTCGTCTCACGGGTCGTCCTTTGCTTGGACCGGGCGGTTCGCGGCGCGACGAGGGCTTGCAGACCACGTTGGGAATCGGATGATGGGTGGTGTAATCTCAAAGCCGAAAGCGCCGGCACCGGCACCGGCACCAGCGCCCGCTCCTGTAGCGCCCCCGCCCGCTCCCGTGCAATCCACACGAGAGGAGCGCCAGATTGCCGCTCGGCGGCGCGCCCGCATGTCGGGCCGCGCCCTTCTCGGGACGCAAGCTGAGGCCGCCGGTCAGGAAATTCAGACGACGCTTGGAGTTGGCTGATGCCCTTGAAAGAAGGCAAGTCGGACAAGACGGTCGGCAAGAACATCAAGATGTTGATGGCCGAAGGCCGGCCCATGAAGCAGGCGGTGGCGATTGCCATGCGCAAGGCCGGCAAGCCTAAGCCGCAGGACATGAAGTAGTTGGTCAAGAAAGCCTACCAGAATCCCTCAGGCGGCCTGAATGAAGCGGGCCGCCGCCACTTCGAGCGCAAGGAAGGGGGTGATCTAAAGGCTCCGGTGAAGTCGGGTACGAACCCGCGCCGGGTTTCTTTTGCTGCGCGGTTTGCCGGCATGGACGGCCCGATGAAAAACGAGAAGGGTGAACCTACGCGCCTTGCACTTGCGCTGCGGGCTTGGGGTTTTGGATCAAAGGAAGCCGCCGCTAATTTTGCCGCGCGCCACAAAAAGAGTTAGCCATGCTCACCGTCGAACAGATTATGAAGCGCCACGATCTGGCACAGCGTCGCAAGGATAACTGGCGTCAGATTTACGAGGATTGCTACGAGTTCGCGCTGCCGCAGCGGAACCTGTACGACGGCTACTATGAGGGCGGCGGCTCACCCGGTCAGAACAAGATGTCGCGCGTGTTCGACAGCACCGCGATCAACGCGACGCAGCGTTTTGCAAACCGCATTCAAGCTGGCCTGTTCCCGCCGTATGGCCGCTGGTGTCGTCTTGAGCCCGGTCCCGATATTCCATTGGATCGCCAGCTTGAGGCGCAAGCTGCGTTGGACATGTATAGCGAGAAGATGTTCTCGCTGTTGCGCCAATCGAACTTTGATCTGGCTATGGGCGAGTTCCTCATGGACCTCGCGGTCGGCACCGCCGTCATGCTGGTCCAGCCCGGCGATGACATGACGCCGATCCGCTTCACTGCGGTTCCGCAGTATCTTGTAGCCATCGAAGAGGGCGCGCACGGCAAGGTCGATAATGTCTATCGACGGATGCGCCTGAAGGCGGAAGCGATTCAGCAGCATTGGCCGGACGCGGACATTCCGGTTCGTCTGGCGCAAATGATTAGCGAGAAGCCGACCGACGAGATCGAGCTGATCGAGGCAACCATCCTCGACGTGCAGCGCGGTGACTTTGACTACTGCGTGATCTGGCCGCAGGGCAAAGAGCGGCTGCTTCATCGCAAGATGATTTCATCGCCGTGGATTGTGGCCCGTTACATGAAAGTGGCCGGCGAAATTTACGGACGCGGCCCGCTCGTCACGGCAATTCCCGACATCAAGACGCTCAACAAGACGCTCGAACTCCTGCTGAAGAACGCCTCGCTTTCTATTGCAGGCGTCTACACGGCTGCGGATGACGGCGTGCTGAACCCACAGACGATCCGCATCGTGCCGGGTGCGATCATTCCCGTCGCGCGCAATGGCGGGCCACAGGGCGAAAGCCTGCGCATGCTTCCGCGTTCAGGTGACTTCAACGTGTCGCAGATCGTGATTAACGACTTGCGCATGAACATCAAGAAAATCCTTCTTGATGACACACTGCCGCCCGACAATATGTCGGCGCGTTCTGCGACGGAGATCGCCGAACGTATGAAGGAACTGGCGCAGAACCTCGGCTCTGCATTCGGTCGCCTGATTACCGAGACGATGGTGCCGCTTATCGCGCGCATCCTCTATGTCATGGACGAGCGTGGTCTGATTGAGATGCCGCTGCGCGTCAATGGGCTTGAGGTTAAGGTTACGCCGGTGTCGCCGATTGCGCAGGCGCAGAACATGGGCGACATCGAGAAGATCACGCAATGGGTCCAGCTTTCCTCGGCACTTGGGCCGGAGGGGCAGATGGCCCCACGTATGGGTGCCATTGCCGATTACGTCGCTGACAAACTTGGCGTTCCTGCCGAACTGCGCACGTCGCCGCAGGAACGGCAGCAGATGGCCGAGCAGGCCATGCAGATGGCGCAGATGGCCGCCGAGCAGCAAGGCATTATTCCGCCGCAGCAATAAGGTAGACGATGAGCCTAACGGAAGGGTGGGACGGTCTCCGGCAAGTTGAGCCGGAGTTTCGTCGCACGAACCAGCAGGAGCAGGACGATGTTGATCGCCTGTACCTGCGCGTATTCGGCAGTGATGACGGGCAGAAACTTTTGACGCATCTGCGCGCACTGACGATAGAGCAGCCCACGTGGTATCCCGGCGAAGACGCTTCGCACGGTTATGCCAGAGAGGGGCAAAACTCACTAGTCCGCGAAATAGAGCGGCGCATTAAAAGGGCAACAGAACTATGACTGACACTGACGGACTGCTGGCCGACGCTCAACCGAGCGACGATAACCAGCAGGAAGCACAGGAAAGCATCTCCCACATTGAACCCGGAACGCAGACACTCCAGCCTGCGACGCAGGAGACCAGCAATGAGGACGCCGAACCCGTTGTCCGCCCTGACTGGTATCCTGAGAAATTCTGGTCCGAAGAAGACGGGCCAGACCTTGAGAACCTTGTCAAATCCTATAACGAGTTGCAGAAGAAGTTCTCTCAAGGAAAACACAAGTCTCCAGAAAGCTATGACGAGGCCATATTCCGTGACGCCGGAATCGCTGAAGACGATGCACTCTTGTCCTCCTACCGCGATTGGGCCAAGCAGAATGGCGTTAGCCAAGCAGCTTTTGAGGATTTGGCGGGCAAGTTTATCGAAATGGCTGGCACAGAGGCGCAGCAGGCCAAGATCAGCTACGAGACTGAGTTCAAGAAACTGGGGCCTAACGCGGACGCGACGATTAAGTCGATGACCGATTGGGCGCAAGGTCTTGTTCGTAAAGGTGTGTGGGGGCAGACGGACTTTGAGGAATTCAAGATCATGGGCGGAACCGCCGATGGTCTACGCGCCTTGCAGAAAATCCGTTCGTATTACGGCGATCAGTCTGTTCCAGTTGATGTTGCGCCGACGAGTGAAGGCCCGTCGCGCGAGGAACTGATGGCAATGGTCGGCAAGCCTGAGTACGTCAGCGACCCGGCCTACCGCGCCAAGGTCGAAAAGATGTTTGAGAGAATGTACGGAAATGATCCGTACAGCCCATCCTGACGTATAGAATAATGTTATAAGAAAGTGGGTCGGGTATTTACCCGGCCCATTTTTTTGCATATATTCGTAATTGCGGACAACCGTAAGGCCCGCAAAACCCGCCGTGGGAGAGGGCGTAAACCATCCAAGCCGCAGCCCGTTACAGGATACCTGCTTGGCGAACTCAACTTGAACCCTCTACGAAAGGAATAGGAAATGGCTCAGGGCATTTCTAACGCTTTCGTTCAGTTGTTCGATGCGGAAGTCAAACAGGCGTATCAGGCGTCGCGTGCGCTTGCCGGTGTGACCCGCGAACGGGCAAATGTCGAAGGCAATCAGGTGAAGTTCCCGAAGATCGGGAAAGGCACCGCTACGGTTCGTGTTCCCCAGACTGATGTCACTCCGCTGAACGTGTCCTACTCGCAGGTCACGGCCAGCATGTCGGACTACATCGCTGCTGAATACTCGGACATTTTCCATCAGGCCAAGGTCAACTTTGACGAGCGCCGGGAACTTGTCAGCGTTGTCGGTAATGCGATTGGTCGTCGTATGGACCAGCTTGTCATTGACGCGCTCAATGCGGCTTCGTCCCCCTCGACGGTCGGCACCGACATCGGTGGCGTTGGCACGAACATGAATCTTGCCAAACTCCTCGCCGCCAAGAAGGCGCTGGACACGAAGAACGTGCCGATGGAAGGTCGCGCGATCATCATCCACGCCAACGGTCTGGCTTCGCTGCTGGACGAGACTGAACTGACCAGCGGCGATTTCGCCACTGTGAAGGCTCTCGTTCGTGGCGAGATCGACACGTTCCTTGGCTTTAAGTTCATCACCCTTGGTGATCGTGACGAAGGTGGCCTGCCGCTGCCGTCCACCCGCACCAGCTTCGCGTTCCATCGCGATGCGGTCGGTCTGGGCATCAGCATGAACCAGAAGACCGAGATCAACTACGTCCCCGAAAAGACGTCGTTCCTCGTGTCCTCCATGTTCTCGGCTGGCGCTATCGCCATTGACGATGAAGGCATCGTCAAGATCAGCAGCACCGAGTAAGGAGGATTAGATCATGGCTTTTGATTCCGCTGGTCTCGGCGTTGTTTCGGCCTCGAAGAAGGGTAATGCTCCTAGCATCTACACCTATCAGACCGCCGATACGATTGCTGACGTAAACACCGCTGGTTATTTCAATAGCATTTCGAACACCCTCGCGGTGGGCGACCTGATCTATTGCGTGACCTCGACTGGTGGCACGCGCGTTAGCACGCTTACTCAGGTTCTGTCGAACTCGGGTGGCGTTGTTGACGTTGCGGACGGCACGACGCTGGCCGCCACCGACAGCGACTAATAAGTGCGGGGCGGGAGCAATCCCGCCCCAAACTTAATGAGGTAAGCGATGGCCGCAGGCGATACCAAACTCTCGATTTGTTCTGACGCGCTCATCATGCTTGGTGCGTCGCCGGTCTCAAGTTTTAGTGAAGGCACGGATGAGGCGCAGGTCGCCGACCGCCTTTACGACGACATCCGCGACACGCTGTTAATGCAGTATCCGTATAGCTGGTCGATCAAGAAGGAGGCGTTGGCCCGCCTTCTTGATGCGCCGAAAACAGAATGGCGCTACAAGTATCAACTTCCCGGCGACATCATTGGTAACCCGAAGGCCGTCTTCATCAGCAGCGCAGCGGGCGCGTCCCCCGCGCGCGATTTCGACATCTACGGCACGGCGCTGTACAGCAATTACGAAAGCATCTGGATTGATTACCAGTACGTTCCGGAGCCCGCCTTCTTCCCGCCGTACTTCGTCAATCTACTCAAACACGCGCTGGCTGCGGCATTTGCCGAGCCGATCACGGACCAGATCACGAAGGCTGATTACTACCATCGCCTGACGTATGGCGCGCCGGAACAGAACATGCGTGGCGGTCTGGTCCGCGTGGCAATGAACATCGACGGCGTTGACAGGCCACCGCAGAACATCATGGACTTCCCGCTGACGGATGTACGTGGATGAGCCGCATCATTCAAATTCAGAATGATTTCACGTCCGGTGAACTAGACCCAAAACTGCGCGCCCGCACCGACATCGCGCAATATCAGTCTGGTCTGACGACCGCGCGCAATGTTTCCATTCAGCCGCAGGGTGGCGCGCGTCGGCGCGACGGCACGAAGTTCATCTATCAACTTGACGCCGGTGCGGGCAATGCGGTGCGCATGGTCGCGTTTGAGTTCAGCACGAGCGATAGCTACATGCTCGTTTTTACGCCGGGCCGCATGTATGTTTTCAAGAACGGCGCGCTGGTCCCGAACATCAACGGCAGCGGAAATGATTATCTTGCCGTAGCTAGTCTGACTGCGGCGATTATCCCCGAGATGAACTGGACGCAAAGCGCCGACACAGTAATCATCGTGCATGAAGACCTGCCGCCGCTAAAGATTTTGCGCGGTGCTACGGACGCCTCGTGGACGGCAAGCAGTCTGGAATTCACATTCATTCCAAAATATGCGTATGAGTTTGATACTCACGAGCCGCAATTTTCAATTACGCCATCCGCCGCCAGCGGGAACATCACCATTACCGCGTCTGGCGTCACGACTGACACCGGGAATGCTCAAGCGGGGACGATCAGCACGATCACCTTGAAGTCGGCCTCCAGCTTTACATCGGACGACCAGCCCAACGGAATGTATGTTGCAATCACGTCTGGCGCCGGATCGGGGCAAACGAGGCACGTTGAGGACTACGTGGCTTCGACCAAGGTGCTGACTGTCTACCCGGACTGGGACACCGCCCCAGACAATACGTCGTCTTATGAAGTTAAAGCGTTTAAGCCTGCCGCCGTAAATGAATACATCTCCGTGCTTAACGGCTTTGGCTATGCGCGAATTGTCGAGTACGTGTCGGACACTTCCGTGCGCGCCTTTGTCGAAGTTCCGTTTTTTGACACAAGCGCCATCGCCGCCGGCAACTGGCAAAGCGAGCACGGCTACGAGGATGCGTGGTCTGATGCTAGAGGATGGCCGCGCAGCGCAACTTTCCATGAGGGCCGGCTGTACTTCGGCGGCGCTAAGTCGTTGCCGTCTACAATATGGGGGTCGCGCGTAGCTAGCTTCTTTGACTTTGCGCCCAATGAGTCATTGGACGACGACGCGGTAGAGGCCACCCTCGACACCGGCACCTTTAACGCCATTGTCGATGTTTATTCAGGCCGCCACCTCCAAGTGTTCACGACGGGCGGCGAGTTCTATGTGCCGCAGGCACTGGATGAACCGATCACGCCCGCCACGTTGATCGTCAAACAGCAGTCTTCGTACGGCATGAAGCCGGGAATACGTGTGCAAAACATCGACGGCGCATCAATGTTTGTGCAGCGTCAGGGTAAGTCACTTCAGGATTTCGTCTACACCGACGTTCAGAACGCCTACACGTCTGCCAAGATTTCACTGCTATCGTCCCATTTGCTGAAGTCTCCTAGCGAGATGGCGACGCGAGTTTCGACACGAACTGACGAGGGCGACCGCCTGCTGATCGTGAACGACGACGACGGCTCTATCGCTTGTTACACTTTGTTGCGCTCTCAGAACGTCATTGCGCCGAGTGAATGGACGACAAGCGGGCAATTCCTTAGCATCGGCGTCGATGTAGACGACATCTATACCGTCGTGAAACGAACGGTGAATGGGAGTGCGGTGTACTATGTTGAACTTTTCGATTCAGACACCCTTCTTGACTCAGCCAAAACGGGCGGCGCTGCGGCTTCTGTCGCGATGTCTCACCTTGAAGCGGCGACTGTCAAGATCATTCGAGATGGCGTGGTCGAACCTGACCAAATTGTTCCAGCGTCTCCGTACACAGTTACGTTTGAGGTGGCTGCGACTGAAAGCTATCAGGTAGGTTTGAACTTCACGCCAGAGATCAAGACGCTACCGACGGAGCCGCGATTGTCCAGTGGCTCGCTGCGCGGCTTTAAGAAGCGCATCTTTGAGGTCAACGCTGAAGTTTTTGAAACGCAAGCTATGACGATCAATGGCAGAGAGATACCGTTTCGTCGTTTTGGTGTTGGCCTGCTGGATCAGGATGTGCCGGAGTTTACCGGCATCAAGACGCTGCACGGCATCTTGGGTTACAATTATGACGGTCAGATCACAATCGGCCAATCTGTGCCGTTGAAGATGACGCTGTTGGGGATCGACTACAAACTAAGCGCGGGGCAGTAAGATGGCGGCTGCACTTCCATTCATCGGCGTGGCCGTGTCTGCCGTATCTGCATTCGGACAGATACAGGCTGGCAGAGCGCAAGCAAATGGTCTTGCCCAACAGGCCGCAATGGCGCAGGTGCAGGCTCGCGGTGAGGCGCTGAAGTACAGGGAACAAGGCGTTGATGTTTTGCGCAACATTGTGCGTACTCGCGCTACTATTCGCGCCAGAGCCGCAGCCGGCGGAATCGACCCGTTTTCCGGTAGTGCGGACGCGCTTTCTACCTTTGCAATGACGGAAGGCGCTAGAGAACTTTATGTCACGCGCGAAAATGAAATCATTGCCCGAGAAGGTGGCTCAATACAATCAAGTCTTCTGATGCAGCAAAGCAAATCGGCATACAATGGCGGTATCTTTGGTGCAATCGGCACCTTGGGAAGCGCCGCGTTGTCGTTCAGCAAGATCGGCGGTCCGCCCGCCGGCGGCGCGCCCGCTGGCGGGACTAAATAGAGGCAAGTCATGGCTGAACTCCCACGCTATCGTCCTCTCGGTGTCGCCCTCGCGCCGGCCCCGCGTATTGATTACGCTGGTGCCGGTGCCGTGGAGGCGCGCGGCTGGCAGAACATGTCTCAGGCGCTCGACCGCATGTCTGCTTATGTTTTTGAGAAAGCAGGAGAGCAGGCAAAAATAAGTGGCGCAGAGCGTGGCGCAAAGGAAGCGCCGCAGGTTCTCCGTGAACTTATGGGCCGAGACAGGGCGGACTTTACTATCTATGAGCAGGCGGCTTACGAAACAGCCGTAAAAACATTTAGCGTAGATGTCGAGGCTCAGGCCCGACGCACAATGGGAGAAATTATTCTTCGCTCTAATGAGGAAGGCGTCGCGCCAGAGGTGTTGGATGCGCGCCTGACCGACGCGATTGATGGTTTCTCGGACAGCATAAATATGCTGTCGCCAGACGAAGCAAACTCCTTAAAGGGGCGACTTTCTTCCGTTCGTGACGCTCAGTACCTCAAAGCCAGTGAGCGGCAGATTGAGTTACGCAACGAGCAAAAAAGGTCTGACGCCCTTTTGGTGGTGGACGACATTGGGCGCGCCATTGAAGATTTGGGTAGTGCCGGCGTGCCGCCGGAACGCCTTGAAAGAGAGTTAAACGATCTTCGTGCCACGATGGCCGTGTCCGGCTTTTCCTCGTCCGAGATTGCAAGAACTGAAATCTCCCTTAGGGAAAGATTCCATGTCGCTCGCCTGACCGGCGAGTTCGATAAATTACAAACGCCAGAACAGCGCGTTGCGTTTGTTAATGAACTTCAAAAACAGAAAGTTACCGGCGGCCCTCTTGTAGAGGGTCTTGACGACAGGATCGTCAAGCCGCTTGTTACGAGTTTCATCAATGCGGTCAAAGCCGATCAGGCCGCAGTCAAATCAGAAGTATCTGATTTGCGGGTGAAAGTTCGGGAGTCGGTAACCGCTATTGTAGATAAGGGTTTTTCCCCGGAGGCCGGCGTCACCATTAGCTTGCGCAGGCAAGCCGCAGCCCTTGCGGCGCGTGGCGGCGATGTAAGCGATATCACGGAGGCGCTGGACAACGCGCAGCAAGATGCGGCGTATTATCGTTCATTGAATCCTATGAATCTCGGCGAACTCACCCAAGAACAACGTGAGTTAGAGCGCGCGGTACGTGACGGCGCAACGCCCCAAGAGGCGCGCCGCTTGCAAATCGTCAAATCTCGCGTATCCGGGTTGCGCGAGACACTTAATCGTGACCCTCTTTCTTGGGCCAAATCTACCGGCCAAATGCCCGACGAGAACATTGTCGCTAGGTTGTCTTCGTCTCCGCCAGATCAATGGCAAGCGATTCTGGACCGGCGCGTCAAGCAGGCGGTTTCTTTCCGTGGATCGCAGAACCTCAAGGGCGACTTGCTTATATTTGACCTTGAAGAAAGCATCGCGCTTGCCCGTTTTCTCGAAGAAGCGCCGCTCGACAATCAGATTAGACTTATTGCTGGCTTGAACGACGGTATGGGAATTTATTCATATTCCGCCTTCAAACAGATTTCCGACTCTGCCCCGGTCGTGGCCCATGCGGCTGGACTTCTTAACGCCGGAAGCAGCCCGCGCGTTGTAGCAGATCTTCTGCGGGGCAATGCGTTGCTAAAGGAAAAAGCGGCCCTGAAGATGTCGACAGATCGGGCCGATAAGGTAACAGCCGCCATCGCCTTGCTTGGTGGCAATCTGGTCAGAACACCAAAACTGCAAGCAAGTATCTTGGCTGGCGCAGACGCTCTTTATGCCGCGACCGGACTAACCGAGTATGACGCCAGTGAGTATCAGAAGGCGCTTCAATTGTCTGCGGGCGGCAGATATTCAGCCGATGGCGATCTATATGGCGGAATAGCCAAGTACAGGCAAAGTGCCATCATTATTCCTAATAATATCAAGAATGATGATCTGGAAAATTTATTGGACAAGATGACGCAAGAGGAGTTCTTGCAAGTTTCCAATAACAACGGAATGATGCCTGTCGCGCAAGATGGATCGGCAGTCGGATGGGAACGTCTAAAGGACAATCTGAGCCTTGTCAGCGTTGAAGATGGCGTCGTCGCTGTAAAAATGCGTTTGGGCGATCAAACATTTGATCCTTTAACGCTAGACGGAAGCGAGTTCCAAATCGATCTGCGTTCCTTGGCTGACCTGATTGCCAGCAGGCCGGTCGTTATTGAGGAACCCGTCGTTAAAATTGGTCTGCCGGAAGACCGGCAGGGAGAAGTCGTTGGCGGGCCGCAGTCAATGGAGTTGCCGCAAGCTGCGGCTGAGGCGGCGCGAGGTCCGTTGCAAGACTTCTCGAAAACCATGACTGACATAGCAAAAAGCCTGCGCGGTCAATAGCATGTCTTTTTTCTACGATAAGCCTGACGCATCGAAATATGCCCTTCGCCCGGTCGAGAACGGCGGCGAAGAAGTTGGGTTCGTGGAAGGGCTGGAATATGGGTATGCTTACGCCACAAAGGTAGACAACGCTGACGCTTATAATGAACTTTTGAAAGAGCAGATGCAGTCTATCATTGATGTCATACAAGAGCGATCAGGGGAAACATTTGTCAACCCCGCCAATTGGTACGGTATGTCTGATAGCGAAGGCGGCATGGAGAAGAATCGCGCTTTTGCTATGGACCGAGTTCTCAGCCACATACGAACAAGTCCTGATTTGTATCCAGAATACCAAGACATTGATCTTGACACTATTGATCAAAAGATTAAGCAGGAAGCATTGGCGGAAGTAGAGCGCAACAAGGAAGCGCGGAAACGCGAATGGACTTGGCGGGGTTACGCCGGGGAGTTGTCCGGCACCGTGGCCGGAACACTTGTTGACGACACATTTTTTGAATTGAATGCCACGTTGGCGCGTCTTTACGCGCCAGCGTCGTCGCTGTGGCGCACTGTAATGAAGGACACCATCCTCAGTGCAGGCACTGAGGCAATAATGCAAACCGAAGTCAAGAAATGGTACGAAGAACTCGGGCTTGATTATGGGTACGATGAATTTGTTGAGAATGTAGGCGCCGCTGGACTCTTAGGCGGCGCACTTCCCGTCGTCGGTCGCGGTATTGCCATTACGGCCAGCAAGGCAAAAAACGGTATCAAGGCATTTACGGACGCCGGCCACATCAGCCCTAAGGATGCTGACATCCTGAATGATATGGTGGACAGGGAAGTCTCTTTGCAAGAGCGTCCGCCGGGTGTTGAGGTTGACAACATTGAGCATCTTCAAAAAATCGAAGATGCGGCAAGAGATGTTTCCATCGGGCGCATTCCGGGCGATCCTGACGCGCCGTCCTACGACGACCCTTTGCCGACCGTGCAGGATATAGATGACATACAGCCAGAATCTTACATGTCCTTTATAGATGACCTCGCTGATGCCGACGAAGTTGTGTTCGATCTCCCAGATGATGCTGGTTTTGTCACGATGAGTGGCGCGCAGATTAAGCAGGAAATTGCGCAAGACACGTCTATGCTGGATCGACTTAGAGGGTGCGTCATACGATGAGCTTCCTAGACTGCATCAATAATGGCGAAAAAGAAGGAAACCTGACGGCGGAACAGGCTGAGAAGGCGCGCCGTTTGTACGCTTCGTTTGAAGCGGAAAATCGCGGCCTAATGGCCGGAGAGGAAGCCGCCGCAAAGGCGAGTCAAGAGACTTTTGACGCTTTGGAAAAAGAGGCCAAGGAGCGTGTCCGTAGAACCGCACTGCAACGGAAAGCGCAAAGGCGTGTTCTTGAAGACATTGACTCGTTCAAGGGGGCGACAGCAAGCGACGGCATGACACATATCGTTGAGCGGGATGGCTCTGGCAAGGCCGCTTACTCTAATTTGGCCTCGCGGCGAGAGGCCATTCGCGGCTTTGCTCATGCCAAAATGGACAACATTTTAGGCAGATTGAAAAAGACAGTTGTCCTTGGCCGCACGACGCGCGCGCAGAAAGCAGAAAGTCTTGATCTTGTTAGAGAGCTTTTCGATGTAGACACCGGAAATGCTTCTGCGAAGGAAATGGCGCAGGCATGGAAGGATGTTTCGGAATGGCTCCGTACCCGGTTTAACGCGGCGGGCGGCAGTATCCCAAAACGTCTTGATTGGGGCATGCCGCAAAATCACGACAGCATTAAAGTGGGGAAGGCAACCGAAGAAGAATGGATTGCCTACATTGAGGACAAGCTGGACTGGCAGAAGATGGTTGACGAGACCACTGGCCGTCCTATTGCTGAGGCGGACAAACGGGAATTGCTGCAAAAAATAAGGCAGACAATCGTCACGGAAGGTTTCAACAAGATAAGCGACGAAGGACCGGTGATGGGGAGGTCTCTCGCGCGGCGCAGGCAGGATCACCGTTTTCTTGTATTCAAGAGCGCAGAAGATTGGCTGTCCTACCAAGACAAGTTTGGCTCTGGCGATGCGTTCAATATAATGATGAATCACATCGACGGGATGGCGCGCGACATTGCCATGCTTCAAATTCTAGGGCCAAACCCAAATTCCACGGTTAGGCTGATGAAGCAGCAGGTGGAGAAAAAGTCGCGCCTCGCGGACGCAAGGGCCGGCACTCGGAAAAACATTGATGCGTACCGCAAGAACGAAAATGCGTTTGACGAGATGTATGGCATATTCACCGGAACCGGATTAGCGCCGGTGAATGAAAAGCTGGCGTTAGGTTTTTCCGGTCTAGGGGAACTACTGAGCGCAGCGCAATTAGGCTCTACGGCCCTCTTGGCTATATTCACGGACACTGCCAACGCTCGTATGCAGGCGCGTATCGCAGGAATGCCGCAGGCGCGGCTTATTGGGCGTGTCGCGCAGATGGCAGTCGCTAACAAGATGACCAAACAAGAGGCCATACGAGCCGGACTCGTGGCGGAGAACTGGTCTGCTGTCGCTTATGGGCAAACGCGCTATCTTGGCGACCTTCTTGGACCGGGCCTGACTAGGCGCATTTCCAACACCATGATGAATGTTTCGCTGCTATCTCCTTGGACTCAGGCTTCAAGGTGGGCGCATGGTGTTGAAGTTATGGGGTACATGGCGGACAACATTGGCCTGAATTTTGACGCCTTGCCTGACAAATTGCGCCGCAAATTAGACCAGTACGGCATTACGTCAGAAGATTGGGGCAATTTCAAAAAGGCTAAGTTGCATAAGTTTAAGGGCGCAACCTTGTTGCGCCCGACTGACGTGACCGACATCAGCGAGCAGTCGGCCTTCAAGTTTCTCGAAATGATCCAAAAGGAAACCGACCTAGCTATTCCAGTTTCTACCATACGTGCGCGTGCCGTATTACGCGGCTCGACGCGCCCCGGTACTTTGATCGGCAGCTTGGCCCAGTCTGCGGCGCAATATAAGAATTTTCCCGTTACGTTCTATACGAACAATATTCGGCAAATAACCAATCTTGATGCGACGAAACTTTCCCGCGCAGGCTACGCGGCTGAACTGATGGTCACATCCGTTCTAATGGGCGCTCTTGCTATGCAGTTCAAGGAAGTAGCAAAGGGGCGCAACCCCATTCCGATGTTTGACGAGCAGGGAAACCCAAACCTCAACTTCTGGGGAGCAGCCGTTCTTACCAGCGGTGGGCTTGGTATTTTCGGAGATTTCTTGTTTTCCAATGTCAACAGGATGGGGGGCGGGCTGGCTGAAACCGTCGCCGGTCCCGGCATCGGGTTCTTTTCTGATTTACGCAATCTTACGGTTGGCAATGTTCAGCAAGCGTTGTCTGGCGAGGACACCAAGGTGTTGCCGGAGACAGTCGAGTTCCTAGGTCGCTATTTGCCGGGTACATCTCTCTGGTATGCCCGCGCCGGGATTGAGCGCGTCATCTTGGACAATGTGCGGCGCATGTCTGACCCAGACGCAGAGGCCCGCTTCCGCAGAATGCGGCGCACACGGAAACGTGAGTATGGGCAGGATTATTGGTGGGGTCCGGGTGAAAGCCGTTGGACTGGCGATGCCAAAGACTTGCTGCCAAGACGAGCGCCGGACCTGAGTAGCATTGTGTCCGATCTACCACGCTAGAATTAGCGGCAGTGTTAAGGTAAAATCCTTCTCAAACGAGAGGCGCAGAGATGGCTAATTACAATATCAACGCGGTGACGCGGCGCGTGGTCTACAGCGGCTCTGCCGGTCTCGGGCCATACGCATTCACGTTTGAGATTCTGGAGCAGACCGATATTGCGGTCTACTTCAACGCGGCCAATCTGACGCTGACGACCGATTTCACCGTCACCATCAACGCGAACGGAACCGGCAGCATCACAATCGTGACCGGCACTAATGTGCCATCGACACCGACAGCCAGCGACCAGATCGTGATCGTAGGCTCTCGCGATATTGAGCGCACCACGGACTTTGTGACTGCCGGCGATTTCCCTGCTTCGTCCATCAACGAGCAGCTTGATAGCCAGATCATCATGATCCAGCAGGTCGCGGAGGAGAACCGTCGCGGCATGCGCGCGCCGATCTACGATCCTGCGCTGATCGAAGATGGCGGTGTCGTTGACATGACATTGCCGACGAAGGCGTCTCGCGCCGGCAAGGTGTTGGCGTTCGACAGCAACGGCAACCCGGCTGTCGGCGAGGACATCGGTAACTGGCGCGGCGATTGGGCAGCGGCGACCGCTTATACGGTGCGCGACCTTGTGCGCGATGCAAGCAACTCAAATGTGTACCGCTGCAACACGGCGCACACTTCTAGCGGCTCCGTGCCGCTGTCTTCCAACGCTGACATTGCTAAATGGGATTTGGTTATCAACGTGTCGGACGCGCAGGCTTATGCCGATGAGGCGGAAGCGTGGGCTGCCAAGACGGACGGCATTGTTGAGTCCACGGATTATTCCGCGAAGGCATGGTCGATTGGCGGCACGGGCGTCACCAGCACGGCATCGCGCGGCGCGGCGAAAGAGTGGGCAACGACGACCGGCTCGACAGTAGACGGCACCGAGTACAGCGCCAAGCATTACTCGCAGGCCGCTTCTTCCTCGGCGAGTAGCGCATCCTCCAGCGCGTCGGCTGCGTCCACCTCGGCCAGCAACGCTTCAACCAGCGCGTCGAACGCCTCGACCTCAGCGTCTAACGCGGCGACCAGCGCGTCTAACGCCGCATCCTCGGCCAGCAGCGCCTCGACCAGCGCGTCGAATGCGGCGAGTTCGGCCTCGGCTGCGGCTGCATCGGCTGCGTCAATCTCGCTGCCCCTCGCTGTGGCAAGCGGCGGCACCGGCGCGACCGACGTCGGCGACGCGCGCAGCAACCTCGGCCTCGTGATCGGCTCCGACGTACAGGCGTTCGACGCCGACACCGCAAAGACTGACGTTGCGCAGACATTCACGGTGAGTCAGCGCGGCACGATCACGACGGATAATGATCTCAGCTTCGACCTCAGTGTGACGAATAACTTCAAGTGTACCCCCAGCGGAACCGGCACGCTGACGTTCACGAATCACACCGCCGGTCAGTCGGGCAACATCTTGCTGATTAACACAGGCGGCCACGCGATCAGCCTCGCGGCGACGACCAAGGGTGACGCTAACTTGGCCACAACGATCTCGACTGCTGGCACCTACTGGCTCTCATACTATGACGACGGCACTAACGCCTACGTCACCACCAGCGCGGCGTTCGTCTAATGTCAATCATTCAAGGCAACACCAAGGTCTCGGCTGGCGGGACCACCATCGACCAGTCATTGCGGTTTAACGACGATGATTCGGCGTATCTTACAGACACGCTTGGAACTGCAACAGATTCGAACCGATGGACGTATTCAGTATGGGTAAAGCGCGGAGCATTGCCCGGAACTATAATGTCGCTTATCAATAGCAATTTTGCCGGAAACGATGCTGGGTTTTTGGCAATGTCGTTTGATACGAACAACACTTTTTACATGACAGGCTGGACTACTCGTTGGCGTCAAACGTCACAAGTATTTAGAGACCCTTCTGCTTGGTATCACATCATTGTTGCGGTTGATACAGATCAAGGAGTCGCCAATGATCGAATTAAAATTTATGTCAACGGTAGTCAGATAACTAGCTTTAGCACGACCAATAATCCCTCAAGCGGCGCGAACCTCGGACTGAATCAAGCTGCTGCACACGAGATTGGTCGAGATAACGGCGGCATTCGTTATTTTGATGGCTACATGGCCGAGATTAATTTCATTGACGGCCAAGCCCTAGCCCCTACTGACTTCGGTGAGTTCAACGACGACGGCGTGTGGATTGCGAAACGATTTGCCGGCGCATACGGAAACAACGGCTTCTACCTCACAGGCGAAGACTCCGCTGATCTTGGCGCTGATTACTCCGGCAACGGGAATGATTTCACGTCGTCAGGCTTGACGACAGCCGATCAGGTCACTGATACGCCGACTGAGAATTACTGTGTACTAAACGTGCTGAATGAATATGGCACATTAGGCACTATGGGGTGTTCGGATGGAAACCTTAGAAGTAGTCCGGGTGGCGCCAGCACTAATAAAGGTTGGCGTTCGACGATTGGCCCTACATCAGGCAAATGGTATTGCGAAGCCACTTTTACGGCAACGTTGTCTGACAATAACGGGGGTGTTGCTTTAACAACTGGAAGCGGTATTCCGGGCGAAACTAGCGACCCTACTGGCATTCGTTATATGGACTATGGAAACTGGCGACAAAACGGAGTTACTGTTGGTCTTCTCGCCGGTATTTATGTGAACGACGTGGTGATGATGGCGTTTGACGTGGACGCTGGGAAAGTCTGGTTTGGCAAAAACGGCTCGTGGTATGCAAGTGGTGATCCTGCAAATGGCCTCAACCCAATCAGCACTACTTGTCCTAGTCCAGCATTCCCTGCTTCGTATCATTATAACAATAATGCAATTACAACGTGGAATTTTGGTCAACTAGGCTTCACCTACACCCCGCCCACCGGCTTCTCAGCCCTGTCCACCGCGAACCTGCCTGAGCCGACGATCAAGGACGGCTCGGCTCATTTTAATGCCATTACCTACACAGGTGATGGAACAACAAGTCGTACAATTACTGGCGTTGGTTTTCAGCCTGATCTGGTGTGGATTAAATGTCGAAGTAACACTGAAAGCAACATTCTTACAGACGCTGTGCGAGGTATATCCGCCGGTCGATTAAAATCCGACAGCACGGCTGCGGAGGAGTCACAATCGTCAACCCCAACTGCAACATTGTCTGGTTTTGATTCAGATGGTTTTGTTGGCCCGAGTTCAACTCCGGGGAATATCAACGTCAATAGTAGAACGTATGTGGCACGGAACTGGTTAGCCGGGAACGGCACTGCGTCGAACACCGACGGCACCATCACGTCTACGGTGTCGGCTAATCAGACGGCTGGGTTTAGCATTGTTAGCTATACTGGTAACGGAACTGCCGGAGCAACCGTTGGTCATGGACTTGGTGTTGCTCCTGACATGCTGATTGTTAAAAACAGAGACGGTACTGAGCAGTGGATTGTTTATCACCAGTACAATGGTGGAACAAAATATCTGCTACTTAATGCGGGTAATGCTGTCGCCACATCTTCGGGGGCATGGAACAATACCGACCCAAGTAGCACAGTCGTCACATTAGGTGGTGGCGGGTTTGGTACAAATGTCAGCAGCAACGCGATGATTATGTATGCGTTTGCCGAAGTCGAAGGCTTCAGCAAATTCGGCAAATACATCGGCAACGGTAATGCTGATGGCCCCTTTGCTTGGTGCGGATTTAGACCTGCTTTTATTATGGTGAAAAACATCAACCAAGCAGTAGCGTGGGGCATGTTCGATAATAAACGAATTGGCTATAATGCTGATAACTTTATTCTTTATTCAAGTAACACAAACGCTGAAACAACTACTCAATTTGTCGATTTCTTATCAAATGGTTTTAAGTTGCGTAGAACAGGACAGGCTGAGAACGTCAACGGAAACACGCATATCTTCATGGCATTTGCCGAACACCCCTTCAAGTACGCCAACGCGAGGTGAGTAATCATGTGGCTGTTGAATAACAAAGTTATCCGCGAAGGCCGCGCGTTCACTGACGCAAGCGGCGTGTCGCACCCTGCTTCATGGGGCAGATACGACGCAACGATGAAAGCGTCTATCGGCCTTGTCGAGGTGGCGGTTCAGCCGAAGCCTGACGAGCGGTTCTACTGGGTGACCGGCCCGGCACTCGACGGCTCGTATACAGCGACGCCGCGCGAGCTTGATGACCGAAAAGAAGTAGACGATAACAACGATCCCATTTTGGGACCAGACGGCACTCAGATTGTAACACCGGGTCTTAAAACTCAGTGGATCAACCAGACCAAGGCGACGCAGGGCAGCCTGCTGGCGCAGACCGACTGGGCAATTGTGCGCAAGGCCGACACCGGCATCGAGGTGCCTGCCGCGATCCAGCAGTATCGTAACGAGGTGCGGCTTGCCGCCGGCATCATCGAGGACCGCATCGCACAGGCTGCTGATCTCGCCGCGTTCAAGGCGCTGTTCGACACGCCGGTTGACGGCAGCGGCGCGCCGACTGGCAACGCGCCGATCAACGACTGGCCGAAGGAGCCGCAATCATGATGCCCGGAATGTACATCATCAGCCTGCCCGAGCTGCTCATCATCTCGATGCTGCTAATCAACACCGCGATCCTCTTGCGTCGGAAGAAGTGACATGCGCGACGAAGCAATGAAGGCGGCAGGCGATGTGCTGTCGATCAGTGTCGTCGTCGGCACGCTGGCTGACTGGCTGCCTTCCGTCGCTGCGATCATCAGCATCGTGTGGGGCGCGATTCGCATTTATGAAACCGACACTGTGCAGCGGATGATCGGACGACGCTGATGTCGGAGATGGCAGTCGATATAAAGCTGCTGCTTACGCTGGCGGGGATGCTGGTCAGCGTGGTCGCCGCAGCAGCGGTCGCTCGCCGTGAGATTAAGCTGCTTGCCGATCAGGCCGGGGACATCGAGACGAGACTGCGCAGGCTAGATCAGCGCGTCGATAAACTGGAGAACGCGGTAGATCGTAGCGAGCAGCGTGTCAGCGTCCTGTCAGGCATGATGTCACCTGACACAATGGAGCGGCGGCACCGTGAGATCGAGCGGCTGCGTGTCGAGGTTGACCATTTGAAAAAGTTGATCTGCAAGTGAACGTCATCAAGTTCCAGCCGCAGCCAGAACGATACGAGATGCGATGCGGCGCTTGTGACGGCGCGCTGTTTACGTGGCACCTTGTCGGCGACCAGACCGTGCTGTGCTGTATGAGTTGCCCAGAGGAATATACACTTCCAAATGTGTATGACGTGGAGGCTGTAGAAAAAAAATGATCGGCGCCCTTATTCCGGCCATCTTGCCGCTCGTCAA
>Ga0222714_10001739_pt1 | contig 24196 bp, 21 predicted proteins | sample C33_3DmetaG_FD_165048 | JGI IMG/M metagenome (GOLD analysis project Ga0222714, IMG submission 165048) | Estuarine water microbial communities from San Francisco Bay, California, United States - C33_3D | ecosystem: Environmental > Aquatic > Marine > Unclassified | place: USA: California...
TCGGAATAATGTTGCGAGAGATGATTGCCATCAATCGCGGAGAAACGGCGATAATGACCGCGGTCGTCGCCGCGGTCGACGGTATGAACGCGAAGTCCAGGGATACGCGGTGTAAACGGCTGAAATAGAAACGGAATATTCTTATAAATACATGCCATACGGTCGGACCGACGGTCCAGATTGATGACCGCGATATCCAGTTTGTGTAACATTGTAATAACAATAGAATACGCACACCCGATAATACACTATAACATTAGTTGGATTTATACCATTTCAGTGGATGTTCGGTCGAATATGCGCCGAAACGGCTTTTTATATCCGTCTATAATATCCACGACCGACCCTATTATTTAGGAAAACGAATTAAACCGTTATTACGTATTGATTATAATTATCCACACGAGTCATCGTCACCCGTTTCTTCATTATGTCCATTATTGTAAGTGAATCCGAAGTATCCGCCACTGCCACTGCCACTGCCACTGCCACTGCCGTTAAATCCACCGTAGTCGAGCCCCTATTAGAAGAAGACCAAAACCGGTTTGTATTATTCCCCATAAAGGATGCGGCTATCTGGAGCATGTATAAAAAGCAAGTAGACTGCTTCTGGCGCGCGGAAGAAGTCGACCTGACCAAAGACGTCACCCACTGGAATTCGTTACATAACGACGAGAGATATTTCATATCGATGATTCTCGCGTTCTTCGCGGCGAGTGATGGTATTGTCATGGAGAATCTGGCGCAGCGTTTCATGACGGAGGTCCAGCTGGCGGAAGCCCGCGCCTTCTACGGGTTTCAAATCGCGATGGAGAATATTCATTCGCAAATGTATAGCATCCTGATTGATACGTATATCAAAGATACTACCGAAAAAGACCACCTTTTCAACGCAATCCATAATTTTCCTTGTATTAAAAAGAAGGCGGATTGGGCGCTGAAATGGATAGGCGATAAACGCAGCACATTCCAGACGCGGCTGGTGGCGTTTGCGTGCGTGGAGGGGATTTTCTTCTCTGGCGCATTTTGCTCGATTTACTGGATGAAGAAACGGGGCCTCATGCCGGGTCTCACTTTCAGCAACGAACTCATCTCTCGCGATGAGGCGCTTCATACCGAGTTTGCGGTGCTACTGTATACGAAGATGGTGAAGAAGATTCAGCGTCATCGTATTTACGAAATTGTGCGTGATGCGGTGGAAATCGAAAAGGAATTTATCTCGGAGGCGCTTCCATGCCGCCTTATCGGAATGAATGCGAAACTGATGTGCCAGTATATCGAATTTGTTGCGGACCGCCTGGTTCTTCAACTGGGGTATGACAAAATTTATAATGCGACGAATCCGTTTGATTTTATGGAGATGATAAGCCTCGCAGGAAAGACTAACTTTTTTGAGCGACGGGTGGGAGAATACGCGCTGGCGGAGAAGAAGGTGGCGGATGATGTGTTTGAGTTCAATGCTGACTTCTAGTCTCGTCTCGCGTCGCCGCTCGTTCCATCCCGCAGAGCGGGACGCCACTCGCTGCTCCGCTCGGTCATCGTCGCCGATATTGTCACCGCATTGTCGTCTCAAATGAAAACAATACAATTAAAAATTCTACCGCGAATCAGCGAAGATGACCGGCGAGCCGAGCCGAGAATATAGGCGAAGCCTGACCGAGCCGAGCCGCGAGTGGCGTCCCGCTCTGCGGGACGGAACGAGCGGCGAGGCGAGTCTACATAAACATCGCCCGCATCCCAAACCGTTTTTGCCCCTGTAACCCAACCGCCATATTCGGTCGTTGTAGCGGAATAACCACATTTTGGTCTGTCCTGTAATTTTGATAAACGCGGGTGATATTCACCGGATTCGACGCGGGTTCCGTCGCCATAACAGGTCTATCTTGTGGCATCATCTTCGCATAATTGCGGTGAGCAATATTACCCAAATCTACGGAAAACGGCATTTTGGACTGAATCTGTTGATTGATGGTATTGAATTTAGGTGATTCTTTATGATGCGCGCCGCCGCCTCTTACAGATTCAATGGATTGAACCCGGTTATTCGTATCAATAAAATAGGCACTATTTAGCTCCTTAATATTCAGGACGGCGTGTAAAGGAGAAACGCGAATTTTACTCACTTTATCCAGTGTTTGCTCTTCAAAATGAAGCTGTAAATAAGAAATATACGTGTTAAATGAAGTCACGTCAATCATATGTGTTTCGTCGTATATCGTATAATTCAGAACCGTTATTTTGGATAATCCGTCCGCATTATTCGGCATAATCGATGTGGCCAATTCATCGCGGCAAACCAGCCGTTTAAGACCATCCGCAAATTGGAGAATATTCATGTTTCCAATCGTATAAAAATTGCTTCGGTCGATAACAATCCCGCTTTGTTTTGCGCGTTCGTGGATGAGATTATCCTCTCCGCCCCACGCCCAATAATTCGGAAACCCGTTGATTCTCTCAAAGTCGGCGCCGCGAATCGAAAATATGCCACCAAGCGCGAAATGAAATCCGTAGAAGTGCTTGATGACTCCGAAATCCGTATGAAAGTTCAGTATATTTTTAGTATACGGCAAGGTATCCACGTCATTGAAAATAAATATAATATTTTTATAGTCATTTGGATACGTGTTTTTTAATGCTAAAAACCCGATATTTTTCATTGCGCCGCGGTTGAAAGGGCGTTTGTCGTTTTGATGGACGAAATAGAAGGTCCAATCTTCCGGCGGCACATCTTCCATAATTTTATAAATATAGGTGTTGAAAAACACGCGATGCGGCTCACGGTCGCGATATGGGACAATAAAGACGAATTTAGGCACGGCTGTCGTCGTCGTCGTCGTATCCATCTAAACACTATTATGATAAAGGGTATAATATCATAATATAAGAAAAAATCGATATTCATACGATGCTCGAGTAAATATAGTCGAGTCGGCTTATTCGTCGGCCGCAGGATGCGCGTATTTCGCAAGTATCATCTTCGGAATGAGTTTGTCGCGCATGTCATATAGTTTTTTATAGCATTTGTTGATAGTGACTTCACTCATATCGCTAATACGATTCACATCCTTTTTGGTTATGGGAAGATGACACATACACGCGACAAAGTATATAATGCCCGATGCGATACTATGCGGTGTATTCTCGGGAATCAAGTTCTGTTTTTCAATCATCACCGCAATGAACTGGCACAGTTTCGTCAGCTCATCATTGATGGCAAGCCGGCTACAATATCTCTCAATAAATGCTTCCGGCTTCGTCTTACAGAAGTTCGTCTTCTCGGAGTTGTCTAAATTAGATTCTAGTTCATTGATAATACCGACCGCGTTTTTACATCCCTTCGTTGCGCTGGTATTATCCAGATTGAAGATGGTCGCGATTTCTTTGGGTGTGCGCGGGCAGTTGTGTATCTTACACGCGATATAGATGGACGCGCTGACAACCCCGTCGCGGTTCAGACTGCGGAATGTTTTATGTTCGGAGATGCGCTTATGGACGCGCAGAGCTTCGTCGATAATCATTTTGGAAATCCCCTTATTTTGCGCGAAGATGGTGATTTTCTGGAACATATCGTATTGGGCCTTCTCGCGGTAAGGCATCGATTGCCACTCCGTATAACGCCGGATTTTCATCATATCCTGGGAATATGAACCGCCTTCGCACATGACCTTACATCCGTAGGACGACTCTTTGAGGAGCGGGTTTACGGGCATACCGCAACGTGTAGGGTCGTTGTTTTGATTGTCGTCGGCGCCATAATACCGCCATTCGGCGGTTTGGTCGAGAGATTCGTCCTTATACAGAATGCTACACGCGGGGTTTTTACATGTGAGGAACCCGTCATCTGTGAGAACGACGTCACTGGCGCATACCTCGCAATTCTCGCGGATTCCAGATTTCCGGTATAGACATTCCATATTAATATCGGGTTTCACGAATAATGCGGATATCTTTCTTGCGGTGGGATGTGCGGATTCCACACCGTAGTCGTCGCCACCCCCCCCGCCGCCACCCGATGAGGATGTTTGTTTCGGCGAATATCTTACCGTCTCGGGAATATTATATTCCGGCGCCATTTCTTCGAGCAATTCTGGGGTGAAGTCTTCTTCTATTTTAGCCCATATAGTTTCATCGTGAAGGGTTCGCTTGTTTCGTTTAGTTTCATTTCCCTTACTCGGAGTATATGCGGATAAATATCTGTAGTGGCGCATATTTGTGGAGGAGGTGGATGATAATGTTGACATGGAGGATGGAAATAATGAACTAGGCGGTTTTTGTATATTGGTGGTTGGTATAAACACTCCGTGGCACGAGTTTAAATTGGAAAGCATTTTGTATATATGCGATTATGTGCTTATGGAGTGATTTATATACCCTTTAAATATATAGTATTTTTATATCTTTATATCAATTTTATTGATATGGCAATTTTATTGATACCCGCGTCCGTTGCCCGCTGACTATTATCTATTGATATAACAAAGACGTTCCGTTCCGTTCCGTTCCGATGGGTAACAGTGTGTCATCCATATCCAACCCCAATATGGACGAAACCCGAAATATGGCGCTCCGATTAGATTTATACGCCCAGCGCATTATTTTGAAAGAAGTGAAATTTAATTCAACGCTGGGAGATAGCGGAAAATGCGAAAAACTTATTATTATTACGAGCGAAGTACTGAACCGTCTTCCATTTCGACTGATTTCATATATGGACCGCCGTCATAAATTATTCTCAAAAGACTACGAAGATATTAATGCGATGGACCGCGCACTTCTCGTGAATACGAACCCCGAAATCCTGAAAGAAAGTAAGTTGGACGAACAAAACGTATTTAGAAAAAGGCAAATGTGTGTCGGTATCGCGCGCTTTTACGTCCAAATCGGAAATTTATTCAATGCGATAATGTCGACAATGCGGCCCTACAACTACGAATATATACAGAAAAATATGCCCGATAATTTCTATGATATGCTTACGTTTGGCCTGCTTGACGGTCCCGACGTTCGGAATAAGGATAAATCAAAATACGATACCTACAATATGGCCGGATTTACAAGAAGACAAAACGATGTGAAAGAGAAGATGGCGCGATTGCTGAAACCCGGTGAAATCAATATGAATATCACGCCTGGCAGCGGTATATGCTCCATTAAAAAGGATATAGACAATATTAAAATAACGCCGATGTCTTCAACGACCACCGCATCTACCATAACCCAGAATAAGATTAAACCATCTATTTTCGCAATGTTGGAGGAATTGTATTTCGATATTTTTCACGAAATATCGAGCTCGAACAAAAGCCCGCAATTTATTGCGATGAGTGAAGAAATGAAAAATAAAATATACAGACGCGATGTGGCCGAGTTATACCGAATTGTTACGGGGGGCAAAGAACCCGGCGACGATATCAAAACATTTGCGGACGTATCGCACTATATTAACGATAATAATAAAATAAATGAATGGTGCGAAAACAATCGGGGACTCGAGATTCCTGTGAATAACAATGTGCGTTATAATCCAATTTTTGTGAAATACATCAAGCATATTCAGAGTATGAACTATCGTATTTCAAAACAGCGTAAAGGTATTGTGAAATTATTGGACCGCGTATTTAATATTATGAATAAAAGCGAGGATGTCATCCACGAAATAGAAGAAAGTCTGGATAAGGGTGAATCCAAGCGATATACGGGGTTCGAGCAGGACGACCAGTATTCCCGCGACTTTTTCCGGCTGAATCTGAAATACGACTTTTTTATTAATCCGAATCTCACCGACGCGGACCTACAGGCGATTACGAATGAGGCGCGAACGCGAATCGTGCGATTATATGCGGACAGTTATAAGAATTTTCTCACCGGGTTTGAGATACTCCAGGAATTACAGGAAACGTTGGGATTAGATGTATTAGTCCAGAAAAAAGAACTGGCGAAAAAGGAGACCGAAAACCCGACGGGGGCGGCGGCGAATAATGCCGCCACCACCACCGCCGCCGCCGCCGACAAAATGAAAGAGTTTGACCAGAATAATATTGAATCGTTTCCACAGGAAAAGGAATTATCGGAAAAAATTTACAATGAGATTAGTAAAAAGGACGGAGTGCTTGCGAAACAATATCAGAGAAAATACGAAGAAATCGTAAATGCTGTAAATATCGACTCTGGTAATGACAAATTAACGGGCGAGTTGTGGCGTAAATTACAGATATTGAATAGACTGGCTATTTCCGAAATAGTAAGAAATAATGTATTGATTAATGAAAAATTAAGAGCTAGGATTAGTTCGGCCTTGAATTCAATCTCCATTAAAGACGCAGTAAACGCAATGAATCCTGCGATGGTGGCGGTGGTCTAACCGTTACTACTACTACTGTAATCGGTCACCCAACTTCTGAAAATACTCTTGATTGTATACCAGATTTCCGGTGGGGCGATACGAATCGGTTGGTTTGTATTCCTTTTTGTCGCCCCCTGCGCCCCCTGCGCCCCCTGCGCCACCACCCCCCGCCGCATCGCCGCCGCCGCCCGCGCGCTGATTGTATAATAGTGCGTTGGCATCTTCTGGAGTCTGCGGAATGCCGCCCGCGCCCGCGACGCCCCCCGCGCCCGCGTCTTTGTATTTTATGACATTACCTTCTGCGTCATATAATATCGGCCGTCCGTATTCATCGATTGCGGTCCCCGTCTTTTTCTTAAACTCGGTGCGGACGTAATTCGGAACATAATGAAGCCACGAAATGAGGAGCAGGTTGGGGTGTGTATAACGCACCATAAATTTGTTCTCCTGTAGCTTATCCACGAGATACGCGATACAACCCGCGTGATCGTAATTCGCGACACCCAGGATGATTTCCGGGACGACGAACCAGCAGAATTGTTGACTACATTTTTGACGTGATGTCAGTTTGATTTTCTCGTGAATCCGCGTGAGAATCTTGTTATATGTAAATAACTTGTTCTTATCTTGTTCTTGTTTCTTTTCGTATAACTCGTCTAAATTTAGTTTTTCTACATTTTCTATATTATCACCGGCAAATTTGAATAAGTCGTCCATTGATGCGCGGATGCGGATGCGGATGTATGTATGTAGACACGGAAGAAAATAATGGCGCCCGCACGCACGCACAAACAGTAATAAACAGTAATAAACAATACTACTTATAATCAAATATACAAATGAACCCCGGCCACAACCCCCCTATCAAACATCTCGTCATTTCATCGGGCGGGCCTGCGGGCCATATGATGTATAGCATTCTTCGCACACTGAATTTGAAGGGTGTTTGGGACGCGAAAGACATCAGGTCCATCTACGGGTCGTCCATCGGGTCGTATATCGCGATTATTATCGCGTTGCGGTATGAATGGGAGGTTATGGACGATTATTTAATAAAACGTCCGTGGGAAAGGATATTCGTCTCTGCGTCGTCGTCGGCGTCGTCTACTGGCCAATCAAGTGAACATTCGTCAGAGTCCGGAACATCATCAGGGGGTGCTTTATCCGACGCAAAAAATAAATTGGATTATATTTTTAAATTATACAAAAATCACGGATTATACGGATTGAAAGAATTCACCGAGACACTGCGTCCAGCGCTTCAAGGAAAGGATTTTGCTCTAGATGTAACATTCCAGGAGTTTTATGAGAGGACCGGTATTGAACTTCATTTCACAGTGACGGAACTCAATAAGTTCCAGTCCATTGATTTCAGTCATAAGACACACCCGACACACTCGGTCGTGGAGGCGTGCTATATGAGCTGCTGCTATCCATTCGGGTTTACGCCCATTTATCGCGATGGTTGTTGCTATATCGACGGAGGCATCATCAACGATTATCCCGTGAATGAATGTATCCGAGACCAGAAATGCGACGTGGCGGAAATACTGGGCGTGAAGATGCTGTGGGAGCGAAAACCGGCGAACTTGACCGATAAATCATCCGTGCTTCAGTTTATTTCCACCTTTTTCAACCAAATCAAGGGGAACTTATTTGAAAATCGCCCGACGAAACCGATTCCAAATGAGGTCGTTTGTGTATCAAAAGTGTTTGCTTCGCAGGATTGGATGAATTGGATGAAGGACGAGAATTACCGGCGCGAATTGGTGTTGCGTGGGGAGACATTTGCGAATGTGTTTATGTCGTATCGCCGGAACTTCCGGGAGTCCGCGCCCGCCGCCGCTGCCGCCGCCGCCGCAGTATTACAAACAACCCCGGTTCTGGAACCACTCACTACACCGACACCGTTACTTGATGTCGTCAATATTGAACAGGAGGAGTATGAAATAAAAAATCAGGACCTGACAATGATGTAATATTACTTTATTACTCGAAGTAATGAAGGAATGAAATGAAATGGAATGCGCGAACGGCATTGTAGCGGAATTATGACGCAATCACGGTATTGAGAAACTCCAGAATCTTATCCTTCTCGGGCTTGGCGTCGTATTCAATGACCTGTCCGTCCTTCACCAATTTAATGGTAGGATATCCCTCAATCTTGAACTTATCTGCCATATCGGGTTCGGCTTCGCAATCCACGGTCTTAAATATGACAGTGTATCCATTGATTTGGCGTCCGTTGAGTTCCTTCTCGACTTCGTCAAAAACGGGCTTTGCGGTCTTACAATGCGGGCACCACTCTACCTTGAATAAGAATATTTGGGCGACCTTATCACCGTCATTGGCGCCGATACCGTCGGGAGCGGGGGTGGTTCCTTGCGCGCTACTAAAGAACTTATTTAATCCGGGAATCATATCGTTTTTGATGATGTAGTAAAGAATGCCGCCAATCGCGGCGATAATTGCGAGAACAATGGCGATATTCTTGGAATTGCCTGACAGCGCGGAACTAATAGAAGACATTGCGGACGAGGCGGCAGACGACGACGATTCTACCATTATTTATAACTACTGTATGGGTATATTATAATATGTGAAGATTAATATGTATATTGAACGAACGGCAGTGTAGCGGAATGGAATGAAATGCGCGAACGGCAGTGTAACGGAATGGAATGAAATGCGCGAACGGCAGTGTAGCGGAATGGAATGAAATGCGCGAACGGCAGTGTAACGGAATGGAATGCGCGAACGGCAGTGTAGCGGAATGGAATGCGCGAACGGCAGTGTAGCGGAATGGAATGCGCGAACGGCAGTGTAGCGGAATGGAACGGAATGGAATGCGCGAACGGCAGTGTAGCGGAATGGAATGCGCGAACGGCAGTGTAGCGGGCGGAGCGAAAACAATATGAAACGAATTCAGGTAGATTATATACGAACAACCGATGATTTTCCGCGATAAAAAGACGGGGGCTTTACTAAATATTCGCAGGGACGAATTCACGAACGACCATTTGTATTTTCAGGAAATCATTCGAATCGAGGGAGGGGCTGACACTGTAACCCCGCGCTACACAAACCCATTTACAACCGAAGCACCACAATACCTAAAACCGCGATAAGCAGGACAAAACCGGCTGTAATGAAGAAGTTGAATTTTAGTTCGGGAAATAAATCAGTGTCAAGAATGCCCTTTGTGTCGATAATCGGCTTTACGGCGTTGAATAAAATAGCGGAAGTGGCGACGAGGAGTCCAATGATGACGAATTTCATAATCCACGACGTCAGCGAACCGGATGATACGGCGAATGGACTCACGAAAAAGATAATTACGAGAAGAAGCGACGTGCCTAAAATGACACAAGAATACTTCGTCTTTTCGCTATATTGCACGATGTAGTTGGTAGGGTCTTCGAGGATGGACATAATGAAATGAAATGGAATGGAATGCGCGAAGCGGGAGCGGAATGAAATGCGCGAACGGAAGCGGAATGGAATGCGCGAACGGAAGCGGAATGGAATGCGCGAAGCGGGAGCGGAATGGAATGCGCGAAGCGGGAGCGGAATGGAATGCGCGAAGCGGGAGCGGAAGCGGAATATAATAATTCTATATTATAAATACGTGCGTTTATTATATAGAATGTCAAATACGCGAAAACGAAAGTTCAGACGGAGACAGGCGGGAGGAGTGTCACTTCGTGCGAAGATACTGAGCGGCGGAGGCAAAAATACGCAACTCATACCGACGAATCGCACAAAAAAAGTGAGAGCATTTACCAAGAAGGATTTTCACAGCGGCGACGGAATGCTTACGACGGTGTGGGGACCGAGTATGTGGCACTTCATGCACACGATGAGTTTCAATTATCCGGTCGCCCCTACACAAGAACAAAAACGGCACTATATGGATTTTATACTGAACTTAAGGAATATACTCCCGTGTAAATATTGCCGAATGAATTTGACGAATAATTTAGCAACACGGCCGCTCCGGATGTGCCATATGGAAAGCCGCGATACATTCTCGCGTTTCATCTACGACCTTCACGAGACGGTGAATAAGTTGCTGGGGAAGAACTCGGGGTTGACATACTGCGATGTGCGCGAGAGATATGAGCATTTTCGGTCGCGTTGTACGCAGGATGCGCCGAAAGTATTCAATTTTAGGGAATTTTATCGGGGGAAGAAGAAAGGCGAACACGAGAAGGGGTGCACGGAGCCATTATACGGGAAGAAGGCGAAGTGCGTTATTTCGATTGTTCCGCAAGAGGTGAAAGTGCCGACGTTTAGTGTGGATGACCAGTGTATTAAGAAGAGGGGAGAGGTGGTGGTGGAGGAAAAGGAATAATTATTGTGTGTTGTTAATGTATATTGATTGAATATAGATGAAAAGAGCAGGAGGAGGAGATGTGGCAGCGTTTTGTGCGAGAAAAGATGATGACAACCAAATGCCAGCTATGATACGTATTCTTGATGGTATTTCACAATCCGTGCCCAATTTAACTACATTAAAGGATATTTTTCGCGATTATGAACAAAATCCAGCAAATCCAAAGTTAAAAAATCGAATAAAAGAACAATTATTGTCTGGTGCCTTAGATAGTATACTTATAGTTTTAAATGACTTATTTGGAAGTCCTGATAATGTGGAAGGTGGGTTACTAAAGGCCGACTGTATACCTGTTTTTCGTTCTATATTAGACGCGTTAATGGATGATTTGCCTTTACATACTTACATTAAAATGTTATTTCAGATATTTATGAAATCATATTATAATGACAGTCGTATTCGTGTGGCATTTGGAGCGGCGTTTCTTGGTTCTCAATTGTATATCCTATGGGCGACCGCAATAAATCCTATTGCGGGTTTAGCAGGTGAGGTGGGTGGTTATGTAATGACCGTATGTAATATGTTAATGAATGCCGCGACGGTTCCGACATCATTAGAAAGTATTTTAAGCACGTTTATTTCGCAACAACAAGCGATGGGTTATAGTACCGAAATAATTAACGGTGCAGCTGATTTTATTACATTTTTGAATTCCCAAATCAAAAATCCTTCAAACATTATATTTATTTGTGCCTTAACGAACCTTTATTTCATGGAAAAGTTGTATCCAGCACAAAATTTTGAACCACTTACCGAATTAAGACGACCTGAGGCTGTTGCCGCTGCTGGTGTTCCTGTTCCTGCTCTTGCTGTTCCTGCTAATGCTCCGCAATTTGGACAACAACCTCATGGGCAAGACCCATTATTTGAACAAATGATTCAACCACTTATAGATGGTCGTGACATGGTTATTGGAGGAGTAAAACAATATCTATTGACAACGGTAAATAGATTTCGTAAAATTTCTTATGTCATGCCAGGGAAGGTAGGTAGTCCAGAACAAAGTCTAGAAGCAGGATGTTTAAATTTTATGTTATCAATTTCCAATTATATTATTACACATGCTGAAACCCAAGCAGAACATGCTCGCATGGATCCGTCCATTATAAAAGCAACCATTATACTTAAAAGCATTTTCGATACTGAATCATTATTAAATGAAACTCCTACGCAAGTGGCAGGTATTATTTATACTTTGGCTTTCTCGATAAGAAATAGAGTAATAGAGAATCTCACACGTGATGCTCGTGTTAATCGTGATGCTGCGGCTAAGTCGCTCGAAGTTAAGTGTCCCGTATTCAGAAGCAGATTGACAATAGAAGAACTCAACCAACACAATTTATCTCTTTGTGTGGCTGGCAGACTTCAATGGTTATTAGATAATACAAGTCCATCTGATGACTTCAATAGTTTGAGTGTTGCTGTTAGCTTAAGCCAATCCGAAGATGACCGTGACCGTGCGGCCGATGATCTACTACGAAATCTTTTTGAGTCTGGAGCAAATATACATTTTACTGATAATGAAATATCTACATTTCGTGCGCGTGGTATAAATTTGTCTTTATTTACTTCTGTTCAGAAAGTTTTTAGTATTGGTATCCAAAGTATAGTAAATTGTGCTAATAAGTTAGGAGTTATCCCTTTTACACTAAGTATAGGGACACAATTAGTAGATTTATTAAGGCCACCTGCTAAACCACTTTCATTAATCAACTCAGCTCTTCCAATTGCCAGTGTGCTTACGAATCCTTTTTTTCCACAAATTACAGAGATTAGCGATATAATTCTAGATGGAATAACTAAAAAAATGACTCCTTCTGATATCCACGATGAAATTATGAATAAATTTGGAGCGGACACTCCAGAAAAACAAAAAAAAGTACTTGAATTTATAGAACATTTATTATTGCTTTGTGATGTACAAACAAAATTCAGATTTCATGAAATGAAAACAGCATCTGGTTTTATTGTTGGTAGTGATCGTAAACCTTCTTTAGCATTAGTTTTAAATAGTGATACGACACCGTTTCGTGATAATTTTATTAGAATATTGACTACACTTGTTAAACCAGAAGAAGTAAGTGCTTCTGATAGTGCTTCTGGTAGTGCTTCTGTTAGTGCTTCTGGTAGTGCTTCTGGTAGTGCTTCTGCGTCGGAACCCGTAGTATCAGGTGTTTTTGTTGGGTTACAACAAGAAATTCAATCTATGGTTTGTCGCAAAGCCGCAACATCATCAGCATCAAAAGAAGAAAAAGCAGCAGCAGCACAAGCAGCACAAGCAGAACAAGCCATTATTGATTGTGGTGTAGAACTTACACGATTTATTGGTCCAAAACTATCTAATCCGGACGAACAAGCAGTAGTCGTCACAGACGTAAATTTGGTCCTTCAACAAATGCTCGGTAAATTACCTCCTAATGTGGATGTAGGTGATATGGTATTAGAGGCTGCTATTTTTAATCAAGAAGATAATGAACGATTGAATCAAGAAGAGAATGAACGATCTGGTGATGGTGATGGAGAACAGGCCAATATGGAGGTGGATCAACCTGAAAAGGCGAAGGGTATAGACTTTACTGTTCTTGCCAACCCATTGGAAAACCCCCCCACTGTCACGACGGATAGGTTTTTACGTGACCGTCACGCACAATCTGCAGAATCTGATGTTGACCCTTTACAAAATAGACGCTCAGGCGACCATTCTCCTCCTCCTCCTCCTCCTAGTGAGGATAATGGTGCTGGTATGATTGGGGGCGGCAAATCCCGTCGTAAATCCCGCAAGAACATGAAGAAAACCACCCGCCGCAATAAGAAAATCGTCCGTAAGTCGTCCAAAAATACGAAACAACGTCGCTCCTCACTACGCCGTCGTTCTTCACGCAAAAGCCGTAAGTAAAAATTGATTTTCCCGAAAAAATTGATTCTTCGAATGATTTTTTCTAAAATGAAAAAAATTGATTCTTCGAATGATTTTTTCTCCCGAAAAAATTGAAATCTTTTTTTTGATTTCATCTTATCTCACCGCTCCCGTCAGACAACAAAGAAGATGAACTCAAGCAATACTACTACTACTACTACAGAAACAAGACAATACCGCACTTTTCATATGGATGGATGGAACCACGAATGGAATGTAAGTGCCACCCTCGACAACGACGCATGGAAATCGGTCACCGCTCGGATCTCGGAATATTATCACGCAGAGTCAACAAAAACCAAAACCCCAGCATTCCCTCGCCACCACGCACTCATTCTGGCCGCACTCGGTTCTTCATCCAAACTCGTGTCGCGGGCTTTTCCATCCACCGTCGTGTCTGGATATGAACGCTTCTCCCTGACCCTTCCTCCCACTCAACAGCAACAGATGTTCACCACCGAACTTACATCAACATACCAAAAACACCACCTCACCGCACTATCTGGAATGTCCGGCCTGCTTGTTACGCGACTCTTCATGATGCCGACGACCCCCCAAATCATTTCACTCAAAACCAAGAAAAAACACGCCGAAATCACCCAGCAATACATCCACTCGGCACTCGCCGCCGAGTACCTCATCGGAAATCGTTACTACTGCTGCGCTTCCGTGACGTCGACTACGACGACACCTTTGGAAAAAGAAAAACACCCCGTCGGATTTCTGGATTGTGACTCCATATCAAACCTCACCGCCGCCGACATCACACCCGATGCTATTCGCGCAACCCAAGAGGAATTACACCAGTTATACAACGCCAACATCGCCAGGTTGTCCTTCATGATTCAGCAATACAAGCGTGGGTTTGTGAGTCGCGACACGATTCGCGAAGATCCGGAATTCGTGAGGTTGATGTCCGCTTTCTGGAGAATGGCCAGCCAGCTTCTGAAGATGAAGGACGAATTTGAAGCCCAAGCAGCCAATCCTCTTACGCGGCTGTGGTTTTCGTCAAAAAAAAACGCAAGACGCATTACGATGGTTTCGATAGTAGCAGAAACAGCGGTTCTCGTTCCGGGGTTGTATGACTATAACGTTGCTCACATCTTCAACAACGCACGAGGTTCTTATGCCAATTACATTCAAAGTGTCAAATCTACATGGCTTCGTCTTGCGGGCGATGGTTCAAACGCGTCATTCCTCTCATTCGCGGCAATTGAGCCTACGATGGTTACAGAAGACCATGCGCCAAGAATCGGCGGCAACCCTGCGGAATATCATGGACTCTCGTTGGTGAGCTGTGCGAACTATATCCCGTCACGCGACCCCGTCTTTGGTGCGTTGAAAAAACGACACAGTTGCCATATGATGCGAACTGCTGATGCGGTGAATATGTCGTTTGGTCAGGTTAATCCACATCAACACGGCTCTCCTGCGAGAGGTGTGTGTCGTGACCGTGACCGATTTGAGCCACGATATGCGCCGTTTTATGAAATGGTGGAAGATGCGCGAGAAAAAAATGTGATCATCGGAAATATCGACTGGAATTATGAAGAGAAATGCGAAAACACAGGTAAAATCGTATCCGTGTATGAAGGAATCCGTGAATTCCGCGACCGCGTTTGGCCATATATTGGAAGAGCCATAATGAACGAATACGCTAGCGGTGATGGTGGTGGCTGCTACAGCAGCGACGATGACTATGACGAGTATTACTACGACAGCGACTACGAAAACTGTGACTACAACGGAAATTCGGATTGAACGAATAGTGGGGAAAAATAAGAGTCGAGCATACGTCATTATTTTTCGTGAATGTGATTTTTCCCTCTCTGGAAAAATTGAAATGTTTTTATCCCTTCATCCTTATCCCACGCAACCAAGAAACCACAGAACACACACGACAATGGCAGCAAACATCCGCAACCACGACGAAAATGGAATGAACGAATATGACCGAATCACCGACGAATGGAACCGAAGCGCCGAAGTCCAGCGCCGCCGCACTCTACGCACCAACGAAATCAACAATACCCCAGAATATTACACAGGCAATCGTATTCATCACATCCGGACAATCCAGATGCATTCATTTGAATTATGGAATCAGCTCTTCCTGAATGAAGCGTTAGACCCAGTATTGCGTGAATACTCACGTGCTTCCATCCGATTCGCAGAAGACACTACGCAAACACACCTCTTTGCCGGGCAAATGGATGTGTCTCTCATCTTACAAGAAAATTACCGCCCTGGTGTTCATGTCGCAATCTTCATTATTCAATTGGCACCGCATCGTGAATTTTATGACGGACATGTCATTCAAAGGGAGTTCGGAGAGGGAAGTATCGCGCATCAAACCATCAACCGCATGTTCAATACGGACGACCGCGCGGTTGTTACACAGGCTACCGAATACGACATACTTGAGTATATCGCAAATGATGATGACATGCGGTATTTGCTCTACAGGTGTTTTATGGACCCCGAGTTCACTACGGTTCGTTATATCTACGTGATGCCGCCCGTAAATGATGAGAACGCATACGGCTATTATGTGGTTGATTATCACGCTGGAAATGCTGATGAGCATTATGTTCATGAGTTCGACGTTGTCCCTGCTGCCCCACTCGCCGACGCTATCGCTCCTCCTCCTCCTGCTGACAACTTTCCAGAAATTTATCATCATTATTACAATAATGATTATAATGATTACAACAACAATATCATACCATACTACGAGGACAGCGACGACGAGGACGATGACGTAAGAGGGTAAGTAAAAAGTAGTAAGTATCGAAAAAGAGAATATACCAGTATTTTTTTCGATAATTACATTCCGAACTGACTAAAATCAGCCATCACCGGTCGTGGAGCATTAATATCTTCCGACCGCGAATAATTCGGCACCTTCTTACATTCAAACGCGGGTTCGGGGCATCTCGCGCACGCAGGACAAGGCGGGCATTTGTGGTCGGATGCGCCACCGCCACCGCCACCGCCGGCATTTGCCTGGTCGTTACCGCTCACGCTATTCATCCCCGGAATCCCCCCCGGAGCATTCATCGGAAAAGTGCTGGGCGATAAAGCACTCACGGGCGCACCGAGGGATGATGCGCTGATTCCTCCATTTATGGAGGGGTCGTATTTCGCGGTTGCCGGGAGTTTCGTATTGGATGCTAGGTCTTTCGTTGCGATAGGTTTCAGCGGGTCGGGGATATCAGACGGTTTGGTCGTCGTGAATCCATCACGGATATAGTTGCCTAAACTGGAAGCAAGAATTAACGAGAATATTAAAATAAGTAATAGATGAACTTTTGTGAGTTGCATATTGTGTAATACTATATATACATAAAAAGTTTTGTAATAAAAATAATTGAAACGGTTTTACTCCATCAAAATAACGGCAACAATGGACAAAGGATTCATTTTAACGAAAAAACCGCGGAAACCTAGATGTGCTGCGACGATTCTCGCGACATCGTATACCGCATCGCCATCGTCAGCGGCGGAGCATAAATACGAAGTAGGAGTGGATGAAGCTGGGCGAGGTCCGTTATTTGGACGCGTTTATACTGGCGCGGTGATACTCCCTTCTACTGGTAGTGGTAGTGCGGCGACCGATTTCGATTTCTCCCTTATGAAAGACAGTAAGAAATTCAGTTCAGATAAGAAAATCCGCGAGGTGGCCGAGTATATCAAGGAACACGCCGTAGCGTGGGCGGTTTCTTATGAGGAATCCGACGTAATTGACCGTATCAATATCCGGCGGGCGACGCTTCAGTGTATGCGGAACTCCATCAATACGGTGATAAAAAACCACTCTTCGGCGGCTGCCGGCACCACCGCTGCTGCTACGCATCATCCTCCTCGCACAGACGACTATCTCCTTCTCATCGATGGCAATGATTTCATCCCGCTGGGGAATTATAATCAAGATACGGATGAAGTGGATACATATACGCATGTATGCGTGGAAAGCGGTGATAATACGTATGCGTGTATTGCGGCGGCGTCGATTTTGGCCAAAGTAGCGCGTGACGACTATATTGAACAATTGTGCGACCAGCATCCAGTGCTCGATGAAATGTATGCTTTACGTGGGAATAAGGGGTATGGCGCGAAGAAACACCTGGACGGTATACGGGAGCACGGGATTACGCAGTGGCACAGGAGGTCGTATGGAATATGTAAGTCCTTTGCGTAGCAAAGGACGGTCCGCATTACTGCGGACAAGCAGTTCGCGTAGCAAATTTAGAATTCATCCGCGCCATACCCGAAAAATCCTCTGCGAGACGGTGGCGGCGATGACTTGGTATTAGAGGAGGTGAGCTCATTTATTTTATTTTTGAGTAGTGTATTTTCCAGTTTCACCGTCCGCATTTCTTCGTCCATTTCGGTAACCTTGTCCTTAAATTCATCGATGAGTTTTTGAAGATGAAGCAGCATTTCCAACGTGGTTTTATTTTGTTTCGCGGTAGCGGTTATGAACGACGACGATGACATAGAAAACGATTGACGAATTGGTACCCCAATAAATAAAAACATTTCAATTTTAGTGTAAGTATAATATATTAGAACATCATCATGGTCTGTGCCACCTCCTGCGCCATCGCGTTTATTTTCATTGTCGCGAACATTTACTGTTGCGCGTTCTCTCATCGGTCCGGGGGGGTCATCCAGGAATTTGTCGCGAAGTTATCGCCGGATAATCAGCGCCGGTATGCGGCTATCACGCAGGAACGCCAGGGGATTTATTTTATGGGGCTGTTCCTAGGGTTCATTCTCTCGATGATATTGCTGGTATGCTGCCGGAAGTATTTCGCGGGCGGCCGCGGGGGCAACGCAGGGGCGTTGTGTATGGTCGCGGCCGTTTCCTTTAGCGTAAACTATTTCTACTATATTCTCTCGCCGAAGAGCGATTGGATGGTGCTTCATCTGAAATCCGGCGAAGAAACGCAGGCGTGGTTGAAGGTATATCGCACGATGCAGGTGAATTACCACGTTGGGCTCGTGCTGGGTATTTTGGCGATTGTCGCATTCGGGAACTCGTTGTGCGGATAGGACATAAAGTAATAATAAATACATAAGGTATAACCAGTCTTTGAAATGAACACCCCCCTTACTTTTTCCTCCGCTGCGCCCGACCAGAAGAGCTGGTTGACCAAGAAAGCTGTTCCTGCTATCAGGAAGGCTCTTCCCGTTGTCAATAGGGTTCTCCCTGTCGCTGCGACGTTTGTTCCGGCTCTTCGCCCGGTCGCTGCTGTTGTTGGCGCGATTAGCCGTTAAGACCCGCGCACATCCCGGCGCACATCCCGCGCACATCCCGGCGCACATCCCCGCACATATCGACGAATAATCGGCGACGATGACCGAGCGGAGCAGAGCGAGTGGAGCGATGCGAAGCGAGTGGAGCGATGCGAAGCGAGCGCAACGAACGGCGACGCGAGCAACGAACGGCGACGCGAGCAACGAACGGCGACGCGAGCCGCGAGCCGCGAGCCCGGAATAAAATTGATATTCAAATTCCAATATAAAGCAATCCTCGTGTTTCTTTATATTGACAAACGACGAACTACGACCGGATACAATGCGCGTGCTAATCTTTGATACCGAGACTACGGGTCTCCCCCCCAAAAACACCCCGACGAATAAGACCGACAAATGGCCTCATATCGTCCAATTGAGTTGGGTCATATATAATGACGAAACGAAGCAGATTGAAGAAGAGAAGGACGATATTATATCTTTAGGAACACATATCCCGATTTCGCCGGAATCAACGGCAATACACGGTATCACGAGTGAGGTGTCGCGCGCCCGCGGAGTCCCGATTGAGGTCGCGCTCTTTGATTTCAAACGCGCGGCGAATCGATGCGGAAAATTGGTTGCGCATAATCTGGAGTTCGACAAGAATATGCTTCTGGTGGAGTTTTACCGCGCGCGTATGTTTCACATCGTGTTTCCGCCCGCCGAATACTGTACGATGAAGCAGGGGACGCCGATATGTAAAATACAAAAAGTGTGGGATGACGGGTCGACCTCGCTGAAATATCCGAAGCTCATCGAGCTGTATCACGTGCTTTACGGAAGCGATGTTCCGTCACCGGAGGGGCTTCATAACGCGAAGGTGGATGTGGATGTGTGCATGAAGTGTTATGTGAAGATGACGGGGACGGCGACGGGGACGACGGGGACGACGGGGACGACGACGGCGACGGGGACGGAGGGGATGACGACGACGACGGTGTAATAAATGTAAAATGTGAGTGGTGATATTTTTTGTTTGGTTATAGTATAGGATGTCACGAAAATCATCAAGAGCATCATCAAAAGTAAAAGATAATGATGATGAAGCGGCAGCGGTAGAAAAACCTGGAGTTCCATTAGAAGAACTTACTGTCAAAGAATTACGGGAGAAGTGCCATGGTTTGGGTATTACTACAGATAGTATCAAATTAAAAAAAGATCTTATTACTCTTCTAAAGGATTCCGGCGGAGGAGCTGTATCGGTATCTGGTCAGGGCGCGGAGGTATCTTCAGCCATGAGCGAAAGTGATGATACGGGACACGGTATGTCCCATACGAAAACACAATCAGCAAGCAGGCCACCGCCGTCGTCTAGAAAAACCCAAAAGACATCCCCTGTTAAAGAGGAAGACCCATCTACACCAACAACTCCAGAGTTGAAACAAAAAATATCACATTTAGAACAATATGGATACCTATGGTTTGAAACTGCTTTTTTACAAATGGTTTTACAAGATCATTTAATGACGAGTCGCGAATTTCCACCTAATCCAACACCTACATTATTCGTTTTAATCGGGCCAGCTTCATCCGGCAAATCCAATGTAAGAGAATCCCTATTTAAAAAAGAAATGGCGGGAGCAATTAATATAGATGTAGATAAAGTAAAATTAATTGCAACTGATAGTTTAAAAGGTGGAGCCGGGAATTATTCAATGCACATGCAGGCAGTACTTGCAAAGATGTTACCCGACGTATTTGAATTAGCGAAGCGTGGAGGGGAAGGTAAATATAAAAATATAATATTGGATACAACCGGTTCGATGAAACCCTCCATAAAAAAATACATGCAGTATGCGAAAAAGTCAGGTTATAGTGTTTCAATATTAATTGTTTATTCTACGAAAGAATTATGTATGAAACGTGTTGAAGGTAGAAATGCCAAACTGATAGAAGATGGTCATAGCGTGAGAGTAATCAATTCATTTGTTGTAGGAAAAATATATAATGATTTTGTTAACGATGACCGAGCTAGGTATTATGCGACTCATCCATCTATCACCAAAAGAACAGATGATCTTTATTTAATTGACAATAGTAGTGAAAGTAGACCGGTTGAAACTGTCTTTCATAGAAAGTCAACAGGAGAATTAATAACAACACCGCCCAGAGGTCATCCACTCATTGATAATGAAAATGCGTTTTACGGGCTTACGATTTTACCCGATAGTATAAGAGGTGGAAATACAAGAAAACGATACACCCAAAAGAAGAAATATATACATCAAAAAAAATATACGCATAAAGCGTCGAGACGTCGTTATTATTAAATCACTCACACTAATCATCATCAGTATCATCAAAAGATATATGATGATACGATGCTTGTGTGACACTCGTCGTAAAATACACATGAACCCGCTTCATTTTACGCAGGAAATCCGCGCCCACCAACCAATCTATTTTTGTTTTATCGTTGTATTCTTTGATTTTCGGTTTCACTGAACAAATTCCGTATTGTTGCGCGGGCGCCCCATAAGGCCAGAACCCCGCCCGGGTAGTAAGAAGATAAAGAACACGCGCAGGTGTCATATATTTCAGTATCTGCGCGGTTCGGCGTTGGTCTGATACCGGAATGAACGTAGACGCATAAGCGCCCGCAGATGCCGCAACCGACCCCCAGTATTCATAATCAGGAAACGCGAGAGATATCGTCTGGGCGAAGAGATGCCGCCACTCCGCGAATGTCCGACACGCGACGACTTCATCCGCGCGAGAGTGTAGTAGAGGCCACAAGTATAAGTTCACGATATCGACCACGGTTTCATTCCGAAAGAAGTGGTCTGCGCCGCTACCACCACCCACGTATACCGGACAGCAAAACTCCCCTACTCGCGGAGCCAAATACGCGCGTTTCTCACGCGTCATTTCACAATCTAGCCACGGATTATATTGTGAAATTTGATGATATAATGTATATCCTACTTTGGGGAGTTCGCATATTTCTTTGAATCGCGGATGGTGGTGGTAATGAAAATCGCCGGTTGTAATCGCCGGAGGGAATGTGAAGTTATGGTCTATCGTCCATTGCGTAACTGGGACCGCCGGGACCGCGTCTTTATTTGATGGAGATGTGCGAAACATGTTTATGTGGTTGATTGTATTTCCATTCAAAAGTTTTCAATTTATTCAAGATGAACAAAACTCACACCCGCCTATCTCCTCCTCCTCCACCGTCGCCGCCGCCGCCCCCGCCTTCTCCGGCTCCACCGTGAACTGTTGCGCCTGATGTTTCGCTTTCCGGCGTAGATAATACACCCCCGTCTTCACCCCCTTATTCCACGCATAAAAGAGCATCGATGTCAAAATATTATAGTTCGGTTCTTCCACCCATAAGTTCATACTCTGGCTCTGGCAGATAAACGCCCCGCGGTCCGCTGCCATATCAATAATGTGCCGCATCGGCATCTCCCACACCGTCTTATATTTCAGTTTCAGCGCATCAGGCAATCCGTCAATATACTGGACGCTTCCCTGATTCGCAATAATATTCGTCTTCACGCGCTCATTCCATAATCCAAGCGCAATAAGTTCGCGGATGAGATACCGGTTCACCATAATGAACTCACCCGCGAGGGTTCGGCGCGTATAAATATTACTGGTAATCGGTTCAAAACATTCGTTATTACCGAGGATTTGGGATGTGCTGGCGGTAGGCATCGGCGCGAGAAGCAGTGAATTTCGCAGTCCGTGTTTCTGGATCTGTGCTTTAAGTTCGGCCCAGTGATAGCGCTTGTTGCGGTATTTTGGTGATGGGTAATTATCCGCGGTAGGGTCTACCCCCCACATATCGAATTGGAGGATGCCATGAGAAGCGGGCGAACCGGCAAATGTGTCGTAGGGCCCGTGTCGCGCGGCGAGTGTCATCGATGCTTTAAGTGCGGCGTAATAAATCGTTTCAAAAATCTCTCGGTTGAGCACACGGGCTTCTTCGCTGTGGAACGGAATATCCATCATCATAAATACATCCGCGAGACCTTGGACGCCGATACCGATGGGGCGGTGGCGCAGATTGCTTGTTCGCGTTTTATCAGTGGGGTAATAATTAATATCGATGATTTGGTTCAGATTATCAACGGCGAGGGCGGTGATGCGCTCGAGCTCTGAGAAATCCATAACTTTTGTTTCTTCATGTATGAATTTATTTAGCGCTATACTCGCCAAGTTACACACCGCGGTTTCATTCTCATCCGAGTATTCCATAATCTCCGTGCACAAGTTGCTGCTTTTAATTACACCGATATTCTTCTGGTTGCTCTTCTTATTCACAGCGTCTTTGAATAAAATATAAGGCGTCCCCGTCTCCATCTGGCTGTCGAGAATTTTTAGCCACAAGTCGCGCGCTTTCACTTGTTTTCGCGCCCGGCCTTCGCGTTCGTATCTCTCGTATAGCGCTTTGAAATCGTCGCCATATACATCGGCAAGACCAGGGCATTCGTCGGGGCAGAAATACGACCACATATCCGCGCCGGCGCCGGCGCCGCCCCCCCCTCGCACTCGTTCCATAAACAAATCCGGCACCCACAGCGCATAAAACAGGTCGCGCCCTTTCATTTCTTCGTCGCCGTGGTTCTTCTTCATCTCCAGAAAATCCTCGATATCGGGATGCCACGGCTCCAAGTAAATCGCGAAACTCCCGTTGCGTCGCCCCCCCTGGTCGATATACCGCGCGGTATTATTGAATACGCGCAGCATTGGTATGATGCCGTTGGATGAACCGTTTGTGCCACGAATATGCGAACCCGACGCACGGATATTGTGAATATGAAGCCCGATACCCCCCGCGTGTTTGCTGATTTTAGCGCAATCTTTCAGCGTATCAAAAATCCCGTCGATGCTGTCATTTTCCATCGCAATCAGATAGCACGAGCTCAATTGAGGCCGGGGGGTTGCGGCGTTGAAGAGCGTCGGTGTCGCGTGCGTCATATATTTCTGGGACATTGCGTCGTATGTATTCTGGATATAGACGAGGGTTTCATATACACTGCGCGTGTCTTTGCGCCCACTGTGAATCCCGAGGGCAACGCGCATCCACATATGTTGGGGGCGCTCGACGATTGTACCATTCACGCGCATTAGATACGACCTCTCGAGCGTCTTAAATCCGAAATAATCGATGAGATAATCTCTGTCATCCGCGATCATCATTTCTAGGGCTTCGTGGACGACGTTGACAGGGCCGCTGCCGTCGACGTAATGACTGCCTGGCACGCTCACTGGTTCGTGAAGAAAATCC
>Ga0222714_10001740_pt1 | contig 24195 bp, 20 predicted proteins | sample C33_3DmetaG_FD_165048 | JGI IMG/M metagenome (GOLD analysis project Ga0222714, IMG submission 165048) | Estuarine water microbial communities from San Francisco Bay, California, United States - C33_3D | ecosystem: Environmental > Aquatic > Marine > Unclassified | place: USA: California...
AGCGATTGGGTTTGACCAATCACAACTCTAAAAATACAGGGGGACAGATGTTTTTGAGTCATGACTCAAGGACGAGTGGGGGACTGTTTGACGAATTATGACTCAAGGCGTTGATTTTTATCAACGAAATCTCGCGCGACGCCGTTGATAAAAATTTTTTGAAAAAACTACGATTTTTGTCCATGAAAATCGCTATTCTCCTTGGACCCTCTATGAGCAGAGTAGAAAATAACAAAAGGAAGTTATTACTATTTTTTCGTTCTCCGCTATAGACAGTCACATGTACCCTGTAGGGTACGTACCCACGGCGAGCAAAATTGTGATCGAATTCAATGCATTCAAAACACAGCCCATTTTCTAACTAATGACTCATCTTCATTTTTGGCCAAGGACTTTCTTTGTAACTGTTCAGGGCAGGGTCGGGAACTCTAAGCGGCCAACACGCATAATTATCACTGCAGCCAAACGATAATAATGATAATGATGCGTGCAGCGCGCAGGGTTTTATCGGATGTGCATGCTGTGCGTATGCTTTGCAGCTATGCTTCCAGCGCAACATACGCGCATTCACCTGCGTCTACTTCTGGACGTGTGACGCTTGCTAGTTTGAGAGAAAAATACAAAAATGGTGCACCGATAACAGCAATCACCGCATATGATTATCCGAGTGCAGTTCATGTACGTTTCATGGTTTATCTTTTTACAATTTCTAATTATCGCGTAGGTTGATAGAGCAGGTTTTGACATAGCACTTGTTGGAGATTCTGCTGCTATGGTGGTTCACGGAGAAGATACCACTCTTCCGATGAGTTTAGACATGATGATAGTGCATTGCAAGGCTGTTAGACGTGGTTCAAATCATGTCTTCGTCATTGGCGATTTACCATTCGGCTCGTATGAAGAAAGTGCAGGACATGCGTTAACGTCTGCGTTGCGACTCGTCAAAGAGGGTGGAGTTGATGCTGTAAAAATAGAGGGAGGGACGGTCTCACGAATTCATGCGGTGCGCAAAATGGTTGATTCTGGTATTGCAGTTATGGGACATTTAGGTCTAACACCGCAATCCGTCGGTGTCCTCGGTGGCTTCCGACCACAAGGTAAAACAGCTGAGGCGGCGATGGATATTTTTACATCAGCCCTCAAGTTGCAAGAAGCAGGTTGTTTTGCGATTGTTCTCGAGTGTATTCCCAAAGTCCTCGCAGATGTGATCACAAAAGCTTTGAGTGTACCTACCATTGGAATAGGAGCCGGCGATGGTACGAGTGGACAGATTTTGGTATTCCACGATCTACTTGGTTTCATGCAACACCCGCATCACGCGAAGGTGACACCAAAATTTTGCAAACAATATGCAAACGTCGGAGACAATATCCAGCTTGCTCTAGCAGAGTATGTTAGCGAGGTGTCATCAAGAGATTTTCCGAGCGAGTCTTTTATACCATATGAATTTGAGGAGAACGAAATTAGTAAGTTCACGGAAAGACTAAAACAGGCAGGATTTGCAGAGCTTACGTGACTTTTTGTGCTCAAGAACGAAACGCCACTACGCAAATGTATTACATATCTAAAACGTAACATTGCCACAATCAACACGTGTATTCTCTCACCGGCATGAAGTTTTTCATACTGCAAGAGAATCACTCATTTGACTAATTTCATCGCAACTCAAGCGTTTTATGACAAGCGCGCCACTGTTAGCACTGAGTTCGAGGACCTCAACAGAATCTGCAGAAAGTGTCGTGACATCCATGATCTTTTTCAAGACCTTGAGGGCAAGTTTTTTAGCACCAAGTATGTCTAAATCTGACTGATACTCAGTTTTCAGAATAGACTGCGCGGTTTGACTGTTCGCTCCGATCGCTGCTGCCTTTTCGAGATGCATTATAGAAGTTCATCATGGAGAGACGAACATATTTACCTGCCAGCCGACATAATTACCGGAAGGGTCACTTTGATATAATTGAAATCCATTTTCACTGTCCCTGTTACGCGTTTAATTGAGTAAAAATGTAGTGCAAATACACAATACCAGCCTGCAAAAATGAAGGAAACGCCATACGGGCGTAGCCCTCCAAACTGGGTGTAGCCTTGTTTCTGGTCAGCAATATTTTGTGCCAATACTTCGACCGGAATAGGTTGTCCGTAATTGAATTTGTGTCTTTGACACAATAATCTGTAAAAACATCTTAGAAAAGCCGTGCGAGTTTAGGTGTACTGCTTACTCACCTCGCAGCGTTTACCAGTATTTCTGCGTCAGCGTTGACGCCTGCAGATGCAGCCATAATATGACTATCTATTCTGTGCAACTTTTCGGTGACCGAATTTTCCAACAACTTATGAATATGCTTGAAATCTATTGCGTACAAAACAAAATTTGGCTTACTTTTGATAGCAGTCTCTTTTCGGTAGCCAAGATGATTCCCGTGGTCGTTCGAATTCCTATCGCAGCTCCGGCGTGATTGATAGCCTCCACGGCATATTCAACCTACAAATGTACTAATGCATGTTCGACGAGTGAAAGCAGGTAATCGTACTTGATAGAGACGACCTTCAGGACTGAAAGTCGTTGTCCGTGAGTCATATCTAAAGAATATATTTAGATGCGAAGTAACGCAGCAGGAAACGAGTTACCTTCGGGCCATCTTGCCAAGTCAAACTATGTTGCAGATCAGTCTAGCTACCTCTCCGAATCAAGCGAGACAAAATTTCTCTGAGCTGATGGTTTGCCGCTGTTTGCGGCGTCGCAGCGTTTCGGACGATTCGTTTTTTTATAGTACGGGGGCGAGCTACTCACCCTCGTCGTCAATATTTAAGATCAAACGGGTGAACAGAATTGATAGGATCTTTATACGATGCGATCAACTTTGAGGTGCAATACACGTACATATGTATCTGTATATCCAAAAATAAGAAGACAAGCATATAAAAATAAATTGCCCAAATCACAAATCACAAATCATAATAAAATAAGTAAGTCACGTAGGCACAAGGGTTCGTGTCCGTGCTCACACGTGTGCTTTTGGAAGACTCAACCGACGCGTCTTAGCTTCGACTATACAGTACTTATATTGCCCTGCTCGCCGTCGGTTTCGGAAGGCGTTCGATGTTAACTACGGTACAGTTTTCTTCTCCATTTCCTTCGCTAATGTAGTTGAGCACTTCGAGCAGACTGGCCACCGGTGTTTCAAACTTCTTCATGCCAATCAAGCGCATAACAATCACGCTGTGTCAAATCGATCTCTCCGTTTTAGTAGAACAAAGAGCGTCGCTCAAAGGCAGTTACACGTCACTTCGGTATGAGACATACCAGCAATCTTGTGTCGTTCTGAAAACTCTAGCCAGGTTATCCCAAGCCTTCAAGGTGACGCCTCGTCACAGTCACCTCCAGACCTGCCATCCTATATATTTAAGGAAAGAATAGTCTACTTGGTCAGTCTTTACCCCCTTACCCTTCTTGTCAATATCACCATGACCCTTTTATTGCTTTAGGGCATGACTCTTGTACCTTCTGTAACAGAGTTAATCTTAGCTGAACTACTGTATTTACAGTATGAGGATAGTAACAAACCAGTCCAATTATACATCAATTCGACGGGGACTTCGAAGGTTGTTGGTTATTCGGTATTGCATGACAACACTCACTCGTATTACCACAGGATGGGCAGAAATACGGATATGATACTGAGGCGTTCGCTATATATGATACTATCCAATATATCAAACCGCCAGTGCATACAGTTGCCGTAGGTACTGCATGGGGAGAAGCAGCTATGCTGCTAGCGTCTGGTGCAAAGGTATTCTACGAGGATATCGACCACATTGTTTGCCAATAAGCTTTTCGAAGGGACATCGATCGGCACTTCCAGCTGCAAGTATTATGTTGAAACAGCCGATAAGCTCGTACCGTGGACAGGTATTCAGAACGATTGATAAGACATAAACATGCGTTACAATCAAATAATAGGCGTCTGAATTAGAAATTCATAGACAGGAAACTCGAAATACCAAAGCGCAGATGGTAGGAGCGATGCAAGTGTATGCTTGCACAGGTTTACTGACGCAGTTCTATCGCAGGTTGAAATTCTGGCGCGCGCTATCAACAAGACTGAAAGTGAAATCGAGAAGGACATAAATCGTCCCAAATATTTTGATGCGTGGGGGGCGAAAGAATATGGAATTATTGACAAGGTACTTGCCTCGTTTGTGAACTTACTCCCATGAAGGGGAACTTTTTCTTTGTAGGTACTGGAAGGCTAGTAGCTTATTTAAAATTTTAATCGGGAATTCAAAAAAAAGAATTAATCTCTGTTACATAATGCATATTTCGTCGACTCACAACGCGCTCGAACGTGAGTTGAATTGAGTCCTTTCAGAGAATCCGTATGGACCGCAAATTTAACACTGCAGGTGTGGCTGTTTAAACCAACATATCTACTAACGCCGATCGCATGCCATTGATAAGCTCGCTAGAGCTTTTACCTTTCAGATCCAGTATGTTTTCAACGACCTACGCGTCGAACTGCGTCAAAAAGTCCAGACACTGTAACAATTAGTCGCACCGCCATCTCAGTTGTTGTTGTATCAAGACCACAGAACGCCGCCCAATCATTTGCAATCAATCCGGCCGATACCACATCACTGCCTCTATTAATCGTTCCCGCAACTAGAGGTACCTATGAATGACTACTTAGAACGTAAGCTATGTTATCAACACATTCCAACCTGTAGAAGAGACGACAGTTCATCCAGTTCTGCGAGGCTTGTCCCGGGATGCACGACACCTCCGATATTCGTGAATCTACAATAACTACCAACTAGCATGTTACCAGCAACAGCCTGCGCTCGATATTTTTACTTATGTTCGATTTAACTTTGACTCAAACTTCTCGCACCTGACGGAAGACCTCAACGCCTAAAACATCAGATATTATTTCTTCTGTTTCTTGATCGATATCGGGATGGACCAGAGCGACATGATCGTTGCATGCGATGCAATTTCCAAGAGCTGCAACCACGTTTAAAAAGGACTAGAATTTCACGAGGCGTAATACACTAACCAGAAAGTCGCTCATGTGTCCGCTGCACCACGATTTCGTCAGGTAAACTATTACGGATGTGCAGCATCTCTATGCACAATATCTATGATTCGGAACCACAAATAATGCGTCGATATCAACAAACCTTGATCTGTGACCGAATTCGGTAGGAGTAATCCGTTTTTATTACCTAATAAGGCACTTGAGCGATGAAAAGTAAAGTTATGAACAATTCACACCAACTGACATGCGTCCGACTAAGCGAGTTCCCGCCAAGCTCGCCTTGATCACCGGAATTTCAGAAGATAGCTCACTCTCAAATAAACTACCGATGCGATAATAAATTACGAACTTGGTAGAAGGCGAGACACGCCTTACCTGTAAAAGTTCTCTGCGCCCCCGATTGCTACGAGACAATAGGCATTCGTAAGCTGGGCGAATACACCGATTTCATTGCTGTATATTTCAGCCAATAATGTTCAGTTCGTACTAGTTATGAAGTTACTATACCTGTTCTCGAAAGAGTGCCTTGAAGCCATAGTGCGCGTTTTGCGGATTTCGATGCTTCGCACTTTTTTCTTGGCGGCGGCAGAAAACTGAAAGTTTGAAGAATTTTATCAAAATTTAGATTTACGAAATAAATTGATTTGAGAGCATATTGTGACCTTAAAAGATCCCGCTATATTACATGTTTAGTCATTCGATTGCAAATGAACCCGCTAAGTATTATCTTGACAAACAGAGGTACAGGGAGTGGTTATACTCTGTTGCATCACAGGTACAACGAAAAACGCGGCGGAGCGATCGTGCCATCCAGAGAGGACACGAAACATACGCGAGAAACACAGGGCAAAGGTGCCCCCATGGACAACGAAGACGACCCACATGAAGAGGATTTACTCGCAGTGGACAACCGTTCCAAACTATCCGCTCCGAGGCTAGGCGTCAAACATCGTGAAAGAAATCCGACCAACGTCGCCCACCGTTTCCACAAGAAGAGAGGTGAGTTCTGAATTCTTGGCTAGTGACGTCGTAATTTAAAAACTACTAGCTGTTCGTAAGGTGGAAGAGCTCATGAAAAAATATGCTGAACTTCAAGAAAAGGCCAAGGTGGACTCGTTTCTTCGGAAGCGCAGAGAACGTGCTTCTCGCAAAGAGCAAAAGTATATGCCAAAGACCAGAGTGCAATAAAACTATTTTCTATTACAATGTATCGCACATGTTCCGATGTTGCAGGTATGTGTAAAAAGCCACAATAGCATCCTGTAGTTTCTTTTTTATTGCTACATCGGTAGCCATGTCTGTGTCATCGTCACAATTAAGCACCAGTACAGGCACCTGTGTTGGAAGTCAATGGAAGCCAAAAGTGTCGAACAACGCATCAGGTTTCCTTACCGTTTTCATGTTACCACCACAGTCCATTTTGACTTCGTTGACGGTCGCTAAAGACTTTTGTATAACCGTGACTGTATCAATATACTGAGTCAAGCAAATTGCGAAGAAACAAGAGGTACTGTTCACCTGCGTCTTCAGGTAGAAGCCAACTTTCATGTTTAGAATGCAAAGAAGTGAGATATGTAGCATCGACACCAGTTTCTTCTCCACGTGCACGCTTTTTTAGGCGTCTTAAGCATGTCGTGGGCGATGCGCGTAGATAGACAAAGCCATCCGGAGTTAAAGAGGGGAATTCCTATGGTGTCGATATGGTTAGTCTGCTGACAAATCAAGTTATATGATCCCACCTCAAGCATTGGTGAATACCATGCGTGATAAAGGCTTAAGTCAAGGTCTGACAGCCACCCATTTTCGTATAGGGCTGCTGTGAATACATTTTTATCGGAGAAAACACTTCTCTCCATTACTCTGAGGTCAAAATTACCCTGCCTGGACCGCGTTTCTTCAATGAACCTTGTCATGAAAACATAGTGTTGAAACTTATACGCGAGTCCACTAGGATCTTTGTAAAATTCATCGAGTACATTAATGGTACTTGTTCTGTCACTGGCACGCTCCACGCTTTGCCAAAGATGGACTGGTTCAGGGACCAGACACACGTTACCCTGTGAAACAAGAACTTGTTATGTGTGGAGCAGAACCCGTGAATACAAATCTTACTCGCATATGATGATCAGAAAATTTCAGAACCTCTTGAAGAAAAGTACTCTTGCCAGCACTTATATTTCCTTCAATGCATATCGTAATTGGTCTAGTGGTGTTGTCTAACTTAGCGGCACTAGCAGCGGTTGTAAAACACATATTCACATGTAGCACTCGACTGTTACGTAGAGTACTACGTATGCATTAATTTTTTTCGAAATGTGGATAACTATCGAACTCACCAGTCGTCGTGAGGCCTCGCTCGACGGGCATAACCGACATGCGCAGTGCGCCTGCACGCTTCACGTGTTACGAACGTTGACTGAACAACTCGCATAATTAGTGCCTTGTTTGTGCGCATTCAATATCATCCACGTGCGAGCACGTGGTTACTCGTCGGAAGCGGTGCAAATGGATGACGCTCGAATGTTTTGCACTCTATGTAGAGGTGACGCTCGCCTTTTTGAAGTCGCGACGGTTGACAGTACTGCAGCCAGTTACTGTCAAGCGCCCCACACCGTTACGTATGTCGAAAAACAAAATTCCAATATTGAATATTGAGAAGCAAAAAATTATATTTCGTGTTATTAGGCTCTATCTCCCCGTTGGCCTTACTGGGCGTGTTTTCACCTGAAAGGATCATACCATATCAGGTACTTCGAAACACTTTATAACCGTCAAACAGTGACAAAAACAATATTAACGAGTGCTGGAGTACTGGTCAAGGATGTCCAACTGGAGTGGCTGTTGACAAAAGAAAGCGGGACGAGTACGACAGTGCTCGCGCGTTTGATAATTACGCACATCGCGTGACTGATTACGGTTTCTCTTAAAAATTTGTGACCGTTTTCTCTCCGAGAAACTCTATTTACGCCGACTGCACGGTGAGACCTCGTCAAGAAGAAATCACGTAATCGTGCATAACAACGTGCAGGACGTTTGCGTTACATATTTAACGAGCCCTCTAGATGCATAAAACCACCGAGTGAAGCGCTAATGTGAAAATACTTCTTAAGGAGCTTGAATTTTGAATTGCTTTAGTCAAACATGACGAGGTCTACTTGACGTGTATCTGCGTTCACCATAATGACGCTGACTTTGCGAGAATTTCTTCGATCAAAGCACGCTCTACATTCCGCAGTTGAATCGAATGTTCTTGACGAGTTATTGATTGCCGATTTAGAGGCATATGGCGAGGAGTGGAGCCCAGCAGAGCGTCGAAGAACAACCGTTTATGTGGTATGCCTGATCTTAATATGGATTACCCTCTTGTATTTTGATGAAGTAGTTCTTTTAAAACCGGACTTTATATTCTGGAGTAAAGTTTTGATTCAAAACTTTTTCATGGCATTGGTTTTTCTCGCCTGCGGATATTCAGTGATCTTTTGTCGCCTGAACGAAGGTTACAGTAGGAAAATTTGTCACGTGTTTGCGTATATGCTGCCAATCCTACTCCATGTTTTATGGTCAGCGCGGAAATACGACACGGATAGTCGGTTCCCAAGTAGTGTAGAGCTCACATGGACGTGCTGGGTTCAATTTTTTCCCTTTCTAGCGTTAGTCAAGCCTATACGCCGCAAAAGCAGATTTCTCATGGTGATTTTTCGCGCTATTGATCGACAAAAAGATAGGCCGTACACCCTGACGTGGATGACTTCACAGTTGGTTGGGAACTATGTTGCAATTCTGATAGTGCACTCATATCTTGCATCTCAAGAAGATTATAGACGCGCAAATTTGGCAATTCTCCCCATGTTAGTTAACGTTTTTGGTGACGGCTTGGCCGAACCAGTGGGAATACGATGGGGTAAAAATAAGTACACAACGTGTGCTGTGTGGCATAACGGCATGTTCTGTGCGGGCAAATTTGAAAGATCCTATGAAGGCAGCGCGTGTGTATATTTTGTGACTCTTATAGCACTCGTACCATTTTATAGTATTTTTACTGTTTCTCAGTTCACGCTAAGTGTAATATTTTTGCCACTTACTACTACTCTCTGTGAAGCCTGGGCCCCACATACTTGGGATAACCCATTTCTAACGATGGTATGCGGCGTTTTTTTCATGTTAATTTTCGAAACAATTCCTTGAAATCCTCTAGACTTGCAAGAATCAGATGTTTTTGCTCCACTTACACCCACTTTAAAACACATCATTCGATACTCCATACAGAACATTTGCTTTGTTGAAATGAAAGCCACCGCTGTTCAAATAGGCTTAATGTTTCGTCAGAGTACTCTAAGTATTCGAGGGGTGCGAAGTTAGACTCTACATTACTCTAATTACCAAAGTTGTTTCACCTCCATTACTGGTCAACGTGGCAAAAAACATTGCGGCCTATTTGCTGAAATTATTGTCGCCTAGCATTTTAAAAACGTGCACTACCTCAAGCCACGACAAAATCTCGCATATTCTACATTCATGCTCAAGTTTAACCGCTAAGAATTCATCTGCACATCTTTAGACTCAAGAGTCTCTTAAGATAGCAAAGAAACTCACCCTTCGCACAGTAATTACTTAGAAACATTTTCAAATCGCCCTCCTGGACTTCATGTTAAAAACGAAAGTTTTAAAGGTTGTTAACCTACTGAGAATCGATTCGATTGGGTACGAAACAATTTAATCAAATCTAGCCCGCGGTAATTTGGCCCAGCAAGCTCAAGGTCAATCAACCACAAGCGCTTTGAGAACAGGGTTAGCACGATATCCCTTGTAACTGGCTCACGTACCGACTCCAAATCAACAAGCAAATTTGACGGCTTGCAGTCGCCGTGGCAGAAAGCGACGTCGAAATTTTCTGCCTATTGAAAGAAATTGAAACGATTCCAAATTATCAACGCGTCGAACGCACTTCGACTTTACCTCTCAGAAAGTAGAGCTCTCGTTCGATTTTCTTTTACAATAATAACAAAACAATATTTGTGCAGCAAATAACTCCACTTACCGCGACAGTGATGCCATGCGGAAGTAAAGGCTTTCGCATTTTCATGCAGTTTAACATCGACTCGAGCCAGCCCCATATCAACGGTTCATTTCCTAGTCAATATGTTAACAACAAAAAATGGATGGGCGCACAGGTACACTGACCATATTCTTTCGGAATGGGCAACTTGTGAAGCCTTCTCAACCTAAAGAACATTCAAATGAACTTGCATCAGTTTCTTCAGCTAGTACACATACACTGTTGCAACTGTGAACGCCAAGTCAAGATTAGTGCACAAGTCAGACTCCGACAACGCAGCTCCTTCAATGTAATCATGAACTATTCCTTCAGGCGAAAGTGCCGAAACGCCAGGAGACATTTGAACCTGTGCTAATAGACAGTCTGCGACACCTCTAAAGACTTTCTCTAGAAGCTTTACTAAAATACTTAACAGAGAGAGCAAACCTCAGTTGAGACTCTGTTCGAAGCTTGGAGGTTTCACTATACAATTTTATAATCTTTGCTCCAGTATTTGATTCCACCTATACACTGGAAGTCAAACAACTGGACGCGAACTGCAAAATCTGAGCACCTTGTATACTGAATTGCAAAAGCCGCTGTTAACTGGAAATATATCAACAGTTTCTAAACTGTGACGTGATATCAGTAGAGATACGTCGAATGTTCTAGAGTGAAGAACCTTGCGCCGAGCAATGATTCAAATTTGATTTTAGTATCCGGCTGTAAGGAGCAACGAGACAGGACGAGACGCCGGTTCAACTTGAACCGACCAAGTTCATTGGCTTGAACCACTGCCATATACTTTTGTAAGCCGGCGCGCATGGTTAGCCTGACAGTGATTTCTCTGTCGTGTATTGTTTAATCATCTTAAGTTCTTGCCGTTAGCTTGGAGCCACGGCTTCGTTTTACGGCGATTAACTTGGAGTTCGTTATTGCGTTTTCTGCGGGCACAACTTTCGACTTGAAAATACGCGGTGATAATAAGTTCATCGATTCGACCAAATTGTTGTTATGATTTAATGGTAATAGATCTGGGTCGATCGAATAAGTTTCGCTCTTTGATAATATTTACCAATTATGTAATATGCATGGGCTTGCCACAATATTGAATATGTAAAATTGATACTGTTTTACTGAATGTGGCCATTTTTAGCAATTTTTCGCAGAGACGAAGGTGCGCCGAGCACAGTCGGACAAGGTACTGATTTACGTTCACGAACGTCTCGATTCAGAAAGAATTGACTCTAGTAGCCTTACAACGAGTTCAATTGAATACTGCATTCTTTTCACTAGTTTCGGCGAACCTTGTCGGCCTTTATACCTGTGGTCGCGGCCAGATCACGGGTGACGGTGTTCTGGCGGCGCATCACTCTGAGCACAAGACAGTGAGAACGAGACCTTTAAGTTTTGAGGAATAAGAATACAAGACGGAAAAATGCAGAGCGACGAGGTGGTTTGGCAGGTTTGTTAGCTTTCTAGTGTGCGATCTTAGTATGACGCCATCGAAATTTCCAGATAATAAACCACTCTCACTGCTGCTTTAAAGCAAATACAGACAAAAACGAGAATTTCTGCCGAAATGCTTACAACGTTACAGGTTTGTGCAATAGAAGTTCATGCCCTTTAGCAAACAGTCAATACGCTACTGTCGTTGAAGAAAATGGTTGGTGGATACTTCAATCGAAAACGAACATGGCCTAACGAGTTCTACTGAAAGGGAGTTTACAACTTGTCATGAAGAGCGTCGAGAGGGCGCACTTACCCAGCAATCTGTGGAAAACAATTGAATTAAGTACCGATTACACTGGGGCACTCGAACAAATTTCTGTAGCGCTGAAGCACTGGTGAGACTAGTATTCAAGCTGTATTTACATTCGTGTCAGACAGATGTGTGCCAGGCCTAAATTTTTGGTCCACAAAAATAAGCAAAGACTCACAAAGTTAGCTCAGTACTTAATCCGCAGTCGACGAATCGAGAAGAACACTAGGTGATTCATTAGTTTTACTTGCATTCGTCACAAATCTGAAACTTGAGAAAGAGCGGAAATCGTCACCATGCCAAGCCGGGATATCAAGAGAGAAAATAGAAAGGAAGCGAAGGTACGTGTTGGAACTGCCTTCATTCCGTGCATATTCTTTAATAACTGATGCATAGGCTGAGAAAGCAGCGAGGATTCAATCTTCGATTGAAAAGCAACTTTTAGTACGAGAATGCATATCATTGTGTACAGAACTTATGATAAACTAGGAACGACTAAACGACGGTACCTACAACTCAGCGTACAAATTCTCAACATCGCAATATCTCAGCGAATTGCAAAGCGATGAAGAGAAACGAACGCTGTTAAAGGTGAATGAACTCGTATGTAAGTGTCGCTCATGATTCGAATTAACATGCGTATTCCGTAGACCAACAGACAGTTTTCACGAAAGCACAAAGAGCTAGAATATGAGATAGATGAAGATATAAACAGATGAAAATAAACATATCTCAGTTAGCAGGCAGCTCGGTATTTCAAATCAATTGTACAAATAACATTTACAATAATCTTTCTCAAGACCAAAGAAATTCTCCGATCGCCCTCGAAAACGCAACATCACGCCCATTTACCGAAAAAATCCCATCTTTCAAAGAACATTTCCACTTAGATTTCGTGTGTGAAACTTTCTCAAATTGACCAAGCAATATATCCGGAGTATTAAGTTTCATAATATCTGCGTAAGGTTTAGTATGTTCTTGAATGAGTTCATGTCCATGTGTAAGGAGTTCACCTTGAAAATCTTCGTCGCTATCTGAACTGAGAACAAGTTCATTTTCTAATTTACGCAAATCTTCCGGTTCGTCCTACGCTAAGCTGTGAATTGATCTTCAATGAGATAGTTACAGATATCATACTTGTGCATGCGTCTTGGAAATCTCAACGGAGTCTTCTGCTACAGGCTCCTCACCCACACACCTCTTGCGTTTACTTTTACTGCTTCGCGTTTCCTATAATGTTTGTGGATTCATGGTAAGCTCGATGATGAGATCGTAGTGGAAATCACCTTAGACTTATGGGTTTTCACCGCAAGATGTTCAAGGACAGTTGATCCTGTATCCTAAGTACGGACTCAGTCAAAACTCTTCTTTCAGACTAAGCTTCAGCCTCACTTGAGCATCAACATCTACTCGGCTGCCACCAAGGAGTTTGGATTCCCATAACTTGAGTGCAATTTAAGCCAGGAAAAAAACGCTGTTTGATGCTGCATACCGTTGCGAGTCTCGAGAGAGTGCTTTCAGGAACGTGCTCGGCGGCGAACTCCGACTATCAATAATTTGACTTCTGTATTTTCGTAAATTGTCTACAACTTACCTTGGAGCGAGAGAGCACATCCTGCATTATCCGATGATAAACCACAGATATATCCATCGATGAGGTATAAATCCTCGATCAGGAGTATATTTTCTTTCGTTACCTCCACACAAGCGCACGACGAGCACCACGAACTTTGAGGCAGCGAGCAAGTCCGCGCCCAAATTAATTATGTTCGAATTGCATGGGTCCATTTATTACACAGAGATAGGGGGATCTCGTACATAATATGATTACATATGGGCTAGTAAATTTAATAGTTTGCACCGTAATAAATACTTTTATCAACGTACTTTCATAATTCGCCTTGCGTCGCGATATGTGAAAAGTACATACGAATCATACTGAAGAGTAATTTTAACCGTGATTTGTGCAGATATCAAATGCGCGGGCGATATGGACTGAGCGCAACACCCTTGCCGAAACAGCAAACGAGGGCTGCGACGCAAACGACAACTTCTGAGGCACTACTGGCACCTCGTATCACTTGCTTTTAGATCAGCGAACCGCAACGTGGCGGCGGAAACTCTTTCTTGGGGTTACCGAAGCCCGCCACTTTTACTTTTCGCTAACTACATACGGTCGCTACGAGACGGAAATTGAACAGTTGAAACCGCTTTAACTTGAACAACATGGGTGCGTCGTTTCTAGCTATCCTGTGAATAAAAAGAACTGACTATCAACGTTCTCCTTTTAACGTTTCGCAGGAATCAAAGAAGGTCTCACCGAGTTATGGGATGACTTAATGTCATACCGTACCTTGAAAGTTGTCAAAATTAGCGATAGACGTCTCGCCTATGTCCACAAAACTTTGATGGCTGCAATCTTGGTATACGCGCTAATCTCTGTAATCGGTGCGCACACATATATGCTGAAAGAGAAACCACGGGTGTACACGTCAGTCAGCGTAAATGATACAGTTCGTGAGATAAATTTGGCTGTGAGTACATTGAGCGAGACATACTGCGATACGTCATATACAGACTTTGATGGGGACACTTTAGTCCCAGAGGGTGCTCATCTTAATAACAATTGCGTGACATACAATCCTACGTCAGAGATAGTGGAAACGAGCGAAGGGGCAACGTTCATTGCTACACACAAGAAGTCTGAGACGTTTGAACGACAGTGCGATGATGAAACTGCGCAAACTGGGTGTTCTGTGACTTACTTGACCGAGATCAATCAGTTCCCATTAGATCCCGATAACTTAATCTTCCAGATTCGCCCGCGCTTTGTTACTAGCTGGGGATATAATGGATACCCTGACACTGTTACGGTGTACGATTCCTCAACGACAGTATTTGAAGAGTATAGCACAGATGACACGAATACCACTTCAAGATATCCAAACATGTATCTCCACGAAATTCTTCTTCTGGCAGATCTGGAATTAGATGATAGGAACAGTATTGAAGTTTCGACAAGTTTTGCCGGTGATTTCCCGCTTTACCGTATGACTGGTGTGCGTTTGAGCGTTGAGTTCACCTTTAGTAATTTCCGACCAATGTCTGACTTTAAACCGTTTGATTTTAGTGCTCGTGCAGACATGAATGTACAACTCAATAGTGAAGGTAGCTTTGTTGAAAGCGTCGACGCCATCCATTTCACTGGAGCAGCCGACGATGTTTCACAAAATGGCACAATCATGAAGTATAGAGGCGTAGTGCTAGAGTATGCTTCATCGGGATTGATGGGAACCGCCGACTTTTACACAGCTATGATGGCAATTATGAGCTGCTTTATTATGGTTTCTGTAGCGACAACCGTGGTTGACATTATAGGAGCTTTCATTTACGATTCTTTCAAAGATGATAAAATCGAAGATGATGGCGAGAGACAGCACTTGGAACACATGATTTTGAATTTAGAAACCGTTGGTGTGCCTTTCGGTCACGATGATTTGCAAATACTTCCAAATGTATCTATGAAAGAATTTCTTCAACTACTCCAGCGTGATATTGTCAAGCTTCATGCGTTGGCCCATCACATGAGCAGAGACCTTGCAGCTGCTGGCGTAAATCAGCATACATTATCAATTCAACAGCCGATCAAGCAGACGAATGTAGCGAAATTCAAGTGCCGTCTGATTGCACCAGACCGAACAGAAATCTACCTCACGGGTGGACCTCAGACGCTTGGTCGAGGCCATGGTGGGTGTGAGTCTAAACGGATTTCGCACAAGCAGCTTAGTATTATAGCAAATGTACAAAGCGGTGTCGCATTAGTTAAGGGTTTGCATACTAAGAACGTGTCAGGTGTAGCGTTGTCTGGCGGCGCGTGGCAAGCGTTGAGTGCCAATGATGAAGTCGAGCTTGAGGCGGGTGACATGGTGACGTTACTTTTAGATCAGAACGAGCAAGAAACAACTGCGGAGGGCGTGTTTATATATGCTGTAGATCGTATTGAAGATTCATCTGCCAAGAGCTGGTTCAGTTGGTAGCTGGAAAATCAGTAGTCAAAATCTTCTAATCCAAGACTCGTTGCAAGTGAGATATTCATGCTCACCGGAAGCCTTGGAAGATGAGAGACATTCTTTGAAATGATAACCATTTCATCTAATGCTAGGCGTATATTACGTTGTAGAAGCATCAACGACGATTTACTAGAAACATAATCCTGTATCTGAATTTTGTGCTGTGTTTGTGCAAAAAGTACATCGTTTTCGTTCATCAACTTTGTAACCGTAGATCGTGCCTCGCTTATACATTCAAGGCTGGAACCATTGCGAAGTGCTGAAGTCAATATTTTCTGTAATCGTTGTCCGCCGCAATTTTCGTCCAGAAGGGGCTCAACTTTGCGAGCCAACCACTGGACACGAAAAGCGACATCCCTGATGTCTTTTGTTTCGAGCTTTCTAGAAACGAGTGCGTACAACCTGAGTGAATCTAACGTGCCACCGTTATCCAACCATTTTCTCATGGTAGATTCTAATATGTTTTGCTCGAGTGCGCTCCAACAAGGTCCTTCAACACGTCCGTGCGTCACGTCTCCGTCTCTTTTGGAGTTCATGCACAGATTTTGCAAGTTCGAACGATCTCAGTGATGAAAGACATTATTCACCACAGATATGTACTTAAATATGAGTGCTGCTGTGCGTACATGTGGTTGTGAATGCTGGAGGCAAGCGCAAGTATCGCCCGCGTACGTGACTCACGTGCTTGCCACGCGTTGCAGGGTTACTGGCTCAAAAAGATGCCTTTTGCTTCGCGAGCTCACCAAAAGCCTCATATTCCATGCTTTAAGTAGATTTATAAGTTTATTTTAATACATCTGTAGATGACGTCTTGGAAATGAATTTTCTTATGATCAGTTGAGAAAATCTCAAGCCTAGATCGGTGAAAATAGCATATGAATCGATCATATTGTAACCTAAAAAGCGAGCATGATACCGATTTGTTTTTCTCCTTCAATACGAAATATTCGCGCTTGGACATTTTAGGGCTGAACTTGTATTGACTCCGCGTCCGACAGACGACAGCAGGTTTCGACGGGTGTTGCCACTCGTTTGACGTAAAAAGAGTTCGCTTTTTAAAAGGCAATCATGCCTAGGTCCATGACTCCAGTGTGTGCGGAGCGATGCGTTCACTTTCGGACTGCAGGTACCCGGCAGCGAAAAAAGTCGCGCACACAAGCAACGTTAAACACTTCAACGCGGCGGCATTTTCATACGATACGTTGCGCGGAACAACGCGAAATTAGTGCACACGTTTTTTCGACTAGGAATATTCTCACCAAAAGTTCCGTTATCTTTCGCCGGTTGGTTCTAACTGCTGCCGGATTGAAGGCGCTGGCGTCTTCAACCGCAGCAAATGGCTTCCTACATAAGGTTTTGGGTGCAGGGGGTGGAAGTAATGGGCACGATGGATTCTCGTTCAGTGGAGGCGGTGGTGGTGGAAATGACCCCATTTTCGGCGCTCAGCCCGCGTACGCGCGCACTGATGATGAATATGAAGATGATATTTACGGCCTTGAGGATGATGAGGGCGATGACGAAGAATACGAAGACGAGGACGGTGAAGAGGATGATGATTCTGAAGGTGGTCGCGACGTCGAATCTCGCGGCGATAAACAGGGGAGTCAATTGAAAAAAGCAAAAAGCAAAGATAGTTTTATTTGCGAATCAGTACTTGCAACGAATTTACCAACTGGGCCAGGAATCCCAACAAAGGTGAGTACAAATCTGTGAGAGTCTTATAGTAAAAGAAACTGACCTTATACAAATAGTCTGAATTATTCCAGGGCTTGAACGCTCGACGAGGAGTGGAACTTTCGAAAAAGGATCTATCTGATGATCTTGAGCAACTGCTTAATACTGGCCTATTCGCAAACGTTGATGCAAACGTGACACCAAAAAAGAGCGGATATGCTGTGGAGTTTGTTTTCAGAGAGAAGATTTGGCCCAAAATTCAAACATTTAAAGTAGCGGGAGCGACTGCACTACCTCGAGATATTGAGCTTCAGGTTCTGCAGGCCGCGCAAAAGAGTCAAAACTGCACAGTTAGAGTTTTGGCCACAGCAAAAAATATTATCGAAAGTTATTATACTAGTAAAGGATTAACTTTCGGTACTATTTCTCACTTTGATGGAATGGAAAACGGTGAAGTCATTGCACATTTGGTCGAGGGAGAAATATCCAGAGTCCAGGCCGTTTATCTAGATGAAAACATGCAACCAATCGAAGGCAACAAGGGCTTTACGCACCCAAGAGTCATACAGCGCGAGCATAATTTTAAAGTTGGTAATCTTTACAACGTAGAAGATGCAAAAACGGCTCTCAGAGATATATTTTTGCTTCAATTATTTGATAATGTCCAAGTTGTACCGCGACCAGATGAGAAAGATCCCTCGAAGGTCCAGGTTGACATCATGCTCAGAGAGCGACCAGTTCGAACAGCAGAAACTGAACTCGAGTGGAGCATTGCACCCGGCGAACAAGGCCGTCCTGATCTCGTTTCAGCTCGACCTGGTGGCTCTGTATTTTTCGAGCAACGAAATCTTGACGGTTGGGGTAGGCAACTTTTTGGGTCTGTTTCCACGGCAAACTTTTTTCAACCTCAAGACGACCTTGGCTTTAAATTAGAGTACGTTCACCCGTACTGTTACGGAGACGGCGATGCGTTCAAGTCTTCTTTCAAAACTGCTGTCTTCAACACGCGTAAATTATCTCCTACGTTTACAGGAGGTCCGCTTATGACCGATGTTCCGGCTGTCTGGATAGATCGAGCTGGTATGAAGGCAACTCTGACTCAAAACTTTTCCAGACAGTCTCGATGCAATACTAGCTTGGTATTAGAGGAAATAACGACACGAGACGATTCAGGTGCTGTCTGTGCTCATGGTGCAAAACAGTTGTCGAACGGCGTCTTATCCGCGGACGGACCAAGAACAACACACTCTGAAACAGGAACAGATAGGATGCTATTTCTTCAAAGTAATTGCACACGAGATACCACCAAATTTGTAAACGGGACACAGATAGGATCCAGAGACATAGTTCAATTCGATCAGTCTCTTGGACTGAGCTCCAGAATGCCGATATTTAATCGTTTTACAGCAGAGCTAACACGATTCTTTCAGGTTTGCTCTGAGAACAAAAAGACTGCGTTACCTCCCCCAGTTTTCGTCGCTCATTCAAAGCTGGGACATATTGTTGGAAACTGCAGTTCATATGACGCATTCACACTTGGTGGACCGCATTCTTGCCGCGGCTATAGTGTAGGGGAGTTGGGGGCGGCACGGAGTTTTCTCGAGACCGCGATCGAGTTACGCATCCCTGTGCCATACCTAAACACGCATGCCTTTACTTTCTGGGAAAGCTGTACGGACCTGAACTCGAGTTCAAAAGTCCTTGGTAATCCAACAGAGTATTACCGTCGGGCTGGTAAAGGGATCAGCTATGGCTTTGGTCTCAAACTTGGACCAGTTCGTGCCGAGTGGTGCAGTGACAATAACCAGGGCAACGGAGCTACTTATATTCGTTTTGGTGAGCGCTTCTAGTGAGTCTCTGAGGCGTGTTGCAATGAATAGTCCACCCGTCCGTGCTCTTCCTCGTCTATAATAAGTCGTTATATTTTAATAGCAAATTTGCCATCCCAACGTTGTTCAATATGAACGGCAAACTAAGAAAGTATTTGTTAGAAACATATTTAAAATACCAGGTAGAATTTCTTATTCTAATAGGTACTCTTCAAAATCTGAAAAATCGCGCTACGGGAGCACTGTTACAATATCTGAAGTTAGAATACAATATGACAACATTATAAAAACTCATCATTTATTTTGATTAGAGGAGGGGTTAATTGCCGGCGGCGTAAAGAAAGAAAGAAGCTTCCCGAAAACTGCGTGACCACTCCTGCGCGCGCACGCCGAACGGAAGTTCGTAAAGATTAAACGCGACATGTCCACGATTTCGATTCATAAAATTTCGAATTCTAGCATGGCGAATCGAATGACATCGAACTCTTTGAGGACGAGCTCCTACCGAGGAAACAATCTCGTTTTGCATAAACGCGTGGTCTTACGCAAAGCATCAGCCAAAGGGCCCGTGGTTCGAGCCGAAAAGGTTGTCGGTATCGATCTTGGTACAACCAATTCGGCGGTAAGTTTGTAAAATAAATCGTCGGTGAAATCACGCGAAACCAGCACACTTCGCTGGCCACCAAATAACGGGTCTATCTGTACAGGCTTGCCTCTTGCTTTGCTGACCATTTCGTATGAAAACTCATTCCAACAGGTGGCCGCGATGGAAGGCGGTAATCCAACCATCGTAACGAACTCTGAAGGTGGTCGAACGACACCATCGGTTGTTGCCTATACCAAGAATGGTGAAAGGCTGGTTGGTCAAATTGCGAAGCGGCAAGGAGTAGTGAACCCTACAAACACTTTTGCCTCTGTGAAGCGCTTTATAGGCCGAAAATTCGCTGAAGTCTCAAATGAATCGAAGGAAATCTCTTACTCTGTTCTTAACACAAGCGGATCTGTCAAAATTGATTGTCCAGCGCTTGGAAAGCAATTTGCCCCAGAAGAAATCTCAGCGCAGGTACTGCGCAAGCTGTGTGATGACGCTTCAACTTTCCTTGGCGACAGTGTAACGAAGGCGGTTATCACAGTTCCTGCATATTTCAATGATAGCCAGCGCCAAGCAACTAAAGATGCCGGACAAATCGCCGGTATTGAAGTCCTTCGAATCATTAATGAGCCAACTGCAGCTTCATTAGCGTATGGCTTTGAACGCAAGTCAAATGAGACCATTCTCATTTTTGATCTCGGCGGTGGCACATTCGATGTTTCTCTACTTGAGGTTGGGGATGGAGTGTTTGAAGTATTGTCGACTTCTGGTGATACTCATCTCGGTGGCGATGACTTTGACAAACGAATTGTTGACTGGCTTGCCGAGGACTTCAAGAAAGCAGAAGGTATCGAGCTTCTCAAAGACAAGCAGGCTCTCCAACGTCTTACGGAAGCAGCAGAAAAAGCGAAGATGGATCTCTCTTCAACAACGAGCGCTAATATCTCATTACCCTTCATTACTGCCACAGCTGAGGGTCCAAAACACATTGATACAACTCTTAGTCGTTCCAAATTCGAACAGCTTTGTGAAGACCTCATCACGCGGTGCAAAGTTCCTGTTGAGCAAGCTTTGAAAGACGCCAAATTAAGCCTGAGCGAGGTTGATGAGGTTATTTTGGTTGGGGGTTCTACTCGCATCCCAGCTATTCGCGAACTTGTTCGAAGCTTGACTAAAAAGGAACCAAATATGAGCGTCAATCCTGACGAAGTCGTAGCTCTTGGGGCAGCCGTTCAAGCGGGTGTTCTGGCTGGCGAAGTTTCTGATATTGTTCTCCTCGATGTGACGCCACTTTCCTTGGGACTTGAAACTCTGGGCGGGGTGATGACGAAGCTCATCCCGAGGAACACAACGCTTCCTACTTCTAAGTCAGAGGTCTTTTCGACGGCTGCAGATGGTCAGACAAGTGTTGAAATAAATGTTCTCCAAGGCGAACGTGAATTTGTGAAAGACAACAAGAGCCTTGGCACGTTTCGGTTGGACGGCATCCCCTCAGCACCAAGAGGCGTACCACAGATCGAAGTCAAATTTGATATAGATGCAAATGGAATTTTGTCTGTGGAAGCGTGCGATAAAGGTACTGGTAAGAAGCAGGACATCAAGATTACGGGCGCCTCTACATTATCATCTGATGAGGTCGAAAGAATGGTCGCTGAGGCCGAAACATTCGCTGCTGAAGACTCTAAACGCCGCGAAGAAGTTGAGGTACGGAACAGCGCAGATTCTATGGTATATCAGACCGAGAAGCAACTGAAAGAGCTTGCAGACAAGGTTCCAAGTGACATAGCAGATAAAGTGAATGCTAAACTTGCCGAACTGAAGGAGGCTATTTCCTCTAACGATGTTCAGAGCATGAAATCGGCACAAGAAGCGCTTCAACAAGAAGTTATGGCCCTCGGTCAGGCCATGTATCAAGGAGAAAATGCTGGAAACACCTCCTCGTCTGCCACTCCAGACGATGTCATCGATGCCGAGTTCAGCAGTGACAAATAAAAATTATTCACAAGAGGCACTGTCGCACCATTCTTCTCATTCTACTAATTTAATTCAATTTAATTCAATTCAATTCATGCACGTTATAAAACATAACTGCCTCACTGACAACAAGCAGCATAGTGGTCTTGCTTTGATCAAATCTCTTACCCGCTTTCGCGGCGCGAGTCAAGTATTGAGGACAACACGATTGAGTGTGAATTGTGAAAGGCCGGTTCGGGATGTGCCATTTGTTCGGGGCTTGGACGATCACATGTAAAGCAGATAAAAGCCCGAATATTTGTCTAATATCTCTCTAAAAAAAGTACTTTATGTGAGGCTGTCAGATCATAAGTATATATGATCTGTGTCGCGCATTCTACTCCTGTCATATAAAATGTACAAAAGAGTAATTTCAACCAATAACATGTTCATAAGTACCAAGTCGGTACTTAATATGGGACGAAATGGCTATAGGCACGTGTGTTTAAGCCCCGAACAATACCGAAACTCCGTTTGTTGCTCTCTTATGAAACCGTGAGTTCTCGAAGTACGGCCCCTAGTGCGCACGCACTCCATTCGCGCACTCTGGTCTCAAAGCAGATAGAGGTCACGGTGCCGCATGCAACCGTATGCGCACATCGGCGCTATCTGCTTAAATGTTTTACTTCTCAGTGGAACTGCCGACGGTTGCAAAAGCTCAAGTTCTTGCAAGGCGTTAACATTCTTTATCAGGTACACCCGTTCGAAATTCTCAGTTCTTAACTGTGTAACTTCCACAATCTCAAAGTTTTGCAGCCTGGTTTCTCCTTTTGACGACGTTTTCGGCCTTTTATTCAGGTGAACTCTTAACAACAATATACATCAAATAAGTATAACTCGGTTTAGTTGTACAACGTGCCTGCTGCGTCCAAGCACGACTCTTAGGCGCGCTGTCTTTCACGTGCCTGCGTATTTTGCTTTCAGAAGTGGTGCAGTGCTTTGCTAGTTCAGAAAACTGTGACAGCAAGTTAAACAGGAATATTGCCGGTACTCCAACATATCTGCTGTGTGCTTGACATAAAATTGATTCATGAATGAATAGCCTTTTTCGCAGGAGAGATTGCTTCGTCTTTTGTTCTTAGTTCAGTGATTTTGTCGCGTACACCTATTGCAGCTAGCTCTGGTGCAATAGAGAATGGATGGAATCAAACTTTTCTTAGTGGTGAGACGCTGAAATTCTGAAGTGAGTGACATAACTTTTTAGATAGCTGCGGCATTCGCTTCATTTTCCGGACGACTGCTATTCTTTCACATGGTTTTGATGGCTAGCGGATCACTCCATAGTCGTTTGTTTGTGCGCGTCAGTGCTGATATTCTGGCTTGTATAGGATCATGGGTACGTCTGCAGCTTATTTTCTTCACGAACATTCATCCATGATAAAAAATAGCTTGTATTCGGTTCGCGTACGTGAGATGTAAAAATACTGCTTTGTCTTATTGAAATGTACTACTGTACCACAAAAGAAAAGTTATCCTCCTCAAGCTAAAATAACGTAAGCGTGGCGGAACTAGGCGATGGACTTCTGCACGAGACCGGCCGCTGTATCCCAATCCCCAGTACTCAAAACTTTGTCTATTGTTTCTGACGGCTTGTCAATGATTTTATCAGCTATGCCGTATGCAATCGCGTCTCTAGCAGTCATATACAATGGTCGCTGAATGTCCTACAGAGAAAGTGAGTCCATAAATCTCGACCTTTTTGTTAGTAACTCATACCTGCTCAACTTTGCTAGCACTGCGACCAGTCGTCTCGGAAAGAATTTTAACTAAAACTTCTTTTTGAGCTTTAACCTCCTTCCACTTAATCTGCACTTCCGTTGCCTGCCTCTCACCAGTGCTGGGGACCTTGGGCTGGTGCAGCATTGCTGTTGCGTGCGGCGTCATGAACCTCTTTCCCTTTTGCCCTGCCGATAAAAGCATGCATGCTTGACCGATGGCTACTCCAGTACCGACAGTATAAATCTTCGTTTCGAGATTTCAGGTTTTATTTCGAATTTTATGAAGGTCAGATTTACCTCATTTCCAATATACTTCATCGTATCATAGATAGCCGTGGCCTCTGTATCAAACCCAACTACTTCACCATCAGCGCGTGTGCAACCTGTTGAGTTGATATATATGTAGCACGGTTTGGATGAGTCGGTGTACTGTAAGTAAAGCAATTCAGAGACTATTAACTCT